>Ga0307476_10002616_pt1 | contig 10694 bp, 9 predicted proteins | sample atmos_gasesECM2C_2_FD_203314 | JGI IMG/M metagenome (GOLD analysis project Ga0307476, IMG submission 203314) | Hardwood forest soil microbial communities from Morgan-Monroe State Forest, Indiana, United States - atmos_gasesECM2C_05 | ecosystem: Environmental > Terrestrial > Soil > Temperate... | reverse complement strand
CTCGGTGAATGCAACCCCTCACCCGGCTCGAATTTCGCTCTGCTCATTCTCGCCACCCTCTCCCGCAAGGGGAGAGGGGAAGCAACCAACGGTCGGCCTCGTTGCTTTAGCTCAGAGCTGTCCGAGCAACGTATCGCCGCCGGACACCTCGACCTTGCCGGGCGCGGGCTCGAGGTTGAACTTCTTGACCACGCCGTCGTCCACCACCATCGAGTAGCGCTTGGAGCGGATGCCGAGTCCGTTGCCGGAGGCGTCGAGCTCCATGCCGATCGCCTTGGTGAATTCGGCATTGCCGTCGGCGAGGAAGGTCGCTTCATCGCGCTGGTCAGTGTCGCGCTTCCAGGCGCTCATGACGAAGGCGTCATTGACGGAGACGATGGCGATGGTGTCGACGCCCTTGTCCTTCATGGCGTAGGCATTCAGGAAGATGCTCGGCAGATGCATCTTGTGGCAGGTGCCGGTGTAGGCGCCGGGCACGGCGAACAGCGCGACCTTCTTGCCCTTGAAGATGTCGTCGGTGGTGCGGACCTGGAGGCCATCGGCCGTCAACAGGCGAAACTTGGCCTCGGGCAGTTTGTCGCCAACTTTGATCGTCATCGTACTCTCCTTGAAATGGGGCGGCTGGTTTTAGACCGGGCCTGTGCGCAGCACAATATTGGCCAGGGGTCGTCGCGCTTGTACCAGCGCTCGCTGCCGGCGTCGCGCCAGAAGGTGAGGACGTCGCCGGGGCCGGGAACGTCCGTCATCGGCTCTTGCGCGGCCGCGTCACCCCTAGGCTGCCGCCGCCTTTTTCTCGTCGCGCAGTTCGCGGCGCAGGATCTTGCCGACATTGGTTTTTGGCAAGCTCGCCCTGAACTCGATCTGCTTCGGCACCTTGTAGCCTGTGAGCTGCGTGCTGCAGAACTTGATCACGTCTTCAGCGGTGAGGTTCGGATCCTTCTTGACGACAAAGGCCTTCACCGCCTCGCCGGACCTGGAATCGGCAACGCCGATCACGGCGCATTCGAGCACGCCGGGATGGCTTGCGATCACTTCCTCGATCTCGTTCGGATAGACGTTGAAGCCGGAGACCAGGATCATGTCCTTCTTGCGGTCGACGATCTTGGTGTAGCCGTCCGGACCCATCACGCCGATGTCGCCGGTGCGGAAATAGCCGTCCGGTGTCATCACCTTGGCGGTCTCGTCCGGCCTGTTCCAATAGCCGGCCATCACCTGCGGCCCCTTGGCGCAGATTTCGCCGGCTTCGCCGAGCGGCACCTCATTGCCGTCGTCGTCGCGAATCGAGAGCCAGGTGGAGGGCACGGGAATGCCGATCGAGCCGGTGAAGCGGTCGATGTCCGCCGGATTGCAAGTCAAGGTCGGCGACGTCTCCGACAGGCCATAACCTTCCGACAGCGGGCAGTGCGTCACCGCCAGCCACTTGTCGGCAACCGGCTTCTGCGTCGCCATGCCGCCGCCGTTGCAGGCTTTCAGCTTGGAGAAATCCAGCTTGTCGAAGCCGGGCGTGTGCAGCAGGCCATTGTAAAGCGTGTTGACCCCGGGAAAGAAATTGACCTGATATTTTGTGAGCTCCTTGATGAAGCCCGCCATGTCGCGTGGATTGGGGATCAGCAGGTTGACGCCGCCGGAACGCACTCCGAGCAGGTAACAGGCCGTCAGCGCGAAGATGTGGTAGAGCGGCAGCGCGCAGACGATGAAGAGCTCATCGACTTGCGGCGGTTTTTTCAGCGTCGGTTGCAGCCAAGCATCGTTCTGCAGCACGTTGGCGAGGATGTTGCGATGGAGCAGCGTCGCGCCCTTGGAAACGCCGGTGGTGCCGCCGGTATATTGCAGGAAGGCGACGTCGTCGGGCATCAGACGCGGCTTCTGGAACGTCAGGGTGCGCCCCTTCGCCACTGCGTCGTTGAAGGAGACGGCGTCCGGAATCGAGTAGGCCGGCACCATCTTCTTCACGCGACGGACCACCAGATTGACGATGACGCCCTTCAAGCCCAAGAGGTCGCCCATGCTGCCGACGATCACGTGCTTGACCGCGGTCTTGGCGACCACCTGCTGCACGGTGGTGGCGAAATTCTCCAGCACGACGATGGCTTCGGCGCCGGAATCCTTCAATTGATGTTCAAGCTCGCGCGGCGTGTAGAGCGGATTGACGTTGACGACGGCATAGCCCGCGCGCAGCACAGCGGCAGTCGCGATCGGGTATTGCAGCACGTTCGGCATCATCAGCGCGACGCGCGCGCCCTTCTGCAAGCCCTTGCTCTGCAGATAGGCGCCGAGCGCCAGCGACATCTCGTCGAGATCGCGGTAGGTGATGGACTTGTCCATGCAGATGAAAGCTTTGCGATCCCGGAACTTCACAAAGCTTTCTTCCAGCAACTCGACCAGTGACGAATATTGGGTCACATCGATATCGGCGGGCACGCCTGCCGGATATTGCTTGAGCCAGATGCGCTCCATGTCACTTCCCCTCCCGGTTTGTTTCCTTAGGAATGTCGCCCGTTTGCCGTGACGGGACATTTTATTTTTCGGCAATATTGAGCGTTGCCGCAGCCGATGGCAAGCGGTGGCAAGAGCGCCCCACGTGGGTCACGGAAACGTGGCCGCGGCCATTAACCGTGAAAACGGTACTGCGCGCGGCGACCAGCCTTAGCAGTTGCTTTTGTCGGACTTGTTTGGCTGTCGGACTTTTTAGCTGTCAGACTTGTCAGCTGTCAGATTTGGGCTTGGCCGGCTTTGCGGCGGCCTTTGGTTTGGCCGGTTTGGTGTCCGGTTTGTTCGCGGACTTGTTGTCGGCGGGCTTGTTGCCGGCGGACTTGGGCGCCGCGTCCGGCTTCGCGTTGGCATGCCTGACAGGCTTCGGCTTGCCGCCCTTGTCGGCCTCGTCCGGCCCTGCCTCCGGCGGCTTCTTCGCGCCGTGGCGTCCGCGTTTGCTGTGCCGCGTCGCCTCGGCGGCCTGCGCATCGGCATCGGCCGCAACCGCTGCGATCAGCGCAGGGCCGGTTCGGGTCGGCCCGGTATAGACCGGGATCGGCTCGGAGGCCGCAGGCGCAGCCGCCAGGATTTCCGATGGCTTCAACGGGGCGGTTTGTCCGGTTGCGAAAAAGGCGAGCGCTTGTCCGGAGGTTTCGGAATTGCCGTTGGCCGCCGTCGTGTCTTCATCCTCGTCGCTGGCCGGCCGGTGCCGCTTGCCGCTGCACATCTCGTCGCGCAGGTTGGGCGGCGAGGCGTCGATCGGCGCGAGAGAATCCACCGTGCCGAGCGACGGACGCAGCCACGACAACTGGTCGTTGGAGAAGCCGCGGTCGAGCAACTGGATGGCTTTGACCGCGCGCGCCTGTCCGGACGAGGCGCCGAGCACGACTGCGATCAGCCGCTTGCCGTTGCGGGTCGCGGACGCCACGAGGTTATAGCCGGCGGCGCAGATGAAGCCGGTCTTGAAGCCATCGGCGCCGGGATAGCGGCCGATCAGCTTGTTGAAATTCTGGGTGATCCTGCGGCCGTAGCGGATCGAAGGGATGTGAACGAAATATTCGTATTCCGGCAGGTCCTTGATGATCGCGCGGGCGAGGATCGCGAGGTCACGTGCGGAGGTGATCTGGCCATCGGCCGGCAACCCGTTCGGATTGACGTAGCTCGTCTGCGTCATGCCGAGCCGCTGCGCATTCTGGTTCATCAGCGCCGAGAAGCCGTCGATCGAACCGCCGACGCCTTCCGCCAGCACCACGGCCATGTCGTTGGCCGACTTCACCAGCATCATCTTGAGTGCGTTGTCGACGGTCACTTGCGTGCCGGGCTTGAATCCCATTTTCGACGGCGACTGCGAGGCAGCCGTCGGCGAGACCGTGACCAGCGTGTCGAGGGTGACGCGTCCCTCCTTGACAGCTTTGAGCGTCACATAGGCCGTCATCAGCTTGGTGACGGAGGCCGGATACCACGGATAGGTCGCGTTCTCGGCTTGCAGCACCTTGCCGCTCTCGGCCTCCACGAGCAGCAGAGCTTCGGCTTTCGCAGCTTGCGTGGTGACGAGCGCAAAGGCGCCGAGAACGACGATCGAACGCAATGACGATCTGAAAAGCAGCGGGCGATGAAAATGCACTATCCGATTCCGGTTTTTGAGACCGCCTTTGGACAAAGGAGGCCCGCACGATCTGACGTCAGGGTTTCAAGCGTATCCGGCGCCGCCAACCTATCCGGCTCGCAGCAGGGGCTCAATAACTAAATCGGTGGCGATAAGGGCCGAATTTCGACGGTACTTCAATCTTGACGCCGATGTGACGTGTTTTACGAGGCACTCAGGCTCGCGCGTGCGCTTTCCTGCACCATGAACTGCGCCTTCGCCAGTTCCGCGAAGCGGCCGCCTTTCGCGACAAGTTCATCGAAAGTTCCGCTTTCGATCACGCGTCCGCCATCGAACACAAGGATCCGCGTGGCGTGGCGAATCGTCGACAGCCGATGCGCGATGACGAACGTCGTGCGCCCCTTCATCACTTCGTCGAGTGCGGCATTGAGCTTGGCCTCGGTAACTGCATCGAGCGCGCTGGTGGCCTCATCGAGGATCAGGATCGGCGGATCCTTCAACAGCGCGCGCGCAATCGACAACCGTTGCCGCTCGCCGCCGGACAGCATGCGCCCGCGTTCGCCGGCATTGGTATCGAAGCCGCGCTCGCTGCGCTCGATGAAGTCCAGCGCCTGCGCGCGTTGTGCCGCGATTCGCAATTCCTCATCGGTCGCGTCCGGCTTTCCGACCCGCAAATTGTCGGCGATCGTGCGGTCGAACAGCAGCGCTTCCTGAAACACCACGCCGATATTCCGCCGCAGCGCCGTCAGCTTCAGCCCGCGCACATCCATGCCGTCGATCTTGATAAAGCCGGATTGCGGATCAAACGCGCGATGCAACAGCGCAATCGCCGTCGATTTGCCGGCGCCGGTCGGACCGACCAGCGCGATGGTTTGGCCGGGCAATGCGGTGAAGGACAGGTCTTCGACGGCCGGCCGCTTGCCGTCGTAGGAGAATGACACGTCGTTGAATTCGACGAGGCCGGAAAGTCGCCCGGTGTCGATCGCGTCGGGCCGGTCGCGCACCGCCGGCGCCGCATCGAGCACGTTGAAGAATTCGGTCAACCGCGGCGCCTCCATGAACACGCTGTTGATGAAGCTCACCACCTGTTCGAGTTTCTGGATCAGCAGCGTCGCGAACGAGACGAACATCACGATCTCGCCGACCGAAGTGAGCCCCTGTTCGTGCAGGACGATGCCGACGGTGAAAATCGCAAGGATGGTGATGGTGGTCGAGGCCCTGGTGATCACGTTGACTATCGCCCACCACGACAGGACGGGCATCTGCGCCGCCAGCAGCTTGTCGGCGACGAAGCGCACGCCCTGCACCTCGGTGTCGATCCGCACGAAGCTCTGCACCAGCGCGACATTGCCGAGTGCGTCCGAGGCGCGCGCCGAGAGGTCGCCGTAATAGGTCTCGACGTCGCTCTGCATGCCGTAGGTCTTGCGCACCACGAGCGTGGTTAGCACGGTGAACACGATGCAGAGCGCAAACAGCAGGATCGCGAGCCGCCAGTTGATGTAGAGTGCAAGCGGCAACAGCACGACCAGCGATAGGATCGCTGCAAAATGCTCGCGGAAGAATCCGAGCCAAAGTCTCCATAATGCATCGGTGCCGTTGAGCATCACCTTCATCAGCCGCCCGGAATGGGTGCCGGTGTGGAAGGTAAGCGGCAACTGCAAAATGTGTTCGAAATAGCTCGTCAGAACGGCCTGGCGCTGCCGGTGCGCCAGCCGGTCGGCGTGCAACGCCACCGCCGCGCCGCAGAGAATCGTGAACAGGCCGAAGCCGGCCCAGGCGAGCAGCATCGGCCAGGCCGACGACGATCCGAAGGCGCTGGTTGCGGGCTTGCCGGAGAGCACGTCGACGATGCGGCCAAACAGCACGGGCTCGGCGAACTGGGCGCCGGCCAGCAAGAGATTGGCGCCGGCCAGGATCCAGCCGAGCCGCATTTCCCTGCCGAGCAGTTCGAGCACGCGCGCATAGAGGCGAAGCAAAGACATGCAATTTCCGAAAAACAAAGGCCGGGAGGACGCTATCGCGGACGGCGCATCTTAATCAGGGGTTGCTGCGAAGATACACCCGCTGCAGCAAAATGACCCTTTGCGCCGGACGCCGGTATGATCTTGGGGCAGGGCGGGTTGTGGATCGGGGGCCAGGTTGTCGAATCTTCCCTATTGTGTCTGTCCGGACACAGGCGTTTAGCCCACTTTGGTCTATGATCAGCGCAATAAGACAGCACGCCTGCTTTTTTCTGCTGCAGTTACTTTCCTGACGTTCATCTTTCGGAGGGGTCCTCGATGAAGAAGATTTGGCTTGGCATCGTTGCATTGGCCGCACTGGTCGCTGCGCCGGCATTTGCCGCAGATTTGCCCATGAAGGCGCCGCCGCCGCCGGTGCCAGTCTCGCTCTGGAATGGGTGGTACATCGGTGGCAACGCCGGTTACGGCTGGAATCAGAAGACAGGCGATTTGGGCTGTCTCGACCCAACGGGCGTCGCCAGTGGTGCGGGTTGCTTCCCGGCGCAGGGTGGAATCGTGCGGCCCGAGGGCGGCCTGTTCGGTGCCCAGGTTGGCTACAACTGGCAGGTTGGCCAGATCGTCTGGGGTCTTGAGGGCGATCTTCAGTGGGCGAACATCAACAAAACGGGCATCACGACCACTGCCTGCTGCATCCCGACGTTTACGTCGTCAACAGGTCTGGTTACCACACAAGCTGACTTGGAGTGGTTCGGGACGGCGCGTGCGCGGGTCGGCTATCTGGTCACGCCGGCCACGCTGCTCTACATCACGGGCGGTCTGATTTACGGATCAGAAAAGACGGCGGGTACAGTTATCTTCCCGGGGGCGAACTATCTCGCCACTGGAAGCACCATACGTGCCGGCGGGACGGCTGGCGGCGGTGTCGAATACCACTTTACCGAAAACCTCTCGGGCAAGCTCGAGGGACTCTGGTACGACATGGGTTCCACCAACAACGCGTTCTTCAACCCGGCGACCACCTTTACCCTTACCGACCATTACAAGTTCGACGGCGCCATCGTCCGCGCCGGCTTGAACTGGAGATTCACTCCGCAATAGCTGGTAAGCGAATCAGAACAACGGGGCCCCGGTCATCGACCGGGGCCTTTGTCGTTTGGCGGCAAGAGGCTCATGGCCAGGAGAGCAGATCCGGCAGACATCTTTTCGAAGGTGCGAGTTCAGTTGATTAGCCGGTCTGCGCGCGGCGGCAGGAAGCGGTCGTCGAAGATATCGGCAGCTGAAGGGCGCCTGGCGAACTTGAAGCCCTCGCCGACCTGGCCGATCGCGCGTTCGAGCCTCATCGAATCAACCCCACCGAGGCCGTTGCGATTGACTTCATCGGTCATGATGTTGTCGCGGACGACGGTGTGCAGCCGCTCGAGCTCCAGCTCGCGCGAACCGCCATCCATCCGGGTCAGAACCTGATCGACCGCATGGCCCTCGTCGCGGATGGTGAGATTGGTGGCTGCGACGAGCGCCCGCACAAAGCCCCTCACGGCGTCGGGGTGTTTGTCGGCAAAGGCCGGATTGACGATCACCGCAAAGCCGTAGGCGTCGCAGCCATAGTCGGCAAAGCGCAGCACCGCGAGGTCGTCGGCGGGCACGCCGCGATCCCTCAAGTTCACCGCGGACTGGAAGGAGAAGCCGGTGACGGCATCGACCTGGCCCGCCGACAGCATCGGCTCGCGCACCGCGGCGCTGATCGGGCTTTGCTTGACGCGGTCAAGGTGGATGCCGTTATGGCGCGCCAAAGCCGGCCACAGCCCCGCCGAGAGGTCGCTGTCGGCGATCCCGAGCGTCTTGCCGTCGAGGTCCGACAGCACGTGAATGCCGCGGCTCTTGCGGGCGACGATGGCGTAAGGCGACTTGTTGTACAACACGAACACGGCCTTGACCTGCGTCGAACTCTGGCTGCGGAAACGGATCAGCGCGTTGAGATCGACGAGCGCAAATTCGCTCGCGCCGGAGGCAACGCGTGCGATCGCCTCGGGCGAGCCGGCGGCCATGGTGGTAAAGACCGCAAGCCCCTCGGACGAAAACAGGCCGTCGGTCATGGCGAGGACGACCGGCGCCTCGCCGGCATTGATCGGGCGGTCAAGGGAAAGCTCGACGGCAAGCGGATGCTCTGCGTGACTTGTACGCGTGCTTAGGCCCGCCACGCCGCCGAAGGCGGCAAGACAGCAGGCAATGAGGGTCTGAACTGCACGCATCGGCACCACTACCCGGCGGAGGCCCAGTGCTATAATTCATATGCCGGCTTCATGACACCGCCGGCATTTCACATTTTGCCGCTGCCAATCTGAACCGCGGGTGAGCAAGCGTGGTTTCCGATTGGTGTGCGCGAGCGCACACTTATCGAATCGCCGCCGAAGCCGTTCACATCCAAGAGATATCCGCGTGTTTCCGTAGTACTACGGCGATGACGCAGCCGTTCGCGCTGGATATGGCTTGGCCCTGGCGAGGTGACCCAGCTGCAGCAAGCGCGCCGCTGGCCCCAAGCCTTTCAAATCTCACGACTGAGTTAAGTCGCTGGTCACTTTGGCCAGCGGTTTTCGGCCCATCTGTGATGTCGTTAACACGACGGCGAGGCGTTTGGATTATCTTAAGACGCATGAGTGATTCGCTCGAACGGCTTTATCAGGCAGTCATCGCGGCCAAGGATCTCGATCCCCAGGTCTCGCGGACGGCCAGGCTGTTTCAGCGCGGTCCCGACAAGATGGCGAAGAAGCTGGCCGAGGAGGCCATCGAAGTCGTCATCGATGCCGTTAACGGCAAGACTGACGCCGTCATCCGCGAAAGCGCCGACCTGCTCTACAATCTGACGGTGCTGTGGGCTGCCGCAGGCGTCCGACCCGAAGACGTCTGGCGCGAGATGGAACGGCGCGAGGATCTGCTCGGCATTGCCGAGAAGATGCCGAAGTCGCCGGTGAAGGTTCCGGCGCCTCGCCTGGCGCCACGGCGGCCAATGGTCGCGCTCGAGGCGCGCGCCTTGCGCAAGCGCCACTAATTATCCCTCTTCCCGCATGGACAAATCTGTCGCGTGATGCTTCATCGCGGCATGCTCAGACGTATCTATGACTGGTGTATCGACGCCGCCGACAAGCCGTATGCCTTGTGGGTCCTAGGCGCCGTGGCGTTCGCGGAAAGCTCGTTCTTTCCGATTCCACCCGATATCATGCTGCTTCCGATGTCGCTGGCGCGGCCGGCACGGGCGTGGTTATTTGCGACCGTTTGCACGATTGCCTCGGTCGCCGGTGGCGTGCTCGGTTATGCGATCGGAGCGCTTCTCTATGACTCGGTCGGGCAGTGGCTGATCAACCTCTATCACCTCGGCGACAAGGTCGAATCCTTCCGCACCTCCTATGCCGACTGGGGCAGTGTGATCATCCTGCTCAAGGGGCTGACGCCGATCCCCTACAAGCTCGTCACCATCACCTCGGGCTTTGCCGGCTACAACATCTGGCTGTTCATCCTGTGCTCGATCATCGCCCGCGGCGGCCGTTTTTTTATCGTCGCGATCGTGCTCAACCGCTATGGCGATGTGATCCGCGCCGAGATCGAGAAGCGGCTTGGCCTGTGGCTGACCGCATTCCTGATTCTGCTTGCCGGTGGTTTCGTCGTCGCGGTCAAGCTGATTTGAAGCCGCTCGCGATCGCCGCGTTGCTTTTGATGACGGCCGTCGGCCCCGGGTGGCCGCAGACGGCTGCGCCGCCGGCCTCACCCCAGCCAGAGCAGACGGCCCCGCAACAGGCAGCGCCGCCGCAGGGCGCGCCGCCCGCGCCTCAGCCGCCGGCGCCGGAGAATCCGGGCCTTTTGAATGAAATGGGCAAGGCGCTGGAAAAATCGCTCTCGATCCTGCCGACCCTGAAAGGTACGGGCGAGACGATCGACGATCTCAATGCCAAGGCCAAAGGTGTCGCCAAGGATGCCGGCGAAAGCCTGTCGCGCCTGACCAATCCCGCGTCCCTGGCGACTGGGCGCGTTCAGTGCCCGCTCTCCGCCAATGGCGCGCCCGACTGCAAAAGCGCGGCCGACAAACTGTGCCAGTCCAAGGCCTTCAAGGAAGGCAAAAGCCTGACGACGGACTCGGTCGAGGTCTGTTCGGCCAAGGTCCTGATTCCGGGGCGTACCCGGAAACCGGGCGACTGCCGCACCGATAATTTCGTCACCCGCGCTCTGTGCCAGTAGCATGGCCCGTCATTCGAGAAGTGCGATTGCCTTCTTGATATGATGTCTGGCATCTTTTGATCCGGCTAAAAGGATTTCCCGCCCCACGGGATAAAGAGGATTTTGCTGATGTCGATGCCTGCCTTGTTCAAGGGACGCCTGTCGCTTCCGGCGTTCGGAGCGCCGCTGTTCATCATCTCGGTGCCCGATCTCGTGATCGCCCAATGCAAGGCCGGCATTGTCGGCGCGTTTCCGGCGCTGAATGCGCGGCCGCCGGAATTGCTGGATGAGTGGCTGACGCGGATCCGGCAGGAACTCGCCGCCTACGACGTGGCCCATCCGGAGCGGCCATCGGCGCCGTTTGCGGTCAACCAGATCGTGCACCGTTCGAACAACCGCCTCGAGCACGATCTCGCGCTCTGTGAGAAGCACAAGGTGCCGGTCATCAT
>Ga0307476_10002615_pt1 | contig 10695 bp, 6 predicted proteins | sample atmos_gasesECM2C_2_FD_203314 | JGI IMG/M metagenome (GOLD analysis project Ga0307476, IMG submission 203314) | Hardwood forest soil microbial communities from Morgan-Monroe State Forest, Indiana, United States - atmos_gasesECM2C_05 | ecosystem: Environmental > Terrestrial > Soil > Temperate... | reverse complement strand
TGCGCACTCCCAACGTCCGTGGACGCTGGGGAGAAATTCAGTTGCGCCGCGTCGTCGAGATCGCCGGCATGCTTCCCTATTGCGATTTCGCCGAGCAGGAATCGGTGACCACCGAAAGCGGAAGGCTGCGTCCCGATCTGATCGTGAAGCTGCCGGGCGGCAAACACGTAGTCGTTGATGCTAAAACGCCGCTGCAAGCGTTCCTCGAAGCCTTCGAAACCACTGACGAGGACGCCCGCCGCGTTTGCCTTGCCAACCACGCCCGGCAAGTCCGCGATCACATGAGAACTCTCAGCGGAAAAAGTTACTGGGAGCAGTTCGATGCCACGCCGGAGTTTGTCGTGATGTTTCTCCCTGGCGAGACGTTCTTCAGCGCCGCGCTGGAGCAGGATCCTGGCCTGATCGAGCAGGGAGTGCTGCAGCGCGTGATTCCCGCGTCGCCCACTACGCTGATAGCGCTTCTTAAGGCCGTCAATTACGGATGGAATCAGGAAAAGCTGGCGCGCAACGCGCAGCAGATCAGCGCGCTGGGCAAGGAACTGCACGACCGCCTGCGGCTTCTCGCGGGACACATCACGCAAGTCGGCACCGGGCTCGACCGCGCCGTCGAGTCTTATAACAAAGCGGTCGGCTCGCTCGAAAGCCGTGTGCTGGTTTCTGCGCGCAAGTTTGCCGAACTGGGCGCATCCGTCGCCGATGACATCCCCGAACTAGCGCCTATTGAAACCACTGCACGGGAGCTCTCGTTTGAGTGGGATGAGGACGATCTTCCCTCTGAGGCGCCGGAGGATAAACGGAAGGCCGGGTAAGGCGACGGGGACCGTTCCAGCTGATCAGGAAGTTGAGAAAGCTCTAATCTCAGAAAACTCTTAACCGGCGCTTTTAGCGCACTCGAAAGTACGCTGATCAAGCGCACACCTGCCTTCTTCTTTCGATACGCCACCCATCCATTCGGAGCATCAAGCTTGTCCCATCCAAGCCGATAACGTACTTGGCGAGGCTGCGTCACACGGCGGTGTCGCGGACTCTTCTCACACGGTTTTTCACGACAACAACAGAAAGGATTTGTCGATCCGATGGGCAGCACTACGACATCTGGTCTGGCCAAGGCGGGAATTGCCATTCCGCTGACTGCGGGATCGGTGTGGCTGGCCATGGTGACGGCCCGCAAGTTATCTGCCGGACCTTCGGATTTCATGCCTCACGGATATTGCTATCTGTGGAATCCGCGAATTCTATGGCTGAATGTCATTTCTGATGGCTTGATCACGCTCTCGTACTACGCCATCCCCGTTATTCTGATTTACTTCATCCGCAAAAATCACACCCTTCCATTCAATCGCATTTTCTGGATGTTCGGCGGATTCATTCTGGCTTGTGGCACGACTCACGTGATGGAGATATGGAACGTCTGGCACGGCAATTACATGCTGGCAGGCGTCATTAAATCAGCCACAGCAGCGCTGTCCGTGCTCACGGCGGCGATGCTCATCCCCTTGGTTCCGAGGGTAATGTCGGTGCCCGACCGGGTTCACTTGCAGGATGTAAATCGCGGGCTGCAACAGGAAATCGCCGAGCGCAAGCGGTTCGATGAGCCGATCGAAGCGCCGCTCCGGCGCAGGGTCACTTTCGGGTTCATTGTCGCCATGCTCCTGACAGTCTTGTTGGGCCTTGTGGCCTGGCGGGGCGCCCGGCGAGCGGAGCAGGACGCCTACTGGGTATCTCACACCCATGAGGTGCTGGAGACAATTCAGCGCACGTCCAGACATGTGATTGAAGCAGAAACCAGCGCCCGCGCCTTTGCCTTGACCGGGGAAGAACCGTTGCTGGCGCACTACCAGACTGCACGTGACGCCGTCTACCGGGACGAGGACACATTGCGACATTTGACCGCGGACAATCTCAGTCAGCAGCGACGAGTGGACGTGCTCGGGCCGCAGGTGAACACGGCGATCGAATTCGCCAAGAGCATCATCGCCAAACGAAAGCTGCAAGCTTATCCCGGCGCCAGCGACGCTCTGGAGATCGAAAGGCTACTTGATGTGGTGCGCTCAACCACTCGCGACATGTACGCCGAGGAGGCACGGCTGTTGATCCAACGCACGCAACGAGCCCTTGCGGGGCAGCGGCTGGCGAGGGTCTTCGCGATCGCAGGCGCTGTTCTCCTGACAGGTTTGTGGGGGCTGGCCAAGGTTGCGGTGAACCGCGAGATTGACATCAGCGCCCAGGCACGAGCCCAACTCGGCACGCTGAACGCCGAGTTGGAGCAGCGCGTAGCGCAACGCACTACGGCCCTGGAATCCGAAATCGCCGAGCGGAAGCGAGCGGAGGGGGCAAACGAGCAGGTGCTCGGGGAGCTCGCCGATCAAAAGTTCGCTTTGGATCAGCACGCCATCGTTGCTACCACCGACGTTCAGGGGACCATCACCTATGTGAACGACAAGTTCTGCGCCATCAGCAAGTACTCGCGGGAGGAGTTGCTGGGTCAGAATCATCACATTCTTAATTCCGCGCACCATCCCAGGGAATTCTTTCAAGAGATGTACCACAGCATCGCCAACGGCCAAGTGTGGCGAGGTGAGATCTGCAACCGCGCCAAGGACGGTTCGATTTACTGGGTGGATACGACGGTCGTCCCGTTCCTCGACGCCTACGGCAAGCCCCGGCAGTACATGGCGATCCGCGCGGACATCACCGAGCGCAAGCGGGTGGAGGAAGTACGCGAACGCCTGGCGGCTGTAGTCGAATCATCGGAAGACGCCATTATCAGCAAGACCCTGGAGGGCATGATCAACAGCTGGAATCGCGGCGCCCAGAAAGTGTTCGGTTATTCGGCAGCGGAGGCCGTGGGCCAACCGATGCTGATGCTCATGCCGCCGGACCGCGTCGGTGAAGAGTCCGACATTCTGGCCAGCATTCGATGCGGCGAGAGCGTGGAACATTTCGAAACCGTACGTGTCCGGAAGGATGGCACGCACATTGACGTTTCTGCGACGATTTCGCCGATTAGGGACAGCAGCGGCACGATTGTGGGCGCTTCGAAAATTGCCCGCGACATCACCGAACGCAAACAAACAGAAGGTCGGCTCGCCGGACAAGCGGAGGAACTCTCCCGGCAGGCCGCGGAACTGCTCCGCTCGCAGCAGGCGATCGAGACCCAGACGCTGATGCTGCAGTCTGTTCTCGACAGCATGGCTGAGGGTCTGGTCGCGGCCGATCAGCAGGGAAAATTTATCATCTGGAACCCGGCCGCTACGAGGATCGTTGGCATGGGCGCAGAAAACGTTCCCCTCGGGGAATGGAACGCACACTACGGCTGCTATCTGCCTGACATGGTGACGGTCTTTCCGCCTGAACAAAACCCTCTGGCACGCGCGGTTCGGGGGGAGGTATGCACCGCCGAGATGTATGTGCGCAATCCGGAACTCGAGCACGGGGTCTGGATCGAGGTCAGCGGCGGTCCCCTGAAGGGCAAGGACGGCGTGGTGCGGGGCGGTGTGGTGGCGTTCCGCGATATCACGCAGCGAAGAGCGGACGAGCAGGAAATCCGCAAACTCAATGAAGGACTGGAAGAGAGGGTGGAGGAGCGCACGGCACAGCTGGCGGTGGCCAACCAGGAGTTGGAAGCTTTTACATACTCCGTTTCCCATGATCTGCGCGCGCCGCTGCGCCACATCGGCGGTTTTTCCAGGATCTTGATCGAAGACTTTGCCGCCAGGATGGAGCCAGAAGCTCAGCAGCATTTGCAGCGCATCGAAGACGGAACCCGCCGCATGGGGTTGCTGGTGGATGAGCTGCTTAACTTGGCGCGGGTGGGCCGTCATGCCCTCAACCTCCAAGTCAGCAGTCTCAATTCGATCATCGAGGAAGTCGTTTCCCTGCTGCAACCAGAAGCGGAAGGCAGAGCGGTGGATTGGGAGATTGCGAAGCTGCCTTCTGCAAAGTGTGATCCCCTCCTGATTCGTCTGGTGTTTCAGAATCTGATTTCCAACGCCCTGAAGTTTACCCGCACACGCGACCGCACGGTCATCGAGATCAGTCACCGGCTAGAAAATGAGCAGACGGTCATCTTTGTTCGCGACAATGGCGTCGGGTTCGACATGAAGTACGTCGACAAGTTGTTCGGCGTCTTCCAGCGTTTGCACCGGGCGGAGGATTTTGCAGGTACCGGGGTTGGCCTGGCAATCGTACAACGCATTGTTCACAAACACGGAGGCCTGGTCTGGGCCCAGGCGGAGATGGGCAAGGGCTCAACCTTTTGTTTCACCCTTGGCGCGGAGACGGCTCCGCTGGCGCCATTCAGGTCCAATGAGGCTACGGCGAAAGACGTTACCAACAAAACGGCTGCGGCAGGGAGTCAATGATGAACGCAAATGAAGTAGAAATTCTTTTGGTCGATGATAGTCAAGACGACATAGACCTCACTCTGCATGCTTTGCGGACGGAAAATCTGGCGAACCGGGTCTTCATCGCTCGCGATGGTGAGGAAGCGCTGGATTTCCTGTTCTGCAAAGGACCCCATGTCGGACGCTCCTTTGAAAAACCGCCGAAGCTGGTCCTGCTGGATTTGAAGATGCCCAAAGTGGATGGAATGGAAGTCCTGAAACAGATCAAGAATGATCCGCGGACCCGGACCATACCCGTCGTACTGATGACTTCTTCGAAGGAGGAGCGGGATATGGTGAGCGGCTACAACTTGGGGGTGAACAGCTACCTGCAAAAGCCGGTGGACTTCGACCAGTTCCGGAAAATGGTGAAGCTAATCGGCATGTACTGGCTGGTGACCAATCAGCCTCCCTTGACCGCGAGCACTGCGGGCACGGTAAAGCAGGCGCAATGAGCAGGAGCGCGGCCAAACTCGGGATCGAAAGCTCGATCGGGCCGAAACCAAAGCTGCGCGCTTTGCTGGTGGAGGACAATCAACTCGACGCGGAACTAGTGCTGCGCGCGTTACGCAAGGACAGCTTCGACGTGAGTGCGGTAGTTGTGCAGGATGAGGCGGGCTTCAGCGAAGCGCTGCGCACTCACTCGCCGGAGATTGTGCTGGCCGACTACAACCTGCCGAACTGGACGGGAATGGAAGCACTGACCGTGCTCCGCCGGCAGAGTCTCGATATCCCCATAATTCTTGTTTCGGGAGCTCTGGGCGACGTGACTGCCGTCGAATGCATCAAGCAAGGCGCTACTGATTACGTTCTTAAAGATGGTCTGGCACGTCTGCCGGAAGTGGTCCGCCGCGCCTTGCAAGAGAAATATGAACGTGGCTTGCGCCACCAGGCGGAAGAAAAGTTGGCCAAAAAAGTGGATGAACTGGCCCGTTCCAACGCCGACCTGGAGCAGTTCGCCTACGTCGCGTCGCATGATCTGCAGGAGCCCCTGCGCATGGTGGCAGCCTACACTCAGCTTCTATCCGAACGGTACAAAGGCAAACTCGACGAAAGTGCCGACAAATTCATCGGCTATGCCAGCGAAGGAGCATTGCGCATGCAAGTGCTCATTCAGGATTTGCTGGCCTTTTCGCGCGTCGGGCGAATCGATGCCGATTATGCGAGCGTCGATTGCAATGCGGTGATGGAAGAAGTTCGGAAGAGCCTGGCTTCCGCGATTCAGGAGAGCGACGCGGTCCTCGCGCATGCAAACCTTCCCGCCATTTGGGGCAATCGCACGCAGATGGCGCAGGTGTTCCAGAATCTGATTGGGAACGCCATCAAGTTCCGCGGGACAAAACCGCCGGAGATTTTCGTGCACGCGGAGAAAGCCGGCCAGCAGTGGCTGTTTAGCGTAACTGATAACGGAATTGGAATTGCGCCCGAGTTTGCGGAAAACATTTTCGTGGTCTTCCAGCGCCTGCACCTGCGCACGGAGTATTCCGGAAACGGCATTGGGCTGGCCATCTGCAAAAAGATCGTGGAGCGCCTGGGCGGAAAAATATGGGTAGAGTCGCAACCCGCATCGGGTTCCACCTTTAAATTCACCGTCCCCCTCAATGGTTCCAAGCAGAAGGGTGGGCAGGCATGAAATCGATTCGTCAACTGCTCATCGTAGATGACAACCCGGCTGACGTGACTTTGGCCCGCGAAGCGCTGGAAGTATGCGCGCCCAACTGCCAGATCCACAGCGTGGCGGACGGCGTGGAAGCTCTGGCATTTCTGAACCGGCGCGATAAATACGCCAACGAAGCCCGGCCTGACCTGGTGATTCTGGATCTGAATTTGCCCAAAAGAGGCGGCTTGGCCGTTTTGGCCGCGATGAAGGCTGGCCCAGATCTGCGCCGCATCCCGGTCATCATCTTCAGCACGTCCCAGTTGAGCCAGGATGTTGCACGCAGCTATGAACTAGGGGCCAATTGCTACGTCTGCAAACCAGGCAATCTTACTGAATTTTTTGCCGCCATGAAGTCGATCGAGCAATTCTGGTTCGGCTTTGCCACTCTGCCGCCACGAGGAGAACAACAGTAATGGATCAACCCACCACAAGCGTATTGCTGATAGAAGACAACCCGGGTGACGCGGATCTGGTCCGCCTTCGCCTGGTGGAAGGCCAGTCTCCGGTGCGAGTGAATTGCGTCAACCGGCTGTCGGATGGCCTCGCCTCCCTAACCAGAGAAACGCCTTCCCTCGTGCTGTTGGATCTGAACCTTCCCGACAGCCACGGAGCGGAAACCTTTCGGCGGCTCATGGAGCACTCGCCCAATGTTCCGGTGGTCGTGCTCTCTGGCCAGGATGATGAAGTGCTGGCCATGAAAGCCGTCCATCACGGGGTACAGGACTATCTGGTTAAGAGCACCATCTCCAGCAAAAATCTGGAGCGAGCGATGCGCTATGCGGTGGAGCGGCAGGCCCTGCTTCGCTCCCTGGAAATTGCTCAAAAGCAGCAATTGGAGTTCAAGAACCAGTTCCTCTCCCATGTCTCTCATGAGTTGCGTACCCCTTTGACCTGCATTCACCAATACGTGACTTTGCTTCTGGACGGGATCGCTGGTCCGGTTGCGCCCGATCAGGCCGACCACCTGAAGACGATCTTGAAAAGCGTGAATCAGCTGCACGCCATGATTCGCGATCTGCTGGAGGCCACGCGCGCCGAAAGCGGCAAGATGCGCCTCGAGCCGCGCTGCATCGCGCTGAGCGAACTGGTTCAACAGGCAGCCGCGATGCTGCGGCCCACTGCGGATGAAAAGAGAGTCGGCCTCGAAATTGGACTGGACCAACGACTGCCATTGGTGCAAGCCGACCCAGACCGCGTGCTCGAGGTGCTGATCAATCTGGTGGACAATGCCATCAAGTTCACGCCTGCGGATGGCTCGGTGATGATTCAAGCCAGCATGGTGGATGCAGACCCGGACTCAGTCTACATTTCGGTCAGCGATACTGGCCGGGGCATCGGTCCGGAAGCCAAGGCGCTGATCTTCGAGCGCCTCTATCAGGATCCCGATTCGGTCGACAACAACCGCTCCGGATTAGGACTAGGACTGTTCATCAGCCGGGAAATTGTACGGCTGCACAAGGGCCGCATCTGGGTTTCGAGCGAACCCGGGCAAGGCAGCACTTTCACGTTTACTCTGCCCATCTACTCGCTGGCCAAGCTGCTGGCTCCTGTGGTCACGCAGCAGGGCGGGTTGCGTCCGGATTTCGTGCTGGTGCGGATCGAACTCACGCCACTCTCCAACCCTCCCCAGAGGAATTGGAAAGAAACCTGGCAGCAGTGTCTGGAACTCGTACGCCGCTGCGTTTATCTCGATAAAGACTTGCTCTTGCCGCCGATGGGAACCTCAGGAGCGAGCGAGACTTTCTATGTTGTTGCCTCCACCGACCTTCAGCGTTCCGGGATCATGACCACGCGCATTCGCGAACAACTGGAACGCATCTCCGATCTCAAAGCCAAATGCACATTAACCATCACCACGGTTCCGGTTCAGTTACCGGCAGCCGATATGAAAGAGTCCCTTGAGCAGCAGGTTCAAAGTCTCGCTAGCTGGGTAACCGCAATAATTTTGACCAGCATGGAACGCAAACACCTTTCCGCCGGAAAAAGCGCGCAAAGCCCCAATTGACAACACCTAACTAAAAAGGAGAACTTGCAATGGCAAAACCGAAGATTCTGGTAGTCGATGACGATCCCGATCTAGTGCGGGCGATGCGCCTGCGCTTGCGCGCCAACAATTACGAAGTGACCACGGCGACAGATGGCTATTCCGCCATCGCCTCAGCCCAAAAGGACCGTCCCAGCCTGATTATTCTGGACTTGGGCCTTCCCGTCGGCGACGGCTTTGTGGTTCTGGAACGCCTGCAAAACAGCGACGCCCTCGCGGGTATTCCCGTTATCGTGCTGAGCGCCCGTGATCCTCAGACCAACGAAGAACGCGCTCTGAAGGCAGGTGCGGCTGCGTTTTTTCAAAAACCCGCGGACAACGAGGAACTGATGAACGTGATTCGAGTGAGCCTTGGCCCCGGAAGCGCTCAACGAGCCGCCTGGCCCTCTTAGCACTCCTGGGATATCAACCAGGGAAGACCCGCCCGCAATCAGCGGCGCACCCCTGCCCTTCTGGCATCGGCGGGTCTTCCTTTCGTCCGTTCCTGCCATAGCACTAACTATGATTCCTCACGACTGTCGAGGAGGAACTATCTCCGTGATGTCTCCTCAAGAAAACAGAAAGTCGGTTCAGCTTCAGCACGTCCTGAAATCCCCTCGCCTCGCTCTTCGCCCTCAGCATCCGACCAGTCGGAAGGTTCACCCATCGGATGCTGTCCCTAACATCTTCCAACCGGGTCAGATACAAAATTCCACACAAAGCTCCTGAAAAACGTACGGCATTTCCGGAAATCCATCTATAATCTTGGAACTTGCTTTAGACACGGCACTTAGCAAGCCCGGAACGGGAAACAACATGGCAGCGAAGTTGCTCATAGAGGCTCAGTCTGGCGTTGACCTGCGAACCAGCAGCCCACCCGTCGGGGCTTCGCCGAAACCCATGAACCGGGAAAGCCAAGTCCGCTCTGTTGCCGTGCTGTTGTTCCTATTGACAGTGGCTGCGGTCGTCTTCGCGGCCTTCAATTTCAACGCGGAGTGGCGGTTCCTGGTTCCCGACGACGGCGTGTGGTGGGTCGAGCATGGCGGCCGCCTGACCGCTGATCGGGTCGAACGGACCGGACCCGGCGCCAAAAGCGGGATCAAGCCGGGCGATCAACTGGTTTCCATCAACGGGCAGGAAGTCCAGAGCATGTCAGGACTAGAGCGCCAACTCTACCGTAACGGCGTCTGGTCCAAAGCCGCGTATTCCCTGCTCCGTCAATCGGTTCCTCTCGATTCCAGCGTCATACTGGTGCCCGCGGAACGTTCTCTCAATAACTGGCTGCGGCTGATTGCTCTCATCTATCTGGGCATCGGCATCTATGTGTTGCTGCGCCGCTGGACAGCTCCTGGATCCACCCACTTCTATATTTTCTGTCTGGTCTCTTTCATCGCCTACTCCTTCAAATACACCGGGAAATTGAACGATTTTGACTGGGTGATTTATTGGGGCAACATCGCCGCCGGAGTGCTGCAGCCGGCCCTGTTCCTTCACTTCGTTCTCACGTTCCCTGAGAAACGCCAGATTGTGCGCAAGCACCCTGTTCTGCTGGCGCTGGTCTATGTGCCAGGAGCAATATTGCTCACTTGGCACATCACCGCCATGCGTTGGCTTCAGGCCAGCGAGCGGCTGCGTTGGAACCTCGACCGCATGGAAATGTCTTACGGATCGCTGTTCTTTCTGGCCGCCGCGATCGTACTCTGGTACAGCTACCGGCACGCCAGCACGACAATCCTGCGGCAGCAGTTGAAATGGGTGACTCGCGGAACGGTTCTCGCCGTAGTTCCCTATACCCTGTTCTACGTTATTCCTTACCTGATGGGTTCGCTGCCCGGCGCGACCATGAAGGTTTCTGCGCTGTCGCTGGCTTTGCTGCCCCTGACGTTCGGCTACGCAATCTTCCGCTATCGCCTGATGGACGTGGACCTCATCTTCAAGCGCGGCGTGGTCTACACGCTCGCAGCAGCGATCGTAGTCGGATTGTATTTCGGGCTGGTCGCGGGCGTTGCTCTTCTGGTGCATAACTGGCAGCCCAGTTCTGGCCCAGTCGGTCTGATCCTTGCCGTGGTAGTAACGGCGTTGCTGTTCGATCCGGTTCGCAAGTGGATTCAAGACCGGATCGACCAGTTTTTCTATCGCACGCGCTATGACTACCGTCGCACCCTGCTTGAGTTCGGCCGTGAATTGGGTTCGGAGACAAACCTCAACACATTGCTTTCTTCGCTGATCGACCGCTTGTCCCGCACTCTCGGAGTCGATCATATGGGGATTTTTCTGGCCGGCGACGAGGCAGAGAAATTCGTTCTGGCAAAGTCGTTCGGCTTATCCGTTCCTGGAAATATCGACTTGGCATTTCTGAGCGCTCCGCGTCCTGAGCAAGCTGGGCATCTCTTCTTCGAGAACACGCACCAGGTTCCTCGAGAAATGCCTAGCGCGCAGCAAGCCATCGCCCGGCTCGATCTGAATTACTACATTCCCTGCCACGCGCAGCAGAAGACCATCGCCGTTCTTGGCCTGGGGAAGACTACGCAAGGCGACTTCCTCTCCAGCGAAGACATGGAGTTGCTCGAAACCCTGGGTGGATATCTCGGCATTGCCATCCAGAACTCGCAGCTCTACGCCTCGCT
>Ga0307476_10002614_pt1 | contig 10696 bp, 7 predicted proteins | sample atmos_gasesECM2C_2_FD_203314 | JGI IMG/M metagenome (GOLD analysis project Ga0307476, IMG submission 203314) | Hardwood forest soil microbial communities from Morgan-Monroe State Forest, Indiana, United States - atmos_gasesECM2C_05 | ecosystem: Environmental > Terrestrial > Soil > Temperate... | reverse complement strand
GGGTCATCACGATGATGCCCCCGGCCGTCGTCGTTAACGGCCCGGCGCTAGTTCACGGCCCGGCGCGACGAGCCAGGGCGATCAGGCGATCAGCCGCTCGAGCGCGGCGGAGATCTCGCCGCAGACCCGCTCCGGTGCGAACAGGCGCGCCGCCTCCTCGCGCGCTCGGGTCACGAGCGCGTCCGGGTCGGCTCGGACGCGCGCGACCATCGCGAGCACTGCGGCAGCGAGTCCCTCGACGTCGCCCGGGGCGGCGATGGCCGCGACCGCCTCGTCGACACCCTCGCCGGCACCAACCTCGCTGGTCACGACAATCGGGACGCCGCAAGCCAGCGCCTCGGCGACCGTCAGCGCGAACGGCTCGTAGTGGCTGGGCTGTAGCAGGACGTCAGCGCGGGCGAGCTCTGCCGGCACCTCGGCCGCTGGGATCGAGCCGACATACTCGGCGGTCTGCGCCGGCAGATCCGCGAGCAGTGCGGTGTAGTCCGACCACAGGCTCGGGGCGCCGACGATCTTGAAGTGCACGTTCTCGCCGCGCTCGTGCAGCAGGCGCGCGACCGCGACGACGTCCTGCACGCCCTTGCGCACCGCGATGCGGCCGAGCACGAGTACCGTCGGCGTCTCGCCAGGCTCGCGCCGCACGCCCGCGAAGCGCTCCATGCGCACCGGGTTGGGCACGACCGCGGTCGCCGCCAGAGGAAAGCCGTAGTCGCGAACCATGTGGTCGCGAAAAACCGCGCTGATGCACACCAGCAGACGCGCGCGGCGAATCGTCACGCGCTGTACCAGCGACCGCAGCGACATCAGTGCAATCGCCGCCACGCGCGTCTGCAGCGGCTGGCAGCGAGCCGCCAGGGAACGCTCGGCGATCAACGCCCGCAGCTCGCCGGCGGCGTGCGTCTCGGGGTGAATCACCAGCGGCACCGCGCGCCGCACCCGTGTTGGCACCGCGAAGGCCTCGATCGCGGAGAACTGGTAGATCGCGTCGTAGGGGTCGCGCTCGTGCCGCGCCGCGATCTCGCGGCGCAGCCGCAGCGAGGCGACGCCGCGCGTGAACATCCCACTAGCGAGTGCCGCGATCCGTCCGCGGCTGTACCAGCGGTCCCAGCGCCACACGTTTGTGCCCCACACGAAGCTCAGGCGCTCGTCTTGGGTCAAACGCGGCGGCAGCTCGCGCCCGGCTGAGGGGAAGAAGCAGTCGATGCGATGGCCGCGCGCCGCCAGGCCGTGCAGCAGCTCGCCCGCGACCCCCGCGACGCCGCCACCATCACTCGGCACCGGGCCCAGCCAGGCAATGTGCAGCGGCCTGTCGGACACCGCTGCGCAGCCTAGCGGCTCTGCGCGACGTGCATCACGTGCATCGCCAGGCGTCGCTGGAAGGCCGCGACCGAGAAGCGCTCGGCGTTGCCCACCGCGTACATCGGGTCGAAGTCCAGCTCGTCGAGCTCGGCGATAGCGCGCGCGAACGACTGCGCGTCGGGCTTGCAGAGCCGTCCGGTGCGGCCGTCGAGCACCGTCTCCAGCGCCCCGCCCGCGGCCGCCGCGATCACCGGCCGCCCGGCCGCCTGCGCCTCGACAGCGGTGATCCCGAACTCCTCGACGCCCGGCACCAGCACTGCGCGAGCGCTCGCGTATAGACCGACGAGTTGCTCGTCGCTGGCGCGGCCAAGGAACTCGGCCTCCGGGAATGCGTGGCTGAGCGCGGCGTGCTCCGGCCCGCTGCCGACCACGCGGATCGGCACACGCGCCCGGCGCGCCGCCTCCAGGGCGATGTGCACGCGCTTGTGGCGCACGAGCTCCGAGACCACCAGCAGCGCCTCGCCGGGGGCGCCGACCTTGAAGCGGTGAGTCTCGACCGGCGGGTGAACGATCGTCGCGTCGCGCCCGTAACAGCGGCGGATTCGCTCGCGTCCGAGCTCGGAGATCGCGATGTAGGAGTGCACCCGGCGGCTGGCCGAGAGGTCCCAGCGGCGGATGCGCCCGAGTTGGTGGCGTAGCAGCGGCCGCAGCGGCGACGCGATCTCCTGCAGTGCCTCGTGGCGCTCGTCCCAGGCATAGCGAAACGGGGTGTAGCAGTAACAGACATGCGCCGCCTGCTCGGGCACGCGGATACCGTGCGCAAAGGCGCTGCTGCTGCTGAGGACCACGTCCGACGCCGGCGGACGCAGACGCTCGGCAGCCAGCGGGTAGAACGGCAGCAGCCGCCTGAAGCGGGTCTGATCTATACGCAGGCGCTGCAGCGGCGAGGTGGTGATCTCGCGTCCGCTGAAGCGCCGGTTTGTGCCCCGCTCGTTGTAAAGCAGCGTGAAGATCGGCGCACCCGCGTAGAGATCGGCGATTGCCGCAAACGTGCGCTCGGCGCCGCGCATCACGAGCAGGTAGTCGTGCGCCAGGCTCACGCTGTCCGGGCGGGGTAACGTGTCAAGCGGTCGTTGCGGCTCGATCGCCCCGTGCTCAAGCGACGTCAGCGGCGTGGCTTCGCGCAGCCTGTCTGCCGGGCGCGAAATGGGGGAGCGAACAGGTGGTGAAGAAATGGATAAACCGCTTGCGCTGTCCATCAGCTTCTCACCACGCGTAGATGGTGAAAAAGTGGACAACGGGGTCATCGAGGGGGCGCGGTTATCCACATGCCGAACGCGACGCAACGTATCCGCGGTGCTGCGAGCGGATGTGAAGATGTTGGGCAGATTTACTGCCGAGCAGCGCGTGTGCCGGGATAATCTCGGGCGTGAGCAAGCAGCGGAATTTGTGTGGCGCGGCCCGGCCGGCAGCCACGGCGGGTGCGTCGTGCGGATAATCGTGACTCTGCCCTGGGGCGAGCGTCTCGGCGGCGCCGAGGCGATGATGCAGATGGTGCTCGACGGCGCCCAGGCCAGCCCGCACGAGCTCGAGCTCGTGTTCTTGGCGCCGGGACCGTGGCCGCGCGAACTGCGCGAGGCCGGATTTCGCGTCGAGGTGCTCACCGCCGGGCGGCTGCGCGAGCCACGGCGCTGGGCCGCGACGGTGCTGGCCCTGGCGCGCATCTTCCGTGCCCGCCGACCCGACCTGATCCTCAACTGGGCCGCCAAGACGCACCTCTACGGCGCCCCCGCCGCGCTGCTGGCAGGCATGGCCGGCCGGGTGCTCTGGTGGCAGCAGCTGATCCCCGACGGCCACTGGCTCGACCGCTGCGCGACCGCCCTGCCCGCGCGCGCGGTGCTCTGCTACTCGGCGGCCGCCGCCCGTGCGCAGACGCGGCTTTTCCCGCCGCGCCGTACCTGTGTCGTGGCCGCCGGTGCGCCGGTCGTCTGCGCGGGCGCGCCACCGGCACAGCTGCCGCTACCGAGCGGCGTTCCCGTTGTCGGTCTCGTCGGGCGTCTGCAGCCGTGGAAGGGGCAGGACCGCCTGCTGCACGCCCAGGCGCTGCTGCGCGCGCGCGGGCACGAGCTGCACACGGTGATCGTCGGCGGCGACGCCTATGGGCTCTCCTCGGAGTACGCGCAGTCGTTGCCGGCGCTTGTGCGGCGGCTCGGTCTCGCGGACGCGGTCACCCTGACCGGGCAGGTCCGCGACGCCGGCCCCTACATCGAACGGATGGATGTGCTCGTCAACGCCTCCGACCCCGAGCCCTTCGGCATCGTGCTGCTCGAGGCCATGGCCCGAGGGGTGGCGGTGGTCGCAGTCGACTCCGGCGGGCCGGCCGAGTTTGTCGAGCACGGCCGCACCGGGCTGCTCGCGCGCTCAGGAGATCCCGCGGCGCTGGCCGACGCGCTGGAGCCGCTGCTGCAGGCGCCCGCGCTGCGCGAGCAGCTCGGTGTGGCCGGCCGCGAGCGCTTCCTGCAGGACTTCACCGACGCGGCGATGCGCGGGCGCTTCTTCGCGCAGCTGGAGTCGATCGCCGGGGCCCCGGCGCGATGAACGTCACGCTCGTCGCCCACGACGTCGGCGCCGTCGGTGGCATGGAGGGCCAGCTCGAGGCGCTCGTGCTCGGGCTGCGCCGCAGCGGGCACCAGGTGACGGTGATCGCCCGGACCTGCGAGCTACCGCCCGAGGCCGGCATCAGCTTCCGCCGCGTGCCCGGTCCGCGTCGCCCGTTCCTGATCGCCTACCCCTGGTTCATGCTCGCCGGCTCGCTTGCCCTGTGGCGCTGGCGTCGGGGCGTGGTGCAGGCGACCGGCGCGATCGTCCTCGGTCGTCGGCTCGACGTGATCGCCGTGCACTACCTGCACCATGTCGGCGGGGTGACACCGAGCCGCTCCACCCGGCTCTACCGCTGGCACGTCAAGGCCGCCGGAGCCCTCAAGCGTCTCGCCGAGCGGCTGTCTTATCGCGCGAGTCGCGCCGGCGCGTTCGTGTGCGTCTCCGACGGTCTCGCCGCCGAGCTGGGCGCGCACTTCCCCGAGCTGGGGTCCCGGATCGTCACGATTCACAACGGCATCGACACCGAGCGCTTCGCGCCCGGCAACCGGCGCGCCGAGGCCGACGCGCTGCGTGCCCGCCTCGGGCTCGCGCCCGGGCGGCTGCTGGCGGTGTTCGTCGGCAGCGAGTGGGAGCGCAAGGGCCTGCCGGCCGCGATCCGCGCGCTCGCGCAGGCGCCCGAATGGGATCTGCTTGTCGCCGGCGCCGGGGACGAGCAGGGCTACCGCGAGCTGGCGCGCACGCTCGGGGTGGAGCGGGCGGTGCACTGGCTGGGGGTGGCGCGGGACGTGCAACCCGTGTACGAGCTGGCCGACGCGCTGGTGATGCCCTCGCGCTACGAGACCTTCTCGCTGGTCACCTTCGAGGCCGCCGCCTGCGGCCTGCCGATCGTGGCGAGCCCCGTGAACGGCGTGCGCGAGTTGATCCGCGACGGCGAGAACGGTTTCCTTATCGCCCCCGAGCCGGGCGCCATCGCGCAGCGTCTGGGCGTGCTGGCGACAGATCCCGAGCTGCGCGCCCGCATGGGCGCCGAGGCGCGGCGCTCGGTACTCGCATTTCACAGCGCCGAGATGGTCGCTCGCTACGCGCGGCTGTACATGCAGCTTGTCGCTGAGCCAGACGCCGCGCGGCCTGTCGCGCTCGCCGCCTGAAACGGCGTTCTTATCACGCTTTTCACCATTTTTTCACGCAAAAACCGACTGAAGACGTCCGGCATCAGGTCGATGATATGTTCGGCCTGCGTTTGCCGGGGCAGGGCGTAAGCGCGGCGTGCAGTTAGATAAAAAACGGTAAACATCTGGATAACCCGATTCGGGAATGAGGAGAACGTATGAGACGTATCAAGATCGCCACGCTGCTCGCGCTCTGCGCGCTGGGCATCGTCGTGGCGCAGGCAGCAGCCGCCCAGTTCACGGCGAGTCGCCTGCCCAAGCCGCTCTCGGAAAGCGAACCGGGCACGACCAAAGGCCTGGGCATCGGTTCCACGGTGCTGGGCGGCACAGAACGCAACCAGGAACTCAAATTCGGTCCGTTTCACATCTATTGTGCGGCGAAAGCCACCGGCAAGACGATTGCCGAAGGCGCCGTCTCGTGGGCCGGCTCGCAGACGTTTTCAACCGAGTTGACCTTCCAGAAATGTCTCACCAAGGCCGACTTCGAAGGCTACGTCACAGGCATCAAGACGGCGTTCAACCTGAACGCCGAAAAAAAGACGCAACCGATCAAGTTCGTATATCACGTCAACGGCGTCGTCGATCTCGGCAGCGGTGAAACCGAATCGGAAGTCGAAGTCGGCTCGGGCGCGGCGAGCTTTACGGTCGGCGGCAAGGTCTGCAAGATCGACTGGCCGCGACAGGTGGTGCCGGCGAAGTCGGTGAAAGCGCCCGAAGCGACCTACTCGGCGGCGACCTACTCGACCAACGACGTGCCGGTCACAGAAAAACAGCTCAAGCAATACCCCAGCGGCTTTCGCCAGAAACTCGTGATCGCCAACGAATTCAAGGGCATGGAATGGAGCTTCGAAGAAGGCCAGTGCCTGGGCGAAGGCGGTTTCGAAGAAGCCAGCAAACGCGAAGAAGGCAAAACCGCCATCTACCGCGGCAGCCTCGAAGAGGAACTCAAAGGCGGGAACCTCGGGTTCGAAGAAGCGCTCGCGGAGTCCTGACAGACGGCCGGTGGCTCGGTGCGCGCCGCGGGTGACCCCGTGGCGCGCATCAGCAGCCGTTCAAGCGCATCGGTCGCGGCCGGCACCGAGAACAGCCGTTGCACCGCCGCGCGGCCGGTCGCGGCCAACCGCCGGCGCAGCGCCGGATCCTCGCGCAGGGCCGTCAGGGCGCCGGCCAGGGCGCCGCTGTCGCCCTCGGGGAAGGTGATACCGCCGCCGGTGAGCTCGATCACCCAGGGGATCTCGCCCGAGTCTGAGCCCACCACCGGCACACCACACCACAGCGCCTCGACAATTGCCCGGCCCAGTTGCTCCTTCCAGGTCGGCGTCGTGCGCGAGGGCATCGCCAGCACGTCCAGCTGCGCGTAGCCCGCGGGCATCTCGGCGTGCGTCAGGTTGTCGACGATGCGCACCCGCGAGCCAGGGATCGCCTGGCCCTCCAGCCGCGGGCGCAGCTCGCCGTTGCCGATCAGCACCAACTCCACCGGCGCCGGCAGCCGGCGCACCGCCTCGAGCAAATCGAGCAGGCCCTTGCTCTGCACGAGTCGCCCGGCGTAGCCGACCGTGAACGGGCGCTCGCCGGTTGCCGGCGGGCCGTCGGACGGGGGCGCAGCGTGGGACGTCAGCGGGCTGTCGGACGGCGGCGCAGCGTAGGACGTCGGCGGGCTGTCGGACGGCGGCGCAGCGTGGGACGTCGGCGGGCCGTCCATCAGCGAGGCATCCGCCGTCGACGCCCCGTCCCAAAGGGGAACGGCCGGTGGCGCCAGGCCGACCTCGCCACGCGCCCCCCAGGCGCGGGCCAGGCGCGCGGCGCTCTGCGACCGCGCCGCCACGAAGGCCGCGTCGCGCAACGCCAATGTGCGCAGGCCGCGCACCGGCGCCGGCAGTGGCCGGTCGATGTTCTCATAACACTGCACCCCGAAGGGAACGCCTCGGCCGCGCAGCGCCAGGCGCCACTGCGCCGTCGCCAGCGCATAGGGCTCGGCCTCGAGAAACGCGACATCCGGGTTCAGCTGCGCGCACAACGCACGGCAGCGCGCGAGATAGAGATGGCGCTGCTGACGTCCCGCGAAAACGACGGGGGTCGGGCGCAGCGAGTCTGACAGGCCCTCCAGCGCGCGTGGGATCACCGCGGCGCGCGAGTAGTCATGACGCCAGCGGCTGGGCAGCACGATCGTCACATCCCAGCCGCGCCGGGCAAGCTCGCGGTAGACCTCCTGGTTGACGCTCGTGACGGCCGGATGGCTGACTGCCAACAGCCGCGGCTTGCCTGCGCGCCGTGGTGCTCGCGATGTGAGGGGGCGCCGGGCGCGCACCGCGGCATCGTGGCACACGCTCTCCGGTGCCCGCGAGCGCCCGGCCACATCGTTACATCAGTTTCACAAGTCCTCTTCCTCGATGCCCGATCCTTCTGCATCCCAGGCAAGCGCAGTGGGACGCCTGCGCCTCGCTCGAGGCCCAGAATGCTGTCCCGCCGAGCCAAGAGGGACGGCAGCACATGGACCACGAGACGACGACCGACGCCACCGCGATCTTCGCGCCGCTCTGGAAGCGCAAGTGGCTGATCCTCGCCGTCGGGTTGCTCGTGGCGGTCGCGACCTACGGCTACTACAGGCACAAGCCGTCGATCTACACGGCGAGCACCCAGCTCTACGTCGGCGGCGGCGTCGAAGAACAGGGCGTGCTCGGCGGGCAACAGGGCAAATCAACGCTCGACGCCCGCGCACTCAGCGACCAGGCGGCGATCGTCGCCTCGAGCGTACTCGGCGAAGCCGTGCGCCCGAAGCTGCGCCGCGAACACGAGCGCGCGGCTGCCAACGGGAAGATCAGCGCCAAAGCCTCCTCGACCGACGACTTCATCACGATCGAGGCCGAAGCACGCAGCGCGAAGGGCGCGGCGGAGCTCGCCAACGCCTACGCCCGGGCGTACATCGCGCACCAGCGGGGCGAGTACGCGCGGGTCGTGCACGCCGCGATCGCGCGCACCCGCCGCCAGCTGCTCAAGGTCGAAGCCGCCCAGAGCCGTGCCCAGGGCGCCAAGGGCAAGGGCACGACGGTCAGCAGCACCGCCGTTCTACAGGCCGCCAACCTCGCAAGCAAGATCAACCAGCTCGAATCGGAGTTGTCGCTGTCTGGAGTCCAGCAGGTCGGCCCGGCCAAGCCGCAGAAGGCGACCCTGGTCTCGCCGACGCCACGGCGCAACGCGATCTTCGGCTTTCTCATCGGGCTGCTGCTGGCCGCCTTCGCCGTCTACGCGCTCAGCCGCTTCGACCGTCGCCTGCGCTCGCTGGCAGAGATCGAAACGACGCTCGGCGCTCAGGTTCTCACGGCCCTGCCGCGTACACGCGCGCCGATCGTCGGCGCCGGCGGACAGCCGACGCCCGCGCCGGCACTGCTCGAGCCGCTGCGGCGCCTGCACATGGCTCTGCGTCTCGGCGACATGCTCGAGCACGACCGCGCCCGGCCGCCGCGCTCGATCCTGTTCGTCAGTGCCGATCCCGGCGACGGCAAGTCGACGCTGATCGCCAGCCTCGCACTCGTCCAGCGCGAAGCGGGCGAGCGCGTGGTCGTCGTCGAGGCCGATCTGCGCCGGCCGGTGCAGGCGCGGCTGCTGGACGTGCACGGCGCACACGGTCTCGCCGAGGTGCTCGCCGGAGGGCTGGGAGTGGGAGCAGCGTTGCAGCGGGTCGGCTCGGTACCCACAGGCGAAGCGAGCTCGCTGGAACCCACCGGCGGGGCGGTCGCGCTCGCGCAGGCGCCCGGCGGTGGCTCGCTGGCCGTGCTCGCCGGCGGGGGCGACGTGGCCAACCCGCCGGCGCTGCTCGCCGGGCCGGGGATGGCGGAGCTGCTGCGCGGACTGTCCGAGGAGTACGACCACGTGCTAGTTGACGCGCCGCCGCCGCTGGGCGTGAGCGACGTCATGGGTCTGCTGGGCACGGTTGACGGGATCGTGCTCGTCGCGCGCATCGGCCACACGCGCACCGCCTCGGCGCAGCGACTGCTGGCGCTGCTGGCCCGCGCATCCAGCGCGCCGGTGCTCGGAGTCGTCGCCAACTGTGCCTCGCGCGCGGACCTCCGGACGTACGGCTTTTCGGACGGCTACGTACAGCCAGGCCCGCTGCAGCGGCTGCGGGGACGGTGAACGTGTTCGCCCCGCGCCTCGCCGGCCCGCCCGGAGGCTGGCATCCGGCCGTGCGCGAGCGGCGGCGGCGCGAGGCGCTGACGTACGGTCTCGTCGGGCTGCTCACGCTGGCCGGCGCGCTCGCGATCGCGGTCGCCGTGCCGAAGCCCAACCCCGTCCTCACGGTCGCGGCCGCGCTCGGCGCGCTCGGCCTGCTGGCGCTCACGATCAACCCGCGCTACGAGGTCTCGCTGGTGCTGCTCGCCCTCTATCTCGGGCTGCTCGACGGGCCGGTCAAGCTGCTCAGCGCAAGCCAGTTCGCCTCGGCGATCCGCGACATCATGATCCTGGCGATCGTCCTCGGGATGGTCGTACGCGCTGTCGTCGCGCGCGAGCGCTTCCGTCTGCCGCCGCTCGCCGGCTGGGTCGTGGCGTTCGTCGCCGTCGTGCTCGTCGAGGCGGTCAACCCCAACACGCACGGGCTGCTCAAGACGATCGGCGGCTTCCGCCAGCAGCTGGAGTGGGTTCCGTTCTTCTTCTTCGGATATCTCGCGATGCGCAGCACGGAGCATTTCCGCAAGCTGTTTCTGCTGCTCGGCGTGATCGCGCTGGCCAACGGGATCGTCGGCACCTACCAATCGCGGCTCTCGCCGGCGCAGCTGGCGAGCTGGGGCCCGGGCTACGGCGAACGCGTGACCGGCGGCGGCGGCCTCAGCGGCCGCACCTACTCCTACGAAGGCGTCGGCCACCCGCGTCCCCCCGCCCTTGGCTCCGACAGCGGCTTCGGCGGCGGCGTGGGGGTGCTCGCGCTCCCCGGCCTGCTGGCGCTGCTGGCGACCAAGCGCGTGCGGCGCCGATGGTTCGTGATGCTGTGCTGCGTTGGCGCTCTGCTGGGCATCGCGACCTCGGCGTCGCGCACCGCGATCGTGATCGCGCTCGTGATGCTGCTCAGTTACGCGCTGCTTGTGCTGAGCGCACGCCTGCGGGCGACGCGCCCGCTGATGGTGCTTGGCGCGATCGTGCTGCTCGCACTGCCGGTCGGCGCCGCGCTGCTGGCGAGCGAGGGCAAGGGCGTGTTCTCGCGCTACGAAAGCATCGTCGGGTCCAAGCAGCCGGGTGGGCCGGGCAACGACGACAAGGAAGGCGAGCTCCTGCAGATCCCGCGCGACGTCGCGCTCGCGCCGTTCGGTGTCGGCCTCGCCACCTACGGCTCGGCGGCCGGCTTCGGCGGGCACGAAAAGGTGACGATCGAAGGGCTGGGCGCGAGCGGCGAGGCGGCCTACAACCTCGTGACGCTCGAACTCGGGCTGCCCGGGCTGCTGCTGTGGGTCGGGCTCACGCTCAACGTGATCGCGCTTGCGCTGCGCCGGCTGCGGCTGATCGCAGACCGCGAGCTGCGCACCTATCTGGTCGCGGTGTTCGCGGCGTTCATCGCGTTCACCGTCCAGGGGCTGTCCGGGCCGACGCTCGCCGTCACACCGGCGGGCACGTATCTGTGGTTCGCGGCCGGGGTC
>Ga0307476_10002613_pt1 | contig 10698 bp, 2 predicted proteins | sample atmos_gasesECM2C_2_FD_203314 | JGI IMG/M metagenome (GOLD analysis project Ga0307476, IMG submission 203314) | Hardwood forest soil microbial communities from Morgan-Monroe State Forest, Indiana, United States - atmos_gasesECM2C_05 | ecosystem: Environmental > Terrestrial > Soil > Temperate... | reverse complement strand
TCATGGTTCTTCAGCACGGGCCTGAATGAGAAGGCTGCCGAGCGCTGCCTGAACTCGGCGGAGACGTAGCCCAGAACGATCCGCTTGGCTGGATCGCGGTCGTTATCGTACCGCGCCGGACGTTTCGCCGACATCGTCGAGCCGACGTCGCGCCACCACGCCGATCGTGCTGCCTGATGGCTCGCGAAGTCGGCATCCCAGCAGAAGTCGAGGCTGTAGATCCGGTTTGCCAATGCAGTCGCATCGTTCGGCTTGATCGCGAGTGCGCGATCGAACCACGAAACAGCGACACCCGCGTCGCCCTGCAAAGCATAACATTGACCGAGTTGGGTCAGTCCATTGACAGAAGCAGGTTCGATCGCAAGTGCGCGCTGGCATGCAAGAAGCGCGTCGGCGACATTTCCGGCGAGCATCAGGATATTGGCGCGACCAAGCCAGGCCATGACGCTCTGCGGGTCGATCGACAGTGCCTTGTCGAAGCTTCCAAGCGAGTCGCCATACCGCTCAAGAACGAGCAAAGCTTCGCCGCGGTTCAACCACCCCGCAATTTCGTTTGGATTGATCGCAAGCGCCAGATCGAAGTCGGCAATGGACTTTTCGGCCTGCCGCAAATCCTTGAACGCAGCGCCGCGATTGATGAGGGCCGGCACAAAAGCTGGATTCACCTGCAACGCGTTATCGTAGCAGGCGATCGCATCGGCGAGTCTCGCGAGCTGTTGGAGCGCAAGGCCTTTGTTGAAAAATGCGTCCACATTTGACGGATCAATGGTGATCGCTTGGTCGAAGCTCACGATCGCTTCGAGGAAACGGTTGAGTCCTAACAAGACGTTCCCGCGCTGAAAATGAGCGTCGCCGAAATCCGCCTTGATGCCGATCAGCTTGTCGAAGCAGGCCAATGCTTCGTCTCGCCGCTGCAACTTGGCCAGCAAAACGCCTAGATCGCAGCGAGCCGCAGCTGACTGCGGATTGCTCAAGACGGCCAGCTTCAGGCAACGCTCCGCAGCGATGGGATCGCCGCTTTGGTACTCGCATCTAGCGAGCATATGAAGAGCATCGAAGTGGTTTGAGCGCTTCTTCAGTACCTTCTTGTAGCCAACTTTGGCTTCGGCGAGTTGTCCGAACCGGTGATACGCCGCTGCCCGCGCGAACAGGGTCGCAACATCGTCGCTTTTCAGATAGACTGGCGGCACGCCGGCAAACCTCTGTGCTCCAAAGCTCATCCGGCGGCCTCCTTCTGTCCCGAGGTGTGCGTCAGGGACTGGTCCCGGCTCGCGGAGGGGTGGCCGAGCGGTAGGCTGGAGCCTCGTCGACATCCGTAAATTAACTGTTAACCTTGTTTCTGAAGGTGATGGGTCGTGCGGTGACGCGTTTTCCCCCGCGGAATCAAATGTCTGCTCGCTGCAGCGATGCGGACTATTGAATGAGCCGCCTAGCCGGTTCGCTGCCCGATAGGAAAACAGGGCTTCCGAAATAGTGGGTCTGGCGATGTAGCGGGCCCCCGCTACCATGCGCGACCAACTATTGTGGTGGGTCTGCGGGAATAAGCCTCCGCCTACCAGTGCAGCCAGTTTCCCTTCACCTCGATCTCAAAGCCTTGCCATGGGCCCCTCGGGCGTTGGCTGACGCTACGCAGCAAACTCTCCGACAATCCCACGGACTGCATATTCGGAATAATGGAATGTCAGTCCGCTGGTGATGACAGCGTCTGGCGGCTCGTGCTTAGCCAGGTTCTACGGCTTCCAGTTTATTCTCGCGGAACGTTGCACCATGCCACGCCCTCCAAACGGTTTGGTGGGGGACGTGTGTTTCCCCGGCTTCTCCCGGCAAGAAAACCATGCTTTTCTGCAGGGGCAAATATCCGGGCATGGCGCCCAGCTTAGGATCTCGTGAGGGAAGATTTGATCTCGTCGCGTGCCGGCGCAACAGGCGCGAAGCGTCACAGCATCTGGGAGAGCACATCGCTACGGGCGATTGGGCTGGGCTTCCTCCTGATTGGCGGGGCGCTGTTTGGTCCAGCGGCCGCGCAGAGCACGGGAGCAGGTCCCGATCCGACTCCAGTTCTTCGCATCGAGACTGGCATGCACAGCGCTGCGATCTGGCGTATCGGCGTCGACGCGCGGTGCCAGCTGCTGGCTAGCAGCTCTAACGACAAGACGGTACGGCTCTGGTCGATGCCGGACGGCAAGTTGCTGCGGACCCAGCGGTTGCCGATCGGTCCGGGCGACGCGGGCAAGGTTTACGCGGTCGCGGTGTCGCCGGATGGCCGCTGGGTTGCGGGCGGCGGCTGGGACGCGGCCTATAAGGCCAAAGGCAACAATGGCGTCTATCTGTTCGACAGTGCCACTGGAACATCCGTGCGCAGGCTCGGAGCCGTTCCAAATGTCATCGATCATATCGCCTTTTCGCCCGACGGCCGACGGCTGGCGATCTCGCTGGGCGCAGGCGGCGGAATTCGGGTGCTGGACGTCGCCAGCGGCAGCGAACTGATGGCCGACAAGGATTTCGGCGGCCAGAACAGTAATGGCGTCGCATTTGCCCCCGATGGCAGCCTGTTTGCTGTTGGGCTGGACGGGAGTCTGCGCCGCTACGAGCGCGACCTGAAGCGCAGCGCTCGGGTCATGACCGCCGTTGGACACCAGCCTTACTCGGTGGCGGTAGACCCGGGCGGTCAACGGCTCGCCGTCGGTTTCTACGATGCGCCCGCCGTTGAAATCTACGATGCCGTCACTCTCAGCCGAATCGGCGTTTCCGACGCCACAGACGCCAACAGTAACCTTGCCAGCGTTGCCTGGTCGCGTGACGGTACCCGCATTTTCGGCGGCGGGAAGTTTTTCGATCAAACAACTTACCGAAGGCTGATCCGGATCTGGACGCGGGATGGCCACCGGGTCGGCTCCGATGTCGGAGCCGCGAATAACTCGATCTGGTCGCTGACGCCCTGTGCCGACAGCCTAGCGTTCGGCACCGCGGATCCTGCGTTCGGTTTACTGCAACCGGATGGGACTACTCAGACGCTTAGCCGCACTCGCACCGTCGACACGCGCGACAAGGTCGGTGACGCATTCACCGTATCTAATGATGGCAAACGGGTTCACTTTGGTCTCGGGTACGGCAATGGAAGGCCGGTTTTGTTTGATCTGACACGGGCAGAGCTCGCTGACGACGCGATGGCACCGCCGCCGCGCACCGGGTTGACCGGGCTTGTCCTAGCCAACACCGACGGCATCGCCGTAACCGACTGGCACAATAGCTTCGTGCCGCGTCTTGCCGGGCAGCCGATCGCGTTGACGGCGAATGAGATGTCCCGATCGCTGGCCGTGCGGCCTGACGGGGCGGGCTTTGTGCTCGGAACTATCTTTCAGCTCCGGGCCTTCGACGCGAAGGGTGCGCCGCGGTGGCAAACAGACATTCCAGGCGAAGCCGGGGGCGCGAACCTCGCGCGAGGCGGTGAACTCGTTCTGGCCGCCTTCGGCGACGGCACCATTCGCTGGTACCGCTGGTCGGATGGCAAGGAATTGCTGGCGCTGTTTGTCGATCGCGAGAGCAAGGCCTGGGTGGCATGGACGCCAACGGGCTACTACTCGGCTTCGCCCGGCGGCGAGGAATTGATCGGCTGGCACGTCAATCGCGGCTGGGAACAGCCGGCCGATTTCTTTCCGGCGGCACGCTTCCGCGACACCTACGCCAGACCAGACATTGTTGAACGCGTGCTCGACACCATGGACGAGGCCGAGGCGGTGCGGCTTGCCAATGCCGCGCGGCCGGGAAAGACTGAGCCAGCGCCCGCGATCACCAAGCAACTGCCGCCCGTCATCAACATCCTGTCGCCGGCCACCGGCAGCAGCGTGTCGGGCGAGAGTACGCGGCTCGAATTCGTCGTGCGCTCGCCGTCGGGATTGCCGGTCGATGCTATCGAGGCCCTGGTCGATGGCCGCCCCGCCGGTGCCCAGCGCGGGTTTGAACGGGCCGACGATACCGCAAGCCCGCTCAAGCGCTGCCTGACAGAAACCAAAGGCATGGGACAGGCGGAAGGCGGATTACAGGGCTGTCGCGGCAGCATCGAGGTACGGCTGCCGCCGGGCAGCAGCGAGGTCGGCCTGTTCGCTCGCTCTGGCACGCAATCGGGCGACGTCGTCAAGATCCGCCTGACACGCAGCGCTGCTGCCAGCGCGGATGAACTGCTCAAGCCCAAGCTGTACGCGTTGGTCGTCGGCATCTCGACGTATGCTAATCCTGATTACAATCTGTCCTATGCCGCCAAGGACGCGCAGGATTTTGCGGCGGCGCTGATCAACCAGAAGGGCGGGCTCTACAGCGAAGTGACATTGCGCACGCTTCCCGATGGCGCCGCCAGCGCCAATGCCATCCGCGACGGGCTGGACTGGCTGACCAAGCAGGTCACAAGCCGCGACGTCGGCGTCGTTTACCTAGCGGGCCACGGTATGCTGGACGAACGGGAACGCTTCTACTTCCTTGCCGCCGACAGCGATGTGGCGCGCTTGCGTGCTACCGCGGTGCCTCGGGAGGACATCCAGGATGCGCTCAGCGCACTTCCCGGCAAGGCGCTCTTGTTCCTCGATGCCTGCCACTCGGCTGCGGTTGCCGGCACCAGCAAGACGCGCGGGGTGACGGACATCAACGGCGTGGTGAACGAGTTCAGCCGCACCGAGCGCGGTGTTGTGGTGTTCACGGCATCGACGGGCCGGCAGACCAGCCAGGAGAACAGCGCCTGGGGCAACGGCGCCTTCACCAAGGCGGTCATCGAGGGGCTCGGCGCGCCTGGCCAAAAGGCAAAGGCCGATCTCCGCGGCGACGGCAAGATCACGACCTCGGGCCTCGACTATTACGTCAGCGAGCGCGTCAAGACACTGACTGGCGGCAGCCAGAGCCCGGTGATGATCCGCCCCTCGACCGTGCCAGACTTCCCAATCGCATTTTCACGATAGTTCTTTTCTGGAAGATATTTGAACCTGATGGTTTTGGAAAAATGGCAAACGATAGCTCCCGCCAACGCGATCAAGGCAACGCGGCCCCGGACATTCCACGAACGCAGTACTGCTGGTTGAACAAGATGCACACCGGCGTCAACAGGTTGGTTGCCGCTCTTGCTTTTGTTGGGAGCTTGGCTCTGCTCGGATCGGCGACCAACGCTCAGGACGCGTCTGGCCCGCAGTGGAGGCATGTTCAGAAGCTCCTGAGAGAGAATGGATTCACCGGCGTTACCGAAAACAACGAACGATCGGACTGGGCGTCAAATCGCGCTCTGATCATGTTCTGCCGGAACGTAGATTGCGCGAAATACCAGCAACCTAATCAGACTCCAACGCAAGATATCGAATCTTGGATCAAAGCGCTCCAGGAAGGCCTCGCACGTCGTACCGCGGGAAACCGATCCAGTGTCGAACTGGCTAACGTGCGTCCGGTAGAGACGCGTGCCGTTTTCATTGATTCCGGGAACAAGGTTGCCTCTTTCAACGGCGACGACTTCAGCATCTGGCAGGCCGGAGATTTCAAGCAACTGAGTCTCTATCGTCTCGGCCTTTCCGGCACGAGCCCGTCGTCGTGGGAGTACGACCTGGTCCTTAGCGCCGGACAACGGTTTTCTGCGGCGATCAACAAGCTTTGGATAACGATATTGGATAATCGCAGCGGGCTGATCGTCGGATGGTTGCCGCTGACATTGATGGATGGATCCGGCTTCGACAAAGTCAAGAACCTGGACCGGTCAGGGGTTCAATTCTTGGGCGATACCAGTAAACTCGTTGTGGCGCGCAGCGACGGACTGGTCGGAACGTTTGACTGGGTCACCGGGGAGACAAAAATTCTTCGCGATGCTTCAGGGAAGGACAATCGCGCAAAACCGATCATTGCTTCGAGCCCAAATTCGACCCGCCTCGTAATCGGTTTTGAAAGACAAACGGATTTGTTCGTGGTTGACGAATTGAAGGCCACCAAGGTTGCTGCTCCTTCGACTCAATACTGGGGAATTTCAGGCATAAATGGAGTGCAGGCATTGGTTAAGGCGGACGGCAAGCCCAATACCGGCTTTGTCGTCGATCTCGCGGCTGGGCGAGCTCAAGCCTTCAAGGCGGAGTCGATCTGCAAATATGCTGCAAAGAGCGGCTTTCGGTCCGACATCGTCCCCGATCGAAAGGCAGTGTTGAACAACGGCAGTTTGTCACTTGTCGAACAGCAGTTTGATTGCGAGGAAAAAACCCTCGTATCGTTTGGTTCAGAGATCTGCCGCGCCATTCCATGCCAGGATTACACCACGAGCGTTGATCTCGACCCCAGCGGGAATAGAATTTTGATCGCGCTCCGCACGGGCTTTGCTCTGCTTGAAAGGGATCAGTCACCAAACAAGAAGAGCGATTGGAAGATTTTGCTGCCTCCGACGCTCAGCCCAAACGGTCTTTCGTCTGACTTGAACAACGCTCCTTTCGTGTTTTCCGAGCGTGGGCGGATTTTCAACGCCGCAGCGAATTCAGATGCCGTTCGGTTGAAAGCGAATCTGGATTCTGCGTCGGTTGTCTCAGTGGTCAACGCGCCAGGTCCGTCGGATTGGGTCGCTCTTTCCGCGAGCGGTGAACTGACGGTCCAGGTGGGTGGAGTCATCAGAAGATTGGCTTTGTCGGTCGAACGGTCGCCAGACAATTCCCAATTGTTCGTGACGAATGACGGCAGAACGGCCGTTGTCGTGCTGCCAACCTCGAAGAACCCCACGTCCAGGGACTGGGGCGGCAGCGATGTTGCGGTCGTTGATATCGCAACGTTGACGATCAAGAAAACCTTCAGGGTCAATCCGGTTAAGGCCCCTCAAGGCACACCGCAAATCTGGGTGTTGAGTCAGACCACCGCGACAATGCTGAACGATGGCCGGCACCTCGCAATTGCGATCTTCGAGCCTGTCATCCAGATTTTCGACATTCAGACGGGCGCAAGGGTCAAGACAATATCGACGGCACCGAAGGATTTGAGGTGGGCCAACAGCGAGCTTGCATCAAGCAAATTTGTCACCTCGCTCAAGGGCTCCGATGAGAAAAATCAAGCGCTCTATTCCTCGCCGGCCAAATTGTCGCCCTCTGGCGCGGATGGACTGAGGATTACCCTGGGCATAACCGGTTTCATCAATGTCAACATGGTTGCCAAAACCGACAGCGTGTTTTCAGGCTCTGTCACGGCCCAACTGGCTCTCATGCGATTTAGTCAGCTGCTTGAGACGGCCAATCCCGACGAATATCTGACCCTCTTCGTGAACGGGCTTTTTGCGAAGCTCGATTCACAAGGTAATACCAAGACAGTCTACGCCCGAGACGGCGTCTCAAGAGCGGCACGCCTTGGTAATGGCGGCTTGATCTATGCAATAGCGCCCGATGGCATCGTGCGGATTTTCGACGAAAAATCCGGAAACCTTGCAGCCGATCTCGCAATTTACGACGACGGCGAATGGCTGATGAAGACACCCGAAGGATTTTTTGATGGCAGCCAGGGTGGTCGGGCGCGCGTTGTTGTCAGGACCGGGTCAATGCAGGCTGTTTCAATCGACAGCTTCTACGATGCGCTTTACCGTCCCGATTTGGTCCGCGAGAAGCTGGTGGGCGATCCGAACGGCAAGGTAAAGTTGGCGGCGGCGCATCTCGATCTGGAGAAGGTGGTCGCGAGCGGCGCCGCGCCGAAGGTCGCGTTGACCTCGCCGCAGTCCGGGACTTCGTCCGTCGTCGATGAAGTGGAAGTAGAAGCCGTCGTGACTGACCAGGGCGGCGGTATTGGCAAGGTTGAGTGGCGCGTCAATGGTCTGACGCTGGGGGTCGTGAGCCGCGGCTTTGAACGGATCGATCTTGTCCCTCAGGGGAGCGCTGGAGGTGGAAATGCCGGGGCCGAGCAAAAGGTAAAGCGAAAGCTCGCGCTTGAGCCCGGCGACAATCGCATCGAGGTGCTGGCGTATAACAGCAGGAATCTGATTGCCTCGGAGCCTGCCGGGATCAACGTCAAATGGAACGGCGAGAAGACCGCGACGCCGCCTAAGCTTTACGTTCTGGCGGTCGGGGTGAACGATTACTACGACAGTCGGTTGCACTTGGCCTATGCCGTGCCGGACGCGACGGCGCTGGCCGAAGCTTTCATGAAAACCGGCAAGGGCCTGTATGCGTCGGTCGAAGTCAAGACAGTGCTCGACAGCGATGTGACGCTGGCCAATCTCAATCGTGTCTTCGCCGATCTATCCGAAAAGGTACAGCCGCGCGATGTTTTCGTGTTCTTCCTCGCAGGCCACGGCAAGACCAAGAACGGGCGCTATTACTTCCTGCCGCGCGATTTCCGCTACGAGGACGAGAGCTCGATCGAGAAAGCCGGGATGGGACAGGACAAGTTCCAGGCGTGGTTTGCCGAGATCCCGGCCCGCAAGAGCCTCTTGCTCTATGACACCTGCGAGAGCGGCTCGCTAACGGGGGCCACCCGTGGCAGCGATATCGACGAGCGGCTCGGCGCGTTGAATCGCATGGCGCGTGCGACAGGTCGTACCTTCCTCACCGCAACCACCGACGACGCGCCGGCGCTGGAGGGCTTTCATGGCCATGGAGTTTTCACATACGCGCTGCTGGATGCGCTCGACCGCGCCGACGTCAACAAGAACGGCCTGATCGAAGTTTCGGAACTGGCCGACTATGTCGATCAGAAGGTGCCCGACTATTCCTACGAAGCGTTCAAACTTCGGCAAATTCCTCAGCGCTCCGTCGTCGGAAACAATTTTGCTCTCACCAACAGGGCTGAAGTGCTGGGCGCAGCCGCTATCGCGTCAACCACGGACGCAATCCCAGCGAAGCCAACACACGTCGTTGTCGTTGCGGCCGACGTCAAATCCAGCGCGGGTGAGGGTGCAGCCACCGTGACGCATTTGTCGCCGGGTACGCAGGTTCGCCTGCTGGAGACTCAGAGCGGGTGGATACTGATCGCCAGGGAAGGGCAAAAGCTCGGTTACGTGCAGCAAAGCGCCGTCGCTGGATTGCAATAGCCACCGCCGAGATCGTGAGCGCGAGCCATGTACGAGCATCGTCATGCATGCTCTTTTGCGGGTCGGCGATGGCGGATTTGATGGTGATCAGGCGGATATCGTTGACCGTTGGCGCATTCCGCCTGATTTGTGGCTCTATGGGTGGTCCCGTCACGCCGGCGACGGCCGCGAATCAGCAGGATGCCCGTGATTGCAACCGGACCGCCGATCCCGACTGCGAAATCGCGGGCTGTACGCGTGTGATGGCTCTGGACGCTGTGCGCTCTACCTGGTCTGAGAGCCAGACGACACGACCAACCGTACATCTGGTCCGATGTACAGACTCGATATTTCGGGAAGCTGCTGTTGTTTCGTAGCTTCATAAACATCGCTCTGAACGCGAAACAGCATCTGGCGAAATTCGATATCGGGCGTGACCATGTCCTTCAAAAACACCTTGGTAAAAGGACTGTTTCGATCCGATCCGTCTGCAGCGACGCTGTTGGAGGCCGTCGAATAGACCACAACCAGACCATTGCGCGCGTCGATACGCTCGAAACCGCGCGAAACGCCGCCGTCCCGGGTCAGACTGCCTGAGGCTGCCGCAAACTTGTTCTTGAAATCTCTTTCGACGGGGTTGTTGCGGCAGGCGTCGAGAACAATCAATTGCGGCCCTTTCGCCGATTGCAATACGTCAACGAGATCGTCGACCGGCAACAATCGATAGCGATTAATGTCCGCCAGGTTCTGTAGGTCGGCATCGATGGGCAGCAAGTAATTCTTTCCACCAAACTGCATCCCGTGACCGGAGTAGTAGACCAGCGCGACGTCCGCTCCATTGGCTATCCGGGAAAATCGATCGACCGCCTGGTCCATTTCCGCGCGTGTCAGGTCGGTCGCAACCACCGTTTCAAACCCGATATTTTTCAAAGCGTTTGCAACGTCCGTCGCGTCATTCGTCGGGTTTCTCAGAACGGGCATGGCCTTATAGGCGGAGTTTCCGATGACCAGGGCGACGCGGCGGCCGGCGGGAGAAACGCGTCCCGGCATCGTTGTCGAAGCTTGAGGAGGTGCGGGAGGCGGGGTGGCCGCAGCTGCCGCCAGCGAGGGCTGGTCTGACGCTTTTGCGGCGGCGCGACGCTTCATATCTTCCTGTAGTTTTTTCTGGGCTTCCTCAAACGCTTTTGGATCGACCGGCGGACCATTGTAGGCTTTGGCGAATTCGGCGAGCGGTAGCGGTGTGCTAATCGCCGCGCCGTTGGAACTGATGCCCTGAATTACTAAGTTCTGGCCCTTCTTCAGGCTTGCGAGCAGCTCTGCCGTGCCCTCGTAATCCGACATACAGCCGTTCTTGAAACAGACCGCGAAGGTGCTCTGCAGCGGTGCATTGTTGTCGACGATAACGCGGGTACCGTGCACTAACTCCACACCAAGCGGGAGTGTAACCCGCAGGATTTTCTTCGCCTGACCTTCGGTCTCGATGAGGACAGCTGCAGCAACCGATTCGCTGGGTTCGAGACGCGCATCGTTGCCGGTAAAGCAAGTTTGCTTTGCGCTCGCCTCTGGACCCTTGAGACAGAATTTTGTCCAGCCCTGATAGATGAGGGAGGAGAGGTCCGGCGACGATCTAGAATTCCTGGCGGGTAGAAGTGCTACTCTTGGATCAGCGAGGTAAACTGCGGGAGGCTTTTTGCCCTCCATTGCTTGCT
>Ga0307476_10002612_pt1 | contig 10698 bp, 5 predicted proteins | sample atmos_gasesECM2C_2_FD_203314 | JGI IMG/M metagenome (GOLD analysis project Ga0307476, IMG submission 203314) | Hardwood forest soil microbial communities from Morgan-Monroe State Forest, Indiana, United States - atmos_gasesECM2C_05 | ecosystem: Environmental > Terrestrial > Soil > Temperate... | reverse complement strand
CGGGCGGCCGGCCGGCGCGGCAGGTCGGGCCGGCCGATCGCGACGCATTCCAGGGTCGTGGGCGCGGTGTTGCGCAGGAACCGTCCATCGATCTGGGTGTCGCACTCCCGCTTCAGGGTCAGGACGTCGGCGACGCGCACCGTGCCGTCGGTCGCGACCGCGTAGACGTACTGCGCCTGATCGGGGGTCAGGTCATCGACCGCCTGGGTGCGGGCGTCGCCGCCCATGCCGATCTGGGGGGACAGCGCCAGCGCGGAGACGCCGACCGGACCGTGGTCGCCGCGCTCCAGAGGGATCGACAGCAGCGTGGCGGGCAGCGGCGCGAACGTCGTCAGATCGAGATCGACCACCGTCAGCGGCGCCGTCATCATCGTCATCATGTTGGCGCTGATGTCGGCGCCGATCGCCAGCCGGCTGGTGATGTTGGGCTTCACCCCGAAGTCGTCCCTGCGCGGGTCGAGCCGGTAGTCGAGCGCGACCGGCCGCACCCCGGGTTTCATCGGCACGGGCATCGTGCCCGGGTCCGGCACGCACTCGGTCGGGCAGTTCAGGCTCGCGAGGTCCGCGTCGGTGAGCACGCTCGCAGCGCCGGTGGTGTCGTCGAAGTGGATGCCGCCGATCATCGTGCCGATCAGCCTGCCGCCCATCTTGGGGTCGGGGTCGGGGGCGATCTGGACCTCGGCGACGAGGTGACAGCTCGGGTAGGTGATGTAGAGCTTGCTCTGCGTCTGGGCCGGGCACGCGCTGGGCAAGGTGGCGTCGAGGAACGGCTCGACGACCATGGCCGACGGCTTGCTCAGGATCCTCACCTTCGTGTTCGGCTGGCTGGCCGGCTTGAACACCGGCACGCGGTCGATCTTCGGCCGCGCCGGGTTGCCGTCGACGATGTTGCTCAGCGCGCTGGCGATGTCGAGCTGCGACAGATCGCACGAGCCGGCGTTGGCCGTGAGCTCGAAGCAACCGGACTTGTCGGTCCCGATCGCGACCGGATCCTCGCCGATGCTGAGCGCGTTCTTGCCGGGGGTCAGCGGATCGGCGTCGAGCACCTGGAACAGGCTGGTGGGCGTGTCGCTGAGCTCTTGCGGAAAGCCCGCCGGGGAGATCGAGTCCGCCGGCACCGTCGGCCACTTCGTGAGGGCCACCGTCCCGGAGGCCGACTGCAGGATGAAGCCGTACCAGTCCGGGGCGTCGTCGGGCACCGCGAAGTTGGCCGTCGTCAACGGCGGCGACAGGTCCTGGCAGACCTTGGTCGGCAGCGCGGCGTTGGGGCTCTGCGCGGTCGCCTTGGCCTTGCTGCGGTAGCACGCGAACGAGACATCGACCGGGCGATCGAGGTTGAGCTCGCTCACGCCGGTCGTCGTGGTGTCGCCGCACGCGCCCAGGAGGGCGGTGAGCGCCGTGAGCGAGGGGACGGCGGTGGCCGCGGTGCCCGCGGCGAGCAGCCCGCGGCTCACGGCGCCCTCGGGGTGCCGATCCGCAGCACGACGCGGTGGCGGGTGGGGGAGTTGGGTGCGATGTCGATCACGGCGATGGTGTCTTCGAGGAAGTTCGACACGAACAGGTACCTGGGCGGCGGTGACAGGGGCGAGGTCTGGGGCGGCAGCACGTCCACCGCGTACGGGCCGCGGCCGACCGAGATGATGTCCTCGACCTGCGACTGGCCGAACGGGTTCACGGCGTAGATCTGGCCGTCCGCGAAGCACGTGACGTAGACGCGCTCGTCCGCGCCGGTGCCGGCCACGGCCACCGCCGAGCCCTCGCGGCACAGATCGCTCGAGCCGAGCAGCCGGTTGTTCGGCGTGCCGCTGGTGCCGAGCGAGGTGTCGTAGACCTGGAGCGACGGCGGCGCGCGGTTCACGAGGTAGAGCCGGCTGCCGTCCGCCGAGAACTGGATCGCCCGGCTGTCGCTCGAGCTCCCGGACATCGTCCCGACGGCGTCGAGCAGGAAGAACGTGCCCGGGAGGAGGTAGGCCGCGGCGTCGGCGCGCATGCCGACGTTGAACAGCTGCACCCGGCTGGACGAGTTGCTCGACACGTAGAGCGCCTGGGGCACGATCTCGGGGCCCCCGGGCGCGGGCGGCGAGAACGGCATCGGCCGCGCGGCGATGCTGGTCGCGCCGCGGGCGGCCGTGCTCGGATCGCCGAACACGCCGATCAGGATGTCGCTGATCTGGACCTTGGCGGGATCGGCCGGGGAATCGATCAGGGTCACCGCGCCGCTGGCGAGGTGGGTGACCATCGCGTACCCGTGCGTCGGAGCCGCCGGATTGACGTCGGAGAACACGGCGAACGGCTCGTTGGGCAGCGCCTCGAGGTCCGGGTCGCTGTACAGCGAGGTCAGGCGATGGGGGTCATCGCACAGCGCGAACGGGTCCGAGCCGCTGGTGCAGTGCAGGGCGTCGCCGTCGAAGTCGGCCCACGCGATCGACGGATCGCCGCGGGTGGGGGCGAACACGCGAAGATGGGTGGCCTTGTCGGTGCTGAAGTCCTGCAGCGACAGGGCGGTCGCGAAGTTGCCGACCCGCACCCCGGCGGCCGGGTTGATGAAGTACGCCTCGTCGCACTGCAGCGTCTCGGCGTTGTTCGGATCGCACCTGCAGGACAGCTTGCCGACGCCGTCGGGCGGCGCCATGGCCATCGCTGGCAGGCCGTCGGCGAACATCTGGCAATCCGTGCCGGGCGCCGCCCGGTAGACGAGCCACTTGCTGATCACGTCCTCGACCCGGTCCAGCTTGAATACCTGGAGCGAGCCCGAGTCGAAGCTCAGATCCGAGTTCGCGTTGACGACGAACAGGACCTGGCCGTCCGGCGACACCTTCATGCCGGTGGGGAACGCCAGCTGGTCGCGCTTGGGCTCGACATCGGCGCCGGACGCGGTGCAGGCGATCGCCGCGCACGCCACCAGGCCCGAAACCAGGATCGACGCCAGCCCGCGCCAGGCCGACCTGAAGGTGTGCGCCGGCGCAGCAGTCCTCGTGGCCATCCTCATGCGATGCCGCTTCGACCGCGCGCTGCCCCGGGGGGTTGCCTCCCGGGATCCGCGAGGCTGTGCTGGTTCTGTTGCGTCGGTCACGTCGATCACTTCTTTCCGTTGGGCGCCTCGGACAGGGCCGCACGAGCCGCCGCGACGCGCGCGATCGGGACCCGGAACGGCGAGCACGACACGTAGTTCAGGCCGGCGCGGTGGCAGAACCCGACCGAGGTCGGGTCGCCGCCGTGCTCGCCGCAGATCCCGACCTTGAGGTCGGGCTTGACGCTGCGCCCGCCGCGGACGGCGAGCTCGATCAGCGCCCCGACGCCCTCGGGGTCGAGCACCGCGAACGGATCGCTCGCCAGCACGCCGGCATCGAGGTAGGCCGGCAGGAACCGCCCCGCATCGTCGCGCGACAGCCCGTAGGTGGTCTGGGTCAGATCGTTGGTGCCGAACGAGAAGAAGTCGGCATGGGCGGCGATCTGGTCGGCGACCACGCAGGCGCGCGGCAGCTCGATCATCGTGCCGATCGTGTAGGGGATACTCGCACCACCGATCGCGGCGTCGAACGTCTTCGCCACCAGCTCGCGCAGCCGGCGCAGCTCCTCGGGGTGCATGACCAGCGGGATCATGATCTCGGGGTGAACTGCCCCACCGGCCGCGACGACCTCGGCCGCGGCCTCGCCGATCGCGCGGGTCTGGATCTCGTAGATCTCGGGGAACGTGATCGCGAGCCGGCAGCCGCGGTGGCCGAGCATCGGGTTGGACTCGGTGAGCTCGGCGACCTTGTTCGCGATCTGCGCGGCGGGCTTGCCGAGCGCGGCGGCGACCTCGTCGATCTCGGCGGTGCCGTGCGGCAGGAACTCGTGCAGCGGCGGATCGAGCAGCCGGATCGTCACCGGCAGGCCGTCCATCACCCGGAACAGCTCGGCGAAGTCGCCGCGCTGCATCGGCAGGATCTTGGCCAGCGCGGCGCGCCGCCCGGCCTCGTCGCCGGCGAGGATCATCTCGCGGACCGCGAGGATCCGCTCGGGCTGGAAGAACATGTGCTCGGTGCGGCACAGGCCGATGCCCTCGGCGCCGAAGCTGCGCGCGGTGCGCGCGTCGGTCGGCGTGTCGGCGTTGGTCCGGACCTGGAGCCGGCGGAACGAATCGACCCAGGTCATCAGCGTGCCGAGCTCGTTGCCCAGCTCGGCCGGGACCAGCGGCGCGGAGCCGAGGAACACCTCGCCGGTCGAGCCGTCGAGCGTCAGCGTGTCGCCCTCCTTGATCTTGCGCTCCTGGCCGCCGCCGACGAACGCCGCCGTGCGCCGGGCGGCGTCGACCCGCAGCGACGTGCACGACGTCACGCAGCACTTGCCCATGCCGCGCGCGACGACCGCGGCGTGCGACGTCATGCCGCCGCGCGAGGTCAGGATCCCGGCGGCCGCCTTCATGCCGTGGATGTCCTCGGGCGAGGTGTCGGTGCGGACCAGCAGCACGGTCTCGCCGCGCTCGCCCCACTCCTTCGCCGCGTTGGCGGTGAACACGATCCGGCCGATCGCGGCGCCGGGCGACGCCGGCAGGCCCTTGGCGATCGACGGCGGCCGCGCCTTGGGGTCGATCGTCGGGTGGAGCACCTCGTCGAGCTTGGCCGGATCGACCCGCAGCACCGCCTCGCGCGGCGTCAGCTTGCCCTCGCCGACCATGTCGACCGCGATCTTGACCATCGCCTTGCCGGTGCGCTTGCCGCTCCGGGTCTGCAGCATGAACAGCTCGGTGGACTGGATCGTGAACTCGAGGTCCTGCATGTCGCGGAAGTGGTCCTCGAGCAGCCTGGCGACCCGGACCAGCTCGGCGTGGGCCCCGGGCAGCTTCTTCGCGAGCTCGCTGATCGGCTCCGGCGTGCGGATCCCGGCGACCACGTCCTCGCCCTGGGCGTTGGTCAGGAACTCGCCGTAGAGCTCGGCGGTGCCGGTCGCCGGGTTGCGGGTGAACGCGACCCCGGTCGCGCAGTCGTCGCCGAGGTTGCCGAACACCATCGCCTGGACGTTGACCGCGGTGCCCATCGTCGCCGGGATGCCGTGCAGCTTGCGGTAGTAGTCGGCGCGCGGATTGTTCCATGACCGGAACACGGCGCCGATCGCGCCCCACAGCTGGGTGGTGACGTCGTCGGGGAACGCCTGGCCGGTGGCCTGCTTGACACAGGCCTTGAACCGGGCGACCAGCTCGCGCAGCGCGGCCTCGCCGAGGTCCTGGTCGCGCGCCGCCTTGTGCGCTCGCTTGACCTCGTCGAGGATGCGGTCGAACGGCAGCTCGTCCTGCTCGCTGGGCGCGACCACGCCCATCACGACCTCGCCGTACATCGCGACGAACCGGCGGTAGCAGTCCCACGCGAACCGCGGGTTGCCCGAGCGCTGGGCGAGCGCGGCGACCGTGGCGTCGTTGAGCCCGAGGTTCAGGATCGTGTCCATCATCCCGGGCATCGAGGCCGGCGCGCCGGACCGCACGCTGACCAGCAGCGGCTGCCGGGCGTCGCCGAACACGCTCCGGGTCAGCTCCTCGAGCCGGCCCAGCGCCTGGGCGACCTCGGCGTCGAGCCCGTCGGGGTAGCTGGCCGCGCCGTGGGTCATCACGTGGCGGCAGACCTCGGTCGTGATCGTGAAGCCGGGCGGCACCGGCAGGCCGAGCGACGCCATCTCGGCGAGGTTGGCGCCCTTGCCCCCGAGCAGGGCCTTGTCGGATGCGCGGCCCTCGGCCGAGCCGCCGCCGAACTGTCGGACGTACTTCATGGCGCACCTCCGAGCTGGCGGAAGTCTGCGATCCGCGCGAACGGCTCGTAGATCCGCGACAGCAGGGACAACCGGTTCTCACGCAGCACGGGATCGGGGTCCATCACCATGACTCCTCCTCGGTCGAAGAATGCGGCCACGTCGGGCCCGAGCTCGGCGAGCACGGCGAAGCTGTCGCGGTACTGGTGGTGCTCGAGCGCGCGCGACAGCCGGTCCTGGCGCTGGGTGAACGCGTTCCACAGCCGGGCCTCGGCGCCGCTCGCCGAGGCGAACGCCCCGGGCTTGACCTCGCCCGAGATCAGGTGCTGCTTGGCCCGCGCGTCGTCGAGGATGTTCGCGATCCGCTTGAACACCTCGCGCGCGGCCGGGGGCACCACCGCGACCGCGCGCGCCCGCATCCGCGCGTCGCACGGCTCGTCCGCCGACACGCCGAGCACGACGTCGACGTCCTGCGCGGCGAGCCCGTCCTCGATCAGCAGGCCGCGCAGCCGGGTGCGGAAGAACTCGCGCAGCGGCTCGCGCGCGCCGGCGGTCGCCAGGGTGGCGCCGTACGCCGCGCCCGCGATCTCGATCACCGCGTCGAGCGCGAGCGGCCAGCCCGCGCCGGCGGTGTGGTGGGCACCGCCCGGGCCGCGATCGAGCAGGATCTGGAGCGCGCCGAGCGCCGCGCGGCGCAGGCCGAACGGATCGGCCGAGCCCGACGGCTGAAGGCCGGCGGCGAAGCAGCCGACCAGGGTGTCGATCCGGTCGGCGATCGCGATCAGCGCGCCCTCGGCCGTCGACGGCAGCGCCCCGCCCTGGCCCCGGGGAAAGTAGTGCTCCTCGATCGCGACCGCGACCTCGTCGGGCAGGCCGGCGAGCCGGGCGTAGTGCTTGCCCATCACGCCCTGGAGCTCGGGGAACTCGCCGACCACCGCGCTCGCGAGATCGGCCTTGCACAGGTGCGCGGCGCGCCGCGCGGCGTCCCGGTTGCACGCGACCCGCTCGACCAGCGCGCCGGTGATCGCCTCGATCCGGGCGAGCTTGGCGCCGACCGTCCTGGCCGCCTCGCCGAGCCTGGCCTGGAACACCACCGGCGCGAGCCGCTCGTTCCACTGCTCGAGCGACTTCTTCTGGTCCTCGGCGAAGAAGAACCGGGCGTCGGCGAGCCGCGACGCGATCACGTACTCGTTGCCGCGGCGGACGACGTCCGGGTCCTTGACCACGGTCGCCATCATCGTCGCGAACTGGTTCGCGAGGCGGCCGCCGGCGTCCTCCAGCGCGAAGTAGCGCTGGTGGTTGCGCATCTCGGTGACGATCAGCTCCTCGGGGACCTCGAGGAACGCGCGATCGAAGCTGCCGCACAGCCCGACCGGGTACTCGCCGAGGTGGATCACCTCGTCGAGCAGCTCGTCGTCGGGGCGGACCCGGAGCCCGGTCTCGCGCTCGAGCCGCGCCAGCTCGGCGCGCACCAGGTCGCGCCGCACCGCCGGGTCGACCACGACGTGCGCCGCGCGCAGCGCGTCGGCGTAGCGGTCCGGGTCGGGGATCTCGACCGGGCGGTTGGCGAGGAAGCGATGGCCGCGGCTGTTGCGGCTGCTGGTCAGCCCCGCCCAGGTCAGCGGCACGACGTCGCTGCCGAGCAGCGCGACCAGCCATTGCACCGGCCGGACGAACGCGGTCTCGCCCCAGCTCCAGCGCTGCGACTTCGGCCACGCGATCGCGCCGGCGAGATCGACCAGCAGCCCGGGCAACAGCGCGCGCGCGTCGCGGCCGGCGACGCTGCGCACCGCCACGACGTACAGCCCCTTCTTGCCGGCGACCTCGCGCTGGACCAGCGCATCGGGCGCGACGCCGTTCTTGGCGGCGAAGCCCTGCCCCGCGCGGGTCAGCGAGCCATCGGCTGCGAACGCGGCAGAGGCCGGCGGACCGACGATCTCCTCGTGCAGATCGGGCTGGCGGTCGGCGAGCTGCCTCGCGATCACCGCGAGCCGGCGCGGCGTGCCGAGCGCCCGGACGCCGCGGTGCGACAGCCGCGCCGCGGCGAGCCGCTCCTCGACCAGCGCCGGCAGATCGGCCAGCGCGCGGGCCAGCATCCGGGCCGGGATCTCCTCGCAGCCGATCTCGAACAGCACATCAGCCGGCATGTGCGATCTCCTCGGCGTGCGCCGCCACCGCGCGCGCCGCGGCCAGCGCGCCGGCGTTGACCCCGGCGGCCTCGGCCTCGCGATAGGCCGCGAGCGCCCGCTCGCGCAGCGCCTCCGGCAGCAGCGGGAACCCCAGCGCCGCGCGCGACACGACGTACGCCTCGGCACACGCCTTGGCCATCGCGCGGACCCGGCCGATGAAGCGCTGGCGCTCGGTCACGCTGATCGCGCCACGCGCGTCCAGGCCGTTGAACGCATGCGACGCCTTCATGCAGAACTCGTAGGCCGGCAGGACCAGCGGGCGCGGCGCGCCGTCGACGGTGCGGCCGAGCAGCCGCCGGCACTCGGACTCGCAGGTGTCGAAGCTCGCGAACGCGATCTCGGGCCGCAGCTCCTCGAACTGATACGTCGAGTACTCGACCTCCCACGGCCGGCGGATCTGGCCGTAGGTGACGCGGCGGTCCCACTTGAGGTCGTACATGTTGTCGACGTTCTGCAGGTACATCGCGAGCCGCTCGACGCCGTAGGTCAGCTCCGCGGTGACCGGCATCAGATCGATGCCGCCGGCCTGCTGGAAGTACGTGTACTGCGTGACCTCCATGCCGTCGCACCAGATCTCCCAGCCCACGCCCCACGCGCCGAGCGTCGGCGACTCCCAGTCGTCGTGGACGAACCGGATGTCGTGCGCGGCGGGATCGAGCCCGATCGTGCGCAGCGAGTCGAGGTAGAGCTCCTGCACGTGCAGCGGCGACGGCTTGAGCCCGACCTGGAACTGGTAGTAGGCGCCTGCCCGGTTGGGGTTCTCGCCGTAGCGCCCGTCGGCGGGCCGCCGGCAGAACTGCGCGAACGCCGCGTTCCACGGCTCGGGGCCGAGCACGCGCAGGAAGGTCGCGGGGTGGAACGTCCCCGCGCCGACCTCGACATCGACCGGCTGCTCGACGACGCACCCGCGGTCAGCCCAGAACTTCTGCAGCGTGAAGATGAGGTCTTGCAGGTACATGGCGCCAGGAGCGGGGACCCTACCGTCGGCGGGCCATGCGGTCAAGCGCACGCCCCGAGCTAAGTCCTTCAGATCTCGACGTTCTTGATAGCAGCGCGCGGCGGGGCCGGGAGTTGGCGCTCACTCGGCTTCGGCGACCGTGTCGCTGATCAGGGCGGCGGCCCGGCGCGGCTCGAGGCGGCCGGTCAGCACCGCGGCGATGCCCTGGAGCACCGGCACGCGCACGCCGAGCCGGCCGGCGAGCGCGACGCCGGCGAGCGCCGCCCGCGCGCCCTCGGTCGGGGCGGCCGCGGGGTCGGCGCCGCCCGCGAGCCGGCGGCCGAGCTGGTAGTCGGCCGAGCGCTCGGACGCGCGGACCAGCAGGTTGCCCAGCCCGGATAGCCCGACGAACGTGCGGGCCTCGGCGCCGGCGGCGACGCCGAGCCGGGATGCCTCGGCGAGCGCGCGGGTCAGCAGCACCGCCCGGGTGCCCGGCGCCACGCCGAGGCCGTCGGACAGGCCGAGCACGACGGTGTACGCCCCGGACAGCGCCGACGCGAGCTCGACGCCGACCAGGTCGTGCGAGCCGTAGACCCGCAGCACCGGCGGGGTGTTGAGCAGCCGGCGGCCCTCGCCGACGACCTCGTCGAACGCCGACGCGATCACGATCGACGACGAGTTGCCCTCGGCGAGGTCGTCGGGCAGCGCCGGTCCGGCGATCGCGCCGAGCTTGAGGGTCGGCAACCCCTGCTCCATCGCCTGCGATACCCGGTCGTTGTCCGGCGCGGCGAGCGCCCCGATCGCGTGGACGACGATGTGGCTGCCGTCGATCGCGTCGCCGAGCTCGCGCGCGCGGTCGCGCACGGTGGTCGAGGTCACCGCGAGCACGACGAACCGCGCCTCGCCGGCGAGCCGCCGCGGATCCGCGGTCGCCTCGAGCGACCCGGGCAGCTCGGTCTCGGGCAGCCGCGGGCAGCGCCGGGTGGTGCGGATCGCCTCGACCACCGCGGCGTCGCGCGACCACAGCACGACCCGGCGGCCGGCGCGGGCGAGCACCGAGCCGAGCGCGGTCCCGAACCGGCCGGCGCCGGCGATGCCGATCGCGTCGCGCCGGGCGGTCATGCCGCGCCCTCTGCCGCGCCGTCGGGCGGCACGTGCGCGGTGCGGTTCTGGTAGTAGTAGAGCAGCTTGACGTCGTCGACGTGCAGCGCCTGGTCGCGGCGCGAGACGATCGGCCGGGTGTGGTAGGTCGACAGCCCGCGGACCGCGTCGTCGAGCACCGCCGCCACCGGCTGCGACGCGAGCCGCGGGTGCTCGGCGCCCCACGCCGGGTTGCCGGCGATCCGCGCGCGCAGCCGCCCGAGCCGCTCGACCACGCGGTCGACCGCGACCGCGAGCTGCGGGGCCGGCAGCCGGATCAGCCGGTAGATGTCGCGGGTGCCCGCGGCGGCCGTGATCAGGTCGTAGACGGCGCGGGCGACCAGGTGGGTCGCGTGGAACACGGTCAGCCGGGGGTACGCCGCGGCGAGCCGGCGGCCGAGCGCGCGGGTGTACTCGGCGTCGCGCTGGTCGTCGTCGCTGACCTCGCCGTCGGCGCCGCGCAGGAAGCTCGCCGGATCGACCTTGCGCCCGGCGCGGTCGATCGACTCGCCGTCGTCGGTGATGTCGTTGCCGAACGGATCGAGCGGCCGGCCGAACCGGACCACGACCGAGCCCTCGTGGACCACGATCTTGCGGAAGAACTCGACGATCCGGCCGAGCCGCGAGAACTCGTCGTCGGTGATGATGTAGCGGCTCTTGCCGGTCTCGGCGAGGTAGTCGTCGATCAGGGTCTCGGCCTCGAGCACGAGC
>Ga0307476_10002611_pt1 | contig 10707 bp, 4 predicted proteins | sample atmos_gasesECM2C_2_FD_203314 | JGI IMG/M metagenome (GOLD analysis project Ga0307476, IMG submission 203314) | Hardwood forest soil microbial communities from Morgan-Monroe State Forest, Indiana, United States - atmos_gasesECM2C_05 | ecosystem: Environmental > Terrestrial > Soil > Temperate... | reverse complement strand
TTTACGGTGGTGACGCCGACGATCACGAGTGTGACGCCGACTTCGGGAGTGGCGGGGACGCAGGTGACGATCGCGGGCTCCGGATTCGGGGCGACGCAGGGCAGCGGGAACGTGTGGCTGGGGAGCAACTACGGAGTGGTGGTGAGTTGGAGCGATGCGCAGGTGGTAGCGGCGGTGGCCTCGGGCTCGAAGACGGGGACGGCGGCGATTTTGCAGGGCGGAGTGTGGTCGAACAGCGTGAACTTTACGGTGGTGACGCCGACGATCACGAGTGTGACGCCGACTTCGGGAGTGGCGGGGACGCAGGTGACGATCGCGGGCTCGGGGTTCGGGGCGACGCAAGGGGCAAGTGGCGTGACATTCAATAGCGTAGCCGCTGTCCCCGCAACTTGGAGCGACGCTCTGATCACGGTGCCAATACCGTCGGGAGCTACGACTGGCAGTGTTATCGTGACGGTCGGTGGATTTCCCAGCAATGCTGCAACTTTTACAGTCGTAATATTGCAATCTATCGCAGTAACACCTCTTAACGCGACGATTCCGGCTGGAACAACTCAACAATTCAAAGCCACTGGAACCTACAGCGATGGCAGTGAACAGGACCTTACAGCGACGGTGGTTTGGAGTTCGTCCTCGCCGGGGATTGCTACAATCAGCAGTACAGGCCTTGTAAGCGCAGTCGCTCAGGGCCAGACAACGATTCAGGCGGCCATGACTGCCATCATTGGATCCGTCACATTGTCGATTACTGCCCGTGGGGCGAATTTTTCTTCCATCGGCAATTTGAGCAATGCTCGCGCTCTTCATACGGCCACTTTGCTGAATGACGGAACAGTTCTAATGGGCGGAGGCATTGATGCAAACTACAGAAATACAAATACTGCGGACCTGTTCGATCCAGTGGCGGGCACCTTCACTCCTGTCGGAGATCTTATCACTGGCCGAAGTGAACATACCGCTACTTTGCTGAATAATGGGATGGTCTTGATTGTGGGTGGGCGGGATGTGAATCGCGCTATGCTCGCGACTGCTGAACTCTACGACCCCACCACAAAGGCTTTCTTAACCACGGGGACCCTTAATACTGCTCGCGCAGACCACACTGCCACAGCACTCGGCAATGGTACAGTTCTGATCGCAGGTGGACAGAGCAGTCTTGGCTACACATCCGCTGACGAAATCTATGATCCCGCGACTGGGGCGTTTACCGCTACGGGTAGCTTGAACGTCGCGCGTGCTTATCACACTGCAACGCTGTTAGGGAGCGGAAAGGTTCTGATCGCAGGAGGATTCGGCGACACTTCCACATCCTCTGCGACAACTGAATTATACGATCCGGTTTCTGCCACTTTCACGCTAGGGACAAATTTGATTGACAGCCCCAATCAACAGGCTGCGACGCTTCTCAACAGCGGAATGGCGTTGATAGGAGAGGGGTACGATTACAACTCTAATCCTCTTGGCATAGCGCAACTGTACGATCCCACGGCCGGAGCGTCTATATCTACCGGCAGTTCGAACACCACACACGCTTCCTCTCCGGCGACTCTTCTCACAAATGGAACAGTCCTGTTTGCCGGAGGATACGATGTTAATTACAACACGCTCACGAGCGCAGAAGTTTATGATCCGACAGCGGGAGGATTCGCAGCTACGGCCAATCTCAACTTCGCGCGTGTATACCACTCGGGAACGCTTCTCCAGGATGGGACCGTATTGCTCGCCGGAGGAGAGGACAACAATGGAAACGTGTTAAGTAGCGCAGAACTTTACCGTGCAGGCACGACGACACCAGCAGGACTTATCTCAATCTCTTTGAATCCTGCCAATCCCTCCGTGCCCACTGCCACGGTGCAAGGGTTCACCGCAACCGGGACTTTCGCCGACGGCAGCACTCAGATACTGGCCTCTACAATGTGGACCTCTTCGAACGCAAGCGTCGCAACAGTTACTGGCGATTCGACAAATTACGGACAGGCCTTCGGGGTGAATGCCGGCTCTGCAACCATTAGTGCGTGTGCAGGATCGATTTGCGGATCAACAGTTATTACCGTTTCTCAAGCCCAGCTTAATGCACTGACAATTACTCCGGCTAACCAGACGATCACAACAGGTGCATCACTGAACATCTACGTGACCGGGGTTTTCAGCGACGGCGGAAAAGAGGATTTGACTGCTTTCTCGGCATGGAGTTCGAGTTCCCCGTCTGTCGCCACAGTTAGCTCTCTGGGTGTTGTCAGCGGACTCACGCCGGGGACGTCCATGGTTACAGCTACCTATGGTGGTGTTACCGGGAGTATCGCCGTAACGGTCAGGCCACCGTTGGCCTCCATCGCGATAAGCCCCCAGAACGACTATATTGCTGTTGGTATGACTCAACAGTTTGCTGCCATTGGAACCTACACGGATGGAAGCACCGCTGATATAACAACAGCAGTAAGTTGGACGTCGTCATATTCCCAGGTTGCAACTATAGGTTCAGGAGGCATCCTGACTGCGCTCGCTCCGGGAGCAACTGCAATCACTGCGACCTCAGGTGGAATTGCGTCATCGACGAATCTTTCGGTTACGCAGTCGGCGCTGATATCCATTTCGATTTCTCCGCAAAACCTGTCTTTGCCAATCGGCCTAGGAACCAAACTTTCAGCCAATGCAAATTTCGCAGATGGAAGCACGATCGACTTTACGAATCAGGTTGTCTGGAGTTCATCGACCGCATCAGTTGCGACTATTGGCTCCTCCGGAACAACGACGAGCGTAAGCCAAGGTACAAGCACCATTACCGCTAGCTTCGGTATCTTCACCGCTTCGACCAACGTCACGGTATCAGGACCAATGTTGGTTAGTGCTGTAATCTCACCGCAAATCCTATTTTTACCGCCCAACAATTCTCAGCAGTTAACCTTAATCGGGAGTTATTCTGATGGTACTTCGCAAAACGTCACATTGTCTGCGTCATGGGCCTCGTCAGCTTCGACTGTCGCTACCGTCAGTTCAACAGGGCTGGTCACAGCATCTAGCACCGGCACGGCGGCGATTTCAGCAACTGTCGGTGGCTTAGGTTTCTTGTCAAACCTGACGGTGACCGCTGCGGGGCCTCCGTCGATTACGGCAACTGTTTCCCCTGCTCCCAATGCTGCTGGATGGAACAACTCGCCCGTGACTGTCACCTTCACTTGCATCCCCGGAGGTGCCGTTATTGGAAGTTGTCCCTCACCGCAGATCGTCGCTTCAGAGGGCATAAATCAGGTCGTCAGAGGCACAGTCACCGACGTATCTGGTCAGACCGCCACCGCCACCGTAACCCTTGATATCGACGAAACGCCTCCGGTTCTCATGGTTTCTTCACCGGCCGACGGCGATACGATTTCGACGCCCGGAGTACTCGCGAGCGGAACGCTATCTGATGCACTATCCGGGATTTCGACTTTGACGTGTAACGGCGCGCCTGTCACTCTAGCCGGAACCGATTTTTCCTGCAACATTTCGCTAACTCCTGGCTTGAATTTGGTCGCGGTTCGCGCGACAGACGTGGCCGGCAACGTTGGGCTTACGAAGATGCATGTGACGTATCCCGTTTATCCGGTTCCCACCTCGATCCAAATTACTCCGACCGTAGCTAATCTCGTGACAGGCCGGACTCAACAGTTTACGGCCATCGACGACCAAGGCCGTCCGCGTAGTGATGCGACGTGGGCCTTGAGCGACCAGACGCTTGCAACCATTTCCGCCAGTAGCTCTCCCCTCCTTGTAGCTCTCGCTGCAGGGCAAGAAACATTGACTGCATCCGCAGATGGCATCTCAACTCAAATCCAGCTCAATATACTCAACAGTCTTCCCACAGGGGGCGCAAGTTGGTCCACTTCGCCGTTACCTGGCTTTAATCCTATAGACATCTCTCTTGCGGTGCCGACAAATAGTGGCACCGGTCTGTTTTCAGTTGAGCAACATCTCTATTTTGATGGGGAAGGATATCCGCAAGAGCAATATGCTTTACGAGCTTTCACGAATGATGGGCAACAGCTTTGGCAGCAGCAGTCGATCGAATTAATTTTCCCAGACCTCTTTGGTGGAGTTCTTGTATATGCGGCAGGTACGAGCCCGTATTCCACTGTATGGAGCCAGCTCGACAGCCAAACAGGCTCCCCGGTATGGACCAGCAATGTCTCAGTTTCCGGCGGGATCACGGTTCGCCCCGATGGAAACCTTGTTGGACTCACATACCCTCAAGGCCAATCACTCTCAGTTTTTGTGGCCAACGGATCCAACGGCCAAGCCACGCAAATACCCATTCCACAGCAATCGCAGTACGTCGGAACTACAACAGGTCCTTGCGAGGCCGGTGTTTTCACTGGCAGCTACGATGCCGCTGTCAGTCTAATAACCGCCGATGCAGATGGGAATTCCTATTTAGAGTATGTACCCCTGATCAGCAATTCAACGACAACGTTCGCCGTGCAGGGGCTGGATTGCGTCGGTATCGCTTCCTCCGGAGTAAACGAGACCACGGTCAATCTAATGACGATCCATCTTGATGGCAGCACTTCAACGCAGGTATTAGCGGACAGGAAATTGGTAAGTACTGCGAGTTCAGGAAACAGCTTCCAGAGTGGATCGAATCTTGTTCCCGGCGCGGTAACTCCTGACGGACAGGGCGGGGTTCTAGCAACTTGGGGAGAATTTTTCACCGACGGCTCGTCGCATTTTATGGTATCTCATATCTCCTCGACTGGGCAGTCTGACTTTCGCTTGGCGGCGCTCGACAACTCAACCCCTTGGGGACCAACGGACAGTTTACCGGGCACGATTGTGCTCGATGACACGAGCGTCGGATACGCGATCGATACTGTCGACCCTGCCACATTTGCCGCAACGGTTGTAGCCTTCGACATAAATACCGGCCAAACTATCTGGACGGCACAGCCAGGATTACTATCTCTCACCGATTCCCTCGTCGCTCAGGACGGGGGCGGAGTTATCTTTAGGGGCTCAGATTTCGCGAATAACCCTGGCATGAGGGCGATAGACGCATCAGGAAATATGGGGTCATTCTTAACCACTGGTTTCTCGGTCCCGAACGATTCCTGGGACGGGCAGTGGTACACGGTAGGCCCTGCGATCACCCCAATCTCGCTCGTCGCTAATCTGACCAGCCCCTGGTCGGAGTCCTTTGGCAATCCCTCGTGGAATCTGAGCCCGCCTTTGCCCGTGATTCAGAATTTCGAGGCGGTTGATCCAGCGCCGCCAAGCGAGCTGGCCGTAGATTTTGGCACGCGATACTTTAACACCACGAACCTGAAGGGTTTGTCACTCACGAAAGTGACGCATCCAATTTCTAATCTTAATGGTCACGCCACTTGGGAGGAGTTTCAGACCCAACTTCTCAAACGAAATGCCGCGGTTGCATTTATTGGGCACAGTCTTGACTCAAACATACCCAATTTCCCAAATCGAGCGGTTGGTCTATGCTTTTTCAACACTGCGTGTGTCGAGAGGATGGCTGTGCCAGATGATCCAGAATTTGTCATCATTGGATTCCCAGGTTGGGAGCCTAACAGTTATTACCTGAACCCTCCTACGCCTGCAACCGAGTACCCTGTACCTCCCATGGATACGAAAGCGAAGATTATTTTTATTTCCGCATGCGACATGGACGCAAACATGCAAGTCTGGTTGGGTGTCACTAACGCTACTCCTAATCGAGCATTGGTGGTTCCAGAGAGCATTACTGATATCGATGTGGACATGGGAGAGTATGAATGGCTGCGGATCTTGAGGTACCTCACAAGCGGAAAGAATCTACAACAAGCCGTTGAAAACGCGAACACCGACGTCGCTAATCCCACGCTTAACACATGGTACGCCATTCAGCCCGACGGGAGTAAAAAGCAGGTTCCGCCACAGAGGTGGCAGGTTATTGGCGATAGCGGCAATGGTGGTACAGGAATCCATTTTTAGAGGCTAACGATGTCACATTTTCTCATTTCTATTCGGAAAGCATTTGCGGCACTCGCGCTGGTCCTCGTTATGTTCCTACCGAAGTTGGCTGTTGCGGCTGACAAATGTGGCTCGGTAAGAAGGTTGATGACCGCGCTGAGTTTAACAAACATACTGTACCCTGAGCTTGAAGGGAAGGAGGTCAGCATTTCTCTTTCCGGGGGGCATGGAAGTCCCCTGAATACGCCGACGGAAGCAGTGCACGTGGGAATCGAGATCGATAGACCTCGGTGGCTTTCCGCGATTAACAGAGGTATAGAGCCTGACAGCGTGCCGCCATCCGCCGGGACGGGGAGCGACGAACTTGAACTACCTTCGTACCTTGATTTCGATTTCGCTGAAGGAACCGGTACTGCTGAGATACACGTTGTTTGTCGGCCTTTGAAATTCATCAACAATAAAAGTAGCAAACAGATACAGGGTGCACGGGAAGTGATTGATTCGCACCCCGAATGGACCGATGAGCAAGATCTGGACGCTGCGACCAAACTTGGAATGCGGTTCGGGCCTACGAAGAAGAACGATGTACTTCAGCTTATTCCGTTGAAAGAGCTCAGTGCATTTTATGGTCCGCTACGGATTCAGAAAGCTTTTTTCTCCATTACTTACACAAAGCAACCTCGCTCTAACTTTGCTGACCTCACTTGGTTCATCACGGTCGATAGGGTGGGGACTCAAAAGACTTTGCAGATAATGGTTGAACCATTTCGCGGAAAGATAGTTGCCATCAGCGAGTGATCCAGGACAGTCGCAATATGGATGCGCCGCCGGAATGCAAGAAGGATTGGGTTGGACGAGAAGCAGTCTGCGAAAATGTATCCGGCCTCTAGTGGGGAATCGTCTCCGGGCGCATGATGATGATCCGCTTACCCTCCTTAATAATCGCCCTGTCATGAAAGACCGTATTACGACACAGGTTCTCGGGCAAGCCGTTTGACTGCATTTTCGTCCTGCATGTTCTTCTGCGACTTCCGAGAAGCGAATTTTAGAGTCACTTCGGCTAGCTGGAACAATCAACCGCTGGGTGATGAGGCCGACAGTAAACCACTACCTCCTATAAGTCGCGTAGATGTGCCCCATGACAAGGGTTGGTCCGCGACGACGCGCCCCCCAATCTCTCTTGCAAGAACGGGATTTCTGCCAAACTCGCGAAAGGCTTCGCCGCCCTCAGAGGCCATCCGCCGAGCGGACGGCCTCAAAAGTCACACAATCGCAATCCCAGCGGCTCCGCGGAGGCGCAGCACGTCCACGGGTCCGTGAAGTGCATCGGATTTCCTCGGCGAGAACAACCCGGAGCACGGCGAAGATGGGAGAATGTCTCCAGATCAGCATCAGTCTCGCTCCTTCGACAGCGAGAAGATGCTCGACAAAGTGAAGAGCGTGTGAAACAAGCGCAGAGCGTCCGCCTGCCTCCAATCCGGCTCATCTCGCCCGTGCAGAATCCAGTGACGATTGAGACTTGAGGGGCGCGCTCCGGCAAAATCTGAGTTCTGATACAAGTTGTCGAAGAAAATTCTCATTGAATCCCACACCGTTCCTCCGAGGTCTCCGCCCTCTTCAATCTTCTCGTCGAAGAGCGCTTTGCGCTGGGGTGAGTTCACAAACATCGCTCCTTCCGGCACAGCTATTGCTCCTTCAAGAACCGTGAGAAGGGCTGGAATACAGATGAGGTGTTGCCCTCTTGCGTAGTTGTCAAAACACTGCTCCAACAAAGCGCGCCATCCGCTTAGAAGAGCAGATCGGGAAATCCCTTGGAGGTCTCTCAAAGGCGGGTCGCCATACCTCTGGTGGTAGAAATTTAGAAAGTATTTGTCGATTGCGTCCGCATCGGTCTCTTTCAGAATCTCTAGCATCTGTCGGAGACCCATTTGCATCGGCACTGTCCAGCCGAACTTAGCCAGGCGTGCTGCCCCGTCCTTGTACAGCGGCGTGAGATCAGTAAAGGGATAGCTATCAGCCCACACCTTCATTGCGGTGGATTGAGCCGCCATCAGTTCGGCGAGATGCTGCATCATAGCCGCCCGTCTCTGGTGGGGATCGGCATCGGGGGTAAAGTCCAACAGGGAACTAAGGCTCAGGAGTTTCGCAGATTGCAATTCGGGGATTGAGACCAAGGCACACCTCTTGGCCGAGTTCTACTATGCGAAGAGGACAGGAACAAGTTACGACCGTAATTCCGTGAGGAGGCGGGGATGTTTCCGCTAAGCGGAATTTTCGGAAACGTTGGTACCGCCCCCTGATAACCTTGAGCAGTGCCCCGCCAGTGTAGATTCTGCCCGAATCCAGCAGATAGCCGAGAGCATTATGTACCTGATTGGATTCTCCAGCACCATGACTAAACATGCTCTTCGTCACGGATGTCCCTGGACAACTGGACACAACACAGACCAAACAAGAATTTCAGTTGCGCATTTCGTTTCATCGGCCTCTGCCGCCTTTCGCCGTAGCTACTACCTCATGCCTGCATCCCAAGGATGGAGTTTCCAAAATGAGGGCAGTGGCATTGACCATACTGCTCTCAACGACGGGGCAGCATCAGCTAGAAGTGGAAACCGATTTGAGCGGTTATTGACCGAGGCGTCACATAGTGCGTGCCGCTGGAGGTGGAGAGGAAGTTGTAGAGTGCGTTGGTTGCCGAGTGTTCTGCGCCTGCTTTTGAACCCACGAATTCAACCCACGATTCGCATGTCTCTCACGTCTTCTCAAGGACTTCGGCGGCCACCCGGAGTCACTTAAGTGGTTGAGACTACAGCATAATGTAGCCCTGAAAAGGCTGGCGTCGGCGGTTCAACTCCGTCCCTGGCCACCATTATTCCAAAGAACCTAGCGGGATCGCGTCTTGCGTTCCCAGTCCGCTCTCAGTCCGCTGTTTTTCGGCGAGATCCGGATCGGAGCCAAGCTTGGTTCGGCGCTCCCAGTGACCTTGGCCGAACTGCTAAGCCCACTTCAAGTTTATGTCGCTGGGAGGCATCCTTACTCTTGGCGCCTAGCTCTGTGCGTGACGCGACTCAGAATGAATTCTTGTGCCAGGTTGGCAGCGGCTCGTTGGCCGGTTCCGATCAGGAAGTTCCCAAAAACCAGTCCGACACCTCGATTCGACGCTGGATAGTAGGCATTCGAGATAGCAGCCGAGGCCAGATCGCCGCCCATCGTCGAGTAGTTCGGCTGCGGCCTTCCATTGTCTCCTCGACACACGAAGGGGCTTGAAACTGCGTGGAAAATACGAGACTTCGTTGTCCCGGTGCCCTGATAAAAGTAGCGCGGGTCCTGATGCAGAAGCGACGGGAGGATAGCGCCACCGATCATGATATCGGTAAACCCGTTGGCGTAGACAGCACCATAGCGCTCACCGTAGCCTTTCGCACCCTCCGGGTAGTTGGGGTGCTCTCCGGCCTGCTCGGCGCCTGCGGTAATACCTACACCAATAAAGGTTACTGGATCGAAGGCGACCTTGGCGGCGAGTCGGAACTTTAACTTCGCGGTGAGCGGTGCAGCGTTTTGATCATAGCTCACGTAGAAATTGGGGATAATCCCGAAAATGCGCTGCTTCTCCTCGAGTTTGACCTGCTCAGTGGCAACCTCCTCGGGAGAATAACCTACAGTCACCGCGGTAAATGCGGTTGCGATCTGGAGTTTGGGAACACTCAGGATTACGTATTGACCCGGCTTGAGGGTTAAGTCCGGCGAAGTCCAGTCCGCAAATCCCTGGGCGCTGATCTTGACATGATAGGTTTCAGGCTCGACACCGTTGAATTCAAAGAAGCCCTTATCATTCGACGCGAGCGTCCGCGGACTCTTGAGAGTGGGCCCCTGGAGGACGACTGTGGCGCCCGGAATGGCATCGTTGTTTACGTCGATTACGGTGCCGACAATGATCGCTGGCTCTGGGTTGGGCGCATCAGGCAACAGAGCCAGTTGCTCCTGAGCCTTGGAATTCTTCGATCCATAAAGGCACACTAACAGGACGAACAAAAGCCATGCGCTCCCGTCGACGATCCAAACCTTCTTCAGCACGACCCTCCTGACGACATGAGGGTCAAAGCATCTGATATGCCAAACCATGCCCCAGAGGCGCTCTGAGCAAATCCCTCACTGCAATGAAGCGAGGGGAACCCTGGGAGGCACGTGGCAACGACTGTCGATGACATCTTTGACACCGTCGACGCATTTTTCGACACTCGACAGCGGTTCTAACTCTTATCAGCGGTTGGTAACTCTCGAGGCCACCGGTTCAGTGGACGGCGCAAGACCTAGCAGGTTTCTTACGGATGGTTTTTTTCAAATGTGATCGACGCAGACCTGTGGCACAAGTGTCGTAACTCTGACACCTGTCACAGGTTCGAACAAAAAGGTCGGTGCCGAGTGCGGAATTCGAAGTCAGAAGGCTGCACCATTTTGTTCCGAGTGCAAGAAGCCTCTTCTTCACGCAGTTCCGAGATCTCGCAACCGGGGTCAGTGAGGGGCCTCAATACGGAATTACCTCACGTGACTTTGGCATCTTCCTTGCATATGTCCCGGCGTGCAGGCCGACGGTTTTCACGATAGGGGAACCGTCTCACACAAACCTTGTCCGAGGTGACTTGCAATGGCCACCGCAGCAAAATTCCGGATTGACGTAGCAATCCACGACCTTCTAGTGAACTCCAGCCAGCGCCCCCCGGCACCGGCTCAGGCAAAGGGTTTCACTCTTCCTGAGCCGGTGTTTCCCCA
>Ga0307476_10002608_pt1 | contig 10713 bp, 10 predicted proteins | sample atmos_gasesECM2C_2_FD_203314 | JGI IMG/M metagenome (GOLD analysis project Ga0307476, IMG submission 203314) | Hardwood forest soil microbial communities from Morgan-Monroe State Forest, Indiana, United States - atmos_gasesECM2C_05 | ecosystem: Environmental > Terrestrial > Soil > Temperate... | reverse complement strand
TTGCCGGATCGCGAGAATCCGAGGGCGGTTCAGTTTCAGGAGTTCAATCGTGCCTCTCGCCTTCGCGGTAAGCCCCATCACGACCGCGCCCTCCCAGCGAAAGTGGCCGCTCCAGCGATCGGTTCGAGGATTGAAGACTCGGCACATGGCGGGCAGTCGCTGGATCGCGAACCGTCCGGCGCGCTTCCTTCCGAAGGGAACAAGAGACGCATGCTAACGCGAGGTTGGCGGCGACGGTTTCGCCGCCGTCAATGACGGGAAGAATGTGGTCGATATGAAATGCGGCTTCCTGGCCGATTTGGGCGAGCCGGCAATACTCGCAACGTTCGCCGGCGCGAGTGACGACCAAGCGCCTCAAACGCCGGGGGACCGAGTTCATTCGTCCCCTCGCGCGCGTTTGGCGCGCAGCTTGAGCAACGACAGCAGTTCCGCGACGTCCACAAGCCCCTCGGCCTCGAGGCGCTCGGAACGCGAAAGCTTCCCTTCGCGTGATTGCTTGTCAAGCAGGTGCTGCAGGCGGTCGTGTACCCCCGGAGGAAGACGCAGCTTGTCGAAGTCGTCCGGCATGGTCAGCTCAATGGTCACTTTGTGCGCCATGACGTCCCTTGGGTTCGTCGCATCGCCAACATCAAAGCCGCGGCTCAGGCGCAAGCTCGTCGCGCATCCGCCCAACCGCGCTAATGCACTGCTGACATTTTACACGACTCCTGGTAGAAGTTCACCGATTCAAGCCAGGCCGGATGTCGAGGACCGGATGCGAACCACCATCGAAATCCGCGGCGCCCGCGAGAACAACCTGCAGAACATCGACGTGGAGATCCCGCGCGACAAGCTGACCGTCGTCACCGGCATGAGCGGGTCCGGCAAGTCGTCGCTCGCCTTCGACACGATCTACGCCGAAGGGCAGCGGCGCTTGCTGGCGTCGATGTCCACCTTCGCGAAGCGGTTCGTCGGGCAATTGAAAAAGCCGGACGTCGATTTCGTCAACGGGCTGTCGCCGGTCGTATCCATCGACCAGAAAACCGTCGGCGCCAACCCTCGGTCCACCGTCGGCACGATGACCGACATCTCCGACTACCTGCGTATGCTGTTCGCTGTGATGGGGACGCCTCACTGCCCCGTGTGCGGCGAAGCCCTCGTCATCCGCACGCCCCATCAGATGATGGAGCACCTGCTGGCCTTGCCTCGGGGCACGGAGGTCGAGGTGCGGGCCCCGGTCTGCAAGATTCACGGCGAGGATTACGAATATCTCTTCGACCTTATCCGGGTCAACGGATACCGGCGGGCGCGGATCGACGGCAAGCCGCGCGACCTGGGGGAGCATCTCGACCTCGACGAGGACCGGGAACACACGGTCGAAGCGGTGATCGATACGTTCGTCGTCGGCCCCGGCATCGACCGGCAAGTGGTCACGTCGCTGGAACACGGACTGAAGCTCGGCGACGGGCTGCTCGGCTTTCACGTCGTCAAGCCGAAGAAGCGGGGCGGCAAGCACAAGGAGTTTTACGACGGCTTCGGCTGCGCACAACATCGGCTCGTCGCCGGCGACATGCAGGCCTTCCAGTTCACGTTCAACGACCCCGCGGGCGCATGCCCCACCTGTTCCGGCATCGGCACGGCCATGCGGGTGCATCCGACGCTGATCGTGCCCGATCCACGGCGGACTTTGAATGAGGGTGCCTTCGTCACTGCCGCGCTGAGCAACAGCCCCGACAGCTGGGGCGGCCGAATTCTGTTCAGTCTGGCGGCCCACTGCGGATTCAGCCTGGATGTGCCCTATCAGGAGCTGGCGGAGGAGCACGTCCAGGTGCTGCTTTATGGAACGAAAGGGGAGCACTTCGAGGTCCGGGTGCCGCCGGGGGCGAAATATGGGCAGCAGCACGCCGGCAAGAAGATCAAGTTCAACGGCGTCATCACGCAACTGGAGCATAACTACCGCCAATATCGCAAACAGGGCACGTCCAACGCCGGCATGGACGAATACCTCAAAAAGGTGATGGTGGAATACGACTGCCCCGAGTGCGGCGGCGCTCGCTTGAAGCGCGCCCGCCGTCTTGTCACGATCGGCGGACGCAATCTCTACGAGGTCGGCCAGATGCACCTGGCCGACGTGCTCGCCTTCCTGAAGTCGATCCAGCCCACGGCCAGGCAGCGGGCGATCGCCGAGACGATCGTGCGCGAGGTGACCACGCGGCTCGAGCTGCTCATCGCCATCGGGCTGGATTACCTCAGCCTGAACCGCCGGTCGGCGACCCTCTCCGGCGGTGAATCGCAGCGGATTCGGCTGTCGTCGCAGATCGGCTCGGGCCTGATGGGGATGCTGTACGTGCTCGACGAACCGAGCATCGGGCTGCACCCCAAGGACAACGTCAAGATGATCGAGACGCTCAAACGGCTGCGCGACCTGGGGAACACCGTGATCGTCGTGGAGCACGACGCCGACACGATCCGGGCGGCGGACCACATCCTCGAAATCGGTCCCGGCCCGGGAGTGCATGGCGGCAAGATCGTCGCCGAGGGGCCTTTGAACAAGATCCGCCAAGACGGCAAATCGCTGACGGGCCAGTACCTAAGCGGCAAGAAGGCCATCCATGTCCCCCGCCAACGACGGCCGGCCAGCGGCAAATCCATCGTCGTCCAGGGCGCCCGTCACAACAATCTCCAAAACATCCACGTCGCGATCCCGCTGGAACAGTTCGTTTGCGTGACCGGCGCCTCCGGGTCGGGGAAAAGCTCGCTCATCCACGGCATCCTCCAGAAGCGTCTGTTTTCGCTCCTTTACGATAGCCGCGTCCTTGCCGGCGAGCACGACGCGCTCAGCGGCAGCGAGCACATCAGCGACGTGATTGACATCGATCAGTCGCCGATCGGCCGGTCCTCCCGTTCCAACCCAGCGACCTACATCGGGTTTTATGACGCGGTTCGCACGCTGTTCGCCGAAACCGACGAGGCCAAACGACGCGGCTTCACGGCCTCGACGTTCAGCTTCAACGTCAAAGGCGGCCGCTGCGAGGAGTGCTCGGGCGAAGGGACGATCACGACGCAGCTCTCGTTCATGCCCGACGTGGAGGTCCTCTGCCCCACCTGCAAAGGGGCCCGTTACAACCAGGACGCCCTTGAAGTGAAATACCACGATAAGAACATCGCCGAAGTCCTCGACCTGTCCGTGGAGGAGGGCGTCCGCTTCTTCAAGGAGCAGCCGGCGATCGCCCGCAAGATCGCCGTCCTGAACGAGCTGGGCCTCGGCTACCTCAAGCTCGGCCACCCTTCGACGATCCTCTCCGGCGGCGAAGCCCAGCGCGTCAAACTCGCCGGCGAACTCGGCAAGCTCAAACGCGGCAAACACAACCTGTACATCCTCGACGAGCCGACGACGGGCCTGCACTTCGCCGACATCGACCGGCTCCTGCAAAGTCTGAACGGACTGGTCGACGCCGGACATTCGGTTGTGGTGATCGAGCACAACCTGGACGTGATCAAGACGGCCGATTACGTCATCGACCTCGGCCCGGAGGGAGGCCACAATGGGGGCCGACTGATCGCCTGCGGCACTCCCGAGGAGGTCGCGGCCTGCCAGGCGTCGCACACCGGCAGGTTTCTGGCGGAGCTGTTAACCGCATGACCGCCCTTGCACCTGCCCCGCGGCCCGATCGACGGCGTCCGCGGGAGGGTCGCGGCCTTGCGCCCACCCTAGAAGGAAAAGGGGTAAGGAACAAGGGACACCGTAGATTGTATTTATATAAATCTCCAATGTCCCTTTTTGCTTTCCCCGCGACAGCCGCACGCCGCCGACCAAGCTGACGAAGCCCTTGGAGCGGTACTCCACGAAACGCATGCGAAATCCGGTGTCAGTCGTCATGAACTTGCGTTCACCCTGAAACCATGAAAATGGCCGCCGCTTCTTGGACACACGATCAGGACGGCGGCTTATTTTCAGAGCAATTCATGAACCGACACCGGTTTTCCCGGCTCCGGACCTTGTGCGACGCTCTGGCGGGAGCGGCATTGAGGCAGCTATGATTGACCGCGAGCGACTCCATCGAGACGGCTACGCCCTGGTCCGCGGAGCGATTCCAGCCGAATGGCTGGATGATCTGCGTGCCGCATTCGATACGGGTGTGAAGCCGTCGGAACGATGGCCCGTACCGCGTGGGCCGGGCTGGCGTCACTCGTTGCTGGACCTCGATCCGAAGGTGCAGGCCGTGTGCCGCCTGCCGGAGATCCTGGCCACGGTCGGCGAGCTGATCGCCGAACGGTTCTTCCTCTCGCAGGTGGAGGGCCGCGAGCCGTTGGCGGGCGGGGGCCATCAGAAGCTCCACCGCGACCTGTCGGCCCGGCGGCCAGGCGATATGGTGAGCGCCCTCGCCTACTTCGACGACTATGGCCCCGAGAACGGCGCGACCCGAATCGTCCCCGGCAGCCACCGCTCTGCACCGGGTGAGCCGCCCTTCGACTTCAATGACGAGTCCCGGTCGGTGCAGCTCTCAGGCTCCGCTGGCGACATCCTGGTGTTCGACGCCGATCTGGTGCACGCGGCCAGCCTGAACCCCACCGGCGCGCGCCGTCGCTCCATCTTGATTGGCTATTCCGCCGAGCCGCTCTACGCCTCACATCTCGAAACGGTGAAGCTCCGCAGCGTCCAAATGGATACGACCGACCGGTTCGATCCGTCGGGACTCGCTTGGGCGGGCGGCGCCGATAACGCGCCTGCACTCAACGCGGGTAAGATTCTCGACGAGGGGAAATCCGAAGTCAGTTCATATTAAAACATTTAATATGAACTGAACCCGGATTTTCTCATTCTAAAACATTTAATATGAACTAATACCGATTATCTCCGATAATGTTCGCCGCACGCCCGAAAGCAAAGGTCTCTGCGGGCCAACCTTCGGGTCAGTCCTGTAGCTCCAGAAGGAAAACCGGGACGCCGGATATTACGTCGATAGAAATCTGCGATACCCGCTTTTCTTTGCCCGCGCACGCCGGCGCAAACGACTTGGCAGGCAGCGATCACGGCGGCCAAGGGTTCGCCAGGCCGTGCGCCGCGGTGAGGTGGCGCCGAACGGCGTCGTCGGTGCAGCGAGCCAGCCGCCGCATGAAACCGGGCAACCATTTGGAATAGGGGTTGTGGATGACAGGCCGGGGATTCACGCCGTGAGCGATTTCATGGCGCAGAGCTAATGCTTGATCAAGCAGATCCTCCGCCTGTGCCGCGGTGCAGTTCCGCCATCCCCAAGAGATCCGCACGTTGGCCAGCCCAAGGCAACGATTAATCAGGTTTGCGACGTTTTGGGCATTGGGCGTGTTAAATCTCCCCAATTCCCCAAGGATGAAGGCGCTCAGTGCGGGCCAATTGCCGAGGGGAGGGGCCGCAGGGCAGAGCGCCTGCAACGACTCCCGCATGAGTTCTTCGACATACGATTCCCACGCCGAAACGCTGATCACAACAGCGGCGCGGTTCAGAGACGCCAGTCCGTACTGCCTGCCGGGAAGCCCCGTCCTCAATTGCGTATGAATCGTATCCAGCTCAGTGGCGTCCCTCAGAAGCTGATCGAGATGAACGGAGAGAGCGTTCGAGGGCACGGCGCAGCTCCTTCTATGGCCGGGTCAACTCACCTCCGCAGCGCTCTCGAACTTGAGACTATCCAGGTCGGTGTTACGCTTCCGGATTTCCTCCATCGCGTCCGTCAGGTACTCCGCAAGCGCCCTGTGCCCCGTCATCTGGGCGATAGCTAGGTCGTTGTTGGGAAACGTCTCTTTCATGGTCTGGTAGGCAGGGAGCAGGTGATCGGCGCTGAAATCGCCGCGGCCGACGTACATAAGGAGAAGGAGGGCGTAGAGCTGATCTTCCGGCAGGCTCTCCAGCAGCGCTTGTATCTGTGCGTCCTCGGGCGGCGGAGGCCCGGAATCCTCGCCGGCGCGAATCTTGGGGTAATGCGGATGGCGCCTGGGCAGCTCTCTATCCCAGTAGGCACGGCTCGCATCGCCAAGGCGGATGATTTCTCGGACTGCTTCTGAGAGTTTCATGGCTCTCCTCCTGCATTTCACCACGCCTGCACCCGCAGAATACAGACCAGCAACCCGTGCGCCAAGCATATGTCTCCCTTCCCTCTTCTTGCGCTCGACCCGCCCTGCACGCTTGCTCGCCTCATCGCGACTCCTTATAACAGCGCCGGCGGCGGGCGATGCCCTTTCCTTTCCCTGTCCCCGCGCCGCCTCGTCGGCTCAACTAATTTCGGCCGGCTTCCCAGGGCCGCAAGGAGTTCAGCAGCCATGATTTCCCTCAAGGTAAACGGCAAGGACCGTAACGTCGACGTCCGTCCCGATACGCCGCTGCTGTGGGTGGTCCGCGAAACGCTCGGGCTGACGGGGACCAAGTTCGGCTGCGGCATGGCGCAATGCGGGGCCTGCATCGTTCACCTCGACGGCGAGGCGGTGCGCTCGTGCGTCACGCCGGTGTCGCGGGCCGTCGGCAAGGAGGTCACGACGATCGAGGGCCTGGCGGCGAATCTCGCCGGCCCGTTGCAGCAGGCGTGGATCGCGGAGGACGTGCCGCAGTGCGGCTACTGTCAGTCGGGCCAGATCATGGCGGCCGCCGTCTTGCTGCGCGAATGTCCGAAGCCCAGCGACGACGACGTGGACGCCTGCATGGCCGGCAACGTCTGCCGCTGCGGAACGTATCAGCGCATCCGCCGGGCCATCCACCGGGCGGCCGAGATGAAGGCGAAAGGAGGCGGCCAATGAACGAAGTCGTGAATCTCAGCCGCCGCGGATTCCTCAAGACGAGCCTGGCGGCAAGCGGCGGTCTGCTCCTCGGCGTCCATATTCCCGCCCTCGGCCGATCGGCGGAACCCGCCGGTCCGGCGCCGGCTGAATTCGCTCCCAACGCCTACTTGCGCGTCGCGGCCGACGACGCCGTCACCGTCTTCGCCGGCCATTCCGAGATGGGGCAAGGCGTCTACACCAGCCTGGCCTTGCTCGTCGCCGAGGAGCTGGAGGCCGACTGGACGACGGTGCGCGTCGAGGCCGCGCCGGTCGATCCGGCCTTCAACCACTCCGTCTACGGCGCCCAGATGACGGGCGGCAGCTCCAGCACCTGGAGCGAATGGGACCGGCTGCGCAAGGCCGGGGCGGCGGCGCGGATGATGCTCATCGCCGCCGCGGCCGAAACGTGGAACGTCGAACCGTCGGCCTGTCGGGCGGAGAACGGTCAGGTGGTTCATGCGGACACGAAGCGCAGCCTCTCCTACGGAAAGCTGGTCGAGAAGGCGTCGCATCTCAAGCCGCCGAAAGAAGTAACCTTAAAGGATCCCAAGGATTTCAAATTGATCGGCAAGGGGGTCAAGCGACTCGACACGCCGGACAAGACCAACGGCAAGGCCGTCTTCGGATTGGACGTGACCGTGCCCGGCATGTTGGTCGCCGTGGTGGCTCGCCCGCCGGTCTTCGGCGGCAAGGTGAAGAGCTTCAACGCCGACAAGGCGAAGGCAGTGCCCGGCGTGCGGCACGTCGTCGAGATCGAGCGCGGCGTGGCGGTCGTCGCCGACGGCTTCTGGCCCGCCAAGCTCGGCCGTGAGGCGCTGGAGATCGCCTGGGACGAAGGGCCGCTGGCGACCCTCGACAGCCGCGCGCAGGGAGAGCATTACGCCGAACTCGCGCAGAAACAGGGCGTCACGGCCCGTCAGGAGGGCGACGCGGCCAAGGGGCTGGACAGCGCCGCCAAAAAGCTGGAGGCCGTCTACGAGTTGCCGTACCTGGCCCACGCAACGATGGAGCCGATGAACGCCGTCGCCGACGTGCGGCCGGACAGCTGCGAAATCTGGACCGGCACGCAGTTCCAGTCGCTGGACCGCGACCTGGCGGCGCGCGACGCCGGGCTGAAGCCGGAGCAAGTCCGTCTGCACACGATGTTCCTGGGCGGCGGGTTCGGCCGCCGCGCCGTACCCGACAGCCATTTCGTCAGGGAGGCCGTGCAGACCTCAAAGGCGGTCAAGGCGCCGGTCAAGGTCGTGTGGACGCGGGAAGACGACATGCACGGCGGGTTCTACCGGCCGCGCGCCTATCACCACGTCCAGGCCGGCCTGGACGCGGCCGGTGCCCTAACCGCCTGGCGGCAGCGAATCGTCTGCCAATCCTTCCTCGTCGGCACGCCGTTCGAGGGCCTCATCAAGAACGGCCTGGACGAAACGACGGTCGAAGGCGCGAAGGACATGGCGTACCAGATTCCCAACCTGCTCGTCGAATGGCAGCAAGCCCCAACCGGCGTGCCGACGTTGTGGTGGCGCTCCGTGGGCCATTCGCACAGCGCCTTCGTCGTCGAGAGCTTCCTGGACGAGGCGGCCCACGCGGCGGGCAAGGACCCCTACGAATTCCGGCGCGATCTGCTGCCGAAGGACTCGCGTCATCGCCGGGTCCTGGACCTGGCGGTCGAGAAAGCCGGCTGGGGAAAGCCCTTGCCGGAAGGGCGCGGCCGCGGCCTGGCGGTGCATGAATCGTTCGGCAGCTTCGTGGCGCAAGTCGCGGAAGTCTCCGTCTCCAAAGAGGGCAAGCCGCGCGTCCACCGGGTCGTCTGCGCGATCGATTGCGGCCCGGTGGTGAATCCCAGCGGCGTCGAAGCGCAAATGGAGAGCGGAATCGTCTTCGGCCTGACGGCCGCGCTTTATGGAGAAATCACCTTCGAGAAGGGGCGGGTGAAGCAGCGGAATTTCCACGATTACCGGATGCTGCGCATCAACGAGATGCCGACCGTCGAGGTGCATATTGTGCCCAGCACGGACAAGCAGGGCGGCGTCGGCGAAACCGGCGTGCCGCCGATCGCCCCGGCGGTCTGCAACGCCCTGTTCGCTCTGACGGGCAAGCGCATCCGGCGGCTGCCGATTCGGAACGAGGAGCTGAAAGCGGGGTAGAGCCCGCAGCGCAAGCAAGGGAAGACACGAGCCCGCAGCGCAAGCAAGGGAGGAGAATCGCAATGGGTCGCATCCGCTTGGCCGTCGCAGGCATGACGGCGCTGGTCGCCGCGCTGGCGATCGGCGCCGCGGTTCGAGGCGTGGCCGTCCGTGCCGCCGCCGCGGAAGACGCCAAGGACGAGGCGGCGTCGCGCTCCGCGTTTTTGGCGGCGTACAAGGTCCTCATGTCCCCGCGCTGCATGAACTGCCATCCCGCCGGCGACGCTCCGCTGCAAGGCGACGACAGCCACATCCACACGCAGAACGTGCAACGCGGCCTCGACGGCAAGGGCAAATTCGCTCTGAAATGTGCCAATTGTCACCAGGACGCCAACGTCCCCGGCGAGAACATGCCGCCTGGCAATCCGAACTGGCGTCTGCCGTCGTCCGCAATGCCGCTGGTGTTCCAGGGCAAGAGCCCCGCGGAGCTGGCGCGGCAGCTCAAGGACCCCAAGCAGAACGGCGGCAAGACGCTGGAGCAGCTGCTCCAGCACGTCACGGAAGACAAGCTGGTGCTGGCCGGCTGGGACCCCGGCGACGGCCGCACCAAGCCGCCGCTGACGCACGAAGAGTTCGCGCAAAAGATGCGAGAATGGATCGAAAAAGGGGCTGCTATTCCGGAGTGACCCGGCCGCCGTTCATCGGCCGTAATCGCCGCGCAGCTCCGCTTCGCTGGGCTGGGCCGCCCGGCGGCATTTCTTGCGGCCCGTCAGCGGCGCCAGGCCGGCGCATCCCAGACCGAAAACGACGACGGTCCCCAGCAAGAGCCACGGCGCCGCTTTCTCGGCCAGGCTTTTCGTGGCCTGCTGCTTCGCCGCCTCGTCCCGGACTTCCGGCGGAGCGACCGATGCGACGACGAGCAGCGGACCTTGTCCCAGCGGCGAGCCGATAAGGCCGACCGTGCCGGCGGCCGAGACCGGCGGAGGCGCTTCCTCGGTTTTCACCGTGCTCCGGGCCACGGCGGCAAGCACCAGCGCGGCGCCGATGAAGAAGACAATCGGCCACAGCAGCACAAAGAAGGTCCGCAGGAAGATGTTGCGCTTGGGCGCTTGCGGCGTCGGCGCGACGCCTGGGTATGGCTGGGCGCTGCAGCCCGGCGCTGTAGTTTGCAAGCGCTGCTGCCCCGGAAGGAACGGCGGCAGCGCCGATCCGCCGCCCGGCTGCGGCCAAGCTCCCGGCGTCGGCGCGTTGGCTTCGTCCTTCGCCGCGCCCGCTGCAACGAAAGTTCCAAGCACCATGCCGATGCCGCCGATCAGCAAGCCGCCCAGAAACGCCGGCAGCGCACAAACCCCGGCGATCATGAGCCGATCCTGCATTGTGTCCGATGGAAACGAGTTTCGGCCGATGGCGGCCGCAAGGTCCCTGTCCGCTAGCACGCCGACGCCCAGGATCAGCCAGAGGAGCAAACCGGAGATCCACGCGAAGTTGAATCCCCAGTTCTGCTGAATGACGTCGCGGCTGATCCGCACCGTGTTCCCGCAGTTGGGGCAGGCGATGCTCAGCTTGGTGTGCAGCCCGAAGCGCCGGCCGATGTCCGCCCGGCATCGCGGACATTTGTAGGTGATTACGGTGTAGGTCGCCATGGCCGTCGGCTCCACGAGCGGGTGAATCTCGATTGATTTGAGGAAAGGATAGCACACAGCGGAAGGGCATGACCGCACGAATCGCCGCCCATCCCGGCCGGCCCGTCCGCTTTTTTCTTGCCCTCGTTCCCAGGCTCTGCCTGGGAACGCCCTGCCCGGCAGGCTCTGCCTGCCGGATGGACAAG
>Ga0307476_10002607_pt1 | contig 10713 bp, 9 predicted proteins | sample atmos_gasesECM2C_2_FD_203314 | JGI IMG/M metagenome (GOLD analysis project Ga0307476, IMG submission 203314) | Hardwood forest soil microbial communities from Morgan-Monroe State Forest, Indiana, United States - atmos_gasesECM2C_05 | ecosystem: Environmental > Terrestrial > Soil > Temperate... | reverse complement strand
TACGGTAGTGTTTCAGTAGTAAGCCTCGGCAAAATGGAGGCCGTAGTCCGGGTGGGGTCAATCGGCGGCGGTTGTTCCGAAACAGTGAGTTGCTGTTGCACAATGGCGGGTGTCAGCCGGACTGCTACCTGAACAACCTTCCCGACAAAAAGCTGAAATCACCCGGTTCACGTATGGAGAGAAGCCTGGAGATCCCACACGAAGTTCGTACCGACCCGAAGCTCACCTGCACGAAAAAAGCCCTATGCGGGGAATGGGTTTGGCCCATCCACAGGCTCTGCAAGCCCATCCTGTAAATCTAGAATTTTTCTGAAAAACGAGCTTCCGGTTAGTCGACGGTATGAATGCAAGTTTCCACACGGTAGCTCTTGGACACAACGACGCATTGCTGTGGGCTAACAAAACTAAGGGAATGTAATTCAGATGAACTGACATCGAGGAGAGGAACTCACTCGCTTTTACTCTTACGCGCAACTCTCACGTGCGTCAATTTGGACGACCGCTTGCCGGCAACGGGAGTGTCGAGTCCCTTACTGGCGTCGGGAAGCTTGGCAGGATCGTGTTCTTGTTCGATCGAGGCAAGCAAGGCTTGAGCTTGGAGAATTAGTTTGGACGCTGCCTGATGTTTTGAAACCACCGAGTTGGCCCCAGCCGCACGTGCTAACCGTTCAATTTCGCGCCCCTCTTGGACGGTGAACAAAATAATTCGCGCACTGGGCAGAAGTTTCCTGAGCAGCGGTGCTGCATCGAGTCCAGTCATGACGGGCATAGAAAGGTCCAAGATGATTAGGTCGGGTTTGAGATTTTCAGCTTTCTCAATCGCGTCGCGCCCGTCTTCTGCTTCGCCTGAGATTTCGAAGTCGGGCTCTAATTCAAAGAGCCGGCGCACTAAGGAACGCACAGCGGAGTTGTCATCCACAAGCAAAACGCGCTTCTTAGGCATCGAAGTTTGTCGCGATGGTCCAGATTGGATGCACAAAGTAGCTCGGCCGCCTATTGCTTTTTATTCCAGTCCGGATAGCCTAGCCTTTCCCGCTGGATAATGCGCAGAGTCTGGATTGCGTCAGAAATGGCTTGCCGCTCGGCGTGTTCCTGCGGGTCCTCGACCAATGCTTGCGACCGCTGAAACAAGGCTGCTTCTGCGGCGTCCACGCGCTGCCGCAGCTTCTGCAGGTCAGCTTCGATAATTGCAGCTTCAAACTCGCGCTGCCAATGCGGGTATTTTATGTTCTGAGATGTTGAAGGATCGCGGTCAATCAATTCGACAGCCTCCCTGAAAAGTCTCCAGCAAAAGCTTGAAGTACCCCGAAATGTGCATAACAAGTGAGCAAAACCTGTCGCGTAGCGAGTGGGCCGCTCGAGTTTGAATTAGATTGGGGGTTTTGCGCCCACGGTTCTCGGGTGATCGGCGCAATTATGAGATGAAAACTCTATGTCGCGCTGCAGCTCGAACTTCCGGATCGCCTCATTAAGGGACTCGCCAGTGACCGAGCCAGAAAACTCGAACACCCAAGCACATTCGGAGCAACCAAAAGCCCGACAACGTGTTTCGTCGATCCATACAAGCCTGCGGGGCATCTGGTTTTTAGCGTTGGTTTGTGACACGGTCGGCTCCTCCTCGGAAGAACGTTTTAGGGGGAGGAGACAGGGGAGGACGATAGTGATAGTGCAGTTATGTTGCCAACAGATGAAGTGCAGAATCAGCAGCTTAGGTGGAATCGGCGGGAATTAGACCGCAGCGCTTGCACATGCGATGTAATTCGTTACGTTGTTACTTTTGTAATGCCAGTACCTCAGCGCGAGGTGCGGCGGCAGCCCTGCCTGACTCCCGACGTGGATACTGCGACTCAAGCTGGCTTTCTCCTCTCCCCGGCCATCTCTCATCAATCGCTTTAAGCAGCTCTTCTGCCTCATGGCACTCCCGCAATTGCACTGACGGCCGCCGGTACTCTTTTCCAATCTCGCCCCGGCCCTACGCGGCGGCCCCCACGGTCGTTCGTTCCTTTCTGCGAAAGGACTTGATTCGTTCCGATGGCTGTTTCGATACTTGGATTAATTTCTCAGTCTCTGAGATCAACCCCACATGATGGGAACGTTCAAGTGCATCATCATTTGGGAGACGATGATCGCCGCCCAACAGGGACAGCGCGGAGTCCTGCCTGGATCAATGGGCGGCTTCTGGCAGGGAAAAGGACGGTTATCTCGCCATCGCGAAATTCCCACGCAAGGACGATGAAATCAACACGGTGGTCTGGGAAGCAGTCGCACTGTCCCCCGCGCAGAAATCTGGCATCCCTGTTCCCAAATCCCGTGTCGAAAACATCGCTGGCAAGCCTGTTCTTCTCCTGCGACGCTTCGACCGCGACGGCGAACGGCGTATCCCGTTCCCCTCCGCGATGAGCATGCTCGGACCAGTGGAAGCAGCGCGGGCACCAAGAGCACAGGTGATCCGCGCAAGGTAGTCCGGTCCAGCATCACGCTCCGGTCTTTATTGGATGGAGAGCTGCCAAAGCGTCGTCGGTTGTCACCAGGCGCGCTCCCAACTGTTGAAGCGCCGCAAGGGTTTTATCTCCCACATCCGCTGACAGAGTTTCGATTGCGTCCCGCACCACTGCAACTTGCCGGTTTCGGGCCAGTAAGCCTTTGACGGCGTAGCTTACGCAGTATTCAGTGACTACACCGAATACCACGAATTCCGGCCCGTTTCCCAGCCGCTTAACTAATTCATCGGCATGCTGCGTCTGAAAGATGTCGAGAGTTTGCTTCTCCAGCACGATTTGCTGGCAGGGTGTGAAGTCGTTGGGCAACTTTGCGGAGGGAACGTTTTCGACGCGCACCACTTTTTCCGCAAGCGCTTCCGGAACGAACTCGGCCCCGGGGGTTCCTCGGACGCAATGCGGCGGAAACTGTTGAAACTCGGGATCGTTGGCGGTGTGGAAGCATCCATGAGAAACCAAGAACACTTCACCTCGGCGCGCCGCATCCGTGAGCCGGCGGATGTTGGGCAACAGCTTCTCCGCTCCGGGGACATAGAGTTTTCCGCCCGGAAGCATAAAATCGGCTTGAACGTCGACTTCCCAAAAAACGAAGTCACGAGATAGCATTCATGTCTCCAGGGTTATGCATGCTTTTAACACTGTTCGACGGTAGATGACAACATTGAGGACTCAATGGCTCATGACGAGGCGGTAAAATCTGCGAATCCATCCAAGCTGGTGATCCGAAACATCGGTTTGCTGCTCAGTGGGGACTTGCAGTGTCCGATTCTCGACGCTGACACAGTGGTCGCCATCGGCGACCGAATTGCCGCAGTCGGCCGAGAGGCAGATATGGACGCGTGGTCGGCCACCGTCACCATCGATGCCAAAGGAACGGCCCTCGCTCCAGGGCTGATCGACAGCCACGTACATCCCGTCTGCGGAGATTGGACACCACGGCAAAATCAATTGGGGTGGATCGACAGCTACCTTCACGGCGGTGTGACCACAATGATCTCAGCCGGGGAGGTGCACACGCCCGGACGTCCCAAAGATATTGTTGGCCTGAAGGCGATGGCGATATTCGCACAACGTGTGTTTCAATCCTTTCGCCCAGGAGGAGTCAAAATTTTTGCCGGAGCTCCAGTCATTGAGCACGGTATGGTGGAAAGTGATTTCAAAGAACTGGCTGCGGCTGGAGTTAAGTTTCTGGGCGAGGTTGGCTTGGGCAGCGTGAAAGACGGCAGGACTGCGCGACAAATGGTCCTCTGGGCGCGCCAGCATGGAATTCAGAGCACGATCCACACCGGCGGGCCTTCGATTCCTGGATCAAGCCTGATCGACAAAGACATGGTATTGGAAACCGATGCCGATGTGATTGGGCACGTGAACGGGGGACACACTGCGCTTCCCGACGACCAAATTATGGCGCTGTGCGAAAAATCCACTCGCGCGCTGGAGATTGTGCACAACGGCAACGAACGGGCCGGATTGCTTGCGCTGCGCACGGCCAAAGAACTACGTCAGTTAGACCGCGTGATTCTCGGTACCGACTCGCCCGCAGGGTCGGGCGTGCAGCCGCTCGGAATCTTTCGAATGATTGCGATGCTCGCGTCTTTAGGAGAAATCCCGGCGGAGGTGGCAATTTGCTTCGCTACCGGCAACACACGCAAGATGCGCAACCTCGATTGTGGACTGATTGCGCCGGGCCGCGAGGCCTCATTCGTCCTCATGGATAAAGCCCAGCACTCTGCTGGCAAGGACCTGCTTGACAGCTTACAAAAAGGAGATCTTCCCGGTATTGGGATGGTCATCACTGACGGGGTTGTGAGCACGCAACGCAGCCGGAACACGCCGCCGGCCACGCGCGTTCCTGAAATCGTCGTTTCTAAAATCGGAGCTTGATAAGAATTAGGACGACGCGACTACCGGAGTCCGTCTTCTCCTTTAATTTGATCCTTGGTAAGTCCGCCTACACGGGCCAGAGGCCGTCCGGAGTCGGTCACCGCAATCGCGACCATAATCTCATTTGCGCGAGGCGCATCGTTGATTCGAACTTCCATTCCGTCAAAGTGACTGCGAACATACGCCGCATCTTTATGCCCGAGGGGAATCTCAATGGTCACGCCGAGTCCGCCACGTTTCTTGGATGACGGAATCAGTGCCGCGCCTTTGCCTAACACGCGCCGCACCGGTGTGCCCAACTTCGGATGGAGGATTGCCGCAGCATGCTCGATCTCGCCATTTTCTCCAACGGCTGCCGCCTTGCCGTAGCTCTCGGCCGAAGATCCTGGAATGCCCAACGCCGCGACTGCTCGTTCGGTGAGCAGTCCGCCAAGCTCCTCGCCAATCGCCATCAGCTCGCTCAAATCCTCCACGTACGTTCCGGCATACGGATTTTCAATCACCGCGACTGCGGCCCCTTTTCGCGTTGGGGGATCGACTGCGCGACCCATCTCCGTGCGCGTCTCCTCTACAAACGTCACGATCTTACGGATTTTTACACGCGAACCAGCACGGGAATCACCGCTCATCGCAGTCCATCCTCTCCTTTAATCTCCGAAGCTTTCAGGCCTCCGCTTCGCGCATGGATCCGTGGTCCTGTCGTCATTACGAGGGCGAGCAGAATTTCATCGGCCCGCGGAGCGTCGGTGATCCCGATCTCCATCGCATCAAAATGACTTCGCACGTAGGAAGCGTTGACGTGCGTAATGGGCACATCGAGCCGCGTGCCGGGGCCTCCAACCTTCTTGGTTGAAGCGACAATCGCCTTGGCGCCGCCCAAAATCTCGCGCATGGCGTAACCTCCCGGAGCATGCCAGAGCGCGCCGTGTTCTATCTCTCCCGCGGAACCAACGATCGCGCCTTTCCCGTAACCTTCGACCAGCTTGGGATCGCCGCCCAACGCAACCACCATCCTGCGCGCCATTTCGAGTCCGAGAGGTTTCAAATCGTCCATGAACGCTTCGATCTTTTCCACGTACGCGCCCGCGTACGGATTGTGGATCACGGCCAGCGCCGCTACGCGGTTCAGCGGCTTCTGCGCGACCGGGCCGCCCTCGTGGAAAACCTCTTCCAACATGAGAAGGTTCTTGCGAACTTGAACCTCAGGCATGAACGAGTCTCCTATGCTTTGCCGCGCCCTCCGACAAGAACTCTGGGTGCGCGCCCACGATTCGCGTTTCTCCCTGTAGCCGTAGCGCGGCCGCTAAGATCAGATTCTCGGCTCGTAGATGAGCCGCGACGGTCGTTCCGGCATCCAGCGCTTGCTGAATCTCTTCGCAACTTAGTTGCGCGACTGATTGCGTGACCAGTCGCTCGCCCAGATCGTTATCCGGAGCGAGTTCGCAGGCACGCACACGTCCAATTTTTTCATTTTCCGGAAGATCCACTGCGTTCGCGATGATGGTCGCGGCCGCGTCGGCATCGGCTGCACTACGCGCAAGCACGGTCACAGCATCAGCGATGCCCAGTGAGAAGCTCCGCCCGCGCCAGCCGCTCGTGGCTATTCCGCGAACTGTATCCGTAGCTTGAATCCGGAGTGTTCCGAACAGCGAAGGCCGGTCCGGGCGCTCAACCATCCCCACGCAGAATTCTTCACCGCTGGCCAGATACAATGCGACGTCTCCTCCGTCATTCACATAGGCTTTCGAAAGCTGCGCGTTCGCGGTCATCGATTCAAGAATCTCCTCTGCGACTGCCCCAGCGACTGCCGCCATTGGTGTGATAAACGTGTTTCGTCCATGCGGCGCGACGGCCTGCACCATACGCCGGGCAATCGGGCCGTGAACAACCAAATCGTGGCGCCATGCCTGACGGAGCGTGGTTAGTTCCTCGCATAACTCATCCAGCACCCTCACGAAGGGGTCGGTAGCCGCGCGATAGGCGTTCTCTATTTCCGCAAATTCGCCAAACGCCTCGACAATCAAATCGATGGGCCCATCCTGCATGTGAAGCCGGCGTCCATCGGGCAGCATCCGAATCTGCGCTCGCGAATTCAAAGTTTGGATCCCTTGTTGCCCACTTCGAGCGGCCACGGATTTTCTGGGCGCGCCGCAATCCGGCTCCGGCTTTCTTCTGCTGGCTGAATGGAACTGAGGGGCCGCACGTGATTCATATATCCGCCCAGCGCAGAGTAGTCGTCGATCTTCATGGTGAACTCGATCGGCGCTACGAGGGCCGGAGTGGGTACGTATCCGAAGGCATTCTCGGGCATGCGGCTTACATCCACCATGATCGTGATCCCACCTCCGGGCCAGACGTAAACCGGAGCGCCGCCGCAGGTTACGCGCGTGAGCGTTTCCCGTACCGAATGCGTGAGCTTCACCGGATTTTCCGTAACTCCCGCTCGTAGTGACCCGCCAGCCCCGCCCATGAACAGCGCGGTGCATAATGCTGGCTCGCAGTTTTCGCGAATCCGCGCCACGGACTCGCGCAAACTCATCGGCAATTCCTTCTCAATCGGACACCGCGCATCATCGAGTTCGAAATAAGCATAGTGCTCGCCGGTGGTGCTCACCATGAGCAGGCGCAAACCCTTCCACGAAACTTTGGAGTCGAAGGGAGCGAGAATCGAGAGCGGATCCTTAATGTTTGTTCCACCCCATGACGTCCCGGGCTCGGCAACTTTGAAATAGCGTCCAGGAGTGGAACGCCGGCCTTTCATCTTGATCCCGGTTTCAGGAATGCCCAGCAGCTTGCCTGCCTGGTGCTCCGACAAGACGCCGGTAATATGGTCGTCCACCACGACGACTTCATCGACCTTGCCCTCCCATTGCTTGGCAAACATACCGATGGTGGCCGAACCGCAGCCGACGCGCATGCGCTCTTCTTGCACTCCATCCACAATCGGCGCCTGCGAGGCCTGCACTACAATCTTCGCTCCGCCGTCGATCTCCAGTTCGGCGGCTTTGCCATTGCACAGATTGAGCAGAGTCTCGCAGGTCACCGTTCCTTCTTGCCGGCTGCCTCCGGTCAGATGACGCACGCCTCCGAGCGAGAGCATTTGCGATCCGTATTCACTCGTCGTCACATGCCCCACAGCTTCGCCATGTGCTCGAACTGTGCTGCACTCCGGGCCCAGATGCCGGTCGGTATCGATCTTTAACTTGACTCCGCAATAGCTGAATATCCCTTCGGTCACGACCGTGACCATATCGACGCCTTCGGTTTCAGAAGAGATAATAAAAGGTGCAGGCTTGTAATCGGGATAGGTGGTGCCCGCTCCAATGGCAGTGACGAATGTGTCGGCTCCGCTAATCAGGGAACCATCCCACTCGCGATTTTTCCCGAGGAATGGCACTACCGAATCACCCCGCGAAAGTGCCCGATCGAGAACAATATGCGGGTCGATACGCACAAGTTGTCCGTCATGATTCGCATAGCGGTCGCACGATCCCGTTCTTCCCGGCTTGATGTAGCACAGCACCGGACAAGCATCGCAGCGAATGGCATCGTCAGCCACGCGCGCCACCCTTCTCGCCTGCAGCCAGAATTGCTGCCCGCACCCGGTCTGGCGTAGCAGGAATTTTTCGTATGCGAATGCCGATCGCATCGTGCAGGGCGTTCAAGATTGCCGGGGCGGTCGGAATCACCGCCTGCTCGCCGATTCCTTTCGCTCCATACGGTCCGAGGGGCGAAGGTTCTTCGATGAGGATCGATTCTACCGGCGGGATATCGCCGGCTGATGGAATCAAGTAGTCGTGAAGATTTTCGCCTTTGCCGGGGAAGAATTCTTCCATGAGTGCCATACCCAAACCCTGGGCAACGCCGCCCTCAATCTGCCCTTCAATCAGCGTAGGATTGATCGCGCGTCCAACATCGTGGGAGGCAGTGATCTTCAATACGCGAACTGTTCCAAGCGCGGTATCTACTTCGATCTCGGCCAGGTGAGCACCAAAGCCGAACACGGCGTACGGAGATCCTTGTCCGTTTTCATCGAGCGCCTGTGTCGGCGGATCGAATGTCGCTTCGGCGGTGATAACGTATCCATATTCATCGAGCGGCAAGGCGAGAATCGGAAGCGTTACGCACTTACCTTTCTCGGTCACGATCACGGCGTCTTTAAAATCGATGGTCGCATCCTCGCAAGCTTTCGCCAGCGCCAGAATTTTACTTCGCAACTGCAGGCCGGCCATTTGCGCAGCCTTGCCGGTCACGAAGGTCTGCCGGGAAGCTGACGTTTTGCCGCAGTCCGGCGTCACCGCCGTGTCTCCGGAGATCAGATCAAACAGCTCAATCGAAGCGCCGACTGCATCGGCGCATATTTGGGTCACAATCGTGTTTGAACCTTGGCCAATATCCACTGCGCCTTGATGTAGCGCAATTCTGCCATCGCGCTTCAACCCCACTCTCACCGTCGACGGATTGGGAAGAGAAGTACTGCCGCAGCCATACCACATGCCCGCCGCTCCAACGCCACGCCGTAACCCCACATTGTGGGAATTGAAACTCGACGCCGCCAGGCGAGCAATTTTCCACGCAGGCCTCAACGCCTCAAGGCACGCCCGGATTCCCACGCCTTCGCCCAAGATCTGTCCCGTCACCGTCGGAGTCCGTCCATCGAGAGCGTTCAAGATTCGAAACTCCAGCCGGTCCACTCCCGCGCGGTCCGCCAACTCGTCATAGAGTTGCTCCTGAGCGATCGCCGCCTGCGGCACTCCAAATCCGCGGAATGCGCCTGCAGGTACCAGATGCGTATGCACGGCCCTGGTCAGCGCTCGATAGTGAGGTACGTAGTAAGGCCCGGAAGCATGCACCGGCACGCGTCCAGCGACTGTTGGACCCCAAGAAGAATATGCGCCAGTGTTGAAATCGGCAGCAAAATCAAGGGCGGTCAGCTTTCCATCGTGCCCGCAGCCGCCCCGAAGCCGCATCCGCGTCGGATGCCGCTTCGTCGTCGACATCATCGATTCCGTTCTGGAATACACCATGCGCACCGGTTGCCCGAGTTTCCAGGCCGCGAGTGCGACAAAGGGTTGCACCGACAAATCCAGCTTCGAGCCGAAGCCTCCACCCACCGCGGTTGGAATAATCCTCACTTGCTCGGGTGCGATACCCAGAATCGCCGCCATGTCGCTGCGGTCCATATAGGGCGACTGAGTACAAGCTTGAATCTCGATCTGGTCGCCCACGCGGCGGGCGAATCCTGCCTCAGGCTCGATGTAGGCGTGTTCGATGAATCCGGTCTCGAACTCACCCTCGGCGGTGAAATCAGATTGCCGTAGCGCCTCGTCCACATTGCCGCGCAACACCCGTCCCCGCACCAAAATGTTTTGCTCGCGTTCCCGATGAATGAGCGGCGTGCCGGGCGCCAGAGCCGCGTCGATGTCAAGAATCGGCGGCCGTTCCTCCCAGGCCACAGGAAAATCTGTAGTATCAAAAGATTCCACGGCCGTCGTTTCGCCAACCACAGCTGCGATCGCTTCGCCCCGGAAGCGCGTTTCCTCTTCAGCAAAAACAGGTTGGTCGGCAAATCGAGGAATCACGCCATAGCAGTTCTTGCCAGGAACATCTTTCGCCGTGAGCACCGCGCCCAGCCCGGGATGATTTCGAACAAACGCCGCCAGATCTCCAAATACAAAGCGGGCGCGGTGATGCGGAGACCGAATGACTCGCAGTGCCAGAGCCCCAGCAGGTATCTCATCGGCACCAAAAATCTCCGTGCCAGCCACCTTGGCTTTTCCATCCAAACGCGCCAACCGTTTGCCAACCGCACCGCCGGCAGCCGGAAGCTCGACCGCCGGCACATCTTTGCCGGAGTCGACAATTGCAGCGATGATCTTCCGATAGCCAGTGCAACGGCAGAGCACGCCACCAATCGCGTCCATGACCTCGGCCTCACTTGGTTTGGGATTACGATCGAGCAGAGCCGCCGCGGAAACCAGCATTCCCGGCGTACACGCGCCGCATTGCGCGGCTCCATGCCTCAGAAATGACTGTTGCAGTCGTGCGCCCGACTGCGAGCACTGCGCCAAGCCTTCGATGGTGGTGATCTCACAATTCTCCGTTTGTGCCGCCGCGATCAGGCATGAGCAGACCGGTTCACCATCCAGCAAAACGGTGCAGGCGCCGCAATCTCCAGCATCACATCCAACTTTGGTCCCCGTAAGCCCCAGGTCTTCGCGCAACACTCGCGAAAGTCTGCGCAGGGGCGAAGTGGAAACCACGATCTCACGTCCATTGATCGAGAGAGCAATGGAACTGACATCTGAAGCGACGCCCAATTCCGGGGTCG
>Ga0307476_10002606_pt1 | contig 10715 bp, 11 predicted proteins | sample atmos_gasesECM2C_2_FD_203314 | JGI IMG/M metagenome (GOLD analysis project Ga0307476, IMG submission 203314) | Hardwood forest soil microbial communities from Morgan-Monroe State Forest, Indiana, United States - atmos_gasesECM2C_05 | ecosystem: Environmental > Terrestrial > Soil > Temperate... | reverse complement strand
ATTTTTCGTTGCCCTGGTGCTGCTCACTGTCTTCATCCGGACGGCAACCATGAAGGGCGACGATGCGCTCATTGATCTTCGGCTCTTTAGGGGAAAGGGTTTTTCAGCATCGGTGCTGACCCAATTCACCCTGAACGGAATCTCATTCGCAGGACAGATGCTCATCCCGATCTATCTCATCCGTATGTGCGGCGAATCACCCAGTGCGGCCGGCTGGTTGATGGCTCCTCTCGGACTGGGCATGATCTGCACGTATCCGAAGGTCGGCGTGCTGACGCAGCGCTTCGGTATCCGCAGGGTAGCGGGCAGCGGCGCCTTTTTGGCCTTAGCCGGGACACTGCCGTTCGTTTTTCTTGCCAGCCACGGCATGTCCCTCCCCCTGCTCGTATGTACGCTCTTCGTCCGCGGGATGGGTTTGAGCGCGGTCGGCATTCCGTCCATTACCTCTGCCTACGCTTCGGTCGAGAAAGAACACCTGCCGATGGCGACGACCGCACTCAATATAGTTCAGCGTCTCGGAGGGCCCACCCTGACGACACTGTGCGCTACTTTTCTCGGATGGAGACTGGGTATGGCGCACCAGGCGGCCGGCATCTCCAGAGCCTTTACCGCGACCTTCATGCTGCTCAGCCTCATTCATATCCTGCTTTTGGTAGCCGCACTAAGGCTGCCTTTTTTCATAGAAGTGAAGACGAAACTGTCGCCCTCTGATGAAGAGGTAACTCTTTTGATTGAAGAGGTGTCGGAGTGACCTCATCCTGGCAGGTGTCTACGCGCGACAATCTCTCGTTACTCCCCTTAAACGCGCTTGTCGTTAGCGAACTGTTGAAGGTCTTATTAATTGGCCAGAACGGGCTTCTGGGAGGTCGGCATTCCGCTTCAGCTCAGGCTCGCGGTTCGCGCGCGTCTGGAAAATCGATTACTTACGCTCCTCTTCCTGTGGCATAATCTCAGCCCGTAAACACTCCAGCCCTAATTTCGTGGGAGAAGCTCATGTCCAAGAATCCGTTGACACGTCGGCAATTCATTCACATCGGTACTGGAGCTCTTGCAGCCACCACGGTCGGAGCAAGTGTGTTGCAGCCTAATTTGCTGTCGGCGGCGGCGCGGCCGGTCGCGCCCAGTGACACTGTGCGCTTCGCCAGCATCGGCACCGGCATTCGTGGATGCGAACTGCTGAAGGCCTCCACGCAAGTGCCGGGCGTCGAGTGCGTCGCGGTCTGCGATCTTTATGACGGCCGACATATTGCCGCGCAGGAAGCTGTCGGCAACCCCAACGTTCCTGCCACGCGCGACTACCGCTCCATCCTCGACCGCAAAGATGTCGACGCCGTCATTATCGCCACCATGGACCACCAGCACCGCCACATTTTTGAAGACGCCTGCGCCGCCGGCAAGGACGTTTACTGCGAAAAGCCCATGTCGCACACCGTGGAAGAAGGCTTTGCTATGGTCGAAGCCGCGCACAAAGCGAATCGCATCACCCAGATCGGCAGCCAGCGCGTCAGCTCGATTCTGTATGCCAAAGCCAAAGAGATTTACGACTCGGGCAAGCTCGGCGAGGTGACTGCGATTCAGGCCTATTGGGACCGAAACAGTCCAAGCGGCGCCTGGGTTTATCCCATTCCTCCCGATGCCAGCGAGAAGACGATCGACTGGAACGCGTTTCTGGGCAGTGCGCCCAAGCGGCCCTTCGATCCGGTACGCTTTTTCCGCTGGCGCTGCTTTACGGACTACGGCGAAGGCCTGGGGGGCGACCTGTTTGTTCACCTGATTTCCGGAATCCATTTCATCTCGGGCACGAACACGGTGGCGCAGCGCGCGCAATCGAGCGGCGGGCTCTTCCACTTCAAGGATGGACGCGAGTTTCCCGATCTGATCGAAACCATTTACGACTATCCCAATTTCCGCGTCAGCCTGCGCTGCAACCTGAATAACGATGGAGGAGAGTTCATCGCGTTCTACGGCACCCAGGGCAGCCTGATCATCAAGGATTCAACCTTGACCTTCAAGCCGGAGGACACGCGTCCGAAGCCGGAGGGCTATTCAACTGGAGGCTGGCCGCGCGCCTTGCGCGAACAGTATCTGAAGCAGTGGCACGAAGAGCATCCGCCGACGGGGGCGCTGGCTTCGAGTGTGGATAAAGAGGTCGAGTCCTACACCGTACCGGCGGGATACAGCGACGTGGTGGACCACGAGGCCAACTTCTTCAACGCCGTGCGCAGCCGCAAGCCAGTCACGGAAAATGAAGTCTTCGGCAATCACGCGGCCATCGGCTGCCATTTGGCGAACTTCGCCTACTTCAACAAGTCCATCGCGGTGTGGGACGGCGCGGGAAAGAAGATTGTGAAGGGCTGACGCGGCTTCTAGAAAACGGCTCAGCCCACGATCAGCGTCACCGCCAGTGCTGCGAGCGCGAGTTTGACTAGCCACCCCAGAGCGTAGGACGTGGCGATCGCCGGTGCCAGTTTGATCCAGAGCGCGTTGACGATGTTGAACGGCAATGGACCGATCAGCCAGACCGCCGCTGCCAATTTGAAGGTTCCGCGGTACGTGTGGAGATGCAGGCCGCTGCAGAGCAGAACGAAAACACCACAGGTCAGAAAAGGAAACAGGCTCGACCAGAGAATGGCTTTGTTTTCTCCCTGGCCACCCTGGTATCGCCAGATCTCCGGATGCCGGTCGTAGCGCTTGTAGAGCCAATCGCCGGCGAATAGCCAGTCCGTCAGCGATGACACAAATCCACTGGCTAATATGGCCAACACAATGCGGACCACGGGCATAGGTTCCCTTACAGTGTCGGGCGACGCATCCCGCGGCATATCACGCGGCAACTTCGCCGGCGATCATTTCGTCAACGTAGCACCAGATCCATTCTTCTCCGGGCTCGATGGAGCGAATCAGGGGATGGCTGGTGTGATGAAAATGCTTGGTGGCGTGTTTGTTCTTCGATGAATCGCAACAGCCCACGTTCCCGCAGATCATGCACATCCGCAGGTGAACCCAGGTGTCGCCAAGTTTGACGCACTCAGCACAGACGTCAATGTTGGTGGTCCTGAACTTGATCTGATCCAGGTGCTTGCATTTCTTTGCCATCTCTGTCTTCCTCCTGTTCTTGTCATCCTGAGCGAAGGTTGTGCTTCGCGAAAGCGAAATACAACCGCAGTCGAAGGGGCCTGCCCCGAGAGAAGCCGAGGGGATCCCGCAACACGCATGACGCAGTTGGCTTCGCAAAGGCGCTTCCACAACTGCCTAACCTCTCTCGAGGTCCTTGCGATCCCAGTGAGCCAAGTTCGCACCCGCATCATAAGTGCTCTGCAAGAAGCTGAGCAACGCCTGCCGCGGTGAGGCGGCGCGGCGCAGGTCGTCGTACATCAGCAGAAATTCCTTCATTTGCGGATGATAAAAGGCCGCCGCCGGCTGCACCTTCTGCTCGGCAAAACCCGCAGGCTCGGGCGCGGCATAGGCATAGAACGCCGCGCCTTTAATATCGCCGCCGCCCGGCCAGAATCCCGCGCTGATCACTTCATGCGAATACGCTTCACGCGTGACCGGATCCGCTCCCACGCGTTCCGGAGCCCGCCGCCCGGAGAAGCGCGTTACACACAGATCGAAACTTCCCCAGAAAAAATGCACCGGACTGTCTTTGCCGATGAAGCCGGCGCGGAATTCCTGGAAGATGTCCTCGCACGAGACCAATATCTCCCAGAAACGGTGTGCATATTCGGGATCGTAGGAGGCGTGCCGCGTGTCGCTCGTGAAGCGCACCGGGTTCGGTACTTCACAGGGCATGGTCCAGATCTTCACTGCAATGCCCAGCGATCGTAAGGCGGACATGAATTCCGCATAGAAGTCGGCGACTGACTGCGCCTTCAGCGGCAGCGTCTTCGACGGACCCCAACTGGTCAGGATCATCAGCTTGTGGTCGATGAAGTCAAACTGAACTTCGAAGATCTTGCCGTCGTAAGGGATGGCAGAGGTGGTGAGCCCGCGCGCATTCACATACAGCGCAACTTCCCACCAGTGATTGATGCGCGGACTCAGCTTCAGCCGCACCTTGCCGACGATTTGAGTCCACATGTGCAGAGTGGCGTAGGTATCCTGCCATGCTTCCAGCGGCAATTCGGGCCAGGAGCCCTGGGTGAAGTTGGCGTGGTGTGCGGCCATGTTTATCGACTCATCCTATGTTCACTATCCGAATCAGCTTGTTAGGCCCCCTAGACGTTCCAGCGGTTGCGCCGTTTTTTAATTGGCGGGTCGTCCAGTTCTCCCTTTCGTAGAACACAACTTGCACGGGATGCGTGTGCACTTCCCGAAAATTCTCCGCCACCGCGGCCACAACCTGGTCCTGTGCCGCTCTGTCCGTTACGCCAAGAACAATAACATCGTTGTAGTAGGAGAGAAATATCCCACGCCTTTCCACTGCGCAACCGACAGCGGGGTGCCCTGGCCTCTGCTTGGACTCAGGTATCACGTTAGAGCTGGAGGCAGCCTCGTCGATGCGGGGGCACTCGCCTAACCGATCCGCTCCCGTCGCGATAAACTGCATACCGAAGCTGAACAACGTGTGGAGAAGGGTTAGTGGAATCGCTACCGCGAGGACGTACGGCCGTAATTGTTGAATAGTAGAACGGCGCACCACTCCGCCGAGGGCTAGGGCAAAGCCCGCCAGACACAGGAAAGCACACACGGGCGGATAGACTATATCTGACCAAGAGATCGGATAGACTGAATTCTCCCAGACCTTGAAAATGTTGTGGCGCTCGAACAGATAGTTCAAGAGGAGTCCGGTCGCCAGGAGAAGCGGTCCGATTACGATCGGATTCCTGTTGATGCGGTCGCCGTTTGTAAGCGCGTCGGCCATGTTCCTGCTCCGGCATTATATTCCGATCTTGCCCAGAGCTCGCACTTCTTAGAGAGCCTTCACTTCTTCTTCGGCGGCAAGTATTTTTTCTCAATGGAGGCCACGACTACATAATTCGGGTCGACCATTTCGTTAAGGTGAATCTTCGCGACCTTCGACAGCAGCTCGTAGGCATCGAGTTCCGACAAACCGTAGTCTTTATGAATCCAATGCACGAGCTCCGTGAAGGCGATGCGCAGCGCGTCGTCGAGCGGCCGATAGGCGCCAACGGTCATGATGGCGTCGTCGTTCTCAAACTGTGGCCAGGCGATGGTTCGGCCCTTGATCACGCTCAACTGGACGCGCGCTTTCAGCGGGACTTCGATGGCGGTGCCGGCGATTTCTCCGTCGCCCATGGCGGCGTGGCCGTCTCCGATGTAGAACAGGCCGCCCTTCACGTTCACTGGAAAATAAACTGTGTTCCCCACGCTGGCTTCGGGCGAATCCATGTTGCCGCCGAATTCGGCGGGGACCACCGAGCTGCGCGCTTCACCCTCGGCCGGCGCGACCCCGATGCATCCGAAGAAGGGATGCAGAGGAATCTTCACCGAGAAATCCGTATCGAGCGCCTTGAACGTGGCCGTATTCGCCGCATGATCGATGTGGTAGTACCAGATGCGCTCGGGCAGCGGCGGATGCAGCATGGGTGTGTAGTTGGTCTCATTGAGCGCGCCAAATCCCGGAGCGAATGCGCCCACGCCGGTGTCGCCGTCCACGTCGAGCTCGAGAATCTTGACAGCCAGTGTGTCCCCGGGCTCCGCGCCCTCGACGAAAAATGGCCCGGTCAACGGATTGTCGCCCTTTACCATGCTGAGCGTGTCCCCCGGCTTTCTGAGTACGTTGCCGAAGCAATCGAGCGTGTTGGTGTCGAGAATGTCGCCTGACTTCAAATGGGCGACCGGCTCCGCCGTCGCGAACAGGTACTTCACATTGGCATTGGTGGCGGTGTAGTGAATCGTGTTTTGGGCTGAGGCTGAACCAGCCAGCAGGACAACGAAAAGAAGACGAGCGATCACAAAGAGCCTCCCGGTGGATTGTCCATTGTAGCGAAGGGAGGCCGGGGCCCCCATCCTGGCGTTTCTTGTCTAAGGTTACACGCCACGGACTCTCGCCTTAAGGAGCATTTTGTTGTCGAAGCTCCATTTCGTCTGATAAAGTGCCTCCATGATTCCTACCCTGCTGCTCTGCGCGATTCTATTGCAGGCCGGCCCGCAAACGGCGCTGAAGCCCATCATCGAAAATGACCGCGTTGCTGTGTGGGATGTGCCCGATGCCACCACTGCGCAGCCGTCTGATGCCGTTGTTGTGTCTTTGGCGGGAAACGCGGTGTTCGTTCCAAAGGGCACGACGCCAAAGGTCTCAGGAAGATCGATCGTGATCGATCTGAAGGATCATCCCGTACCTCCCATGGCCAATACCTCCGGCTATCCGCTGGCGTTTCCGCGGCCCGGCTCTATAAAGATCTTCGAGAACGACCGCGTGATCCTATGGGATTACACGTGGACGCTGGGCGTGGCCACCCCAATGCACTTCCACGATAAGGACGTCGTGATCGTGTACCTTGAAGATGGCGACACGCAGTCGACCACTCCGGACGGGAAAGCAACGGTGAATACGTACGGATTCGCCACGGTCAAGTTCAACCTCCGCGACCGCACCCACACGGAAACCCTGATCCGGGGGAAACAGCGCGCCATCATTACTGAGCTGAAGTAACCTTTAAGCAGTTTTCTTCTTGGCGTAAAACCTGCGCACCTTGGCGCGGTTGCCGCACTGTTTCATGCTGCACCACCGGCGATGGTGATTCTTGCTGGTGTCAAGAAAGAGCCACTGGCAGGTTGGCGAGGAGCAGGCGCGAACCAGCGCGAGATCGGGTGAGGCGAGCAGTTCCCCGGCTGCGCGGGCAATTGGCCACAGCACCGCGTTGAAGGAAGACGTCAGATCGTCGAAGCGCCACTCTAAACGTCCCTCGACCTTGGACATTTTGCTTTCGACCATCTTAGGTTGCACCAGTCGCGAATGCAGCGCGGCATCGTGGAGATTCGCGTTGAGCCTGTCCATCGCGAGCTGCGGCGCGGGTTGCTTTTTCATCAATGCGGAAAAGATGGCGTGCAAGGCTTCGCGCAGGTTGATGGCGCGGCGCATCGCCTCCGCGGCCTCGTCGGGCATGAGGTGAACTCGCTCGTAGAAAAAATCCAGCTGCTCGGCTGTGAGGATGCCGGCATCCTCGCCGAAGCGCGCCAGGTCGTAGTAGTTCTTGAGCAACTCTTTTGGTTCGCTGCTGGGACGATCGTCGAGCGTGTTGATGAAATCGAGGGAGACATTTCCCAGGAGTTCGAAAAAAGGTGGTCCCCGTCTGGGGGCTCTGGTTTCAGACATAGATAGTTTCTCTTTAGAGTATATAACCGTCAAAATACACTTGACAAGTTACATAAGGTTGTCTACGATCACAATTAACCTGTAAATGTATCTTAGAAGGTTATCTAGATTTGACAGTGATTTTCAATGATTCCCGATCAGATTCCCGATCACCGGGCACAGATTGTCGCCATGCTTCGCAGCGGCAAGATGATACATATTGGAGGTAGACCTGTGATCGTGCCTGAGCCACGCAAACCCGCGGATTCGCCCAGCCGGGGGCTCGCCATCAAGATGGCGCTGGCCTTTGTGGCGATCTATGTCATATGGGGCTCGACTTATCTCGCGATCCGCTATGCGGTCGAGACCATTCCGCCGCTGGTGGCGGCGGGAATCCGGCACTCGATTGCTGGAGGAATCATGCTGACTTGGGCCTGGTGGCGCGGGTTTCGCCCGACGCGGCAGCAGTGGGTAGCGGGATTTGCGCTGGGGTCGCTCTTCTTTTTGATCGGGCACGGCTCACTGCACTGGGCGGAGCAGTATGTGGGGTCGGGGCTGGCGGCGCTGTTGATCGCTACTGAACCGATGTTCATTCTGGTGCTGGGCTGGATGATGGGCCAGCAGAGGATCAGTCTGCTTAGCGCGCTGGGCTTGGGTTTGGGCGTGGTAGGTGTGGCTATGCTGACGGGCGCGGAACTCACGGTGAAAGGTTCGAGCTTGTGGGGATTGCTTGCCGTGCTGCTGGGTTCTTTGTCGTGGTCGTTGGGGGTTGTGGTTTCGCCGCGGCTTAAGCTGCCTTCTGATGCTTTGGGGCGGACGGCGTTGCCGACGATTTGCGGCGCGGCAATGTTGCTGATTGCTGCGGGGGTCACGGGCGAGTTCCAGCAGACGCATTGGTCGAGCGTCACTGTGCGGTCCATTCTTGGGCTGGGTTATCTGATCACGTTCGGGTCCGTGGTGGCTTTCACGGCTTACACATGGCTGCTGCAGCGGGTTCCGCCGGCGCTGGTGGCGACGCATACGTATGCCAATCCGGTGGTGGCGGTGATTTTAGGATGGCTGCTGGCGCGGGAAGCTTTGACCTTGCGGGTGGTGCTGGCGTCGGTGGCGATTCTGGGAGCGATTGTGCTGATCCGGCGAGGCGAGCAGGCAACTGCGGTAAAACTTCCCGAAAGACTTCCCGCGATCGCTGAGATTGAGACGTCGGAGAAGTGCGCCTAAGGTGTGCTTTGTTGCGGGTCGGGAAATTTCTGGTTGGATTGCCGATCCGGCCCATTTCCTAAGGGATCCAGTGGCACTTAAAGGAGCACGACTTGGCAATTCCGTACTACCACGTTGATGCGTTCACGGGTGAAGTCTTTGCTGGTAACCCGGCGGGGGTCTGCATCCTTTCCGCTTTTCTCGCGGACAGCGCCATGCAGAAAATCGCGGTTGAGAACAGGCACAGCAACACTGCCTTTGTGGTTGCACGCGCTGATGGTGACTTCGACTTGCGGTGGTTTACGCCCAAAGTCGAGGACGACCTATGCGGGCATGCGACGTTGGCATCCGCCTACGTGCTCGCGCTGCGGAAGCATAAGGTGTGGCCGGTTCGGTTTCACACCCGCAGTGGCCTGTTGACCGTCGCTCAGGAGGGAGACAGCTTTGAAATGGACTTTCCCGCCCGTCCGCCCCAACCGTGTGAAGCTCCAGTCGACCTCTTACCAGCCCTCGGGTTGAAAGCGGCGCTAGTAATGAAATCGCGCGATTACCTCGTAGTGGTGGATCGAGCGGAGCAAGTGCGAGCGCTGTTGCCCGATATCGACGCTCTTGCCGGACAGGACGCTGGGAGTGGGACGATCGTTACCGCTCCAGGCGAGCGTGACGTTGATTATGTTTGCCGATTTTTTGCGCCATCGATCGGCATCGATGAGGACCCCGCAACTGGCTCGATACATTGCACACTGGCTCCCTATTGGGCTGGGCGGCTGGGCAAGGACACGTTGCGCGCGGAGCAACTCAGTATCCGGGGCGGATCCATGCGGTGCACAGTTGTCGGCGATCGCGTTAAGATCGCCGGCCGAGCACGCTTATACCTTCATGGCATGATCGAACTCTAGAGCGTCCTCCCTTCGGCTTCGCTTCGTGGCCGTCTTGAAGACACAAAGCCTCCACACAGAACAGTTGTGTTAGATATCTACGGATTGGTCGTGGATAGAGGCGGACAGGAGTGTCCACCCCACACCAGCATAGCTTCTTGCTTGCGCGAAAAAGCCGGCGGGACGCCGGCGCTACATTTTCACGCGTACACTAGTGCGATCTGACTATCACGAGGGCTGATCGATGACGCTTGGGCACGAAGAACTTCTACAGGAATTTCAGGACTTTGCCCGGACCGCTGCGACTGCGGACTCCGTTATGGAGCGGATTGCGCAGCGTCTGCACGAGAAGATGACGCGCTACAACTGGGTGGGATTCTATCTGGTCGATCCGGCGGATGCTGGCGTCCTGCTGGTCGGGCCGTTCGTCGGCAGCTTTACACCCAACGCCCGCATTCCGCTGAGTTCGGGACTCTGTGGAGCGGCAGCCAGCAGTGGGCAGTCCGTCGTTGTGGATGATGTCAAGAAAGATCCGCGATATCTTGCGGGATCGCCCATGGTCAACAGCGAAATCGTAGTGCCTATTTTCGTGAGAGGAAAGCTTGTGGCTGAGCTCGATATCGAGAGCTATTTCACCGGTACGTTCAGTAAGACGGAAACGGAATTTGTTGAGGGATGCGCTGGAGTGGTTGGGAAGTTTTTGGGGAAGAGATAGTTCGGCTGGGTTTGCGGCGCCAACTCCTGGCGGGGATCGTCTGCCTTTATTCTAAATTGCTCATGGATAGAGGCGGACAGGAGTGTCCGCCCCACACGAGCACGGGTGGCGCAGGCGAACAGCAGGTTCCTCGCTTCGCTCGGAATGACAGGGTTTGCTCGGAATGGCAATTACTTGGGCGGAGTTTAGTGTTGGTCGCGGCGGCGTAGATAGTCGATGAACATTTGTTCAACTGGTTTGTCGTAGGCCATGAGGACGTGGCGGACGGTGTGGCCGCTGACGACGTGGCAGACTTCTTCGGCGAGATTCTTGGCGTGATCGCCGGCGCGCTCGAGGGACTGGGTCATGAAGATGACCTGCAGACTGGCCTGGCGGGCGATGTTTTCCGGATTCTCGATGTGGCGGAGGAAGATCAGGTTGCGGAGTCGGTCCATTTCGGCATCGGCGCGGAGGACGTCGACGGCTTTGCCGACGTCGCGGTTGGAGAAGGCGTCACCAACGTCGGTCAGCATTTTTTCGAGGATAGTCGCCATGTGGGTTAGGTCGCGGGTATCTTCGGAATCGACGCGGCCGGCGGCGGCTTGAGCGCTGTTGGCGAAGCTGAGGAGCAGGTCGCCGATGCGCTCGAGGCTGATCATGAACTTCATGCAGGCCAGGAGTT
>Ga0307476_10002604_pt1 | contig 10722 bp, 19 predicted proteins | sample atmos_gasesECM2C_2_FD_203314 | JGI IMG/M metagenome (GOLD analysis project Ga0307476, IMG submission 203314) | Hardwood forest soil microbial communities from Morgan-Monroe State Forest, Indiana, United States - atmos_gasesECM2C_05 | ecosystem: Environmental > Terrestrial > Soil > Temperate... | reverse complement strand
TGGGGCGTGGCGGATACGCGTCAACGCCGGGCGTAAACCACACAGAACCGGCGGACGAAGATTGCACATATCCTTGACTTCTTAAGCTCCTTTTCCGCTGCATAGCATCATAGTCGACCATGTCGGGAAACCAAGCATCAGGTTTTTCTCCCGGTGATTATCGCGCGCCCTCTGACGTAAATTACGATCAAGCGTAAGTGCCAATGTGGGCCGCGCCACTGTAAACGGGTCTAAAAACAGATCCTTTATGTTAGAACCTTCAAGGCGCAACCGAATGCTCCTCAGCGCACAACGTATTGAAAACTTGCGCGCTTCCGTCAGTCTGCGCGATTGCTCCCAATGATGTCCCCACGGTTTCGGCACTTGAAAAAGATCTGCAACTGTCAGAAACTAACGGGGTTCCCCGGTAGCTCAACGGTAGAGCATTCGGCTGTAAATCTCACACACGCCATTGATTCGACACCGTTTAAACTAGAAATTGGCTTCCAAAGAACGGGCAAGTTGGACCCAACGTTGGGACCCCAAATCGGGTGGCGCTGTAGTGCGCGCGTTGTCGGATTGTCTAGAAGCCTCTCGAATCAATAACCGTTCGGTTAACAAAAAAGTTGAGTGATTTTATCACGATTTGCCGAGTGGCGCCTTGTTCCAGTCCAGCACATTGAACATCACGCTGTGGCAATCATCCTCAAGGGCAATTGCCGCAAGACCCGCGAATAACCCTCGACCGATGGCTTTCCCTCGAAATTGCGCGCGAACGAAAATGTCTTCCAGAAAAATCATCCGATCCTCAAACGACGAATAGTAGTCGAAGAAGAAGGCGTACCCAGCCGCTTGACCGTCCCATTCCGCCAGGAGAACGCGAAAACTTGGCCGCGGCCTAAATCCGTCCCGAGCCAGGGTTTCATTTGTAATGGAAGCAGAAGGCGTTCAAATTCCGCGAATTCATGAATCATGGTTTTAAGCAAAGGTACGTCATCAAGTACCGCGAAGCGGATTGTAAGGATAGATGGGTCCTCCAAAGGGTCTGCATCCAGCGGTCGCGTTTTATACGAAGTGCCCATATTTGTCGTTTCGTTTGATGACCCCCGCCAACGGTTGTCCGCAGACACTTTACGCGGCTGGAGTTTTCACGCGCCCGCCGATTTCCGGACCAAGCCGAGTGAAGTCCTTTGCGTTCCAGGTGTAGATAACCTGCGCCTTTGCCTTGAGCGCGCAATGGGCGAGAAGGGCGTCGTAAATTGCGCCGCCGGCGATGCCGAGCGCCGCGGAGGCCTCGAGTGCCTTGAAATATTCCTGGTCGTCAAGACCTACGATCGTCAGCCCCTCCCGTACATTTCCGAGAAAGAGCATCGCTTCATCTGCGCTGACGCGGTCCCGCCCGGTTCTCCCGGTGAGCGAGGAGAAAATTTCCGCAAGGCTGTGAGCCCCGCAGCAGGCTTCGCTCTTCTTGAAGCGGAGAAAGAGATCGATGCTGGGCTGATGAAACTGGTGATGTGCATAAAAGGTGGCGATCAAGACGGACGTATCAAGAAACGCTTTCACCGGCCACGCTCGTCGGTATTCTGACGGTCCCGCTGTTCTCGTGCAGTGCGCACGAGCTGGTTGGCTTCATCGAGCGAAAGCCGCTTGCCACCGTGGAAAACCCACACGCCGTGCTCCTTTTGCAACGGCGTCCCGTGTATCGGCCGCAAGGTGACGCGTTCGCCTTCGGACTCGAGGGTAAGGGTGTCGCCGGCTTCGAGGCGCAGCTCGTCGCGGATCTCCTTGGGAATGACGACCCGGCCGGCTTTGTCGATGGTCACTGTCGTATTCATAATACCAGCATAAAATGGATTCATACCAATGTCAAATGGTAGCAGCAGTCGCCATCGGCAGCCTGTCGACGTCGGCACAACCGTCAAAGAAATCAAGCGAAGAGTGGGGCAACTTGGAGACTCCGGAACAGGTTTCACGACGGACAAGGCGTGATCGATAGTTTGGGGTTCGGCCGTCAATCGGGAGCGAGAGGCTTGAATACCAAGAGTGTGTCAACAGGCTCGGTACCCGCGTAAGCGCCTTGTGTTCGCTGTACTCGTGAGAAGAGAACGGACCCATCCACCCGATGTCGTTCCAGTAGTGGGGATTCCGGACGATCGTGATCACTGATTCCGAGCGATCGTGATCGCGATTCCGGGCTGATCGTGATCGGGGTTCCGAACGAGTGGCAATAACTCGCAAGTTAAATTTCACACGAACCGTTGATTCGGCACTGTTTAACCTCGAATTTGCTTCCAGAGAACGGGCGAGTTGGACCCCAAGTTGGACCCCACGAGTGAGGTGCCCCCCCTAAACTGTCACAAAAACTTTGGGCACAGTCTCGGATTTTATTTGAACGTCTTTGCATCTCCTAGCAAGGGTTGGGGTCTGGGGAAGGGGACGGGGACGGCGTTTGAGTCCCCTTCCCCAGTAGCTCGCTAGAATGCCTCTGCTCCTTCACGTTGTTCTCAAAAAAAAACGATCGTAGCGCTTCGAGGGTGACAAACTCGCCCTTCAAGCGAACGTAGTGATGTTTGCCACCCACAGCTGGTTGATACCCGTCAACTTCATACCTCTGGCTAAGTTTAGGTATACCTCCAGCTTGGGAAAGCCAGCTGTCGCGTGTAACTCGCCAGGCACACATATCGTCGTCGCCGCCAGTCCGCATCGTTTTGGAAGGTGTCGAGGACCGAATCATGGCGCAGTTCCGCCGAGGCCGCGACCAGCAACAATCGAATTCGCTCCGAGTGGCTACCGTTGGGTAGACGCAATCTGGTAGCCTCAGTACCGGTTCCGACCGCCCATTAAGGATTAGAGATGGATGATCTCTACGCGATCAATCAGGCCAAGACCGAATATCGCGATGCTTTCAATCTTGGCGACGTGCAGCGGATCCTGGCGCTTGCGAATCCTGAACTCGTTAATTTCTCCGACGGTCAACCCAGCGAATTTTGCAATGGCGAATTGGATGCATTTGAAATTCGCCTGAAGAATCTTTTCGAACGCTTTACAGCGAAGCTAACCGTAATTGTTGCCGAAATTCGCATAAAAGGAGACGTCGCCCATGATTACGGATGGCATGAATTAACGCTCACGCCCAAAAATGGCGGCCAGCCGATTTATCGCCGCGAGCGCTACGTGGATATCTGGCGGAAGAATCAGGAAGGGACCTGGAAACTATGGATGTACATGGATAACCAGGATGTTGCTGATCCGTTCGAGCCCGGCGCGACTCGTCGGGACGCGTAAGACTAGCGGCGCGCCACGATTTTCTTGTACAGGCGTTTGTTAAACCCTTCGGGAGTTTGAAACAGTTTGCCGTCGCCGACCAAACCCACGACGTTGCGCATCCCGTCGAGTACCGCCGTGCAGTGTTTGCAGACCTCAAAATGCGCCTGCATTCTCTCACGCAGTTCACCGGATATCTCTCCACCAAGGTAGTTGGAGACTTCCCGCCAGACTTCAACGCAACTGATTTCAATCGTGGCCATTGCCCCCTTCTTTTTTCACCATGGCCTGACTTTCTGATAGCTCTGGCTCGTGCACCAACGACCATCGATTCCAGGAGCCAGGGCATCTCTCAACAGCAGCCGAGCCCGATGAAGCCGAGTTTTCACAGTCCCTTCCGATACCCCTAATATCGTCGAGGCATCCTTAATGTTCACGTCCTGGATATCCCTCAACATCACAACCTCTCGATACATCTGACTAAGCGAATTAATCGCGTTCTCCAATGCTTGGCGCGCCTCGTTTTGCTCAAGCAATTCGGAAGGTATCGCTCGCCAATCCGCGAAGTCTCGCGGCCAATAGTCGCCATCCACATCCGACTGTTGATTATCGAGCGATTCATAAAGATCGCGGCGGTCCTTCCTCAGCCTCATTCGTGCTTCGTTATATGTTATTTGCACGAGCCAAGTGCTGAACTTCGATTCAGCTCGGAAGCTCGAGAGATTCGAGAAGGCTTTCAGAATTGCCTCTTGCGCTACCTCCTCAGCGTCGGCTTGATTTCTCAAGACTGTAATCGCGGTTACGTAGACCAACCGTTCATAGGGACGGACCAACTCCTCGAAGGCCTCGGTTTCTCCGTCGCAAACACGCCGGATAAGTCTGGCCTCGTTCGAATCTAATTGTGGCTGCGCCTGTGGCATGCTCATTTTCGAGGAACTTTGGCGCCAGTCCGCAGTTCGAAGATGAATATTCTACTGCCAGTCTGGTTCGAATCGCTCATAACGCGATCCGTCACATTTTTCGTTACTTGCCGTCTTCAAAGATTGTGAGAGTTGTCCAGGCGATTCAGTCTGCCGACATAGTTGCTTCCCGGGCAGTTGGCCTGGCGACGAAACATTGTAGCAAAGTGTCCACTGAAACCTTGCCCGGTCCAAAAATCAGGATTAGTAGTCCGACCAACAGAAAGACAAAGGGATCGGCATTGTAGAACTTGCCCGGGTCTGCGAAAAACGACAGGAATGCTTCACGGTCGGCTGTGATGTATGCGGTGGTCATGTCAATCACAAAGCCTAGCGCGGCGATCCGCGAGAACAATCCGATGGCGAGAAGGATTCCACCTAGAAATTCGAAGGTGGCGACGAACGTGGCGGTCGGTCCGGGTGCAGGCAGGTTTAAACTCGCGAAGAATTCGGTCACGTGCGCGAGATTGTGAAGCTTTCCCCAGCCGTTCTGCGCGATTTGCCAGCCCCAGTAGACGCGGACGATCGCAAGAAACGCTGACTGCAAGCGGCAAGCAACTGTAACGAACAAGGCATAGAGCTTGTGGACTGAAGCCGATATGTTGTTCATATTTCGTTGTCCTCTCGGATTCTGATTTGGGATGTAATTTTGCTTTTGTCAGGCTGACAGAACCAGCCGAGCGCTGCCCAAGTCTGAAACCAATGCTGAACGCATGAAGGGCGCTCCACTGCAGCGATTGAGCTCTCACGAAAAGCAGACTCGACTGCACGTCTCACGGTTTCGCCGGCGCGCAGTTGGCTTAGGATGAAGAATTCCTCGCGAAACAGGCGGCGAAAATATAGGGAAAAGTCTAAGCGATGCACTGCGAGGTAGATCGCGGTGGGTTTGAGTTCCCCGATCGCGCGGAAGCGTTTCCGCTTCCGGAGCTCGTCGAATGCGTTACTGGCGAAAGTAGTGTTACGGTCATTTCTGAACTCGAGCAGCAAGTCGTCCACCGGATACCGTAAGTCCAGCATTTGGAAATATGGCTGAAGCCGCAACCGCAGCTTCGACGGGTCGGCTCCTGTCAGATCTTCCGCGTTGAGCGGCAATTCCGCTTTGCCGTCGAAAGCTTCGATATGGGCCCACTCGAGCCGCACCATGTCCAGGGCTAACTTCAGGCGCGATCCCGCGCAAGTGGGGTGCTTTCGAAGCCATCCTTCCAATTGCGAACCGAGATCGCGCAGTGTAAAGGAACGGGATGGGTGCCCGGACAAATAGGCTTTGGCCATTAAATCGAAGCGGCTGTCGCCGAGCACGGCCCGCAGACCGGGAAAATCCTCTGCGAAGCTGGATAATATCCGGAACCAGTATTGCCTATTGTAAATCTCCAAGCGGTCAAAGGAAGTCAGCCGATTGTTCGGCTTAATGAATGCAGCGGCTACGGCGAGCATCGATCGCCCATTCGTATTGACCCGGCGCATACCCTCGCGCCGAGTGAGAGGTGTCATAACGGCGCGAGCCATTCGGCGTTGCAAACTCATAAGGTTCATACGGCAGCAGCCAGCGACTCGGTCGCGAGAAACTTGTTTGCCTTTAAGGCTTCGTCGTGGACTTCCTGAAACGAAGGAATGCTGTCGTCCCATTCGAGCAGGGTCGCCGTGTGACCCACACGCTGGATCGCCTGGGCGTATAGCTCCCAAACCGGATCGATGACCGGATGGTCGTGCGTGTCGAGAATGTATTTTCTATATTTCGAATGACCTGCAATGTGGATCTGAGCGACGCGCCAGGCAGGGATCTCCGAAATATAAGTGCCCGGATTGAAGTTGTGGTTCCGGGACGAAACGTAGATGTTGTTCACGTCTAGTAGAATTCCGCAATCCGCGCGCTCGACAACTTCTGTCAAGAATTCCCATTCGGTCATTTCGGAGACATGAAATTCGGCGTAACTGCTTACGTTTTCAACGGCGATAGGTACTTCGAGGAAGTCGCGGACTTCCCGGATCTTCTGCGCCGTGATTTCCGCAGCTTCAAACGTGTAGGGCATGGGAAGCAGGTCATGCGTGTACCGCCCGTCTACACTGCCCCAACAGAGATGATCCGTGAGCCACGGGGTCTTGGTTCGTCTTACCAGTTCTTTCAAGCGACGGAGGTGTTCGCGGTTCGCGGGTTCGGCTGACCCGAAGTACATCGATACGCCGTGCTGTACGACTTTGTACTTGTCCAGGATCTGATCGAGGATTCGCAGAGGGCGTCCGCCATCGATCATGAAATTCTCGGATATGATCTCGAACCAATCGACAACGGGTTTGCGGCTCAATATGTGATGATAGTGCTGGGCCCGCAATCCGATTCCGATGCCGTGCTCGGTAAAATTGTTAAAAGCGTTGGCTGGCATCAAATCTCCGTCCACTTGAATGAAGGAGGGCCGGCGAAACTCACCGGCCCACCCAACTCCCATGGGAGAACATCATCGGTTAGGAATTACTATCGAGATCGGTTGTCCTGCGGAGGCTTGGATCCGTCGGTCGCGCAACCGCCCTTGCCTTTGCAATCGTTCTTGCCTTTGCAGCCGTTGTCGCTGGACTTACAGCCACCTTTGCCTTTGCAAGAGTTTTGGCCCTTGCAAGCGTGTTTCTCCTTCACATTGTTCTGGTCCTGAGACTGGTCCTGCGCTGCAACTGAAGAGTGCAAGCCCGGAAGCAGGTTGGATGCCTGGAGTGTTGCGCTGGTGCCCGCGAGCAAGCCCGCCAGCGCAGCCCCCGCCATCAAAGCCTTCTTATTCTTTGTCATTGTCCTTAGTAAGCTCCTGTTCGAATTTGTGACCTGTTATACGTCCCCACCGCTAAAGTGCAACCGTGAGGGTCGCTCGAATGCCCGTAACCAATTAACTACCCAAGATCGAAAGTCATTCGTTCTCCGGACGACCTGGCAATCTGTCGGGAGAATGAACCTACATTCAATCGCCACGGGTATGATTCGCATGCCATTCGAAGGTTTCACGAAGAGCCAAGAAAAAAATGGCTCGGCTTCCGCGGCCAGCCGTCGCGTTGAGACGCTCATAACGCCCCTAGCCGGCCACCAGCTCGAACGAAGAGGTAAGTTGGATTGCGTTGTGCAAGGTGCGGTAAAGAGGGCAGCGCATCGCGTAAACTCCATGCACGCGCTCGATTGTTGCTCTGGCCTCTTCCGGCGCCACTAAGCGCATGGCCACATGGATCCGACTGATGACCAATACGCCTTCCTCCGATTCCACTTCCCCCGTAACGTCCGCGGTCAAACGCCCGTTGCTAGCGTCGATTTGGCGCGCTTCCAGCGCACCTCCGAAGGTACCCATCATTCAGCCGGCGGTCGCGGAAATCACATAATCTATCGTCGAGGAATGCGACTCGTTCAGAGTCGCAGGGTTCAACTTATAGTGTTCGGCGATAGCTCCGTGGACGCTAAAGATGACCGGCTGCGACTCGCCCGGCAAATGCGCAATGCGTAGAGGTCCCTGCTTCCGTTCAATACGCGACTTTGAAACGTAAACGACATCGCTCATGCCTTCCTCCTTCATGACTCGGAACAGCTCTTCATCTCTCGGCTCCGAGTTCCGCTCTTCGGCGAAGAGCGCGTGGCTGAAGTTTTCTGCTGTCCGACAATCAACGGCCAGGACGAACGAATCGATAAGGCTCGATCCGCTTCCCCAAAAATAAGTACCGCAAAGCAAAGAGCGAGCACAGAATGGTTAAGAGAGGCCCTTGCGAATTTCTGAAGTACTGGAATCATAAACGGGTAAGCACCTTCCACGAGAAACCGGTTGATCCACAATTGGAAGCCGCCTCCCCAGATGAACTCCGCGCCAAAAACCTTGTAGTCGCCAAAGATCAGAAAGAGCATTCCCACGAAGATTCGCAGCGCTGCGAGGGCGATCGTGTTCCGATCTCTAGTGTCGAGCGTCATCCAAATGCGAGTCCACGATCCGTCTATTTGTGCCGGATCGCCTCAGGGGATCGTTTGAGGTCAAGCGGAAAAACCTGCAAGCTCCACATTACTGGCACAGATGCCGGTGGATAGCAAACCTTGTCATCACAGGCTTGGTATTTCAATTCACCGGTGATCGAAATCGTCCTCTCAGCAGAAACCAGCGACCGTACGACATCCCGCGCCTTCGAAGTTGTTACTGTCGCATCTTGGGTAATCCGAAATTTTCCTTGGAAGACTGGCACGTGTTCCTGAATCGCTTCCAGGTAGAGAACCTTGGAATTTGGATAAACGACCGGTCCAAACTCAATTCCGGCAATCGAATTCAGGGTCAGTTGAATTGGCTTATAACCCTGTACTCCCGGAGAATAGACATGCACGCCGGGCGGAAGCTCGATTTCAGCAATCAAGCTAACCTGGTTGCCGGAAATCAAGTCTTGGTCCGATTGTTCCAAAGTGAGTTGAAGATGCGGCGCCTCGACATTGCGACTCACTTCCTCGCTCAGTGCGGGGAAAAGCTTGCCTAGAATGTTGTTGGGTGTAAACCGATCCGTATCCTTCGCTTCGAAATATCTTTCGCGAATCAAGCCGCTCGAGTCTATGTAGAAGAACCCGGGGTGCGCCATCCCCTTGTTCCTTCCGGTCGCCTGCCTATTCAGGACATTGAATTTCCGAATGATTTCAGAGTCGGTGTCGGCCAACAGCGGAAACACGATCTCGTGCCGCTTGGCGAAGTCCTTCAGGATCGCCGGACTGTCATAGCTGATCGCGGCCAGCTTGATCCCTTGTTGCTCAAATCTTGATTTCGCATTTTGCAGCTGGACCAGCTGCGCTTTGCAGAAGGGTCACCAATCCGCGGACCGAAAGAAAAGAAGAATTGTTCCGTTCGTTCCACGTAGTGTGTCGTTTGATGCGGCACGGCCAAACTGATCGCGTGAAGCGAAGGTGGGCGCTTGCTGCCCAACCTGCAACCCGACCGCGGGCGAGGCGGCTTGCTTGCTCGATGGATCGTCTTGCCTCTTTCCCAGGCCAACGAATCCAAAAATCAACAAAACCGTCACGGCCAATCGCATTCTGCCTCGCAATTCGAAATTAGTAGCTACCGTCGTGAAAACATGACCAACACCGATACGGCGCGAACGCGAGGCTAGTTCGAAAGGCGAGCCGATCCCACTCCCAAAACTCTTCCCGCTGTCGGTTCTTGAACAATCGCGACGATTCTGAGATTCCCTTTATTGCCGTGATTGAAGCTTATGGCTATATCCTGAGAAAAGTTGCGGGACCGATCCAGCGCTCCGACTCGCACAAGATCTCGCAGCACCGCGATGTGTTTGAGGGTCCTTCCAGCGTTCTCTCCGCGGGTCACGCTCGATTGATCGCTCTCATCGGCTATCGCAAGCAAGACGTTCGCGAACCTCTCTGCGATTGAGGAAGGCGATGGGCCGGTCTCGAGGTGCAAGGCAATCTTCTCGCCTTCGAAATGGATCGACGAAAGACTCACTGGTATCTTTTCGGCCTTGGTTGCGTTCTCGATTGCCTGGATCGCTCCTCTCTCGTCGCTGCCGACGAGATGGATGCGTCCATCCACGACCATCTGTGGCGTATAGACGCTGTTGAGGCCAAAGCTACCCGCGTATGCGCCTTGCCGTTCGCTGTACTCGTGAGAAGAGAACGGATCCTTCCATCCGATGTCGTTCCAGTAGTCCACGTGTTCACTAAGAACGATCACTTCGGCGCCGCTCACCGGCTGGGATCGGTCTAATTTTTCGAGCAGTGCATCGGCAGGAGGGCAATCCGAACATCCCTCTGACGTGAACAATTCCAAAAGCACGGGAGTGCGTTGTGCAGTGTCGATCGCAGGGTGTTTCTCCCCACCCACTGCGTCCAGATGCGGAAGGAACAATACCGCCAAAACTGCCACCGAAGCCATGCCAGTCAACACGAGCCGGATGCGAAACATGCCAACTCCCCCCTCTCAACGGAGATGAAGCTTAGCTGATCAGTCGTGTGATTCAATATTCGAAATAATGTTACACAGATTTATGACTTCAAGTTCTGACATCACTGCCGGGCCTTATGACCGCTCGTCCTGATGGAGTAGATGCGCGTAAACGGCCAGCCATTCGGTTCCTGTTCCGTGACACACCTGCCAGCTGCACCTGATCCGGAACCTTCTTTATTCCCGGGAATCACACGCGGGTTCGCGAAATTGCCTCATCCTGATGGGAGGGAGATTGAACATGGGCCGTCTATTTGCCGCTGAACCCCAGGAAATCCAAGGGCGAAGTCGGGTTAGAGTGCCAGGAGGCTTGGGGTGGAAATCGGCGGGTGAAGGAGGTCGTCGAAGCCTGGTCCGCAGACACGATCAACTGACCATCAAGAAAAGTATACCCAACCGTACGATTGCTGAGTCAGCTCATCTGGTTAGTTCGCGTCGCGTAATCAGAGATGTGAAGTAGCACTTTACGACACCGCGTACGCGATGCCCTGCGCTTTACCCTACGGTCTATTGGTGGAGGCTCGCAATACCGGAGAACATTTCTGCAAGGCCGCTTGGGAACATAACCGAAG
>Ga0307476_10002603_pt1 | contig 10739 bp, 9 predicted proteins | sample atmos_gasesECM2C_2_FD_203314 | JGI IMG/M metagenome (GOLD analysis project Ga0307476, IMG submission 203314) | Hardwood forest soil microbial communities from Morgan-Monroe State Forest, Indiana, United States - atmos_gasesECM2C_05 | ecosystem: Environmental > Terrestrial > Soil > Temperate... | reverse complement strand
CACTACGATCGCTTCGAATATCTGCTCGGGACCAGCGGCAAGGCTGGGAATATCAAGGGGCAGATTCAACCGGGCGGCGATCCGCATCAATCGCCTCGATCACGCGACTACCCCACTCCGCCGCAAAAAGAACTGTTCCAGGGCACGCTGTTTCGCAAAGCCGCCGCCGGCTTAGGCCACAACCCTTTTCCTCAGCCCTCGTCGAATATGAGCCAGCCCTATACCAATCCTGAAGGCATGAAGCTCAATACCTGTGTCTTCTGCGGCTTTTGCGAACGCTTCGGCTGCGAGCACTTCGCCAAGTCCACTCCGCAGACCGTGATCCTGCCGGTGTTGCTCGCCAACCCCAACTTTGAACTGCGCACCGGCTGCCAAGTGCAGCGTATCAATCTGGATTCCACCAAGAAGCACGCTACCGGTGTCACATACGTCGACGCGGTTGGCCGTGAATTCGAACAGCCTGCCGCGCTCATCGTCACTTGCATGTTTGCGCTTAATAATGTGCGGATGCTGCTGCTGTCGGGCATCGGTACGCCCTACGATCCTAACACCGGACAAGGCGTCGTCGGCCGCAACTACACCTACCAGACGGTGAGTTCAGTTGACGCGTTTTTCAATGACGATGTCGTCGTCAATCCGTTCATGGCATCGGGGGCCTCCGGAACAGTGATCAACGATTTTGCCGGCGACAATTTCGATCACAGCGGCTTGGGCTTCATCGGTGGCGCCTATGTTGGGGCAGTGAACAGCCATGGCCGGCCGATTCAATTTCATCCGGTGCCGCCGGGCACGGCCAATTGGGGCAAGGGCTGGAAGCAGGCTGTCGTCAAGCACTACAACCACACCGTGAGGATCAGCGTGCACGGCAGTTCCATGTCGCAGCGCCAAAACTATTTGGATCTCGATCCCACCTATCGCGATGCGTGGGGTCAGCCGTTGCTACGAATGACGTTCGACTTTCCGCAGAACGATCTGAAAATGTCGGCCTATGTGACGGCCAAAGCCGTCGAGATCGGCAAAGCCATGGGCGCCAAGCAAGTGGCGGGCTACCCGCGCAAGGGTCCTTATACCACTCAGCAGTACCAAAGTACGCACAACACCGGGGGCACGGTGATGGGTGAGAATCCGAAGACCAGCGCGGTCAACCGTTACCTGCAGTCCTGGGACGTTCCCAACGTGTTCGTGATCGGTGCGTCCAATTATCCGCAAAATGCTTCCTGGAATCCCACCGGCACGCTCGGCGCGCTCACCTACTGGGCGATTGACGCCATCAAGAACAAATACCTCAAGAATGGCGGCCATTTGGTGGCTGCGTGAGCATCCGGCGAATCCTTCGGGGGCGCGCCTACCCCGTGCTTTTGGCGAGTTCCTTCGCTTGCGCCGCGCCGACCGCCGCGCCGACCGCCACGCCGACAGCCACGCCGCCTTGCGAGGCATGCCATGGCGCTCATGGGGAGGGCATGGCCGCGGCCCGTGTGCCGAGGATCGCCGCTCAATCCGCGGAATACTTGAAGAAGCAGCTGGATGACTACGCGCAAGGCACGCGGGAGAATCCGGTCATGCAAAATTTCTCGAAACAGCTGAGCGAGACACAACGCCTGCAGTTCGCGATGCATTTTGCGTCGATGCCGGCGCCGCACGGCGCGCAATTGAACCTCCTGAACCAGGTGCAGTTGGCGCGCGGCCATCAATTGGCCTACCAAGGCGATGAGCAGCGCAGGGTACAAGCCTGCAACAGCTGTCATGGTCCCGGCGGGATCGGCGTGCTGCATGCTGCGCCCTATTTGGCGGGGCAATCGGCGGAATATTTGGCGAGCGCGCTTCGGGCATATCAGCAAGATACCCGCAGGAACGACGCCGGCGAACTCATGCGATCGATCGCCAAGCAGTTGAGCGAAGCGGACGTCGTCGCGGTCAGCGGATATTTTGCCAACGTAAACCTTCCATCACAGTGAGATCGCCGCAATGAAACTAGTACCCGCATCACTCATCGCCATCGCCGTCCTGTCGCTGAATGCGACCGCCGATGAACCGAAGCCGGCCGCGCAACCGGCGCGCAACATCCTGGAGCATCATGATCAATCCGGGGTGCCCGGCAAAGAAATCGTGATCGGCACCGCAACTCTGCCGCCAGGCTCGGTGATTGGCTATCACACGCATCCTGGCGACGAAGCCGGCTATGTCCTGAAAGGCAATCTGATTTTGAAAACGCAAGGACAGCCGGATCGGACCTTGAAGGCCGGAGACAGCTTTTTCAATCCGCGCGGTGCCGTGCACAGTCTGGCGGCCGCACCGGGATCGGATGGCGGCATGGCGGTGTCGACCTGGATCGTGGACAAGGGAGTGCCGATGGCGACACCCGTACCCGCGGCAAAATAAACGTCGCGACATAAAAATCCGCGCCCGTCTCGCCGCCACCGTCGCGGCGAGACGGGCCAACTCGTAAGTGCTGCCGCATGACGGTTCATTGCGCTACTCTAAGGACCGTGTTCAACCGAATAGCCATCGCACTCCTGCTCGCACCCTGCCTGATGGCTCATGCGGCCGCGCCCCTCGATCCCGAGTCCGACCAGGGGATGGTGGTGACTTCTCAGCACCTCGCTTCAGAGGTGGGCGCGGCAATTCTGCGCCAGGGAGGCAACGCCATCGATGCCGCGGTGGCCGTCGGTTACGCGCTGGCGGTGACGCATCCCTGCTGCGGCAATCTCGGCGGCGGCGGATTCATGACCATTCACTTCGCTGACGGCAGAAATACCTTCATCAATTTTCGCGAGCGGGCGCCGCTGGCAGCGCGCGCCGACATGTTCCTCGACGCACGCGGCAACGTTGTCGGCGACCGAAGTCTCAACGGTTATTTGGCGGTGGGCGTTCCCGGAACCGTCATGGGCCTGGAGCTGGCGCGGCAGAAATACGGCACCCTGCCCCGAGCCGTGCTGATCGCACCGGCAATCAAGCTCGCGGAGCAAGGGTTCGTATTGACTCGCGGCGATGTGGACGTGCTGGCGGAAGGCACCAAGGACTTTCGCGCATCGCCCAATGTCGCGGCGATATTCCTCAATCACGGCGAACCTTTCGCGCCAGGCGATCGATTGACGCAAAAGGACCTCGCGGCCACATTGCGCGCGATCAGCAGCGGCGGAGCCGACGTCTTCTACCACGGCGCGATCCCCGCGGCCGTGAGCGCCGCTTCGCGGGCGCACGGCGGATTGTTGACCAGCGACGATTTTGCGGCCTATACGGCGACGGAATCGGCACCGATTAATTGTGCGTATCGCGGCTACACGATCATGTCCGCGCCGCCGCCGAGTTCCGGCGGCATCACCTTGTGCGAGATGCTGCAAGTGCTGGAAGGCTACCCGCTCAAGGCGATGGGTTTTCATTCCAGCAGCGCCGTTCACGTCATGACCGAGGCGATGCGTCACGCCTATCGCGACCGCAATACCTACCTCGGCGATCCTAAGTTTGTCGACAATCCAAGCGCGCGCCTCTTGTCGGCGCAATATGCGGCATCGATCCGCGCCCAGATTCAGCCTGATCGCGCTACGCCCTCCTCTGCCCTCGAGGGGCTCGCCGCCGCTGACGAGCACGCCACGACGACCCACTACTCCGTGATCGATCGTTCAGGCAACGCAGTCTCGGTTACCACCACCATCAACGATTCATTCGGCGCCAAGGTGATTGCGGGCAATACCGGGTTCTTTCTGAACGATGAGATGGATGATTTCACCGCCAAGCCCGGAGTGCCGAATGTGTTCGGTTTGGTTCAGGGCAAGGCGAATGCGGTCGCGCCGGGAAAGCGCCCATTGAGCTCCATGACGCCGACGCTGGTGTTCAAGGATGGCAAGCTGGTTCTCGTGGTCGGAACGCCGGGCGGCTCACGAATCATCACCACGGTGCTGGAAGTCATCGTCAATTTCATCGATCACGGCATGTCGCTGCAAGAGGCCATCGATGCGCCGCGAATCCATCATCAATGGCTGCCGGACGCCATCGGTGCGGAACCCTTTGCGCTCTCCGCCGACACCGTCAAGACGCTCAGCGCCATGGGGTACAAGATCGTGCCGATGGAGCCTTGGGGCTCCGGCAACGCAGTCGAGGCCATCGGTATCGCGCCCGCGGATGCCGCGGCCGCGAAGGCGCTGCAATTTCCGCGTCCCGCTGTATTTTATGGCGCAAACGACTCGCGTGCGCCCGCAGGCTCCGCGGCGGCGCCTTAACTCAATTCTGGGCAGCGCCCAACGCAATTTAAGTCAAGCAGGTACTCAAGATGATCAAACTTTCGATTGTTTATCCCAATAAGCCGGGCTCGCGCTTCGATATCGACTATTACGTCGGCACACACATGCCCCTGGCGATGCGCCTGCTGAAGAAGAATCTGCGCAAGACCGAAGTGGATGCCGGCCTGCAAGGAGCCGCTCCGGGCGAAGCGCCCGCCTTCCACGGCGGCTGCCAGTTCTATTTCGAGAGTATCCCGGCGTTCCTCGAGGTCTGGGGACCCGCCGCGGCCGAGCTGCAAGCGGATATTCCGCGTTACACGGACGTCGCGCCGATCATCCAGTTCAACGAAGTGAAGCTGTCCGTCTAGGACGGCTTGTGAACGGTGAGCATTGACGCGCTATTTCCGACGCTGGTCTATGCGGCCTCCCTGCGCCGCGGCGATTCGAGCGAGTTCAATCGCCGGCTGCTGAAAGAGTGCCGGCAGCTGCGCCTGGACGATGCGGCCGGGCGGCGCTGGTCCAAGGAAAACTATCCGGGCGGCTACACCTCGTACGGGTCGGTGCATCGCCTGCAGACGGTCTCGCCAACCTTTGAGTCGCTGCGCCAGAAGCTCCAGCGCCACATCGCCGCCTTCGCCGCGGCGGTCGAATGGGATTTGCGCGGCCGCGAGCTGGAAATGACCGATTGCTGGGTCAACATCATGCCGCGCGGCACGGTGCACACATTGCACCTGCATCCTCACTCGACCTTGAGCGGCACCTACTATGTACAGGTGCCCAAGGGATCTCCGGGAATCAAATTCGAAGATCCGCGCCTGGATCGATTCATGGCGGCGCCGCCGCGCTCATCCCGCGCAAGGCGCGAATTGCGTCCCTGGGTGACGTATCGAGCGGCCGCGGGAAGCCTGCTGTTGTTCGAAAGTTGGCTGCGTCATGAAGTCGCGCCTAATGGCGTCCAGGCTGAGCGAATCAGCGTAAGCTTCAACTACAACTGGTTTTAGAAAATGAAGGATGCTTGAATGCCCGCCAAGACCTCGGATGCCACGATGGCGGTTTTCCTGGACCTCGAGAACATCGCGCTGGGCGCGCGCGACGCCAAGTACCCGAGCTTCGATATCGAGAAGGTGCTCGAGCGGCTCTTGCTCAAGGGCCACATCGTGGTCAAGAAGGCTTATTGCGATTTCGAGCGCTATAAGGATTTCAAGCGCGGCTTGCATGAAGCGGCATTCGAACTCATCGAAATTCCGCACGTGAGACAGTCAGGCAAGAATTCCGCCGACATCCGCATGGTCGTCGACGCCCTCGATCTCTGCTACACGAAGGGCCACGTCGATACCTTTGTCATCTTGAGCGGCGACTCGGATTTCTCTCCGCTGGTCAGCAAGCTGCGCGAGAACGCGAAAACCGTCATCGGCGTGGGCGTCAAGAACTCGACCTCGGATCTGTTCATCAACAACTGCGATGAATTCATCTATTACGATGATCTGGTGCGCAAGGAGCCCAAAGGGCGCCGTCGCGGCTCCGGCGCGGCGCCCGCGCTTAGCTCAGCCGCTAGCGCGCCGGCCGAGAAGAAGGGACCGAACTTGGGTGAGGCCATGGAGTTGATTGTGGATACGGTGGAGGCCTTGACCGAAGAGCGCGGCGGCAGCGAACCTATTTGGGGCTCCATGATCAAACAAGCCATCAAGCGGCGCCAACCCGGCTTTAATGAGCGCTTCTATGGCTTTAGATCGTTCAATGACATGCTGAGCGATGCGGAAAAGCGCGGCTTGTTGCACCTAAGACCGGACGAGAAGTCCGGCGGCTACACGGTGCAAGTCATCGACCGGCCCGCGCCGCGCCCGACTTAAGTCCGCCCGCACCTGCCAGCCCTTGAACTTGATGCGGCTGCCCGCATTTTCAGTTCAATGAATATCTCCCGTCGACACTCCTGGATGTGGGCAGAGGCCTGCGCGCTGCTCGAACAGGCCGAGCGCAAGCATCGGCATTTCTTTGACCTGATCGCCGCCCCAACCCGGCCCGCTTGGGAACCGCCGACCGACATTTTCGCGGATGGCTCCCACGTGCGGGTGGTGGTGGCGTTGCCGGGTGCGCGCGTCGATGAGGTGACCGTCGAACTGAGCCCGGCTGGCTTGCAGATCGACGCGATGGTATCGCCCCCCACTTTGAGCGCCGCCGTGAATATCGTGCGGCTGGAAATTCCCTATGGCCGCATGCACCGGCGCATTGAGTTGCCGCCGGGCCGCTACGTCCTGACTGAACGTAGCTTGAATCACGGCTATCTGCAGTTGCACCTGACGAGGGAACCCCTATGAGCACCGGCGAAGACGTATTGATCATCCTGCCCGTGCGCGAGGCCGTTTTGTTCCCGGGCGTCGTACTCCCCATAGCGATCTCGGGCAAGGCGTCCCTCGCTGCGGCGCAAGAAGCGGTCCGCACCCAGCGCCGCGTCGGCCTTCTGCTGCAAACCGACCCGAGCGCCCCGGATGCTACGCCTGAGGTGCTGCATCGCGTCGGCACCGCTGCCTCGATTGTGCGATTCATCACCGCGGCTGACGGCTCGCATCACCTGATTGCCCAGGGCGAGGAGCGATTTACGGTGTTGGACTATGTGAGCCGCGAGCCGTTCTTGGTCGCGCGCATCGACCGGCACAAGGAGACCACCACCTTTGATCAGGAAATCGAGGCGCGCGGCGTGAATCTGCGCGAGATGGCGATCGAAGCCGTGCAGCTGCTGCCGCAGGCGCCGGGCGAATTGATCAACGCCATTCGCAACATCGACTCCATTCCCGCCCTCGCCGACATGATCGCCAGCTTCATGGATCTGAAGGCCGGCGATAAACAGGAAATTCTCGCGACCTTCGATCTGAAGACCCGGCTGGATCGCGTCTTGAAGCTGTTGGGGCGGCGCATCGAAGTGTTGAAGGTGTCGCGTCAGATCGATGAGAAGACGCGCGAGGCTTTTGATGACCGTCAGAAAGAGGCCGTGCTGCGCGAGCGGCTGCACCAGATCCAGAAGGAGCTCGGCGAGACCGACGGCTCCAAATCAGAGCTGGCGGACCTGAAGCAGGCGATCAAGGATGCGGGCATGCCGCCGGATGTCGAGGAGCAAGCGCTGCGCGAGCTCAACCGGCTGGAGAGAATGCCCGAACAGGCCGCCGAATATTCGATGACCCGAACCTATTTGGAATGGCTGCTTGCCATGCCCTGGGCGAAACTCGACCCCGAACAGGTCGACATCGAACAGGCTCGAAAAATACTCGACGACGATCATTACGGGCTGGCCAAGATCAAGCGCAGAATTCTCGAGTTCCTGGCCGTGCGCAAACTCAACCCCGAGGGCCGCAGTCCCATTCTGTGTTTTGTCGGACCCCCAGGCGTGGGCAAGACCTCGCTGGGTCAGAGCATCGCCAAAGCCATTGGACTTAAATTCGGCCGCGTGAGCCTGGGCGGCGTGCACGATGAAGCCGAGATTCGCGGCCATCGACGCACCTACATCGGCTCCCTGCCGGGGAACATCGTGCAGGCCGTGCGCAAGGCCGGCCGGCGCAATCCGGTTCTGATGCTCGATGAAGTCGATAAGCTCTCGGCAAGCTACCAAGGCGATCCGTTTTCCGCGCTTCTCGAAGTGCTGGACCCGGAGCAGAACAATACCTTCCGCGACAATTACCTGGGCGTACCTTTCGATCTGTCGAAAGTGCTGTTCATCGCCACCGCGAATGTGCTCGATTCGATTCCGGCGCCGTTGCGCGATCGCATGGAAATCATCGAGCTGACCGGCTACACCGAGGAAGAGAAACTGCAGATCGCGCGGCGCTACCTGCTCAAGCGTCAGCTGAAAGCCAATGGCCTGTCCGAGCATCAAGTGCAGCTCTCCGACGAGGCTTTGCGGCGCGTCATCGCCGAGTACACACGAGAAGCCGGCGTTCGCAATTTGGAACGGCAAATCGGCGCGCTATTGCGCAACGCCGCGGTCACGATCGCATCGGGGGACGCACAAAGCGTCTCGATCGATGCGCCAGCGGTGGAACGCATCCTGGGCGCGGCGCGCTTTGAAAGCGACGTGGCCCTGCGCACCAGCGTGCCGGGAGTGGCGACGGGACTTGCCTGGACACCGGCGGGTGGCGACATTCTATTTATCGAGACCAGCCGCGTGCGCGGCAGCGGCAAGCTCATCTTGACCGGGCAGCTCGGCGAGGTCATGAAGGAGAGCGCGCAAGCGGCGGTCACTCTGATCAAGTCGCAAGCCGATCGGTTAGGAGTAGATCCGGCCTTGCTCGACAACAGCGATTTGCACATACATGTGCCGGCGGGCGCGATTCCGAAGGACGGACCCAGCGCCGGGGTGGCCATCGCCACCTCGCTGGCCTCGCTGCTGACTCAGCGCACCGTGCGCGCCGACGTTGCCATGACCGGGGAAATCAGCCTGCGCGGTGTGGTCATGCCGGTGGGCGGCATCAAGGAAAAATGCGTGGCCGCCGCGCGCGCCGGAATTCGCACCGTGATCCTGCCGGCGCGCAATCGCCGCGATCTCGAGGACATTCCGGACAGCGTGCGCACAGGTCTTGAGTTCGTGTGGGCGGAGCGGATCGAGGACGTGCTCGGCCGAGCCCTCGAGGGCGCGCCCGCGGCGCGGGCCGCCGCCTAAGAGTAGGTGGCAATCACCGCTCCCGGTTCCAACCGGGCTTGCGGTGCCGCGGCGGCTTCGCACCCTAGGGAAAATACCGTGGTTCCGGTGTCGGGCAGCGCTGCGTACACGGCCTGTTCGCCAAAATGCGCCATCAGGCACCATGTCCGGTCGTCCGCGAGCCGCCATTTCACGCGCAATACGTCATCGACGATCGCAAAGCTCCCCCCGCGCATGCGGCTCGACAGGTGCGGCGCCAAGTAATGCCGCCGCAGCGCCAATAGCTCGCGGATGAAATCCAGCCGCTCGCGATGCGGAGAGGCGTGTCGCTCCTGCCAGTTGAGCTTGCTCGCCGTGAAGGATGATTCGGCGTTGGGATCGGGTATCCGTGCCACGGCAGCCTCGCTGGTGAACGCGGCAAAGCGCTTGAATTCGTGCCGGCGCCCGTTCGATACCGACAGCGCCAGCTCCGGGCCGAAATCACAGAAGAAGAGAAATGGCGTCGAGGCCGCGAACTCCTCCCCCATAAACAGCATCGGCACCTGCGGCGAGAGCAGCAAACACGCGTAGGCGGCAGAGATCAGCCGCGAATCGGCGAAGGCTTGAATCCGATCGCCAAAGGCGCGGTTGCCGATCATGTCGTGGTTCTGCAGAAAGTTCACGAAGGCCGCGGGCGGCAGCCGTGCGCTCGGCTCGCCGCGCGGACGGTCGCGGAACCTCGAGTGTTCGCCTTGATAGGCAAAGCCTTCCGCCAGCGAGCGGCCCAACATCTTGAGCGGCTCGGCCGCGTAGTCGGCATAGTAGCCATCCGCTTCGCCGCTCAGCAGCACATGCAGCGCGTGATGGACGTCGTCGTCCCATTGCGCGGTGGCGATCCGCGGCTCTCCCTGTGCATCGCGCTCCAGATAGCGCGCGTGATTGCCATTGTTCTCGAGAATTAAATGCACCTGGCGTGAAACTCCCGGCCCTGCGCGAATGGCGGCGGCGATTTCGGCCACGATATCGGGGTGCGACGCGTCTCGCATGGCGTGGATGGCATCCAGCCGCAGGCCATCGAAGCGATATTCATCAATCCAATACAACGCGTTGTGCACGAAAAAGTCGCGTACCGTGCGGCTGCCTGCGCCGTCAAAGTTGATGGCGGCGCCCCAGGGGGTGCGATGCGCCGGATTGAAGAACTCGGGGCAGTAGGCGTGAAGGTAATTGCCTTCCGGACCGAAGTGGTTATAAACCACGTCGAGCAGCACCATCATTCCGAGCGCATGCGCGCCGTCGATGAGAGCCTTCAGATCCGAGGGTGTGCCGTAGCATGCCGCCGGCGCGAATTGCAGCACGCCGTCGTAACCCCAATTTCGGGCGCCGGGAAATGCGGCCACCGGCATGATCTCAAGCGCGGTGACGCCGAGCAGCTTCAAGTCCGCGAGTCGCTCGCGGGCCGCGGCGAACGTGCCCTCCGGCGTGAAGGTGCCGATATGCAGCTCATAAAGCACCGCATCCGGCCAGGATCGCCCGCGCCACTCCGGGAACCGCCAGGAATAGGCGTTTGGATCGACGATCATGCTGGCCCCATGAACGCCTTGCGGGTTGCAGCGCGAGGCCGGATCCGGCACGGCGAGCGGACCCTCGCGGGTCTCCACGAGATATCGATAACTCGTGCCGTCGCAAGCCTCGGCGACTTCAGTCTCATGCCAGCCGTGAAGGTTGCGCATGGCGTGCCGGGTTGGCGCATCGGCACCCGGCAGAGTCAGCTCGAGTGTTACCGCGGCGCTCGAGGGCGCCCACAAACGGAAGCGAGCCCCGCCCGAAAGATGGAGCGCGCACCCGAAAGGCATCGCGTGGGAGAAGCGCCCGATCAGAGGTCATTATCCTTTCGATGCTGCGGCCACCAGCGCTGC
>Ga0307476_10002602_pt1 | contig 10739 bp, 9 predicted proteins | sample atmos_gasesECM2C_2_FD_203314 | JGI IMG/M metagenome (GOLD analysis project Ga0307476, IMG submission 203314) | Hardwood forest soil microbial communities from Morgan-Monroe State Forest, Indiana, United States - atmos_gasesECM2C_05 | ecosystem: Environmental > Terrestrial > Soil > Temperate... | reverse complement strand
ACGGCGGTCTTCTCCTGTAGGCCGCTTAGTTCCTGGGCCCTGGCCAGCAGGGCGTCGTCGATGATTAGAGTTGTCCTCATATGCATCAATATGGCTCATTGATGCAGATGCGTCAACGGCAAAATCTATACGCCGGGGCCTCTGCAAAGGACCTCTCGCGGTGCCCAGTGTCCCAAATTGTCCCAAATCCGCGTGAATCAACCTGAGGGAAGCTCGGGAAGCCTTTGTTCTTGATGGTGGGCGGTACTGGGCTCGAACCAGTGACCTCTGCCGTGTGAAACGGAAGTAGGGTGCCTACAAATCAACGATATGCGAGTAGTGTCCCTAGTTGCAACAGGCACTTAGTATCACGTGATGTCATTTGATATCACGCGATGTCACGAACTGACTGTCCCAAAATTGTCCCAGAGTCCGCTATCGGACCCGAAGGCGACTCTCGCGAACGTCGGCTAACGGGTGGGCCAACGCGGCCTGCGTATCCAAATTACTTGGACTCAGGCTGACTCGACCCAGTTTTTGCGATAGTCCGGCGTCGTAAGCACCCGCGCTTCGTTCTATTTGAAGAACTCGACTAACGACTTCACCACGAATTCCGGCCGTTCCTCCTGCATGAAGTGGCCGCTGTTCTCGACTTTGAGCAGCCGAAAGTCACTGGCTTTGGGCGTCACCGCTGCTTTTAGCCAACCGTAGCCGGTTGAGCCCAATCCCAAAACTGGCATCTCCAGTTTCTTGTATGTCTTGCTGTCGACGACGTCTTCCGGAAAGCTCTGGTACCAGGCATCTCCGGCGCGTATGGCGTCCGCGCTGGAATAAGCAGCCGCATAAATGGCACGGTCACGCGGTCCGATCGATTTGGAATCTTTCAGCAGGTAGTCGATGAGAAAGTTCTGGTAGATCGAGAAGCGGCCCTGCAACACTTGCTCGGGGAGCCCCTTCACTTGATGAAACGCGAACCACCAGGGATAGCCAGGATGTTCGTCGTCTATCTTCGCGCCAAACTTTCCCGGCTCCGGGAGCATTCTGATCTCCGAAAAAAACTCATCCGGATGTGGAACATCCAGGAGGGCAACCTTCAAAGTAGCCTCCGGGTGATTCGCCGCAAAACTAAACGCGACCATGGACCCGATGTCGTGGCCAGCCACGTTGACCTGGTCGTATCCGAGAAGATGCACCAACTGGTAGATGTCCTCTGCCATGTTCTTTTTGTCGTAACCGCTCCGGGGCTTGGACGAGCCTCCCATACCGCGCAAATCAACAGCAATCACGTGGTATCGGTTAGCCAGCGGGGGCATTATTAGGTGAAATTCCCACCACGTCTCCGGCCAGCCCGGCAGCAACACCAGCGGTGCGCCTTTGCCGCCGGCTACATAGTGCAACCGGGTTCCGTTGACGTGTGCGTAGCCGTTCTCGAAACCAAGTAGGGAACGGACTATCGCGGCGTCGGATAGGTCGCCAGATGCTTTGGTGTTTCCCTTAGTGGCCGTTTGTGCGGCAGCGAAGCTAGCAGAGCCGAGCCCGATTACGAGTGCGAGCGCAGGGGCACCGAGCCAACGGCAATTGAGGCCGCAGTGACTGAGAATTTTGACTCGCATACAGATCTGCGCATGCTGTACTCAGATCTGGGCCATGCCGCCGTCGACGAAGAGTTCGATTCCATTGACGAAACTGCTCTCGTCAGCAGCGAGGAACAGGACAGCCTTGGCAATTTCATCGGGGACGCCGACGCGTCCAAGCGGGATTACGGCAGTCTGGGAAGCTATGAAGCCCGCCATCTGCTCTTTGGTCAAACCAAGCTGGTCGTAACCTGGTGTGGGTACGGTACCGGGGCTGACGACGTTTACACGGATTTGGCGGTCTTTCAGATCGACGATCCAGCTGCGGGCAAAGGAACGCAGCGCGGCTTTGCTCGCGGCGTAGACGCTGAACGCCGGCATTCCCTTGATCGAAACCATCGACGCGTTGAGGACGATCGACGATCCTTTCGGCATCAGCGGCAGGGCCTTCTGTACAGTGAACAGGGTTCCCTTCACATTGACGTCGAAGGTCTTGTCAAAACTCGCTTCGGTGATCGCACCGAGCGGCAGCAGATCACCCAGCCCGGCGTTGGCGAACAGAACGTCGATCCGTCCCTTATCAGTCTTGATCCGGGCGAACAGACGGTCGAGATCGGCAAGATCGGCTATGTCGCCGCGAATGCCGATGGCGCTTCTTCCGATCTCCGCCGCGGCCGAGTCGAGTTCATCCTGGCGCCGTCCGGTGATGATGACGAAAGCGCCTTCAGCCGCAAACAGCTTCGCGGTCGCCAAACCGATGCCGCTGCTGCCGCCCGTTACGACGGCTACCTTGCCGTTCAATCGATCCATGCTGCTGGTTCCTCTTGAGAGTGATTCGGTGGGAGCCCCGGTGGGCCGCCTATTGCACAAAGTCGTTTAGATCGTCCAACGTGGCGCCGCCATGATCGTGAGACATTTATGTACCGAACGGTACTGAAGCTACCCGCTTGACAGGCAACGGTCAACCTATTTATTTACCTTCCGGTATGAAAGGAAAAAGGATCAGAGCGACACGTGGTCGACCGCGTGCGTTCGATGCCGACAAGGCACTCGACAGTGCCATGCAGGTGTTCTGGCGGAAGGGGTACCTGGGCACCTCGCTGGAGGATCTGACCGAAGCTATGGACATCAACCGCCCGAGCCTCTACGCCGCATTCGGCAACAAAAGGGCGTTGTATCGGCTGGCGCTCGAGCGATACTTCGAAGGACCGTCCCGGTACTTAGGCGAGGCTCTCAAAGAGCCGACCGCTCGCCGGGTGATGGAGCGTTTCTTCTACGGCGTCGTCGACATGCTGACCAAAGCGCAGTCCCCCGGAACATGTTTGTGGGTGCACGGGGCTTTGTCGTGTGGCGATGACCCCTTGCGGCCGGAGTTCGCCGCGCAGCGCACCGCTGGGCTGGCGGATCTGCGCAAGAGGTTCCGACGTGCAAAGGTCGATGGAGACCTGCCAGCAACCGTCGATGAAGACGCGCTCGCGCACTTGGTGCAGACCCTCAACTTCGGTCTGACGCTGCAAGCCTCCACGGGTGCCACACGCAAGGAGTTGTTGGGCATCGTCGAGAGCGCACTACGTTCCCTGCCGAGTTGACCAAATTCAAGCAAGGTCGCGAGCGTCCGCTTTGAGGCAGCCATCTCCGCCACGTCATTGCCCGCTCTTGGCCCGATTGCTGCCCTCTGTCGGCAGGGAACGTTAAGTGGTTGCTATCCTCACTAAGCAGTCACTGCCGTCTGCGAGCAGCGGTTACTAAGCGCAGCGCTTTACTCGCCGGCGTATCCCGCCTCAAGCTGGTGTCGAACGGCAAGAATGAGGACGACGTCTTCGGCCGGGAGCCAACGGTACTTCGCGATGTACCCGTAACGGCCGCGCGAGAGGATGAGCTCGCGTCGACCCTTTTCAGCAGGCCGGCCGAGGAGAGGATGATCAGGCAGGAGCTCAAAAGCCCTTCGCACGCTCAGAATTTGTTCACGCGCCTTTTGAGGATTCTCCGCGGCGATGAAGTCAAAGAGCCGTTCGAGGTCAGCAAGCGCTCTCCGAGTTATTTCGACCGTCGCCATGCACGCGCCTTGGGCCGTCGCGTCTTGACGCCGGCCGCTCGTGCGGACAGGTAATCAAAGGTAGTAGCGAGCTCGAAGGCCTTTCCGCTCGAGAGCGCTTCCTCCTCGGAACGTGCTGCCTCGTCGGCGAAACGCGCCCTCAGTTCCGATCGTTCAGCTTCGCGAGCTAACGCTTCGACCATGAACGCGTGGGGCGTCTTGTTTGCGGCATTCGCCAGTCGCTCGATGCGGCGTTTGAGGTCTCCAGGGAGTTTCAGGCTGGTAGCGGTCATCAGGGTGATTCAATGCTCAGGTTCTAGGTAGTCATAAAGTAATACCGGAAGGGCGAGACGTCAAGATTCCACGGAATCCTTCCTCGATCGGGTGCGCGGACGGCCGCCCTTGCGCCCGTTCCTGCGTGCTGCGGCTGCTTTGGCGGCGGAGGAATTCCGACCGCCGATGCGGCCGAGCTCTGCCAGCCACTCGGGTCCGGAAAACAAAGAGGAAAGAAGACCGGGTAGGCTCAGATCGAGGTCCAGGCTTTCCCAGTGCAGGCCACTGCCGCGCCCAAGAACTTCAACCGCACGGAGATCTTTGGGTCTGGCTCCCTTGAGACCCGAAATAAGCTTTACCGGCAACGTAATCGTCGCCCCGTTAGTGAGCTCGATCCGCAGTGCACGTTCTTGGGAGCGGTACGCAGCAGAGACAGCTCGCGGTTCTGTTTTTGCGGCGCGGCGCCCAGCGCGGGAGGCCCGAGCGAAATTCGCGCGCAGCTCCTTCTCTATCCAGCCAGGTATCAGGTCTGATTTACGCATGCAAACCGAACGCTTGGGTTAGGGGCCGCCAGAATTGTCCCAAATTCGTCGCAAAAAAGACTAACGGAAGTGGTCTAAGTTATTGTTCTGGTTGGTGGGCGGTACTGGGCTCGAACCAGTGACCTCTGCCGTGTGAAACGGAAGTAGGGTCCTTACGGATCAACGATATGCGAGGGGAGGCGTAATCGCAACAGTCACTTAGCATCACGTGATGTCATTTGATATCACGCAGTGTCACGAGCGCGCTGTCCCAAAATTGTCCCAGCGCAGTCTCGGGAGCGCGAGTTGGCCTCGCGGAGGTCGGGTGCATTCCGGGATCGGCCAACAGACCGGCCAACTGCCCTCAGAAGAGAAAATTAAATCTCTTAAATACATAGACTTACAAAGTCCAATCATCGGCCAGGTGGCCATCGGCCATATGATCGGCCAAACTGCAGCCATACAGGGCTTTTCAGGCCCTATCCGCTATCTTCTATGGCTACAAGATCGGCCAACCGGCCCGTCGCGGCGGTCGAAACGGAGACGATCTTCCGGATCGAGCCGACCCTCGTTGACGATGTGCCGGGGGAACTCAACGACGTCGTCGCTGAGCTCGCTGCAGCGTCCTCCAAGCTCGGCGCCAGCCTCCATCCAACGACGGCCGCCTCTCTTGCCGACCTCGTCCGCATCATGAACACCTACTACAGCAACCTCATCGAAGGGCACAACACACGCCCGCGAGACATCGTACGCGCGCTCGCCGGTGACTTCGCTCGCGACCCGGAGCAACGCAATCTTCAGCTCGAGGCCGCGGCCCACGTGCGCGTCCAAAGGGAGATCGATCGCAAGGGTGCACTGGGGGAGCTCGGTGAGCCGGCGGCTGCGGAGTGCATTCGGGAGCTGCACCGCGAGTTCTATCGGGATGCTCCCGAGGCGATGCTGCGGATCCACGCGGACCGCCGCTCCTCTCTCATGGTGCCCGGCGAATGGCGCTCGCGACCCGAGGAGGACAATGTCGTCGGACGTCACGTTCCACCGGCGAGCGCTCGGATCCCTGAGTTCATGGCGCACTTCGGCGAGCGCTACAGCTTGGGCAAGATGCGTCAGGGGGCGCGGATCCTCGCGATTCCTGCCAGCCATCACCGCTTCAACTACATCCATCCCTTCCCGGATGGCAACGGCAGGGTCAGTCGGCTCATGAGCCATGCTATGGGGTACTCAGCTGGCATCGCCGCGCATGGTCTCTGGTCGATCTCGCGCGGACTCGCGCGCGGTCTAAAGAGTCGCGGCGAGTACAAGACGATGATGGATCGGGCCGATGCGCCGCGCGAGGGCGATCTCGACGGGCGAGGGAATCTCTCGCGGGCGGCGCTCATCGAGTTCACCCGGTGGTTTCTCGAGGTGGCGCTCGATCAGGTCAACTTCATGGCGAGTCTTTTCGACATTCAAACTCTCGCCAAACGTTTGCGGTTGCTCGTCGAGCGCTCCGAGACGCTGAAAGGCGAAGCAGCGGCGCTTCTCGAGGCCGCCCTGATGTTCGGCGAGATTGAACGTGGCGCGGTGCCGCGGATCACGGGGCTCCCGGAGCGAACGGCGCGGCGGGTGCTCAACGATGCTGTGGAGGCGGGCTTACTGGCCAGCCTGAGCCCGAAGGGCCCGGTGTCGCTGCGCTTCCCAGCAGGGATTTTGGAAGTACTGTTTCCGCGCCTGTACCCCGAAACGTAAGTTTCTTCTCTGCTCGCCGATATGAAGTCGACCCAGCGATCGAAGTCAAAGCCTCGACCTCGACCCGATGAGGGCGGTCGGCTCAAGATCGGCGACGATTGGAACGCCATCCGCATCATCGCGCTCTCGCAGGGTAATCCGCTCAAGGCGATCGCCGAATTCGTCGAGAACTCGATCGATGCTCACGCGAAGTCCGTCACCATCACGCGCGGCCGCGAGCACGGCGAGCACTACCTCGCTGTCAAGGATGACGGGGATGGCGTGCCGCGCGATGCGGAAGGCTTGCCCGACTTCAAGTACGTCGCCACCCACATCTGTGACTCCATCAAGCGGCACCTGAAGGCCGAAGGAAATGGTGCGGGGCTTCAGGGGGAATTCGGGATCGGGCTGCTCTCCTTCTGGACAGTCGGCGAGACGCTTACCATGAGCTCCACCGGCGCGGATAACCGGGCCTACCAAATGGTCATGAGCAAGGGCGAGCCGCGTTACACGGTGGGCCCGCGGCGGGCGCTCTTCTCCGAGCGGGGCACCGAGCTCAAGGTGAGCCCGCTCCTCGAGGGGATCCGTTCCTTAAGTGGGGAGAAGATCCAGTGGTATCTCGCCTCGGAGCTCCGTGACCGGGTCCGTCACTCCGGCGTGCGCGTCACGGTGGTCGACAAGCTCGCGCGCAAGCAATACGAGGTCGAGCCGCGGCAGTTCGAGGGACGGCTGCTTCACCAGCTGCCCCCAGTGCGCTCGGGCTTCGGGGATGCCTACGCAGAGCTCTATCTCACCGAGCCGGCCGATACCTCCCGCGTGGCTCTTACCCGCGGTGGCACGCGCGTCATCGAGGACCTGGGGACACTCTCAGGGCTCGAGCGCCCGCCGTGGACCTCGAGATACCTGCAGGGCCTGATCGACGTGCCTTTTCTCAATCTGACGCCCGGGACGCGCTCAGGCATTGTCCACGACGACCGCTATGCCGCGCTGATGAATGCTTTGGCCCCGCTGGAGTCGCATCTGAATGCGGTCATCGAAGCTCAGCAGCGCGCCGAGGAGGAGCAGGCGAACCGTGAGTCGCTGCGCGCGATCCAGCGGGCGTTCCGTGAGGCGATGCTCGCGCTCCCACGAGAGGAGTACGACTGGTTCGCCATTCACGCCCGCTCACGCCAGGAGGGGGGCGCCGGTGGCTCGCGTGGCGGCGGTGCTGAGGATGGGCCGAGCGATGCCGAGGAGAATGATGAGACACTCGGGGTCGCGGAGCGGTCCGTGCCTGAACCTCCGCAACGCGCCTTCTTCGACTACGCAGGCCCTTTGCACAGCGTGGTCATCTCGCCAGCGGCGAGCACGGTCGCGGTGAGCGACAGCCGACGTTTCCGTGCTCTGCCGCGAGATCGGTCGCGCCGCCGTGTGGAAGAGGATCTCGCCTTCGTGTGGGAAATCGCCGATGGCGGCGGCTCGCTCTCCTCGAGCTCGGATCAGGAAGTAGCGTTCCAGGCCCCCGCCTCACCGGGGCTCGTGCGCCTGTCGGTTATGGTTGCGCAGCGCGAGGTGCATACGAGGGCTGAAGCCCTGATTACGGTCGCCGCGAGTCTAGAGCCGGCGATTGGGCCTGCGGTGGTCAACGCCCGCGGGCTCCCGGGTTATACCTTCGAGCGCGCGGCTGGGGAGCTCTGGCGCTCGCGCTTCGATGCCGAACGCAATCTCATCGTGGTCAATAACGGGCACCGAGATTTTGTCTTTGCCACGCGCAACCGGGCACTGCAGCTGCGCTATCTTGTGCGCCTCTACGTGAAGGAGCTCGTGCTCCGGAACTTTGCGGGGCTTCCTGCGGCGCAGCTCGTCGAGCGGATGGTCGAGCTCTCACTGTACGTCGAAGAGAAGTTGAAGCCGCCGTGACAGAACAGGAGTTTGATTGAGCGATCGGGCTCGAGCTTTGCGTGCGCCTCGAGCCCATCCGAGATGTACTCGACGAAGAACGCGAGGCAGCGCATTCGGCGGGCTTTGGGCCAAAGTAGTTTTACTTCTGAACGATCTCGTCGATTGATGGTGGGCGGTACTGGGCTCGAACCAGTGACCTCTGCCGTGTGAAACGGAAGTAGGGTCCCTACAAATCAACGATATGCGAGCGGTACCCTCAATTGCAACAAGGGCTTGTTGTCATTTGATATCACTTGATATCACGCAATGTCACGACCGCACTGTCCCAAAATTGTCCCAACATGATCGCGACGGGCCGCAAATGCGACCTTTTACGCCTGGCGCGCATCCTGCGATGCATGCGACTAGGGCGGCCCGGCTAACGCCTCGTTTAGGCCGCAATGCCGTCCACAGGCTGTTGATCATATCCGGGAGCTCCGACTACGCAGCGGGGTCCCAATGGCCATGCTCGCGGCCCCGTGGGACAGCGAGCAGGATAAGGACAAACATGCGACGGCCGCCTAACGAGCGGCGGTCACGGGCGCGAACTCACGGACTTCTCCGGGTGTCCTTTTGCCATCCGCCCCCCAGCGCTTTGAACAGATCGATTTGAAGCTGGATCAGACTGGCATCGGACGAGGCGACTGCCGCGTCCAGGGCGACGAGGGACTGTTCCGTGGTGAGCAAGTCTAGGTTGGTCAACGATCCGGCCCGGTACTCGTCACGCGCGATGTCGAAAGAGCGATGTATCTGCCCCTGCGCTTCAACGAGGGCTTGGCGACGGTCCAGCGCAGCGCTGTAATGAGCTAGCGCCTGTTCGGTTTCCTTAAGGGCGGTCAGTACAACCGAGTCGAACGCCCCTAACGCTGCCGCCTGCGACGCTTCGGCCTGCCGTACGCGGGCGCGCGGGCCTGCCTGATTGGGAAAGGTCCAGCTGATTGAAGGTCCCAGGCCCCACGCGAGTCCGAGATTTGTCGTCAGCTCGGAGGGCTGGGCCGCAGCACCTCCGTAAAATCCGATTAGGTGAATCGCGGGAAAGAGGTCAGCGGTTGTCACACCGATTTGCGCGGTGGCCGCAGCGAGTCGACGTTCTGCCTGGCGTACATCCGGACGGCGCCTGATCAAGGTCGGTCCATCGCCCACCGGAATGAGTGAGGCGAGTCGTGGAGGTGTGATGCACTTTTCGAGGTCTCGCGGCGCATTCGCGGGGGTTCGGCCGAGGAGCGCCGTCAGCTCGAAAAGCGCAGCCTGGCGCTCTCCTTCGAGCTCGGGAATGCTAGAGCGAGCCTGCGCGACCAGCGCCTGTGCGCGCGTCGTGTCGAGCTCCGAACCCGCTCCGGCTTCGTAACGCCGCTTGGTGATCTCAGCTTCTTGGCTCACTACCTCGAGCGAACGCCGTGCGACACCAAGCTCCTCGCCAAGCGCACAGATCGCCCCGTAAGAGCGCGCGCTGTTTGCCGCCACCAGTATTCGCACACTGTCGCGGGCGGCGGCAACTGATTCGGCATTGGCATTTGCAGCTTCGATGGCACGGTGGACACGGCCGAAAAGATCGACCTCGTAAGCCACCTGAAACAGATCCTCGTACAACCAGATGGTCTGCGGGCGCTGACCGGTAAGTTCGAGAATCTCATCGGTGGCGGGATCGCGCCCGCGCACGGCGGCGGCGGATGCAGCAGTCGATGGGTATCGACCGGCATGCACTTCGGCCGCGGCAGCGTGAGCTGCCGCTAGGTTAGCGTCAGCGGCGGCCAGGTCACGGTTCGCTTCGAGCGCTTCCTGGACCAGATCGTCGAGACGCGGATCGTTGTACAGGTGCCACCAGGCATCGGGCGGTGGCGTCGGAGTTTCAAGTGCGCTATTTGCGCCGACGAGTGCTGCGCTTGCGCCCTCGGGCAGCGGAGGTGGCCGATAGTTCGGCCCAACACGGCATGACATGAGGAAAAGGACGGCTACTGCCGCAATGGCACCGGCGCGCAATAAGCCACCCGTCAAGCCAATCATTACGGTTTTGGTCCCTGGGTGCGAGAGAGCAGCGTCGGGGATGCTGGGCCTTCTGGGGCTGGCTTTCGAGAGACCACGAAGAGCAGTGCTACGGCGGAAAAAAACGCGAGTACAACGAAGCAATCCATCACCGCTTGCGTGGTCGCGGCAGCGCGCACTGCGTTCTGAAGCACGAGCGCACCGCGACCGGCAGCACCGGCAGGGTCGGCCACGGGCCTCGTCAAGGTCCCATAGCTGCGCATCCGTTCAATGACCTGCGCATCGCCGATCTGAACGTGGAGCCCGATCAAGTTTGACGCCACCTGCTCACGCACCCTGGCCAGAGTAGCGACGAATGCCAAGCCGATCTCTCCACCGAACAGCCGTGCCGTTTGCACCATGGCACCGAAAGTGAGGGCATACTGGGGCCTGAGGTGCAGGACTGCGAAGAAGATCACGCCTGAAAGCGCGAAGCTTTGCCCAAGCGCTTGCAACAGCTGTGAAGGCAGGAATTGGCGAGAGCCCCACAGGGGGGTGAGGTTGTAGGCCACCATTAGGCAGCCGACGCTAATGAAGATGAATCCGATGGAGGAGACGAGCCTCGCGTCCGATCGCCGCAGCATGAGGGCGGCGAGGGGACAGAAAACGAGCTGCGGAATCGCGATCCAGAGCAAAGTATCGCCTACGTCAAGGGCGCGATAGCCGCGCACCGACCCGAGGTACAGAGGGATCAGATAACTCGTGGATAGA
>Ga0307476_10002601_pt1 | contig 10740 bp, 8 predicted proteins | sample atmos_gasesECM2C_2_FD_203314 | JGI IMG/M metagenome (GOLD analysis project Ga0307476, IMG submission 203314) | Hardwood forest soil microbial communities from Morgan-Monroe State Forest, Indiana, United States - atmos_gasesECM2C_05 | ecosystem: Environmental > Terrestrial > Soil > Temperate... | reverse complement strand
GTGGTCCACATCTTGGGGGACCAAAAATCCCTGCAAGTGGTGATCTATGACCTCGACGGCAAGGAACTGCACCGTTCCAAGCCGCTGGATCTCCAACAGGGTCCGAACGGCCGGCCCGGGGCGTTCTGGATTCCCGGAGACGACAATCGGCTGCTGTTCGACGATGCGCAGACGATGGGGTTCTACGATCTGAAACGTGACAAATTCACGATGCACGACAATTGGGGGAGCATGGTCTCCATCATCGACGGCAACCCCATCCGGCCGGACGGCAAGGGGTTCCTGGCGCTCAAGAAGGCGGAGAACGGGGGCAAGGAAGATTCGCTCCTCTTCGTGGATTGGGAAGGCAAAGCGGCGAAGATCGCCCTCCCCGATTCCGCCGACATGCAGGAGCAATCGGCGTACTGGCCGACGCCGCTGCGCTGGGACGGCGACGTGGCCGGCTTCCGCACCAGCGACGACCGCATCGCCATCGACACCGCGAAGCTCAGCGCGAAGCAAGACGTCAAGACGCCCGAGCTGAGCGCGGACAAGAAGTGGATTCACGACCAGTTCCGGCTGTCCGGCGGCGCCGTCGTGCGCGTGGTGGAGCTGGACCCGGCGCATCCCAAAGAGCCGCCGCCCAACGACAAGAAGCCGCTGATGCGCATCGAGGTGCAAAAACCGGATGAGAAGGAGGCGAAAACGCTCTTCGATCATGCGGAGTTCGCGGTGATCAATCCGTCGCCGGACGGGAAGATGGCGGTGGTGCAGGCACGGAACTTCACCAAAAGTACGGGCTGGCTCTTCCTGATCGACGCCAAGGGGGACATGGCTGCGAGGATCGACGCGACAAAGGCGCCGTGAGGATGCGACGCCTCAAGCGGCGGCCGTACAATTCACCCGCGCACCAGCGCGAGCGGTCGGCGCGTCCCCGTTTCCTCGGTCCGCGTCTCCGGCCGATCCGCCTCCACCGTCACCAGCACGCACTTGAACGCCGGCGTTTTGGACGCCGGATCGGTCGTCGTCGGCGCCAGGACGTTCGCCTCCGGGAAGTACATCAGCGCGTTGCCGGCGCGGATGTCGTGAACGCGCACCAGGATGTTCGACAGCGAACCGACATCGCTGCGCACCGTTACAGGCTGATTCGCGCGCAGACTCAGCCGATCCACGTCCTCGCGGTTCATCAGAATCACATTACGGCGGTCCTGTCCGCGATAAATATCCTCTTCTTCGTAGACGACGGTGTTGAACTGCCCCTCGGAGCGTACGGTCATCAGCCGCAGCTGGCCGGGGCCGCCGTGCAGGGGCGGAGGGGCGTGGGCGTGGAAGCGAGCCTTGCCGGACGGAGTGGCGAAGCGCGGCGTGTGGAACGTCCGGCCGCCGACCTGGAATTCCTGCTTGCTGCCGTCGACCGCCTCGATCTGCTCGTAGCCGGGGACGACCTTGGCAATCAGCTGGCGAACCGTGCACAGTCGCCGCATCGCCTTCCAATCCACGGGAGAGGCGCCCAGCACCATCTCGCCCAGCGTCGCCGTGAGATCGGCCTCGGATCGCGGGCCTTGCAGCCGGGCGGGGCCGCCGTCGCTGATGCGGACATAGTTGAACATGGATTCCTGCGTCGTCGGCTGGGCTTCCTCGTCGCGGGCCAGCACTGGAAGGATCAGCGTTTCGCGCGCCCGGCCCCAGGCGTGTCCCGTGTTCAGGGTCGTGCTGAGATACGTAATGAGTTCGAGTTTGCCGATCGCCCGCGCGGCGAATTTCGAGTCCGGATTGCTTCCGAACAGATTGCCGCCGAGGCAGATAGCGTTGCGAACTTCGGCGCGGTCGGCCGCCTTCATGCAGCCCATAGTGTCCAGGCCGGGCGCGGTCGGCCGCTTGACGCCCAGGTGCGTCTCCAGCCGGTCCAGCACCGCCTGCTTGAGCGACGGCGTCACGCCCATCGAGCCGACGCCCTGGACATTGCTGTGGCTGCGGATCGGCAGCACGCCGCAATGCGGCCGGCCGACCATGCCGCGCAGCAGCGCCAAGTTCACGATCGACTGCACGTTGGCCACGCCATGTTCATGGTGCGTGATCCCCATCGTCCAGCCGAAAACGGCGCTTTTCGCCTTGCAGTAGATGTCCGCGATTTTTTCGATCTCCGAACGCGGCACGCCGGAGCGCTCCTCGATCTCCTCCCACGGGGTGGACCGCACGAGCCCCTCATAGGCGTCGAAGCCCTCCGTCGATTCACTCAGGAAGACGCGGTCGGCGGCGTTTCGTTCAAGGACGAGCCGTGCCACGCCGGTCAGCAGAGCAATGTCGCCGCCGATGTGCGGCTGCACGTAGAGACTGGCGATCTTCGAGCCGAACAGCAAGCTCCACGGGTCGGACGGCACACTGAAGTTGACGAGGCCGATCTCCTTGACCGGATTGATCACGATGATGCGACCGCCGCGGCGGCGGATGTTCATGAGGTTGCGCATCATCCGCGGATGGTTCGATGCGGGATTGCCGCCGATCAAGAAAAAGAGGTCCGTGTTCTCCACGTCTTCCAGCGTGACGGTGGCCGTCCCCGTGCCGACGGCGCCGGACAGGCCGACGCCGCTGGCCTGATGGCAGTAATAGGAGCAGTTGTTGACGTAATTGGTGCCATAGACGCGGGCGAACAATTGCAGAAGAAAACCCGCCTCGTTGGACGAGCGGCCGCTGGCGTAGAAGAACGTCTCGTTGGGGGCATGCGCCTTGAGCTGGTCGGCGACGCGGCCGAGCGCTTCGTCCCAGCCGACGACGCGGTAATGGCTGTCGCCCGGCTCGGCGTACAGCGGCTGCGTCAGCCGGCCGCACCATTCCAGCTCGCGCGGCGTGAGGGTGCGGAGCTGGTCGATGCTGTAACGGGCGAAGAACTCCGGCCGCAGTCCCTGCTGCATGTCCGCGACCATCGCCTACAGCGATTTCTTGCACACCTCCGGCCAGTGCCCGGCCTCGTTGCGCATCCCGCCGCGCTGGCCGCCCATGCCGAGGGCGCAGGTCTTGCAGGTGTTGCGCCGCGTCATCGCCTTCCACCCGAATTGCAGCCAACCGACGCGATTGGCCATCCGCAAGGTATACCAAATCGCGCTCCAGCCGCCGCCGCGGTTCAGCCGTCGCATGGCGCGTCCCCTGAATTCGCCCTGGCGAAACCCCTTCGGCAATCATGGCGCGCGGCGGAGCCTTTGTCCACAGGGCCGCGCCTCTCAGATTTGCAGTTCGGCGGCGCGGCCCCCTACAATGAAGGGGTCGGTGCGTCGCCCCTCTCCGATGACTGTCCGCCATGTTCCTCTCAGGAGTGATTGATGTCCGCAGGCGATCGACCCACCACTCTCAAGGATTTGCGCGCGAGCGGCTGGACTTCGAGGACGGTGAAGCAAGAGATCCGCTCCAACTTCCTCCGCATGCTGCACGCCGGCGAAGACCTCTTCCCCGGCATCGTCGGCTATGAAAACACGGTCCTGCCCGAGATCAACCTCGCCCTGATCGCGGGCCACGACCTGCTTTTCCTCGGCGAAAAGGGCCAGGCCAAGAGCCGGCTCATGCGCTCGCTGGCCCGCTTCCTCGACGACTTCATTCCGTTCGTCGATCATCCGTCTTTGCCGGTTCACGAAGATCCCTATCATCCGATCACGTCGGCCGGCAAGCGACTCCTCGCCGAAACGCCGGAAGAGGAAGTCCGCATCGGGTGGTGGCCCCGGTCCCAGCGCTACGCCGAGCGGCTGGCGCCGGGCACCAAGTTCGCCGACGTGATCGGCGAGATCGATCCGGCCAAGTTGGCGGCCGGCGTCAGCATGAACGCCGAGGAAGCGCTGAGCTTCGGCCTCATTCCGCGAATGCACCGCGGCATCTTCGCCATGAACGAGGTGCCGGAGCTGGACGAATTGGTGCAGGTCGGACTGTTCAACATTCTGGAGGAGCGCGACGTCCAAATCCGCGGCTATCCCATCCAGTTCGACTTGGACGTGCTGATCCTCTTTTCCGCCAACCCAGCCACCTACAACCGCAGCGGCAAGGTGATCCCGCAGCTGAAGGACCGCATCGGCACGCTGGTGCAGACGCATTATCCGCTCGACCGGGTCGTCGGCATCGAGATCATGGAGCAAGAGGCCGGACTCGACCTCGGCGGCGAATATCCCGTGCTGGTGCCCCCGTTCATGAAAGAAGTCATCGAGCAGATCAGCATCTGCGCCCGCAAATCGAAGTACATCGACCACCAATCCGGCGTCAGCGCCCGCTTTTCGATCGCCAATTACCGGACGATGGTCGCCAGCGCTCGCCATCGCGGCGTCCGCCTCGGCGAGAAGCCGGCCGTGCCGCGCATCAGCGACCTGGGGCATATCATTTCTTCGTCGCTAGGCAAGCTGGAGCTGGACATGATGGGCAGCCAGCAGATGTCGGAGCGGCAGGTGGTCGAGGCGGTGACGGCGGAGGCGATTCGCGCGGTTTTCGAGGAATACGTGGAAAAGACAGGGCTGGACGAGATCGCGCAGGTGTTCGGCAAGGGGGTGAAGATCGAGGTGGGCGACCTGTTGCCGTCGTCGCACTACGCGGAGCGGCTCAAGCGCGTCCCGAAGGCGTGGGAGAAAGCGTTCGAGGTGAACCCGAGCAACAGTGAGGCGGTGCGCGCCTCGTGCATCGAGTTTGTGCTGGCGGGGCTATACGCCAGCGACCGGATCAGCCGGTCGCAGCGGCACGGGCGGATCACTTACGAAATCAGGTAAAAAGAGTGTCACGCACAGACGCAAAGGCGCAAAGAGCCGCGGAAGAAGAAAGGCAGGCTTCCAGCGGAACGCACCCCCGAACCCTGGCTTCTGTCTTCTTTGCAGCTTTGCGCCTTTGCGTCTTTGCGTGAGATTCTTTGCATAGGATGATTTGATGAGCACCAAGCGCGACCTCGGCGGCGTCATCCACACCTACCAGAAATTCGACCCAGTCGAATTTCCCAGCCCGACGGCGCCTCCGCCGGACATGGTGACGCCGGCTTTCGAGCATTTCCTCCAATACGGCAACACGCGCCGGCTAACCGAAGAGGAGCTGGCCCGGGCCGTGCGCATTGACCCCAGCCAGATCCGCGGACTCGGCCCGAGCCTGGACTATTTGCGGGCCATGCTGGAGGAACGCAAGCGCAAAATCCTCCAGACCTACGAAACCGGCCAAGTCCAGGCGGAGGCACATCAGAACTTCCACGGTCAGGCCGAGCAGACCAAGCCGCCGGCCAAGCTCACGCGGCCGTTTCAGGAAGCGGTGCGTGAAGAACAGTTGCACGACCTCGAACAGCTCTGGTACCGCGCCGGCGACGATCATGGGCCGTTCGCGCGCCAGCTGATGAAACTGATCGAACGCCTCGGCGAGAAGTACCAGGTCGATGAATTGGCCGCCAAGTACGAGTTCACCGGCCGGACGCCGATGGACGTGCCGGCGGCCCTGGAAATCAAGAAAGAGCTGGAAGCGATCGACAAACTCCTCAAACAGCTGGAGGAAGCGGCGAAGACGGCCCAGATCGGGATCATCGACTTGGAGGAGCTGGCCCAGTTCGCGGAGCCGGGCGACATCGAACAGCTGGCCCACTTGCAGGAGCAGATCAACGAGTACCTGCGGCAGATTCGCGAGCAGCAGGGCATCGAGGAGGGCAAGCGCGGCTTCCAGATGACGCCGCGGGCATACAAGCTGTTTCAGTCGAAACTGCTGACGCGAATCTTCGAGCAGATGCAGGCTTCGCGCTCCGGTCGGCACCAGGGGCCGATCGTCGGTGAGGGCGCCACCGAAATGCAGAAGACGCGGCCGTATGAATTCGGCGACTCCGTCACGCACATGGACATCCCGGCCACGTTCGTCAACGCGCTGCTGCGCAGCGGCCCCGGCCTGCCGGTGCGCCTCAAGACCGAAGACATCGTCATCCACAAGACGCGCAACAATCCGAAATGCGCCTCGGCCGTGCTGCTGGACATGAGTGGTTCGATGGGACATGGCGGCCAGTACGTAAACGTCAAGCGCATGGGCCTCGCCCTTGACGGCTTGATCCGCAGCGAATATCCCGGTGATTTCCTGCAATTCATTGAGATGTACACCTTCGCGAAGCCGCGCCACATCTCGGACATCCCGATGCTGATGCCGAAGCCGGTGACAATCCGAAGCTACGTTGTGCGCCTCAAGGCCGATATGAGCGATCCGAATACCAGCGAAGGGGAAATCCCGCCGCACTTCACGAACATCCAGCATGGACTGCAACTCGCCCGGAAGTTTCTGTCGGCGCAGGACACTCCCAATCGGCAGATTATGCTCATCACCGACGGCTTGCCCACCGCCCACTTTGAAGGCGAATGGCTATATCTGCTCTACCCACCGGACCCACGGACCGAGAATGCCACGCTGCGCGAGGCCCAACTTTGCTCCCGCGAAGGGATCACCATCAACATCTTCCTGTTGGCGAACTGGAACCAGTCGGAAGAAGACGTGCGCTTCGCTTACCGCGTGGCGGAATCCACGAAGGGCCGCGTTTTTTTCACGGCGGGCAACGAACTGGACCGCTATGTCGTCTGGGACTACATCGCCCGGCGCAAGCAGATTATTTCGTAAGCCGCCCCTGTTGTTTCCAGAGGTGCAGCGTCAGGCGTGCCATCGAATCCTGGTCCTGATACACGCCCTCCAGACGGTCGCCGTCGCACTGGGCCTCGACGCTGGCATGGCCGACCAGGTCGCGCGGCTCCTGCTCCCGAAGGACCCGCGTGAAGCCCCACCGGGCCTTCCCACCCTGGACGGTCCCCTCGATTTCCCATTGGTAAGCGCCTGCCTCGGTAGCGTATATGCCGCGAAAGCGCGCCCCGTCGCGCTCAGCGACGACGACGTGCACGTCGCCGTCGTCGTGATCTCCCACCGGGATCCAGCGAAAGGCCCCGTCCCATTCGCTCCCAGCCTGGAAGGCGTCGGCCGCGGGCGCTGCCGCGCCGGGTCCACTCGCTGGGGGCGGCGCCACAGTTGGGCGCGGCCGTGCGAGCCAGAGCGCCGTGGCCAGCGCGATTGCGGCTGCGAGGACGGCCAGCAGCCAGACCAAGAGGCCATTCCGCCGCATGCGGGGAGGGGGGGCCGCGGCCGGCTCCAGGCGCCCTTCCAGGGCGTCGGCGAGCGCCTCCAGGGAAGCGAAACGAGCCTTGGGGTCTTTCGCCATCGCGGTCAGGCAGACGCGCTCCAGCCGCCGGTCGAGATCCGGGCGGAAGTGCGACGGCGGCGCCGGCTCGCGCAAGAGGACCTGCGTCAGCACCTCGTGGGCGTCTCCCAGGAAAGGGAGCCGGCCGGTAAGCATCTCGTAGAGCATTACGCCCAGGCTGTACACATCGCAGGCCGGCCCCGCGTCGGCGACGCCGCGGATCTGCTCGGGCGCTGCGTAGGCCGGAGTGCCGATGAGGACGCCGGGGACAGTCGTCCGCGCGTCAAGAGGGCCAGCGCGGCGCGCCAAGCCGAAGTCCATGACCACCGGCTCGCCGCGCTCGTTGACCATGACGTTGGCCGGCTTCAGGTCGCGATGGATCACGCCGGCCTGGTGCGCGGCGTGGACCGCTCGCGCGACAAGCACCGCCAGCCGGACGGCCGTCGTTTCGGGCAACGGGCCTTCCCGCCGCAGCAGCGCGGACAACGGTTCTCCGCGAATCACCGGCATGGTCAAGAAGTGGAAGCCGTCCGTGGCGCCGTGGTCGTAGACCGGGCACAGGTTGGGGTGCGTGAAGGCGGCGGCGATGCGGGCTTCGCGGAGGAAGCGCGCGGCGCGTTCCGGTTCGTTCTCTCCGAAACGCGAAATCTTGAGGGCGACGCGGCGGTCCAGGTGCGTGTCGTGGGCCAGGTAGACCACCCCCATGCCGCCGCGGCCCAGCTGCTCGAACAGGCGGTAGCGGCCGAACGCGTCGGAAGGGGCCGGCCCGAGGAACGAGCTGGGCGCCGCGGCCGGCGTTTCCGGACAGCCGGAAGGCGGCGGCATGGACTCAGCGCCCGACTGCGCGGCCATCGCTCGGTGCAGCTCGATTTGATCCTTAAGCACCCCGGAATATGCATGAAAGCGGCCCTCGTACTCCGGCGCGTCGGGTTGGTCGCCGAGTCGTTCGCGGATGAGGAACTCGTTGAAGATCAGGTCGAGAGCGCATTCCGGGTCGCCGGCCACGTCCGGGCGCCGCCCCAGATATTCCTCCACAAGGATGCGTTCTCCGGCCTGCCAGCGCTCGCGCTGGTCGATGCGCAGCGCCGCGGCCGCCTCGGCGGCGGTCAGGGGCCCGGCGGACGCGAAAAAGGCGTCCAGGTCCGGGCGGCCGCCCTCGCGCCACAGCCGCCAGAGCTGATCGGCTGCGCGGACGTCGGACTTCACGGCGCCGGGTTCATGCATGGCTCAATCCGTTCCAACGCGGCCGGCGGCGCTCAGGCGCCGTCTTCCTCGTCCAATCCCAGCTGGCGGGCGACGCGATCGACGGCCCGCGAGAGTTGCATCCGCCGAGCCTTGGCCGTGCCGCCGAACCGCACGGCCACGTCGTCCCACGAGGCGCCGTGGGCGCGGAGGTCGGCGATCCGGCGTTCGTCCTCGGTCAGCGACTCGCGGAACCGGGCCAGCAGCTCCCGCCCCGCGACCACTTCGCTCGGGGTCGGCTCCCCGGACGCCGCCCGGTCCAGCGCCTCCGCCCCATCGGCGGCGATGCGGCGCACGTCGCGGCGCAGGCGGTGCTGCCGGCGCGCGGCCGACGCCAGCTTGTTGCGCGCCATGCGCACTAGCAAGCCGACCAGTTGGCCCGGAAGGTTCAGATCGTACTCGCCTGCGGCGGTGCGGACAAAGAAGCTGGCCAGCACCGACTGGCAAACGTCCATCGAATCGAAGAGGCGGCCCAGCCGGCGATCCTCAAGCTGCAGCCGTACCTCGCGGCGGATAAGCGGCTCATAGCGCCGAACCAGGTCGGCGGCGGCCTGTTCGTCGCCGGCCCGGACGCGGCGGATGAAGTCCGCGAAGGTGCTGTCGTCGGACATGGCGGAGTCCCCGATTCCGTCCTGCGCTCCTCCCTTTTACCAGATGGGCGCCGTACATGGCAATGAACCCCCGGATCTTGTTCCGTGAAAAAATCCGTGAGGCGATGTGCCTTTTGCACTGGGACGGCGATCAAGAGTGTGTGGGGCGCCGGTGGGCCGAGGCCTGAACGCCGGAACGGGCCCCTGGCGCCCCCCCCGAACCGATGAGGCGATCTCATGAAAGCTACGGTCGAAATGACTTTTTTGGAGAGCAGCGGCAGCCTGACCATCAACTTCCGGTCGATCCCAAGGACGCCGCTGCAAACCACGGCTCAGATGAAACAGGTGCAGGACCGTCCCGTCCCCTTCGGGCAGTACCAGCGCCATTCTATGTCCCTTATCGCTCAGAGGCGAAGGACCGGGCTGCTCGGCCGTTCGGAATGGACCTTCGGCCTGATCGCGCCCGCCGACTGGGACGGCAAGGGGTCCAAACCGGGCGGCATGTTCGACCTGTCCCTGGCGGGAGCCCGCAAAACCGACGCCCGGTCGTTTCTTGATGTGCTAACGCTCCCGGGGGACGTGGAAGCCTTGGCGCCGATTTTCGACGATCCCGAGTCGGACGTGACGCTCTTCTATAAAAACTATCCCTGACCGCACCCGAAAAGGCGCCCTTGCGTTTACGGCGATGAGGAGGCGGGGCTTCAACCGTCAAGAAAGCGAGACGGCCCATGATCATCCGCGACGCGTCGTTCGAGAACATCGTCATCGACGACTCCGGGTCGTTCGATTCGAGCTATGCAACGGAAGTGGCCGCCCTGCTGGCGACGTTGCGAAAGAGCTGGACCGGCTGGGCGGCCCTGCGGGCCGTCTACGACCGGCGCAAGAACAAGCGCAAGGAGGACCAGGAGTTGCGGATTGTGCCCTTCACCGCGAAGGACCGGAAGGAGAACCCGACGGCCGCGGCCTTCGCCGCGGCCAAGAACTGGACGAACGCGACGGCCCGTTACTCCGCCGGCTACCAGTGCGGCGGGGTGGACGATCCGGCGACGCCGCGGGACGACCGCTACGACGTGACAGGGGTTCAGGGGACAGGGGTCGGCAGCAGCTCCTTCATTCACTTCAACCCCCGCGACGGCAAGCGCCCCGACTGCACCCTGCTACACGAGCTTGTTCATGCCGTTCGCCAGATGGCCGGCGCTTCGGACTGCGTCCCGATGGAAAACTTCCTCCGCAACTACGACACCGAGGAGGAGTTCTACTCGGACGTCGTGACGAACACCTACCTGTCGGAACGGGGAGAAGACGATCAGATCCGGTTCGGCCACCGCCAGGAAAAGACGATGGAGGTCTTCCTCGCCTGGGATCCGCTGCTGCCCGAAAACCCCCCGACGCCGGCCGGCCTGCTCAACCACCCTGCGCTGGGCAAGCCGGTGCGCCGTCTGCTGTTCAAGATGACGGCGGACACGGACGACATGTGCAAAAACATCGCCTACAAGGTGCGCCCCACCGCGAAGTGGAACCTGCTGCGGGAGTACATGGACAACCCGGCCAAGTACCCGATGTACTGACGGCGGAACGGCAGCCGCGACTCTTCCCCGAAAGCGAGGCCTCCATGAAGCGCGACATTTCATTCGAGAACATCGTCATCGACAGCGGGATTAACGCACCCAACGTTTATGCCCCCATCATCCCCGACCCGGCCTACGAAACAGCCGTCGCCGAACTCCTGGCGACGCTGCGCAAGACTTGGACGGGCTGGGCGGTCCTGCG
>Ga0307476_10002600_pt1 | contig 10743 bp, 14 predicted proteins | sample atmos_gasesECM2C_2_FD_203314 | JGI IMG/M metagenome (GOLD analysis project Ga0307476, IMG submission 203314) | Hardwood forest soil microbial communities from Morgan-Monroe State Forest, Indiana, United States - atmos_gasesECM2C_05 | ecosystem: Environmental > Terrestrial > Soil > Temperate... | reverse complement strand
GTGTCACTTCGCTGTTTTGATAAGCACATGCTCACAACAGGACTCACGTCGGACTCAAAAGCTGCGGCTTCGCCGACTTGGGCTTGACATTTGTGAAGCTCTCCATTGTTTGGGTCAACTGCGCGTCCACTTCGTCCGCGATAATCATGACATCGGGCAGCAGCAAGTTAAAATCCAGCACATTGAGGTTCTTATGTAAGGTTCCAAAAATGGTCACTTGAAGAATTCGTGATTCATGGATCAGCATGCCCGGTGTATAGCGTTGCGTCCGTCTCAACTTGCCATGCGAGACGGCGGCGCGGGAGTCGAGCGCGTCACTGTCTTTACTGGGCAATGTGGGTGTGCCCAGCCGAGCCACTATGTCGTCAAGCAACTTCGGAAGATGTCCGGTGCGCTGCTCATCGCTAAGATGAAGATGGTTGAGTTCAGGGGTGGTCTTTGTTCGTCTCAACCAATCTGCGATCAGACTCACCTTACAGCGCCTGAGAATTTCAGCCACGCTCTCCTTGCTCGTAGGTTGCGATTTGTCATCCTCCGGAAAAGCAGTGTGCGCGATTGGCACTTTGAGGGGAACAGCCATCTAATACTCCTGTCCTGGTAACGACTGACACAACGATAGTCCCTGAAACACTTTGGGGCTGGTCAATTGTGAACATGTTCTTTGATTGCTGGGCTGGGAACTCGACATTCGCACACCGCTTTTGGAGTTTTGCGGGGTGCGGATGCAGGAAATTTTAGACGGGTTGGCAGCGCCCACAGGCTGGAACAAGTTGTGAAGATGGTGAATGAGGCATGAGGTAGAAAGCAACGGCAGGCGAGGTGAGCATAATCCGCGTCAACGGAGATTCGAATCGAGTTGCATCCCCTGATACGGTCATCGGAGTTCAGGCCATATCAGGAATTAGTGTAGATCGATCTATCGTGCCCGGTGGGTTAGGGTGCGAGGTCTCGGGAAGCCGACCCTTTCCGCCACCGCTGGCCATGTACATTGCCAGTTCCAGCCGACTCCAGACTCCAAGTTTGTCAAACGCGCTGTGCAAATGATTCTTGATCATTTGTTCGCTGGTGCCGACGATTTTGCCAATTTCGCGATTGGTCAGGCCTTCCCAGACAAGAATCGAAATCTGACTTTCCAATAGGTTGAGCCCCGCGCAAGGCGTCATGACTGCACCATCCCCTTCGTGAACAGAACGAGCCAACTTCACGCGTTTACGTCCATCGAGGATTCCGGCACGTAAAAACAGCATGCGAAGATGCTGTTTTACGGTGCGCGGACTAATATTTAACTGGTCTCCAATTTCCTTATTGCTGCATCCCTGCACGAGCAAGTTCAAGACTTGCTGATCGCGAGGAGAGACTTTCACTGGAAAAAGATTGGTCATGATTTGTTCCCCTATGCCGGACTTATAATGGTCGAACACCGATTTTCTTTAGCTGCGGATTCCCCGAGTTGTTCGCAAGCCGGAAGGATTTAATTCATAAACGATACCCGGCCACGTTCGACGACCACTTGCCTCACGCTACATCACGCTTTTGCATTTCTGTGCTTCACTCCGCTTCCAATCCTAGGATTGTTATGCGTTTCAGTATGCTGCCAGCAGCCGGACGCTTACGATTGACTCTTGCCGGGGCGTCGGCATGAGCATAGATCATGCACCAACTTGGTTATGCAGGGATATTCACTCTTGAACACTTCTGATAGTTATCGTGAAGGAAGGTCAGCTCGATGAGGCACCGGTCGATTTACTCAAGACTGTCCAACTTTGAAGGGACACCACATGAGCGGCGATAGTCAGGTTCTCACGATTGAACGAAAAGTGAGCACCTGAACGCGGCCTCTCCCTGCGGTCTTTTCCCCGTTCTGTCTAGCGGTGCAGCCAAGCAATCGTTGGTTCACTGTTGTCGGGGACCGAGGGAGTTTCTTCGATCCGTCTTGGACAGTGCGCGCTTTTAACGATTGTGACGATCGTCAACCGCAGGGAGAGGCATCTCTGACCCATGCATAAGTGAAGTCTGAGATCGCAGGTCTAGCAGGAACCCATCCACCTCCGCTTCATTTCGCGCAGGTCAGGATACCTCGGAAAGATAGCATGGAGCAGCGCCGTGCTTTCCCCGATATTCAAGGCGTCGTTCGTCTTCATGGCTTCGCCATGCACTCTCTAGGATCAAAGGATGATTTACGTTGCGAAATAGACATCAACGGTTCCGCCCGCACACTCGGCGATTGATAGTTGTAGGTCCTCGCGATCCGATAAATCGTGCTTTTCCCGATGCCCAGCAATCGCGCTGCGAGACGATAGTTACCGCCGCACTTGTCGAGCGCATCTACAATCGCCCGGCCTTTAACCTCGCTCAATGGAAGAATGATCCCGAACGGTGTTCGTATTGCATTAGAGAAGGCACTCATAGCTCAATGCTCCTAGGATATCTGTTAAGTATCCTTTTCCAATTCCTGGTCGATGAACGGCCGCAAGCAATCTGGCGGCCACTGAAACACCGCTTTGGGTCTGCGAGTCAAGACTTTCAGCTTCGAATCATGAGGAAAATGGTCGGGATCGCAAGCCGGTAGGTCGACTATCATGAGCGGACTCTCCCAAAAAAGAGTTGGCGCAGTATCTCCCTAAACTGCGCCATCAGAGGAAAACAGCGGACAACGGGGGGAGGGCCGCGTGAGTTCCTTTAGCACGTCTCCTTAATCGCATCAACTTACATCGCGATGTATTTGGTGTCTATTCAAAAGTGGACATACTGGCGGTCAGCAGCTTCGATCCGCAGGGCGGCGACGTCAGAGCGCAAACGGCAACAGCAGTAAATCAACACGCCGCAGCCACTCATTCGCCCCGTAGCAGCGCATTTCAAGAACCAACGATACCTGAGCGAATCGCCTTTCCGCAGAGTTCCCGGCTGCCCGCAAATCTCGTTGGTATGGAAGGACTCCTGTTCGGCCGCATCGATGCGCTGGCGGATTGCGTCATTCGCATGTTCACATGGATAATGGATACGGGGCCCGCCAAACTTCTCTTTCACTTGGAGGATTTCAAACTTGCAGTCGATTGCCCGCTCGAACTCCTTAACCAGTGATTCCAAGTCCTCGTAGAGGCGCGACAGTATGTCGAACCACCCGTCGCCATTCCGGAGGCCCGAAGACATGGCGGGGCGGCGAACACAGCCCTCGGTATTGAATTGATGAGGCCACCGCTCGACCAACCGTTGCTCCAGTTCCTTGTCCATCTTAGAAAAATAGCAACGTGACTCAGCGGAGTGCCGTGCGCTCGGCATTGCGTCAATCTTGTGATCTCCTTTTCTGATCTCGTCGATGTGGAAGTTACGCCAGCGGTATTCTTTGGAAATCCCGGCTTGCGCTTCGTCTTTCCGTTCGGATCGGCTCCGCAGGGCATCGGCCAAGGCGCCGATGGAGGCGGCGACTCTACCTTCTGCTGCTGCCATCGCCACCGCCGATGCTCACATCCGCAACCACCGGAACATGGTCGCTGAGGTGCCCCCACTCTCGGAACGACCCGACTTCGACTGAACTCAGCCGCCAACTCGTCGGCACAAATACGTAGTCGATGTGAAAGGGCTTGTCCCGATGACGGTAAAAGTAATAGGTTGGGCGTGTTTCGGTTCCTTGCTTCTCGCCGTGATGTGCGTGATACGCGCTGATTAGACCGTGCCCTTCGAACAGACGCACTACCTCGGTGTGGTTCCGTCCGGGGTGGTTCGCGTCCCATTGCACATTGCTGTTGAAGTCTCCAGCCGCGACAGCGGGTGCGTTGTTGAACCAACCACGATGTTTTACGAGGCATCGGTGAACCTCCCCGATGTAATTGTCGGCACGCCTTGTCCCGACCGGGCAAGCCCAGATCGCTAGCAAGTTGAAAGCCGCTACTGCGCCATGAACCCGAACGGGAACCACCCATTTGCCGAAGAGTTTGTCCACTGCTTTGACCTTGAACTGTGCGCTGCAAAAGACTGCCAACCCCTTGTTTGGATTGGCACCGAACCACAGGCCAGAGAGACCGTGGCCGTGGAGAACTTCCACCGACTTCTCGGAGCACTCCTGAATTACTGCGATGTCGGGATTGAGCGCCAATAAATTCGGCGCTTTCCTAGCAAGAGCCATCCCGCAATTCCAAGTAAGGATGCGCACAAATGCCATGTTCCTGAGTCTAGCGGATGGAAACCTAACTCCTCACAATCTGATCCGAACTCGCGATCACGAAAGGTGAAGGTCGATCTATCCCAACAAATCTCTCACCATGCTGAGCCATTCCGCATCCAGTGGCTCTCGGCAAACAGGCTCCCGACCATTCCCGACCATGCCAGTACGTTGCGTTGATCGCCTTCCCTAGTATCCGAAGTGCTCTGGCTGTTGTCGGGTTGTCGGCTCTGGCTACGTGGGTTAGTTATACTTGGTTATGCAATCACGCTGTAAATCTTGAGGGGGATTATGGCAAATCTGGAAAATGCGCTTCAGCAGCTTCGTGCGGAGCAGCGAGAAGCGCAGTTGCACGCAGAAAACTTGGGCCAAGCGATTTCAGTGATCGAGTCGCTACACGGTTCCGGATCATCTCACCAAACAAGCCAACCGAAGCGAACCATATCGGCAGCTTCACGGCGGAAAATGGCGCTGGCGCAGAAGGTGAGATGGGCGAATGCTCGAAAGGAATCGCAGCCAGCAGTAATGGCAGGCTCAGCCCATCAAAAAGGCCATACGATGTCGGCTTCAGCCCGGAGAAAGATCGCTGCGGCACAGCGGGCACGCTGGGCGAAGATACGAGCGGGGAACAAGAAAGCTGCGTAGAGACTACGGAGCCTGCTACAGATACGCAAACATTCCTCAAGCCAAGGATGCTCGGAGAAGACTCAATCGAGACTACAACGCATCAGGCGTTGGGATAGCGACATGACCACTATGGGGTTACTCATTCTTGGTCTAGCACTTCTTATCAGCATTTTCTTCAATTGGCTTCAACTTAAGTGGCGCAAGGAAGAGCGGGCGGCACGTGCAGCAGACAATGCGGAACAAGAACGCAAAGGCGAAGCGAGGGCAGCCGAGCAACGACTGAAGGAACAGGCAGCCCCGCTGTTTTTCAACTTCGATGGGACTTCTGGTCCGATACTGATCACCGGAAGTCAGCATTCGTCGCAAGGGCCATTCATGTACTTATGGGGTCTGGTGACCGTCGTGAATCGCGCTCAGGTGTCTATGAAAATCACCCCGCTCCGGCTCCTCATGGGCGGCGAAGAATGGCCTGTTCAAAGCATTTCCTTCCACCTGAAATCCAACACCACGGACAGATCAGACCGAATTAGCTTGAAGGGGAACGACCAGGAAGACTACGAATTGCACTTTAGGTTTCCAGACGACAAATGCCCGATTGGTAGTGGGGAGCTCTGGTTTGCAAGCAACAACCGACCCGGAGAGTTTTCGGTACCGGTTAGGTTCCCTGAATAAATTGTGCGTCGCGTCAACAGCTTGAGTCTATCATGTTCGGTTTTTCTTCGCCTACCGCAAGACCGTCTATTTTTGAGATTGCGTGGTGGTTCGAGTGGGGCTGGGAAAGGCACGCTAGGCTGTTCAAAAAAACCGCTGGGAGGATTTCGACGGGTTGGGTGGCACTGGGGTGGCTCGGCGGAGCCGACTACCCGCTGCGGGCACCTGTGGCTGAAACGCTGAAACTGTGCGACTCAACCAACAAAATCCTAACTAGAACCACACAATTCAAGCAGTGTGTGTTGAAATCGACCGTCCGATTTCTCAATAACATCGGAAAAATTGACAGCGACCACCCTCGACTATGAGTCCACTGCTCGCACCGCTGAGCTACGGTCCAACTTTGTTACCCGCTAACACAACAGCATTCCGTATATGGGTGACCCCAAATTCGCTCCATGTCCCAGCTAAAGAGAATTAGTGACTTGGGAAATAGTTTGACGAAGGAGCGTTTCTTTTCTTCCGGTCCCAGCATCAATAGTCTGCAGTGGTTGCGCCGGCGTTGTCTTTCGTTGTAGATTCGATTGAAGGACTCTGGGTAACATGCGGTCAATCTCGAAACGCTTAGCATGGCTTTCTTTGGTGCTGACCTTGTGGTCGGCATTCGCCTTTGCCGTGCATCGTCATTCGAGTCAGGATGAGTCTGCTACTTGTCAGGTTTGCGTTGCCGCGCACTCCGCCTCTCCGACCAACGCTTCCCCGACACCCAAGCCGGTCTTCCGTCGCGTACTCCGGCACAGGCCGAAGCCCACTTCAGCCAAACAATGTCTGGTAGCGTTTGCTTTATACGTCCGTCCGCCTCCTGCGGTCTAAAGATCAGATTTATTGCCGAGTATAGGCCCGGTTCGTTTCCCAGTGAACCGTTCTCTTGATCTTTTCGACCAATTCCATGGAGGAATCATGCAGGCTTCATGCAGGGAGTCGCTTCACGCGGCTTTGATAGTGTCTTTCTGTCTGGTACTGGGTCTATCCGTTTCCGCGCAGTCTGTTGGAAATTCTGGTTCCATCAACGGCAGCGTAGTCGATCCTACGGGAGCGGTAGTCTCTAACGCCAATGTTGACATCCGTAATCCCGTGAGCGGTTTTGATCGCTCGACTACCACGGACGCAACCGGAAAATTTGCCTTCACCAATGTGCCTTTCAATCCCTACCATCTGACCGTGACTGCGACAGGCTTCTCCTCCTACGCACAGGACGTAGAGCCTCGCTCATCCGTTCCCGTCAGCGTTGCTATCAGTCTCAAGGTTTCGGGATCAACCACTCAGGTGTCGGTCGAGGCGGAAGGCGGAGACTTGATCGAAAATGACTCCACCTTCCACACGGATGTAGACCGGAACTTATTTGATAAGCTGCCGCTGGAGAGCCAGTCTTCGTCGGTCAGTTCGCTGGTCACGCTCGCCACGCCAGGTATCTCAGCCGACTCGAACGGACTGTTCCATGGATTGGGTGATCACGCGGAAAATTCGTTTTCGGTTGACGGGCAACCGATTACCGATCAGCAAAGCAAGGTGTTCTCAAACCAAATTCCACTGGAATCGATCCAGTCGATGGAAGTTATCTCCGGAGCGCCACCCGCCGAATACGGCGACAAGACCAGCATCGTGATCAATGTCACGACCCGCTCCGGGCAGGGAGAGACGACACCGCATGGAAGTTTCACAACTTCCTACGGATCATTTGGGACTTCCAATGCTACGCTTGACCTTGGCTATGGCGGCAAGAACTGGGGGAACTTCATCTCAGCGAGCGGATTGAACAGCGGGCGTTTCTTAGACCCGCCAGAGTTCGCGGTAATGCACGATAAGGGCAACGAAGAAAATCTCTTCGACCGCGTGGATTATCAGATCACCTCCGCAGACTCAATTCACTTGAACTTCGGTTATACGCGCTCTTGGTTCCAGACCCCGAATACATTCGACTCCCAGTTTGCCACTCCTTGGAATGGCGTCGTGGTGGCTAACGGCGGCCGTGATCCCAATGGCAACGTGGTCGGACCCGCCGACCAGCGCTCGCAAATAAAAACCTTTAACATTGCACCCTCATGGACCCGGTTGTTGAGTTCAAACGCCGTGTTTACCATGGGCGCTTTCGTTCGCCGCGACCAATTCAACTACTATCCCAGCGGCAACCCTTTCGCCGATCTTGGTCCAACCAATCTGCAAAGAGAGACCGTGGGACAGGATCGGAAGCTCACCAACGCAGGCGTGCGGTCAGACCTTTCCTACGTCAAGGGGATTCATAACCTAAAGGTCGGGGCGGTTTATCAGCAAACCTTCCTCGATGAACAGGACACGCTCGGCATCGTCGACCCAACGCTCCTTCCCGTCACTTTCGGCTGTCCGAACGGACGTCCTGCTCCCGATCCGTGCGCCGTGCTGCCAGCTTTTGATCTGACGAGAGGCGGTCATTTGTTCACTTTCAATGGCCACACCGATGTGAAGGAACTTGCTTTGTACGCGCGCGATAACATCGTCAAGGGAAATTGGTCTTTGAATCTGGGACTGCGTGCCGACTTCTACAACGGCTTGACCACGCACAAAGAACCCGAGCCTCGTGTCGGGGTCGCTTACAACATCAAGAAGACGAACACCGTTCTTCGCGTATCCTACGCACGAGTGCTGGAGACTCCCTTCAATGAAAACCTTGTTCTGTCCAGCGTCGGATGCGCCAACGATGTTTTGAATCCGCTTCTGGGCTGTACCGTCTCAGGTTCAACCCCGTTTTCTCCCGGCTGGCGTAATGAGTTCCACGCTGGAATCCAGCAGGCTTTTGGCCGGTATCTGGTGTTTTCCGGCGAATACATTTGGAAGTACACGCACAACGCGTACGACTTCAGCATTCTGGGGAACACTCCGATTACCTTTCCTATTGAGTGGGACAGATCGAAAATTCCAGGGTACGCGGGCCGCGTGAGCGTGCCGAACTACCGGGGATTCTCGGCGCTGGCGGTTTTCTCCAGCGTGGCGGCACGCTTCTTCACGCCGCAGATCGGCGGAGCTGGCGCTGTGCCAGCCGTGGCGGTGGGATCAACGACCTCTACCCCGTTCCGCATCGATCACGACGAGAAGTTCAATCTAACTGCGCATATTCAATACCAGCCGTGGAAGTTCGGCCCGTGGTTCGGCTTTAACTGGCGCTATGACAGCGGCCTGGTAGCGGGGCAAACTCCTTGTTTTGGCGGTAACTGCGCTCAGACCACCGTCGACTCGACCGGGGCTCCGGCGGTTGCGATGACCGACTCGTTCGGGACTCCGCTGACCGCGGATCAGGAGTTCGAGGCGGGCCTTTTCTGCGGTTCGATACGTGCCACACCAACAGTGGCGCTTCCGAATCCGTGCCCACTGTCGCAGTACGGATCGACCCTGTTAAACGTACCTAAACCCAATACAGAAAACGACGACAAGAATCCGCCGCGAATCGCAGCTCGAAGTCTTTTCGACATTTCGGTCGGGCACGATAATTTGTTCCGGGGCGATAAGTACAAAGTGAGTCTGCAAGTGACCGCCATCAACATCACCAATAAGTACGCGCTGTATAACTTTCTCTCGACGTTCAGCGGAACGCACTACGTGACGCCGCGGACGCTGACGGCAGAACTTGGGTTCCACTTCTAAACGGCCTGCGGCTGATGAGGGCAGTACGTTCGAGAGCGCATTGCCCTCGTCTACCTGGTTCGCTCGCAGTATGTTGTAGATCTTGGCAAATCGGGGCTTTGCGTCACTCCTGCGTTTGCTGAATGAAGGTAAGCAGATTCGTTTGAAGGATATTTTTCCGTTCCTCGGGCAGGTCGATGAAGCGGAAGGGCTGCAGCCATCCCTGTGTGGCCCACATGGGAAACATCATCTCAGCCTTCTCGCGGATTGTCGTTTCCCCGAGGTGAAAGATAAACTCCACCTGCAGTTTTTCGTCCAGTGGCTGTTCGACGTTGACCAGTCCACCAGTGGTGGAAAGCTGATGCAGCTTGCCTCGAATCTGACGCCGGTTGGGCAGACGAATCAATGCCAGTACGGAACCTCGCAGCTTAACCCGAAAAGGGCGCGGCGTTTCGCTCGGCGCACTCGCCGAGGAGATTTCAGTTGCGGCGGGCTCTGGGTTCTGCGACATCGTGTCTGAATTATGGCACCACGTCGGTTACTTCTGGAGGTTACGAAAGAACGGGAGGCGACCACCACCATTGTCTGTCGGGACCGCTGAGGTATTTGAACGACACAATTACTTTCGCCGCGGAAGAGCCTCGCCGTGACCGGAGAACCGATTGTAGGGCCATGCATTCTTGCCTTTTTTCGTCGTGTCTTCGGCGCCGTTGGGTGCAGCGCCCGAATCGGGGAGGCAGTTCCAATCCTCCGGTGGATCGGCAATCCCCCATACATTGCCCTGGTTGAACAGCGACACTCCGATCAAAAAGCTTTTCGCGTCCTTGCCCAAGGGCAGACAATTCGCTACACGACCCGATGCGCTTCCTCCGCCCGGCAGTTCACTTAGGAGTACCGGAGTTTCAATCGGCAAGGCCTGCGATGCCCGGATCCCGCAGCCTTGCGGACTTACGATCACAGCAACGCACTGCGCCGAGAACGAATGCCTGCGATCCATGCTGGTGACGAGCAGAGAAATCTGCACACGTAATCGCGTGCTGCGCCGCACTGTCTTGGGTGTAAGTATTTCCATATTGCCGACAACGAACCGCCAACGTACTAGTGTGACAGAACGGGGGCTTGATGCACCCTAAAGAATAAGGGCATTCAGGTGACGGAAGTAACACGTGGCCTGTTGGCATCAGGCAAAAAGCGCCGTCCTCTGCGATCAACGTCGCTACGTTGCCTGCTAAGATTGCTCCAAGTCCGTGAGCCCGTCCGCGCCGAGTGTCGAAGTTGTTCCCGAATGGAGTCTCTTACTGGCCGCAAGCTCTCCGAATCTGCGGGACCTTGATCTTAGTCACATTCGACCACTCCTGCATCAATCTCTGGATTGGATTGCGACCCTTCGCCTCGCGGATCAACACGGCACAGCCTCGCTGCTCTATCAAAACCTCGCGCCTCTCCACGATGTCGTTCCGCCTGCTGTGCTGGCATCGCTGCGCCAGAGTTACGAGAGAAATATTCACAAGTCCCTTTTTCTCGTCCGCGAACTGATCCGCATTCTCGATTGTCTCCGCGGCCTCGGCATCGATGTCATCCCTTACAAAGGCGTCGTCCTGTCGGAGGTGTACTACGGCGACATGGCGCTGCGGCAATCCGGCGACATGGAC
>Ga0307476_10002599_pt1 | contig 10743 bp, 9 predicted proteins | sample atmos_gasesECM2C_2_FD_203314 | JGI IMG/M metagenome (GOLD analysis project Ga0307476, IMG submission 203314) | Hardwood forest soil microbial communities from Morgan-Monroe State Forest, Indiana, United States - atmos_gasesECM2C_05 | ecosystem: Environmental > Terrestrial > Soil > Temperate... | reverse complement strand
CGCACGCTCCTGTGGAGCCGACGCGCGAAAGGTGACGCGAAAAATCTGGCTTGCGTTGGCCGCTATTTCAGCAATCGGCGGCACCACGATCAGCTCGTCGGAATCGACGTACACATCCACCCCGTCGCCTTGGCTCCACGCCAGGGTCTGCGTCTGGAAACTCACTGGATGATCGGCGGAGTTGGCTATAGTGATCGACGTAATTCGCCGGTCTGGTGACAATTCCACCAGCACCGGCGAGATCGTTAACGCCTGCGCCTTGCCGCATAAGCCGAGCGCCGAGGCACTGATAACTGCGGCCAGGACGACCCCAAACTGGATCACGGCTTGGGGTCGCATGTTGGGCTTCAGTACGAAACGGTCACCACGAGAGGGGCAGCAGTGGCATAGGCCCCGGCTGCTTTCGTCGCAAAGTTCGCAACGGGTACCCGGGCATACAAAACCACCGCATGAGGAACGCCATCCTGGGTCAAACCGAACGAAAGGGCGGGCCCGATGGCGATCGCCAAATCATCCGCCACGGCTCCGGCCGTCAGACTGAGGTTGAACGAAATTGGATTGAGGCCGCCGCCATCGACCATGGTTCGTGCGCCCGGCACAAACATGACCGGGGTAAGTCCGGCCGAGCAAGCGATCTGCAGCGAGGTACCGGTGTTAGCCTGCTGGTCAACGCCGGCCAGCGTGCTGAAGCTCGCGAAACTAATAACGGGGGCGGCGGAGACCGAGCATGCGGAGGCCAATACCGCGTTCACGGTCAAGTTGCCAGTCGCGGTCGTCGCGCCGGCGGCGCCGCTCAACGCAAGCGAGGCCACCGCAGCGGCCAATAAACCGATCTTCTGTTGCTTAAGCATAATCGTCGCATCCTTAAAAGAGTCAAACTACGCCCCGATCCACGGTTGGCCTAGCTGCTCCTGAAAGGTATTGAAGCGCGTTGTTCATCAGCGTCGATGAACGAGCGCACACGGAATTCGGTCCTCCGGCTTCCTTGGCGGTCCCGCTGTCCTAGGATTGCACATCCCGTAGACCGGTAACTTTGCGTCCCCGCGTTTCCGTCGGGTTTGCCCTTTTTCAGAGCCGACGCTTCCTGTGGCAGAAAACGCGGACCTCCTCATTGTCCCGAATCGTCGCCTCTCCGTCTCGGCCTCGTGCTGAGTCTGGCGAGAATGATCTAGGCCAATGCGCGCAGATTATCGCGTTCGCTTTGCTTACGCGCACGAGTGTGTCTCGCTTCGATGCCCGATGTATGAGGATTGCGACGTACTCTGTACGATGCCAACCATCTGAATGAGGTATTGGCCGTCCGGCTCCCGACTATCGCCGTCCTCGCTGCGTTCGCTGGCAGCACCCGCGGCGGGGTCTGCTGCAACCGCTAGTAACACCCTTGGCTGCGCACCCGCACCGTCAGTAGCGAATCAGCGCGGATCCCCAGGTGAAGCCGCCGCCGAACGCCTCCAGCAGCAGCAGCTGGCCGCGCTTGACGCGCCCGTCGCGAATACCGGTATCGAGGGCGAGCGGCACCGACGCCGCAGAGGTGTTGCCCTGGGTGCCGATCGTCACGATGACCCGCTCCATCGGCAGATCGAGCCGCTTGGCGATAGCCTCGATGATCCGAATGTTCGCCTGATGGGGAATCAACCAATCGAGTTGGTCCTTGCTGATCCCGTTGGCATTGAGCGTCTCCGTGACCAGGTGCCCCAGCGTGTTGACGGCGACCTTGTAGACCTCGTTGCCCTTCATCTGCACGCCGGCCTTGCCTTCGCGCACCAATTTGAAGCCCTTGGATACGCCGTCCGGGTACAGCAGCAGATCCTTGTACTTGCCGTCGGAATGCAGGCGGGTGCTGATGATCCCGGGTTCGGCGGACGGCGTAAGTACCACGGCGCCGGCGCCGTCCGCGAACAATACGCAGGTGCCCCGGTCGTTCCAATCGACGATTCGCGTCAAGGTCTCGGCACCCACGACGAGCGCGCATTTCGATTCGCCCAGCCGGACGAATTTGTCCGCCACGCTCAACGCATAGACGAAGCCGGTGCAGGCGGCCTCCAAGCTGAAGGCCGGACAGCCGTGAATTCCCAGGCGGTCCTGCAACAACGTGCCCACGTTCGGAAACACCAGATCGGGCGTCGTCGTGCCGACGCAGATCAAATCGATGTCCGCCGCGGTGACCCCGGCGTCCTGCATCGCGCGCCGCGACGCGTGTTCCGCAAGATCGGTGGTGGTTTCGCCCTCCGCAGCCACGTGACGCTGTTCGATGCCGGTGCGGGTGCGAATCCACTCGTCGCTCGTGTCTACGAGCCTTTCAAGATCCGCATTGGTGAGAATCTTCTTCGGCAAATAGCTGCCGGTGCCGGCAATTCGTGCGTACATCGAGTTCCTTCAAGCTTCCCGCGAAGCATGCAACCGCTCTGCGATGCGCGCCGGTACGCCATCGCGCGCCTCCAGCACGGCGACTTCGATGGCGCGCTGAAATCCGAACAGATCGGCGCCGCCATGGCTCTTGATGACGATTCCATTCAATCCGATCATGCTCGCGCCATTATAGCGGCGGGGATCAATCCGTGTGCGGAATGCCTGGAGCGCGGGCCGCGCGGCGAGATAACCGAGCTTGCGCAACTGGGTGCGGCTGAATTCCTCGCGCAGGGTCTCGGTGATCAAACGCGCCGCGCCTTCCATCGTCTTGAGCGCCACATTGCCGGTAAATCCGTCGGTCACCACGACATCGACCTTATCCGAGAAAATATCGTCGCCCTCGACGAAGCCAACGTAGTTGATGTCGCGGGCCCCCAGCAAATTATGCGCCGTCTGCACGATCTCGTTGCCCTTGATGTCCTCTGTTCCTATATTGAGCAAGCCGACCCGCGGCCGCGGGTGGGCCCCTTCCAAATCGGCCGCGAGCACCGACCCCATCACCGCGAACTGCACCAGCTGCACCGGCGTGCACGAGGCGTTGGCGCCGAGGTCCAACATGTACGTATGGCCGCCGCGTGAGGGAATGAGTGAAACGATCGCGGGGCGCTCCACCCCCGGCAACATCTTCAGCACGAAGTGCGCCGTCGCCATCAATGCGCCCGTGTTGCCGGCGCTCACGCAGGCATGCGCAACATTCGTCTTTACCAGATCGATGGCACGGCGCATCGAAGAGTCTTTCTTGCGTCGCAACGCCTCGCGCGGATGATCGGTCATCTCGACGACGTCGGCCGCGAACAGGCAGGACACGTTGGCGGGGAATGCACTCCCGAGCTCGCGCTCCAGGTCGGGCTGCCGCCCGATCAGGGTGAAGCGAACGTCGCTGAACTCATGGGCTGCGGCCACCGCCGCCGGCACGGAAACCGCAGGCCCGCGGTCGCCGCTCATGGCGTCGATGGCAATATGGAGCAGCGCAGACACAGTGCGTCAAAAAAGCCCGGACGGCGCGCAAACCGCCGCCGGCGAGTTGAGGCTTATTCTTCGGCCGCTGCCGCGTCCGCCTTGGTCTGAAGCACCTTGCGGCCGCGGTAAAACCCCTCGCGGGAAATTCGATGACGCGAATGAGTCTCCCCGCTCTTGGCGTCGATCGACACTGCGGGTAGAGGCAGCGCGGAGTGGGAGCGATGCATGCCGCGCTTGGACGGGGTTTTTCTGCTTTTCTGAACTGCCATGAGTGCTATGTCCTATCAAGTTTTCTTCAACAAATCCTGCAACGCGGTGAACGGCCGTGTTCGATCGCCCGACGTACCCTGCGATTCGCCGCCCGCCGCGTAAGTCGGCGCCCGACCGCAGATTTGCGGCGGATGCAGCGCTACGGCCGGCAGGGCCAACAACAATTCTTCTTCGGCCAGGTCGCGCAAGCTCACCCGGCCGTCTTCCATCGCATAAATCTCGCGCTGTGAGTCTGCCGCGGCTGCGTCGCGGCTGCTGGCAAACTCAATCTCACTGCTGCCTGCGGCGGCGAACGCGAATCCTTGCAGGCAACGCTGGCACAACAATTGCGGCGTCGCCTCAATCGCGACCGTGGCGCCGGCCCGTCCCGCAGCTAACTTCTCGAATACGAACCTCGCATGCACGGACCCGCTCGCATCCGCCAGTAAGTCCCGTAAGCGAGGCATGTCACCGAGCGGGTAGACGCGCTCCAGCTCCATTGCATCGTCCGCCAGGTGCGCGCAATCGACTCGGTCAGGCAAGCCCGGTGCCATGGGCCGCGTATAATAGGGCCCGTTCCAGGCCCTGTCAAAATCAATCGGGTGCAAGTCGTTGTTTTTGAAGTCTCCACCTGCACTTATTCTGGCTTCCACCTCGATTTATCGGCGCGATCTCCTGGCGCGGCTCCGCCTGCCCTTTTCCTGCCTTGCTCCCGGGATTGACGAAACTCGGCGCACCGGCGAACGGCCGCTTGCCCTGGCGCAGAGATTGGCGAGGGCCAAAGCGTCCGCGGTGGCCCTCGAACATCCCGATGCGTGGGTGATCGGCTCCGATCAAGTCGCGGCACGCGCCGAAGGCTCCGCGGAGGAGCAGATCCTCGGCAAGCCCGGTACGGAAGCGCGCTGCATCGAGCAACTCCGCGCCTGTTCGGGCCGCAGCGTGTCGTTTTTGACTGCGGTCGCCGTGGTGCGGCACACCGGGCGCTTGGCGCACGAGTTCGTCGATACCACGAGAGTGTCGTTCCGCACCCTCGAGGAAGCCGCCATCGCGCGCTACGTGGCTCTCGAGAAGCCGTTCGATTGCGCCGGCGGTTTCAAGAGCGAAGGGCTCGGGATCACGCTGTGCGAATCGATCGATAACGCGGACCCCAGTGCGCTCATCGGATTGCCTTTGATTCGCTTGAGCGCGGTGCTGCGCAGCGTCGGGTTCGAATTGCCGTGAGACGATCCGCGCCGGTGCCGCTGTCGCGTCGAAAATCTTCGACGTTTTGACGCTAAAGCAGCCACCTTGACGCCAAAACGTCGCCGCAATAATTACGAAAGTCTTACCGCCGCGGTTGCTTCGTGGCTCGGTGCGGCGCCGCGGTGGCTCTGCGCGGCGCCGCTTGGCGCGGCGGCGCCCGGCGCTTCATCGGCGTGATCGCATCGAGCACGGCAGCCAATTCGCCGGGCAGCGGGGCACTGGCGTGAAACGGGACGCCCGAACCCGGCCACTCGAACGCAACGGACTGTGCGTGCAGGAACGTGCGCTTCAAACCATGGCGTTTCAGCTCAGCATTGCGTTCACGGTCGCCGTACTTGTCGTCACCCAGCAGCGGATGCCCGGCGAAGGACGCGTGGACCCGGATTTGGTGCGTCCGCCCGGTCGGGATGTCCACCTCCATCAATGTGGCAAGCGGACCGAAGAATTGCACCGGCTTGAAGATGCTCACCGAATCCTTGCCGGCGGCGGCAACCCGCACGTGCCGCTCGCCGTGTTGCCGGTTGTCGGTCGCAAGCGGTGCATCGACGCGCTTGGTTCCCAGCTGCCAGCTGCCGGCAACCAAAGCCAAATAGGTCTTGTGCATGCCGCCGTTGCGAATCAAGGCATGCAGCGCGGTCAGGGTGCTGCGATCGCGCGCCACCAGCAAGCAGCCGCTGGTATCGCGGTCGAGGCGGTGCACCAGCTCGAGGGTTTCGCGCGGCCGAGACGCGCGCAAGGCCTCGATCACGCCGAAACTCATGCCGCTGCCGCCGTGGACCGCGACTCCAGCCGGCTTATCGATCGCCAATAGATGCTTGTCTTGAAAAATGACCGCCCGCTCGATCAATTCCAGCAGGCTGCTCGACGGCTGGCGGGGGGTGATCCGCCCGTCGGTCTCCACGGCGTCTATCCGTACGGGAGGCAGGCGGACTTCGTCGCCCTGCTGGATGCGGTATTCCGCATCGACGCGCTTGCGATTGACGCGCACTTCGCCCTTGCGCAACAGGCGATACACCCGGCTGCGGGGCACTGTCTTGAAGTGCCGCATGAGGAAATTGTCGATCCGTTGACCGGCCTCGTCCAAGGTTACCGTACGCAAGATGACCGGGCTCTTCGGTCCGTGAAAGCGCTCCGGCACAGCCGCTTCATTGTTCATGGTTCATGATCTTTACTGGGCAATCTTCTAAGGTATTGATTACATTGACCCTGACGGGCTGTCGTGATAATGTCTTAAAACCGTGTCAGGCGCTGAACCATTTCTGGGCAACGCCCAAAATTTGAGGTAATGCAGATAGACACCGGTTTCGGTGGCCCCCCATCCGTTGGGGAGCCGCATATTAGTTGGTTCTGAATTTTCAGACCATCGCTCGGCCGATGAGATGGACGCAAGAGAGCCAGTTTGAGCTTCGGCGTCTGACAAGCGGTTAACCGAGAACAAGGCCCCGGGCTTGCCGTATACGTTTTGGCAGAATTGGGTTGATTGGATGCCGGTCGCGTGGCTCGCGCTCGGCGTATCCCTATTCGTCGTCTACCCTTATCTTGCGATCCCGGCCTCTATTCTCAAGCTCACCTCCTCGGCCCCTACCACATTAGTTGGGGCACATGAAAAGAATGCTCGTCAACGCAGTTCAAGAAGAAGAACTGCGAGTCGCACTCGTCGACGGCCAGAAACTCTACGATTTATCGATTGAGATTCCGTCACGGGAACAGAAAAAATCCAATATCTATAAAGGCCGGGTAACCCGCGTAGAGCCGAGTCTCGAGGCGGCGTTCGTCGAATACGGCGCGCAGCGCCACGGCTTCCTGCCGCTGAAAGAGGTTTCGCGGGAGTATTTCAGCACGCAGGCATCGGCCCAGGGCCGGCAGAACATCAAGGACCTGCTCAAGGAAGGCCAGGAGTTGATCGTTCAGGTGGAGAAGGAAGAGCGCGGCAACAAGGGTGCCGCGTTGACGACCTTCATCAGTCTCGCCGGCCGATTCCTGGTGCTGATGCCGAACAACCCGCGCGCGGGCGGCGTGTCGCGCCGCATCGAAGGCGAAGACCGCGACCAAATGCGCGAGGCCATGAACGGCCTGCAGATTCCCGATGGCATGGGCGCCATCGTGCGCACCGCCGGCGTCGGCCGGTCCACCGAGGAATTGCAGTGGGATTTGAATAATCTCAAGACTGCCTGGGATGCGATCGCAGCGGCCAACGATGGCCGCCCGGCGCCGTTCCTGATTTTCCAGGAAAGCGACGCGGTAACTCGCGGACTTCGCGACTACTTCTCCGATGATGTGGGCGAGTGCCTCATCGATCAGCCCGAGGCCTTCCAAAAGGCCCAGGAATACATGCAGCGCTTCATGCCGCCGGACGCACAGCGCAAGCTCAAGCTGTATCAAGATCCGGTGCCTTTGTTTACGCGCTACCAGATCGAGAGCCAGATCGAGTCCGCCTATTCGCACAAGGTCACCCTGCCCTCGGGCGGCAGTTTGGTGATTGATCACACCGAAGCGCTGGTGTCGATCGATATCAATTCGGCCCGCAGCACCCGCGGCGGCGACATCGAGGCGACGGCGCGCAACACGAATCTCGAAGCGGCCGAGGAAATCGCGCGGCAGCTGCGCTTGCGCGACATCGGCGGGCTCATCGTCATCGACTTCATCGACATGGAGTCGCAGGCCAACCAGCGCGCGGTGGAAGACATGCTGCGCGACGCGGTCAAGATGGATCGCGCCCGCATCCAACTCGGGCGGCTGTCGCGCTTCGGCTTGCTCGAGCTGTCGCGCCAGCGGCTGCGCCCGGCGTTGAGCGAAACGACGCATATCAGCTGCCCGCGCTGCAGCGGCATGGGCACGATACGCGGCGTCGAATCGATGTCGCTGGCGTTATTGCGCCTGATCGGCGAAGAGGCGCGCAAGGAGCGAACCGGCCGCGTGATCGCCCAGGTGCCGGTCGATGTGGCGACCTACCTCATGAACGAGAAACGGGATTGGCTGAATCAAATCGAATCGCGCGACAAGGTGTCGCTGGTGATCGTGCCGAACCCCCATATGCAGACGCCGGCCTACACCCTGCGGCGCATCCGCGACGACGAAAAGGAACTGCCGGAAAACTCCACCGTCAGTTATCAGCTGGCCGATCAACCCACCGTGGACGATTCGAATATCGGCAGCCGCGACAAGAAACCGCAAGGCGACGTACCCTTGGTGCCGAGCATTTTGCCGGCTTCGGCGGCGCCCATCATTCCGATGCCCGTGCCCGAGACCGCGCCGGCGCCGCCGGCCGCTCCCCAAGCCGGGGCCCTGGTACGATTTTGGCGCTGGTTGTTCGGCAGCGGCGCAACACTTACGCCGCAGGCGACTGCATCTTCCTCGACCCAGAGTCAACGCGAGCGGCCGGCGCATCGCGATGCACGGCATGATCGCTACCGCAGCGGCGGCGGCGATCGTGATCGCAATCGCGACCGCGGCGATCGTGATCGGAATCGCGACGTTCGGCGTGACGGGCCGCGCGACCCGCGGCGCGACGGACGACCGCGCGGCGATTATCGCGGTGACGGAGGCCCGCGCCGCCCTGACGGCGCGCCGCCGATGGATCGGCCGCCGCGTACCGATCAGATGCGCCCGGACCAAGCCCCGCGCGCCGATCAAAGTCTGCGGGGCGACCAGCCGCCGCGGGGCGAACCGCGACCCGGCGAAGCCGCTGCAGGCGGCGAGCGTTCCGGCGGTGAGCGCGGCGGCCGCAGCCGTCGGCGGCGAGGCCGCGGGCGGCGTGAGGGCGGGGAAGCACCCGCCAACGGCGCCAGCGTCAACCAGGGTGCAAGTCAGAACGGGAATCAGAATCCGAACCCTGGGGCGAATCCTGCGGCGAACCCTGGACCGAGCGCGGGGCCTCCCGACGGCGGCGGCTTGCCGCCCTCCTTCGACGCGCCGCGCGAGCGGCCGGCGGCACCCCCGGCCCTCGAGGCGGCGCCGCGTGCGCCCGACGTACCGGCATCGAGTATCGGTACCGACAACAAGTACGTGGTGTGGTCATCGGCTCCCGTGGATGTTCCGCGGACCGGACCGGACGATCGGTAGGACCGAAGCCGGTTACGACAGGCTGCGCGCGCCGCCGCGTGCGCGCAGCCGCCAGCGAAGCCCCAAACTGGTGCACAGCAATGCCGCGGCCATGCCGCGCAGGCCGGCCACCGCAATGCCGGTGGCGAGCGCCTTGACCGAGTGCCCCCGGGGCTCCCCAATGCGCGCCCACAGGAACCAGGCGGCGCTTAAGGCCACGGCAGCCACCCCATAGGCCAAAACCCATCCCAGCCGCTCCGCGGGCCGCAGCGGGCGGCCCGGCACGGCCGGCTCGCGGCCGCGGCGCAGCCCATAGCACACCAGCACGACCACGATCACGAGCCCGATCAGGGAGCTGCCATCCTGCAGCAGCCTGACCCCGGCCATGCGATGACTGCCGATCTCGACGACCGGCTCCTCGAGCCAGGGGATCATGCGGATACCGCGCGCATTTTCGTGAGTGAAGGCATCCCACACCAAGTGGGTCACCGCTCCCGCCAACACGCCACAAGCCGCGAATATCCACTGACGGATGTTGGAGAAATCCGCGGGCGACGCCCACGGCCGCCAGCGCGCATAGGCCCCCTCCGGCAGAACCTCGATCAGCGGCGTTTTGATCAGATATTGGAAGAGCCAGTAGGTGGCGATGCCCACCGGCAGGCAAAAAGTCAGCAACGCAATGGCGCTGTGGGTCTCGAAGCGGTGCATATGCCAGGGGAAGAACAATCCGAAATCTGGAACCATGGCGCCGATGACCACCGCGGAAAGCAAGCGCCAGCGAGCGAGCAGGCGCGACAACGGCAGCACCAGAGCAGCGTGGGAAATGGTGAATGGCATCAACGAGCCTTGGTTGTCATCTCACGGTCATATTACAGATCTATAAATCGAGGGCTAACCCCTACCCTTTACCCGGGAATCACAGCATGTCCAATCTCGACGCGATCAATCAACCGCCCGGCGGCCTGCATCACACGCCCCGGGCCTCGCGGCTGATTGGGGAAAAACCCAGCCCCTGGTTCAACGTCCTGGCAGCCGTCGTGGTCGTCGCCGGCATCATCTACAGCGGCATTCACTTGGCGAACGACCTGTCGGTGGTTCGCGATACGCGCGTCTATCCTTATATTCTGCTCGGCATCGCACTGCTGATCGCCTTGGGCTTCGAGTTCGTCAACGGATTCCACGACACTGCGAACGCGGTCGCCACCGTAATCTACACGAATTCAATGTCGCCGAATCTTGCGGTCGTCTGGTCGGGATTCTGCAACTTCTCGGGCGTCCTGGTCTCGACCGGCGCCGTCGCCTTCGGCATCGTGTCGCTGCTGCCGGTGGAGTTGATTCTGCAGGTCGGCAGCGGCGCGGGCTTCGCCATGGTGTTCGCGCTGCTGATCGCGGCCATTCTGTGGAATTTAGGAACCTGGTATTTCGGCCTGCCCTCGTCGAGCTCGCATACTCTGATCGGATCCATCATCGGTGTCGGACTGATGAACCAGCTGATGGCGGCGAGCCCCTCCGGCACCAGCGGGGTGGACTGGACCCAGGCCACCAAGATCGGCGAAACCCTGCTCATTTCACCATTGATCGGCTTCAGCGCCGCGTTCCTGTTGCTGACGATCCTCAAGGCGACGATCAGAATCCCTGCGCTGTACAAGGAGCCCGAGGGCAATAAGCCGCCGCCCTTGTGGATTCGCGGCTTGCTGATCCTGACCTGCAGCGGCGTGAGCTTCTTTCACGGCGGGAACGACGGCCAGAAGGGCATGGGCCTCATCATGCTGATCCTGATCGGCACCGTTCCCACGGCCTACGCGCTCAACCGCACCATGCACGAACGGGATGTCAGCCAGT
>Ga0307476_10002598_pt1 | contig 10744 bp, 9 predicted proteins | sample atmos_gasesECM2C_2_FD_203314 | JGI IMG/M metagenome (GOLD analysis project Ga0307476, IMG submission 203314) | Hardwood forest soil microbial communities from Morgan-Monroe State Forest, Indiana, United States - atmos_gasesECM2C_05 | ecosystem: Environmental > Terrestrial > Soil > Temperate... | reverse complement strand
AGACCGCTGGCGAATGCGACAGCCCCGCAGCCCCCCTCGAGGCTGGCAATGCGCTCCTCGAACACGGCCACGGTCGGATTCATGATCCGCGTGTAGGTGTTGCCGTACTCCTGGAGGTTGAAATACGCAGCGGCAGCCGCCGGGTCCTCGAACACGTAGCTCGTGGTCTGGAAAATCGGTACGGCACGTGCGCCGGTGTTCGGATCCGGTCGCTGACCGGCGTGAACCTGACGGGTCTCGAAGCCGAAATGACGCGGCTCTTCCACGGACGCGACTCCTGGGACTGCTGTCGACCGGGGGATCATAGGCTCCGAATCTGCTCTCTCCAATTGCGGCAGTGCGGACCGGTGCGCCTTGTTACCGGTGCGTTACCGCCGGGCCGATGTCGGTTGTATGAAGGCCCGTGTCGAGTGTAGTCTCGGTCGCTCCTCACGGCGCGAACAAGATCTTCTACATCATCGCGGAGGCAGCAATATGGCTCAAGGCAGTGTCAATAACGGTGTCAATGTCGATGCGTTGCTGGCCGCAAGAGAGGCGCTGCGGAACGCGCCCGAGGCCGCCAATTTCACCTGGCGGGCGTCGTGCAAGTGGCAGAACGGCACTCACGCCCGCTCGACGGTGCGCGGCTTCCACGGGCTCGGGGAAGAGCACTCGCACAAGAGCGAGTTCTCCTTCGAAACCGATCATCCGGAGGTGTTCGCCTCGGAAGATCTCGGCGCGACTCCGGTCGAGCTGGTGCTGGTCGGTCTCGCGAGCTGCCTGACGGCCGGCGTGGCCGCGGTAGCGCAGAACCGGGGAATCCAGCTGCGATCGGTCGAGGCCAAGCTCGAGGGTAAGATGAACCTCTACGGCATCCTCGGCATCGACAGCGACGTCCGCAACGGCTACGACGACGTCAAGGTCACTTTCCATATTGATGCGGACGCGTCGAAGAAAGAGATCGAGGCCCTCGTCGCACAGTCGCAAAAGCGTTCGGCGGTATACGACATCGTGACCAATCCGACCAACGTGACGGTCGAGGTCGTGTAGGGGCCGGTCCTCCGGGACCATTCCGCTGCGGTAGGCCACCATCGAGCGCTTCACGACGGTCGTCGTCGGGGCGGGCCACGCCGGGCTCGCGGTCAGCCGCGTTCTCGCCGAGCACTCTATCGACCATGTCGTGCTCGAGCGGGGCGAGGTGGCGAATTCGTGGCGGCGTGAGCGATGGGAGTCGCTCCGCCTGCTGACGCCAAACTGGCTGAGCCGGCTGCCCGGCTCGCGATACCAGGGTGGCGATCCCGACGGCTTCATGACCATGCCACAGGTCATCGAGCTCATCAGCGATTTTGCTGCAGCGACATCGGCGCCGGTCCGCACACACACAGCCGTCACCTCGCTGCAGCGGGGCGACGAAGGCTATCGGCTCGCGACGAGTGACGGCGAGATCCGCTGCCGCACCGTGATGCTGGCGAGCGGAGCCGCGAACGTACCGCATGTGCCCGAAGTGCGCCGTGCAGTGCCGGAGCAGATCGAATCTGTCACGGCCTTCGACTATCGCAATCCCGGGCGGCTGCCGCCTGGCGGCGTGCTGGTGGTCGGGGCCTCGGCCACTGGGGTGCAGCTTGCGGAGGAGATTCTCCGCTCAGGTCGGCCGGTGATGCTCTCGGTCGGCGAGCATGTGCGCCTTCCAAGAACGTATCGCGGCCGCGACGTCCTCTGGTGGATGGACGCCTCCGGTGTCTGGAATCAGCGTTACCACGAGATCGACGATCTCGAGCGCGCTCGCAGGTTACCCTCGCCGCAACTCATCGGCACCCCGGAGCGCACAACGCTCGATCTGAACGCGCTGCAGGCGGCGGGAGCCGAGATCGTCGGCCGGCTGGTTGCGATACGCGACGGCCACGTGCTTTTTTCGGGCGGGCTGCGCAACGCCTTCGCGCTCGCGGACCTGAAGATGGAAAGATTGCTCGACACCTTCGATACCTGGCTGAGCGACACCGCGTCCGGTGCGGACGTCGGAGCAGCGGAGCGCTTCGAGCCCACGCGCGCACCGCAAGCACCGCGGTTATCGCTCGACCTGCGCAGTGGCGAGATCCGCTCGGTCGTCTGGGCCACGGGGTTCCGGCCCGACTATCGTTGGCTCGATCTCCCGGTCTTCAATCGCAAGGGCGAGCTGCGTCACAACGGCGGAATCGTTGCCGAAGCTCCCGGAATGTACGCGATCGGCCTGCCGGTATTGAGGCGTCGCAAATCGACGTTCATTCACGGCGCGGAGGACGATGCACGCGATCTCGTCGGGCACCTCGTGCGTCATCTCGCGGACGGAAGCTGGGACTTCACTTAGGTGAGGCCTGCGCCCGTTACTCGATGCGCAGCGGCAGGAGCTGCAGACGACGCTCGATCGCACCGTGGCGCACGCTCAGCGTCTCTCGGATACGGCGGCGCTCTATCAGGCGCTGGGCGCCAAGCCGTGAGGGCGCGGATGGTGAGCTCGAGGCGCTCAGCAGGAAACAGCTAAAAGTGCGCGCCCTGCCGAGCCCAGGTAGCCCCTGGGTGCGATGTGGTAGGATGCGCGCCCCTCGTGATCCGGCGCGCCCGTAGCTCAGTTGGATAGAGTACCTGGCTACGAACCAGGGGGTCGGGAGTTCGAATCTCTCCGGGCGCGCCAATTACACTAGAAAATCGCGGTTTTAGCACTCAACCACCTGGCGTTTTCTTCCGCAACAAAACGAGTGCGGGAGTTTTGCGTGACGGAAGCTTACACACTTTCTCCGCCGCGACGATCAGGTTCTCGAGCTCCGCCCGCGAGTAGTGCGTCGTGATGCGTCCGCTCCTGTGACCGAGCGGTGCTGCCGGTCCTCGAAGGAAACGCCCGCGGCGCGCAACCGGCGACCGAAGCGCCACGACCATGATGTAGCGACCGCTGCAATTGGCTGGACCAAATCCATCGGGGATGACAGCGGCCTCGCCAGAGCTTATCCGTCAATGGGTATGATCTGACGATCGACGAAGCATATCCTCGACGCGAGGTGGTCCGCAGTTATCGTGCGCAGCGTCAATCCGGCTCGCCCAGTTCTTACACGATCGCTGGTCTTGCAATAGCAAGGCCCGAGATCAGTGGGGCAGAGGAGGGTTCGGTTGTCGCCTTGGAGAGTGCAGCCGAAGGACAAGCCCTGATCACAGAAGCCACGATACGAACGCTGCCGTAACGAGAAGTCGAGCAAGCCAACCCAGAGAATGGCTTACGACGATCAAGCGATCCATCGGTAGGAAAATCGCGTTAGTGGCGAGGAGAGGAACAGGGATCATCACCCAGAGCGTCGCTGCCGTCAAAAATGCGGACTTGGCTGAAACAAATCCCAGGCCGGAGCAAACAATAATAAAGAGCAATGAGCTGATGGCAAGTATGGCTTGAGATATTCCGATCGAGCGGTATTCATCGCTCTTGTCCCGGTACGTCCTCCACAGCGCCGGCGTCTTGGCGTAGCGATCATGGAAAAGCACCCCGAAAAAATACCAGTCCGTCAGCGACGCGACGACAGCAGAAGAGATAAAGGCAAGCAGGATATGCGGCCAGTTAATGTAGATTCTCCCGCAACGGCTTGAGACTCACGGTGAGGGAAATGAGATTGGTGACTGCCATCGCGAGAGCCGTTGCGAACTCCCGAAGTAGCAATCGCGCGACCGACGCTCGTCGCCGACTGTTAGACGCACTTCATTTCCTCGGCGGCGGATTGAGCAACCTCACGGTACCAAATCCCAAAGCGGCTGACAAAATCCTCTTCTAGAGAATATGGTCCCGGTTTGTAGCCGAGACCATTTATGCCGCGTTGATTATTCTCAGCGAGCTCGCGGTCCTGCAAATTGGTCTTTGTCCAGGTTTCAATCAGGCCATCGATTGTGTAATCCACGCCTTCGACTGCGTCTTTGTGCACCAGCCATGTCGAATCCACACGCGTTTCCTGCGGTCCGAGCGGAATGACCGCGAAGGTAAATGCATAGTCGGAGAGCGCGTGGCAGAACGTGTTGGGCTCGGTTGCGAACCACACGCCACCGATCTCGGGCTCCTTCCGATCAATGAGCCGACGGTTGACGACCGGCTTGCCGTCCACGGAGATGCTTTCAATGCCCGGATTGAGCGCGTAGCGTTCGGCATGCCACCAAGTTCCTTCCACGGGGTTGGTGGACAACCCGAGCTCATCCATTCTCGCCGCGAATCGACGGTTATGCTCGGCAACACCTCTGCTCGCGCCCACTCCATACGTGATGGGATAAGAGAACTTCAACTCCGGGTGAGAAGCGGCGCAGTGGTAGCATTCGCGCGCATTTTCCATGACTAACTTCCAATTGGCCTTCTCGTGCATCGAGCTTTGGAAAGCCACTCTGGCCTCGACCAGATGGTACGGCGCCAGGAGCGGTGTGACCGCGGCGCGAAATGGGTTGAAATCAGGAGCCTCGTTCGTGATTGCCACGTATATGCAACCCGCCAGTGACTCCACGCGAATTGAAGATAGATTGTGGTCCTCCATCCGAAAATCAGGCGACATGCGCGCCGCGCCGATCAGTCGCCCGTCGAGTTCGTAAGTCCACTTGTGATACGGGCAGATCAGTTTCGAGGTGCGGCCATTCCCATCGCTGCAGAGCTTGGAGCCGCGATGCCGGCAGGTATTGTGAAATCCTCGGATGAGGCCGTCACGGCCGCGTACGATCACCAACGGATTTTGACCGATGGTAATCGAGATATAGGCGCCGGGTTCCGACAACTGCGATTCGAAACCGATCAGCAGCCACGAACGTCCAAACACCGCGGCGGTATCGAATTCGTACAACTGTGGATCGGTGTAAAAGGCCCGCGCCAGCGTATGACCGGGGCCTGAGCGACCGAGCAGCTCCAATACTTTATGGCGTATCGACGCTCCCCCGGGCAATGTTGATAGCGCTTCTGTCATCGAAGCGGCTCCTCTCGTTTCTGGTACTGCGCGCAGTTTATATCGGAGCTTCGCGCGAGTCGTCCTACACCGAAGCGGGTGGGAGTTTTATCCCGGCTCCACCGCGCCAAAGCCGAATCGCCCGAGTGCTCATCGCTCGCTTCCCCCGGTGGGACATTCCGTTGAAGGCGACAGAAAGGCGAATGAGCACTCTTCGGCGATGGCGAGAAAGGTCGGAGGGCGACAGTGGTACTGGGTTTTTCTGAAAGCACCTACGTCTACATTGCGCTCGCCGCGGCGCTTCACATGGCGGTCACGAAGCTATTGATACCGGTAAGGGCACCGGTACCCGACGAGTGATCATGGAACTGCGCGGATCCTCAGGCAATTCCTTCTGTGCCGAGGACTATCATGAATATTATCCGGTCAAGAAAACCGCACGTCACCTACGCGTCGACAGAATTCGCTGCACCAGAGGATGCAATACTTTCTTCTCGGTTCCAATCGCGAAGAAGTGTTCCTCAACTCCCTCGCAAGGCCCCAGCCGCCGGACCTTATGACGGTGCGTCAGCTCGTCCGCCGCGAGCTCAACCGCCGGAAACACCCCCATACCGACCGCGCCGAAGGTCTTCAGTAACGCACTGTCCTGGAACTCACCGGCGATTCGTGGCTGGATCGCATGGTGATCAAACCATTGATCGAGCCGAGTGCGTACTGCAGCATGGCTTGTCGGCAGCAGCACTGGGATATGCGCCAATGAGCGGGGAAAACCCCGTCGAGCCGCGAAATACAGGCCCGCTGACGCATACCACACAATCGGGGATGACCCCAGTGGATGGTTGTAGAGTCTGAGGTTAGGATTCGGCGGCGCACCTCGGTCGGCGATAACCAGATCGAGTCGGTGCAAAGCTAGATCAGCTAACAGATTCTTGAAATCGCCTTCCTGGCACAATAGCCGCAAGTTTGGCTCCCGTACGACCGGTTGCAGCAAACGCTGAACCGCCAGCTTCGGCAGTCCATCGGGCAGTCCAACGGCAAGGCGCACGATCGGAGAACCCACCGCGTCGCGCACTAGCCCCGTCAGTTGATCGCCCAGTTCAAAGATCTGACCGGCTTGACGCGCCGCGATAACTCCCGCGTCGGTCAACGTCACTCCTCGACCCTCTGGTTTGAGCAGAACGCATCCGACAGAGCGCTCAAGCTCCCGAACCTGCGTACTCACCGTTTGCACAGCCATGCCCAGCCGGGCTGCGGCACGTGAGATCCCGCCTTCCTGCGCGACGACCCAGAAATAGTAGAGGTGCCGATAGTTGATGCTGAGGCTCATAGTTCGCTTTCTCGGAAGTATCGGTCCCTAATTATCTGCTTTTTTCCTGCTCATGGACTCCCTATTCTTTCTGCGGCTGCTCACCGTCGAAGGAGACAGCGCATGACTCGCAGACGTACTCAGATCGTCTTTGGGATAGCGACATTGGATCTCGTCTTCGCTTCTTTCAACGCGCTGGCGCAATCGCAACCCATGTCTGTCGCGGTTGACCTCGACCGACGAGGCGGAGATGTCGCGGTCACAACACGAGTTGTCCGCTTCGCAGACCTGGACCTGTCACGCAACTCTGGAATCAATGTGCTTTATCAGCGTCTCAAGGCGGCAGCGGAGTCGGTTTGCTCACCTTTGCATGGCTCGCGAAGTCTGAGAACGCAGATTCAGTGGCGCGATTGTAGAGACACCGCTATCGCGAACGCCGTCAGAGAGATCGATCATCCGTTGTTAACGCAGTTGCACAGGTTATCGACGTCGCAGGCTGACTGAGGACCAGTAAGACGGTGCCGAGGCCATGTAGTCCTTGTGTAAGCAAACCGAGGTGAGCACCGCTGCTAGCGCGAAGCGTTGAGCGACTAAGCTGCGCATCGTTGGTTGCGCTACCGCTGGTTAAGGAGGTTTCCCGATGGACGTCGCGTTGGTCCTACGGTCCGGACATAGAGTTTCACCGGCCCGCAGCCTCGATTTTGCGGCTCAACTCCGGCGGGCCGTCTTGGACGGTGACGACGCGCGTATTGCGCGTCTGCTCGCGGAATTGCTGCGACTCAACGGACTGACGAAAGGACAGCGCGTCGCACTGCAGCTCAAGGTGCTGCAGAATTTGGTGCACGCGCTGCGCTCGGCGGTGTTGCATGACGAAAGCTCCGGCTTCTGCAACCGCCGCGGCTTCGTACAGACCGGCACCCGGCTGCTCGACCTGGCCATCAGGAACAAGCTTGCCGCTCACCTCATATATTTCAGCCTCGGCCAGGTGGAGCTGCTCAGCGAGGCTGTGGGCCAATCTGCGAGCGATGTGCTCCTGCGGCAGGTGGGCGATTTCATGCGCGGTTTGTTTCCCAGCTACGGCGTTTACGAGGTGCTCGGCAGGCTGACCCGCAGCGAGTTCGCCGCGTTGACCACGAGCCCCGAGTACTCGACGCGCGCATCGATCCTGCTGCGCGTCAGGCCGCAGCGCAGCTGCGACCTGCCGGCCCGGCTACTGAGCGTTGGTATCGCTCACTTCGACCCGGCCAGGCCCGTGGCCATCGACGAGCTGCTCGACAGCGCGCAGCGGACGGTGGAGGCACCCGAACATGCACCCGAATGTGCACCCGAATGTGCACCCGAACGGGTGGTCCGAGTCGCGTCTTCCGAGTTAGCCCCCCAACCCGGAGTGACGCTTTGTTAACGGTCTCGAGGCGGCAGTGTTCTGACAGCACCCGAGAGCGACTGGAGTGTCTTCAGGATGAGACTGGCGCCATGGACGGCGCGGTGTCGGCAAGCTCTCGGCAGCTCCAGCTCACATGACGCCGCCTCGCAGACCGTTTCTTTTTCCCCGACATTCACACCGAGCCGGAATCAGTCTTCAGTGCAAGCAAACGCCGCCATGCGGGCTAGACGGTCCCTGCCCCCCGTGTGGCGACTCACGATCGTCAAAGCTGAACCCACTTTCCCGTCAGCGTCATGGAAAGCGCTATCCAAGATGACGCGGCCGCCGCTTCATGGAGCTACAGAAAACGATGGCTATCAATGAGAATAAACTCAAGGCATTCCTCGCGCGGGCCGCGCTTCTTTCGTGCCGGCTACAACGCAAATCTGACCAGTGCCTGGCTGACTGCTTTCACCGGAGTGGTCGACGAGCTCAAGCGAGGGGCACTAGCAGCCGACGTCGGTTACGGACACGGTGCCAGCACCGTGTTGATGGCAAAGACGCGCCCGAAGGTCGCAATCTAGCGACGGCATATGTTGCGATGTCCTGTCCGCAGTGCGTGCCGCGGTCATGCGCCCACCGTCGTGGCTTGCGTGCCCGCGCCGAATGCAACGGAACGCGTGTGGGTGTTGCCGCGCACATCGAACGTGAGATGTCGGTGAGTGAGAGTGGACCATGGAGTTCGCGACCTAGGCGCGTGCATTGGTGGCCTGTGTAGGGTGCTCCTTGCATGAATGTCTTTTTCGAGCCGTGCAGATACCCGTGCTAGGCACGCCCGCTTGGATGTGGCTCGCATTCTTGGGCATCGTCGCGCTGCTGCTGGCGTTCGACCTTGGTGTGCTACACAAGGCCAACCGCAAAATTGGGATTCGCGAGAGCCTTGCACTCTCGACGGGATACATCGGCATAGCACTGCTTTTCGGTACCGGGGTGTGGTGGTGCATGGGCGAGCCGAGTGGCATGGCCTATTTCACTGGCTTTCTGATCGAGAAGTCATTGTCGATGGACAATCTCTTCGTTATCGCTTTGATCTTCAAGTACCTCGCAATTCCGCGGCAGTACCAACATCGGGTGCTGTTCTGGGGAATCCTGGGCACCATCCTGCTGCGGGCCAGCATGATCGGCGTGGGCGCGGCGCTCGTCAGTCGGTTCGGCTGGATGCTGTACTTGGTTGGGGCATTCGTGATCTTCGCCGGCGTCAGAATGTGGATCGTTGCCGACCGCCAACCGAACGTCGCGAACAATGCACTGCTGCAATTCCTTCGCAAGCGAATGCGCGTCAGGTCGCAGGTGAAGGGTAAGGCATTCTTTGTGCGTCTAACGGATTCCGCGACGGGCAAGACGGGTCTCTGGGTGACACCGCTCTTCCTCGCACTGTGCCTCGTGGAGTTCGTCGACGTGACGTTCGCAGTTGACTCGGTGCCGGCGATCTTCGCCATCACCACCGATCCGTTCATCGTTTACACAAGCAATATCTTCGCGATTCTGGGATTGCGTGCCCTCTACTTCGCACTCTCTGCGGTGATCGACCGGTTCCACTACCTGAAGTTCGCTTTGGCCCTGGTGCTCGTGTTCATCGGCATGAAAATAGCGATAGAGGGTGTCATCGGCAAGATCCCAGCCGTCATCTCGTTAAGCGTCACCTTTGCTCTTATCGCAGGGGGTGTGATCGTCTCGCTGTGGAAGACGCGAAGGGCGTCGTTCGCTTTGTGCAAATTGTGACGGCCGATATCCCAGGGCGGCTGCAGAGACGCGGTTCGCACCGAATAGGTGGGCGGTCAGTGAGTTGCCTGTCGGCTGCGTTCACAAAATGAGGCGAAGCGCGGCAGACTTATCGTGCGCGAAGGACCGGCAGTCGCTCTCGGATGTCTTCGAGGAGCTCAAGGGACGCCCGCGGTGCGAACATATCGTGGTCGGTTCCTTGATGCTCGCAGCCGGCGATCGTGCATTCGGCGGGCTCCTGTTCCTGTTTGCCCTCCCGAATGTACTGCCGACGCCACCCGGAATGTCATCAGTCTTGGGAGTGCCACTGATCCTGCTGTCGGTGCAGCTCGCCTTCGGCCGGCGGACGCCGTGGTTGCCGGGCGTGATCGCGCATCGATCGCTGAAACACGCCGACTTTGTGCGGCTCGTTGAGAGAATGCTGCCGCTCCTGCGGTGGCTCGAGCGGGTGCTCAAGCCGCGGCTTGCCTTGTTGACCACACCGCTCGTGGAGCGCTTGATTGGCGTGCTCTGTCTGGTGCTCGCGATCGTGCTGGTCCTACCGATCCCATTCGCCAATATTCCGACGGCAGCAGCAATATGCGTCCTTGCGCTGGCGCTGCTTGCGAGTGACGGTGTCGGACTGCTAATTGGACTGGGGCTTTCTATCGTTTCACTGTTGATCGCCTGCGGAACGATATATGCGTTCGTGAGCGCCGGGGACACGGTCTTACTGCAACTTGCGGATTAGGCCATCAGAGCTCGTGTGCCCTTCGGGAGTTATAAGGCCCATCGGACTATGTGACGCCGACCCTGTCCGGGGTGCGCGAGTCGTGGGCCGCAACGCCACGGATCAGGCGTTGATCCACATGGCTGTCGCGACGGGTTGCTGCCGGGGATCTGCCGTGAGGCGCGCACACGATGACGGACGAAGGATTGCACGATGCTAAGGAAGACAATTACCAGAGGTGACGATGGTGCCCGTGGATCGCGGAGCATTGCGTAACTTGCAAATGCAAACGTACCGCGCGAAGAGCCGAGGATTTGTATATGCAGAGACTGCGCATCGCGACCGTACCGATGTTCCTCATCTTGACTGCATGTGTGCATGAGCGCAGCGGGTCACCTGCGGCGTCGGCTGACCCCGTAGCGATGCCTGCAACCGCTGCGCCCTCACCGGTCATAGGTAATCCCGCGTCTGCCGTGCAGCCACAGCCTGCACCGTCTGCCCCGTTGTCCGAAGCCGCCGCATCGGTCGCAGCTGCCGAACCGTCGGCGGCCCAGGCGGACGCGCAGACTGCCGCTCTGCCAGCGCCACCTCGCACAACCTCACAGGCGCCGAGCATCCGGTCCGGCTCCACAGCCGACAAAGTGTCACCGTCCAGCCCCGCCACCACCTCGCGCGCA
>Ga0307476_10002597_pt1 | contig 10745 bp, 8 predicted proteins | sample atmos_gasesECM2C_2_FD_203314 | JGI IMG/M metagenome (GOLD analysis project Ga0307476, IMG submission 203314) | Hardwood forest soil microbial communities from Morgan-Monroe State Forest, Indiana, United States - atmos_gasesECM2C_05 | ecosystem: Environmental > Terrestrial > Soil > Temperate... | reverse complement strand
TATCCGGTCATGCCAAACTCCGGCACGTCGAGTCCTTCTTCTTCCGCTTCCGGGGTCACCCGCATGCTTTTCACTTTGTTCACGCACCAGAATACGGCGTAAGTCAGGCCGAAAGCCCAACTCGCATATAACGTCGCTCCCATAAGTTGGCAGAGAAACTGTCGCGTATCGCCGTGCAGCAAGCCGGTTACGCCCTGACCGGCATGCCCCAGATAAGTGGCCGCTCCTACGCCGTTCCATCCCACGCCGTAAGCGCCGTCAGCAAATATTCCCACGCAGACCGCGCCGAACCAACCGCAGTAGCCGTGCACCGAAATCGCTCCGCAGGGATCGTCGATCTTAAGAACCCGCTCGTTAAAGATGACGCCCACACACACCAAACATCCAGCCAGAACTCCAATGACAACCGAAGAAGTGGGAGACACAAAGGCGCACGGCGCGGTAATCGCAACCAGGCCGGCCAGCATTCCGTTGCATGCCATGGTTACATCCGGTTTGCCAAACCACAAATACCAAAGCAGCATCGCAGCCGCCGAGCCAGCCACAGCCGCCAGGTTTGTATTCACGGCAACGACGGAAATGCGAAGATCTGTCGCGCCCAGCGTGGAACCAGGGTTGAATCCCATCCATCCAAAAAGCAGGAGGAACGTGCCCGTGACCACATAAACGATATTGTGAGCGGGAAAGGCGCGAATCTTCCCACCCGGACCGAACTTGCCCACGCGCGGTCCTAAAATAATCGCAAGAGCCATGGCGCAGAAACCACCCACCGCGTGTACTACGCTTGACCCGGCGAAGTCGACGTAGCCGTGGCCCAGGTTCAACGTCGAACCGACTTGCGACAGCCACCCTCCGCCCCAGGTCCAGCAACCTGAGATGGGATAGAGAATTGCTCCGATAAAAAGTTCGCAGATCAGGAAGGCCCAAAACGTTATTCGCTCGCAGACCGCGCCCACAATGATGTAGCCGGCCGTTTCCATGAATACGACTTCGAACAACGCCAGGCAGTTACTCGAAGCGTCATAGGCGGGACCGGTAAGGAAAAATCCCTTGCCGCCAACGAATCCCCATTGCCCGCTGCCCACTAAGAAATGATTGAGCGTCGGAGCTCCGCCAATGAGCGTTGGCGGAGAATTAATCGCAACCGCGCCGAATTGGAATGCGTATCCAACCGCGTAGTAAGCCAGAAAGGCAAACACATACGCGGCGAAGTTCAGCATCATCAGGTGAGCGGCATTCTTTTTTCGCACTAGTCCGCAGGTCAGCAACGCGAAACCTGCCTGCATGAACAACACCAGATAGCCGGTGTTCAAAGTCCACGCGAAATTTGTCGCCACGCGAACGTGCCCAACGCCATCGGCCAACTTGACCGCCAACGGCTCTTTGGCAGACTGCTCCTGATATTCGTCGTATGCCTTCTTATTTGCGGCATAATCGGGAGAAGTTTTATCCGTAGGCTCAGGAGGCGCAAAGGAGTTGCCGGCCGCGTCGACCACGGAGGTCTTGTCTCCGGTGGCAGTGCCGGCAGGATCGGGTTTCGGCCCATCGTCCGCCAGGCAAAACGTTGTTAGCCCCGCGAATAACGCTGCGCCCAGCAAGATGGGGGCGCGGGCCGATCGGAATGACAAGCGCAGAGATTTACTAGCTGCGTGTCTGGTCATGTTTGAGTGCTCCTGATTCTGAATGATGGGCAGGTCTTTGTTTCTGTTTCTGTTTCTGTTTTTGTTCTCGTTCTTGGGAATGCTTATTTGTGCCGGAAGTGCCGAAAATACGGACGCGAGTGCTCTCGTCGGTGCCCAGAGGCAAGGGCTGACCCGGGAAGACGAGCCGATCCCGACGAGCGCCAATAGGATGGATTTCCTGAATCAATCTTGGCGACATCCGGTTCAAGCGTACCGCCGACGATAAAAGCAGCCGCCTACCGAGTCCAATTCATATTTCTTATCGGCCTCATCAGCGCAGCGAATGAGGCGAGCAAACGCCGAATAGCAATTGGATCTGGTGCCTTTGGCCGCCTGGGTCTTATCCAGCCACCACCGCGACTCGCGCCGCTCCGTAAAGCCCGGCATCGCTCCCAAGCAGGGCGGGGGTAATGATGGTTTTTCGTTCGGTACGGCTCTCGGTCCGGGCGGAGGCTCCCGCTCGCTTGACTGGACTCTGGCTCGACAAAGGATCGGCGGGAGCGGTTGCGGCGTAAACCAGACATCGGCCGCGCAGTTCTTCAAACATGTTGGGCGCGTATGCATCCCACGCACTGGAAACGCCGCCACCGATTACAAACATGTCGAGATTCAATACACTGACTAGGCTGGCGAGGAGTATGCCAAGATACCTGCCGAAGCTGCGGAAGATGCGGCGGGCGTGCTCATCCCCCTGAATTGCGAGATTGTAGATCGACTTCGCGCCAAACTCAGCGTCCGACGACGCAGCCTTGGCCAATGATGGAGCTTCGCCGCTGGCAATGGCCTCGCGTGCCATGCGCATGATCGCGCTGGCGGAAGCATATTGTTCGGCGCATCCGTGACTTCCACACCCACAGGGATAGCCGTCGGGTTCAATCGTAATATGCCCGAACTCGCCTGCCATTCCGCTCATGCCATGCCAGATTTTGCCTTCCAGCACGATGCCGCCGCCAATTCCGGTGCCCAGCGTGATCACGGCCATGTTTGGGACGCCACGGGCAGCACCCAGCCATTGCTCACCGAGTGCGGCAACGTTAGCGTCATTTTCCAGCACCACTCGCGCTCCCAACCGTCGTTCGATTTCCGCACGCACCGGATAGTCTTCCCAACCCGGAAGGTTTGCCGATTTGCGCAGCATTCCGGTTTGCATATCGGTGATGCCCGGGATGCCAATGCCGGCGCCGAGAAACTTTCCTGCCTCTTTGTATTGGGCGGAGAGACGCTGGATGGCATCGCACATTTCCGTGATCACATGGTCGCGACCCAGAGCAACTTTGGTGCCGAGCGTAACCTTCTCGAGGAGCTCCCCATCGCGGCTAACGGCGGCAATGCGCAGGTTGGTGCCGCCCAGATCGACTCCGATGGAAAAATCAGGCATGACGAGAAAGAGTAGCAGAACTTTGCGGATGGCTGCTTAATTGTTGATTATTACCTGTTGATTGAAAAGCCCTCGACTGGAGGTTTCAATCAGAAATCAACCGTAAACCATTGCCCAATTATCTCTGGCATCTCGCGCAGTAGTGGCTGCTGCGTCCGCCAATCACAATGCGCTTCACGGGCGACTTGCAAACCAGGCACGCCTCACCTTCCCGGCCGTAAACCCGATGTTGTAACTGGAAGAAGCCTTCTTCGCCATCGGCGTCGACGTAATCGGAAATGGACGACCCCCCGAGTGCAATCGCTTCCGTCAGCACTTCTTTGATTGAGGAAAGCAGTTTGGCGAATTGGTCGCGTGTGAGAGTAGAGGCGCGGCGGCGCGGACGAATTCCGGCGCGAAACAAAGCTTCGTCCGCATAAATGTTTCCTACGCCGCGCAGCAGTTTCTGGTTCAGCAGTGCGCTCTTGATAGGAGTCTTGCGTCCTCGAAATAGCGTGAGGAAGTGATCGAGGTCGGCTTCCAGAGGCTCGACACCACCCGCATCGAAGCCGTGCGCGACGCTTAAGCGCCCAAAGCGCCGAGGATCGACAAAGCGCAGTTCCCTGCCGGAGGCGAGCTTAAGAATTGCGTGGGTATGTTTAAGAATCTCCGATTGCGGTTCGCAGACTTGCAGGCGTCCGGTCATGCCCAAGTGGACAATCCATTGCGCCTGTTGCGGATCGGCATCCATCGTTGAGGAGATCCGGGACGAGCTGGCTGTCGCTGCCTTAGCCGACGATTTAGCTCGGCGGCCTTTGGCGGACAAAGCCTGGCCCGAGCTTCCCGAGGAGAGGGCCCCTCTCGCATGGTTCGGTTCCAAGTCAAAAACAATGTGCTTGCCGACGCGCCGGACCGTCGCGATGCGGCTGTCCTCCAGCACGGCGGCGATTTCTCGCGCGGGGGACTTTAGCGTTTGCGGCTTTTGTCCCAGCCAAACCGACTCGATCACATCGCCGGAGACACGACCAGCCAATCCCCGAGCGATGGTTTCAACTTCAGGAAGTTCAGGCATCCATCATCAGTTTACAAGCTGTTTGCAAGCGTGCGCTGGCTTCTGTCTCTTAGAATTCAGGAAATTTGGACCGAGGCGGCAAACTAGTCCTTCAGCGGAACAACGGATTTCCCCTCGTTGCAGAAAGTGGCCACTCTCTGCAGATTGCCGTTGGCCTGCGGCAAGGTCATCACCGGTCCATAGCAGTAAACGGCGTGTCCGTTGGCGGCAAAATACCAGCGTCCGCCTTTGGAGTGCTGCTCGAGATGGCCGACGGGCCGGCGCACCGGTTGCGCAGGCTTGGCAGTGGTGAAACTAAACAACAAGGCTAGGGTCAGAACCTTCATTGCTTTCGAATTTTCCGCGCCCACAGTGGCGCGTGTTTCCGCGCTCTAGATCGTGACCAAAGAGCGCCTATGATCTACCAGATCGTCCGCTGGTATTGGCGGAGCCTGAGGTCCGGGTTTCGCAACGCGGCCAGTCCGGCCGGAGCTATGTTGCTGTTGCGGTGTTCCCTGGGTCGACGGAGTTCGAACCGATGGAGCCTGGGTTGACGGGTCATGGTTTGACGGAGTCTGCTTTCGAACCGGAGCCTGTGCCTGGGTCGACGGCGCGGAATCCTGCGCTCCGGTTTGTGCCATCGGCTGGTTGCCGACAGTTCTTCCTTTCATGCCTGAGAGGCCTGCGGCGTCAGCAGACATCAGATGAATAAGGTTGCGCTGCGACTGGATCACCGAGCCCTGCTCTACGATCAGCATGGTCATCAGCCCGTAAGAGAAAACGAACAAAACGACGAGAACGGGCAGCAGGCTGTGCTTCTTTTTTGGAGCCGCAAACGCCATCACCGCCGTGTTGCCAAACAAAGTAGTCAAGTCGCACCCCGGCCCGCCTCACAAGCGCAGGCATCTACCCGATTGCAGCTTGTGAGCCAATGACGTCACGGCATGAAAAGCATTGAATTAGTGGGAGTTAGCGCGATCGTTCAAGCAAGGGCAGGCGCTTGCAAGTGCAATCCCATGCACATAAAGCACCGAACACTGTACTTGAACATACCAAAAGCACGTGTTTACGGACTGAGATCGCCTACTTTACTTTCCTCCCAACAGCAGCTTCGCGATGGTGGCCAGCTGCATGTTGGAGGTTCCTTCGTAGATCTTGCCGATCTTGGCATCGCGCCAGTATTTCTCGACGGGATAGTCTTTGGTAAAACCGTAGCCCCCGTAAATCTCAATCGCCAGGGAAGTTACCCGCTCGGCCACCTGCGAGGCGAAGAGCTTGGTCATGGCAGCTTCCTTCACGAAGTTCATACCCGCATCCTTCATGCGAGCGGCGTTATAGACCATCAGACGGGCCGCTTCGATCTCAGTGGCCATCTGCGCGATCTGGAATTGGATGCCCTGAAACTCTGCGATGGCCTTGCCAAACTGCTTGCGTTCCTTGGCATACTTCGAAGCAAACTCCCAGGCCCCGCGCGCCAGGCCGATCATCTGCGCGCCAATGCCGATGCGGCCTTCGTTCAAAGTCTCAATGGCGATCTTGTAGCCCTTGCCCGGTTCACCGAGGACGTTTTCCTTTGGTATGCGGCAGTCTTCCAGAATCAGCTCGCAAGTGGAAGAAGCGCGAATCCCCAGCTTGTCTTCCTTTTTCCCGACGCTGAATCCCGGAACGTTCTTCTCCACCAGAAACGCGGTAATGCCCTTGTAACCAGCCGAGGGATCGAGGGTCGCGAACAGCACGAACAATCCTGCTTCCTTGCTGTTGGTGATCCAGAGCTTGCGGCCATTAAGCACGTAGTTTGTGCCCTGAAGTTGTGCCCGCGTCTGCAGCCCGAAAGCATCCGAGCCGGAACCGGCCTCGCTGAGCGCGTAGGCACCCACCATCTCGGAAGCCATCTTCGGCAGATAGCGCTTCTTCTGCTCAGCACTGCCCCAGCGCAACAGCGCGTTGTTGACCAGCGTGTTCTGGACGTCGACAATCACGCCCGCGGAAGCGTCGACCCGCGACAATTCTTCCACGGCCAGAATCGCCTCGAAAAACTTCGCGCCGCCACCACCGTATTGTTCAGGGATTTCGATCCCCATCAGGCCCAGCTGGAAAAACTCGCGGATGAGATCTTTGTCGAAGATGCCCTTCTCGTCCATTTCTTTGACGAGCGGACGAATTTTCTCGTCGGCGAACTGGCGGATGTTGTCGCGGAAGAGAATCTCGTCGTCGGTAAGCGTAGTCAGAGGGGTAGGAGAAATCTGGAGGGTCGTCTCGGGCATACGGATTCCTTCACTGGAAGAATGGCAAACTGATAATTTTAGCACCGTTGAGCGAGTAGGAGGTCGGGCGTCAGACGCCTTCGATGATTATTTCGGGCGCGAATGCACCAGCTTCAGCGTATCCGCCTGCAGTATCCGCTGAATCTGATTGCGCGCATGCACAGACCATGGCCCGGTGGTATCGAGCTTGATATAAGCCTGCCAGTGTTTGAGCGCCTTGCGCGGCTCGCGCACTTTCTCGAAAGCAAGCGCCAGATTGTAGTGTGCATCTGCGTAGGTGGGAGCTAACTGGATCGCCCTTTTGTAGGTTTGAATCGCTTCCTGAACCCGTCCGGTTTCGTCCAGAACATTGCCCAGATCGAAATAGGCCAGCGCATAGCGCGGATCAGACTGCAGAGCGGCTCTATAATGTTTTTCCGCCAATGTGAAATCCTGGCGATTGTAGTGCAGCGTGCCCAGGTTGATGTGCGCGGCCGCATGGCTGGGATCAAACTCGAGGACCTTCTGGTAGGCCGCCAGAGCCTCGGTCTGCGTTCCCGGATCTTCTTCCAGCGCCACGCCGCGGGCAAACCATACGGCCGCCTCATTGTCTTGCGGAGTTGGATCCGAAGTCGGGATCGGTGTGCTGGTCACGACCTTTTCTCTCGACGAGAAATCCATCACAAACTGCCCAGCGATCGGCTCCAGCAACCTGCCCTCATGCCGAAAAGCCACGCGATGTTTGTTAGTCGATGAAACTCCCGCATCAATCAATGGATTTCCCATACCCGAAGCCTGCTTCTGCATGGCCTCAAGCGATTCCCGAATCACCGCCGGACGCACCTTCATGGCGCACAGGTCGCGAACTTTTTTGATTTTCAGCAGGTCGGAAAAACAGTAAGCAGTAGCGGCCGCAATCAAGCCCGCTCGCTCCCAGTTAGCCAACTGGCGCGGCGTGAGGTGAAGAATTCTCAGTAAATCAGCTCGACTGTACACGACTCCACACAATCATGCGGGGGTTTCTACCGCACAAGCACGTGCCGCCATTATCTGCAACTTCCGCTTTGAAACGCAACAGGAATCCGTGTGCAAATCTGTGGAGAACCTGGTTGATTTACATGCACCAAAATCGGTGCAGCGGCTCCGCACGATCTTTATACTTGTCATTTCCAGCACAGCGAGACTTGCCCTGAGCGAAGTCGAAGGGAATTTCTCGTCGCGCCTACACCGCCACTGCAGCCTGATACTCCTCGTAAGTCCCCTTGAAATCAGTAATCTTGTGATCGCTCTCAAAGTGCCAAATCCGCGTCGCCACTTCATCGATCAGATCGTGATCGTGGGAAACCAGCAGCACCGTTCCTTGATACCGCTGCAAGGAAATATTCAGCGCGTTGATGGCTTCAAGGTCGAGATGGTTTGTTGGTTCGTCAAGCACCAGCACGTTCGGCTTCTGCAGCATCAGCTTGCAGAAAAGCAACCGCGCCGCTTCGCCCCCGGACAGCACGCTGGTGGATTTCGTCGCTTCCTCGCGCGCAAACAGCATCTGCCCGAGCAGCCCGCGAATCTCTTCGCTCACCGCCGCTGGATTCCACTGATGCAGCCACTCCAGCACCGTCATGCCGCCTTCGATCAAGCTGCGATGGTCTTGCGCAAAATATCCAATCGAGGCCTCGTGCCCCCAGATCACTTTCCCGGCGTCCACAAACCGTCCGTCATAGCCGCTTGTCTTGCGTAGTTCCGCTTCCGGCGTGGTTGGAGAATTCGCCAGCAGCGCATTCACCAGCGTTGTCTTCCCCGCTCCATTACGCCCCATCAGCGCGATTCGTTCGCCGCGCGTGATGCTGGCGGTAAAGTCGCGGATCACTTTCTTATCGCCGTAAGCCTTGCTCAGGTGTTCGATTTCAAGAACATGTTTGCCCGATGGCCGCTTCTGTTCAAACTTGATATATGGCCTCTGAATGTTCGACTTAGCCAGCTCCGTCACCTGCAACCGTTCTACTTCCTTGCGCCGCGACTGCACCTGGCTTGATCGCGTGCCCGCCGCAAACCGCGCGATGAATTCGTTCAACTGCGAAATTTTCTTTTCGCGCTGCGCATTCTGCGATTCAATCTGCGAGCGTACCTGCGTCTTGGCCAGCACCATCTCGTCGTACGATCCGGTGTAAGTAATGATGGTTTCGTAATCGATATCGGCGATGTGCGTGCAGATGCTGTTGAGAAAATGCCGGTCGTGCGAGATTGCAATCACCACTCCGTCGTAAACATTCAAAAATCCCTGCAGCCAGTGGATCGAATCCAAATCCAGGTTGTTCGTTGGTTCATCCAGCAGCAGCGCCTGCGGATGGCCGAATAATGCCTGCGCCAGCAGCACGCGAACTTTCTGTCCACCCTGCAGTTCGCTCATCTTGCGAGAATGCGCTTCGTCAGGAATATCCAGCCCCTGCAGCAAAATCGCCGCATCGCTCTCCGCCGTGTAGCCGTCTTCTTCGCCAACAATGCCTTCGAGTTCGCCCAGCTTCATGCCGTCTTCGTCGGTCATGTCGGCCTTGGAATAAATCGCATCGCGTTCCTGCATGGCCGCCCACAGCCGCTTGTTGCCCATGATGACCGTGTCGATCGCGGTGAAAGCGTCGAAGGCGTACTGATCCTGGCTTAAAACACCGACTTTGCGGGGACGAACGACAGTCCCCTTCTGCGGCTCAAGTTCCCCGCTCAGCAACTTCATGAACGTGGACTTGCCCGCGCCGTTCGGCCCGGTAAGGCCGTAGCGCTTGCCCGGCGTAAACGCCACCGAGACTTCGTCAAACAAAATTTTGGCGCCGTAGCGCATGGAAACATTACTGACCGAAAGCATGATTTCTAGTTTCTCTTCTTTTGGGCTTCTTCAGGGAAGCTTCTTCAAGACCTGCGGGGAATTTCCGCCAAAACGGTACGCAGCTGGAGTTAATAGAATATCACGCTGTTGATGGTTCCCCATTAGGCAGTCCATGGATTGACTAATGGCGCTGACAGGTCGTCGAAGTGCGCCACGTTTCGCGTCGCCAGCGTGGCATGACGAGCCAGAACGATTCCGGCGATCATGGTGTGGCGATCCTCGCGTGGACGGCCTTGCAATTTTCGAGAAGCCATTAAAGTGCTTGCGCGCTCTGCGGCTTCGACATCGAAGGGTGCGATGCGTCGGTCGATGCTGTCCAGCATCTTTTCCAAGTCTTGCATCAGAATGGCTCGCCGTTTACCGACAGGCAGGCTCTCGAGTCCGAAACGAATTTCAAATACCGTTATCGAGGTCGTCCAGATAGACGATCGAGGCTGTTGGTCAAGCCAGATCAGCACTCTCTTGTCCGGAGCGCGCAGCATAAGCTCCGAGAGGACGTTGGTATCGAGAATGATCATTCCTCGAAGGAAGGAGGTTTTATCTCAAAGCGCAATTCTTGAATCGGGGAATCAAGCCCGTGTCCAGCGAATATCTTCGCGATCTCAGTCCCGAGGCCGCCCGCAGGCTTCTTATCTTCCTCAAGCACGGCAGCGCGCAGAATATCGCGGACCTCTTCTTCCATGCTGCGGCCATTACGGCGGGCGCGGCGTTGCAGGCGCGCTTTGACGCCATTTTCAATATTTCGAACCAAAAGCTGCGCCATGTTTCGGCCTCCCAATTCACCGATATCATGATATCACGTCTTATGATATCACGCTATCATTTGGGCAGTGTCTCCGAGACACTACCATGATTTCGGGAAACGGCTGCACTCTAGTGCCCCCCGCTCAATTCCCTGACAATCGCCCCCACAAACTGCTTGGCATCGCCAAACAGCATCAGGGTGTTACCCAGGTAGTAAAGCGGATTATCAATCCCTGCAAAGCCCGGACTCATACTGCGCTTGATCACCATCACCGTGTGAGCCTTATCAACATCGAGGATGGGCATTCCGAAGATTGGGCTCGTCGAATCGTTACGCGCGGCCGGGTTAGTAACGTCGTTGGCTCCAATCACCAGCGCCACGTCGGTCTGAGGGAAATCTCCATTGATCTCATCCATCTCGATGAGCCGGTCGTAAGGGATGTCGGCCTCGGCCAGCAGCACGTTCATGTGCCCGGGCATGCGCCCCGCAACCGGATGAATGGCGAAGCGAACATCGACTCCCTTCTTGGTGAGAATGTCATACAGTTCGCGCACCTTATGCTGCGCCTGCGCTACCGCCATGCCGTAGCCGGGTACGATCACCACTTTGTTGGCGGCAGAAAGAATCGCAGCAGCTTCCTCCGCCGTGGCGCTGTGCACTGGCCGGGCTTCTTCGGCGCCGGCGGCCGCGACCTGCACCTGGCCGAACGCACCGAACAGAACATTGGTAAACGACCGGTTCATCGCCTTCGACATGATGACCGAAAGAATCAGTCCCGAAGATCCATCGAGC
>Ga0307476_10002596_pt1 | contig 10750 bp, 5 predicted proteins | sample atmos_gasesECM2C_2_FD_203314 | JGI IMG/M metagenome (GOLD analysis project Ga0307476, IMG submission 203314) | Hardwood forest soil microbial communities from Morgan-Monroe State Forest, Indiana, United States - atmos_gasesECM2C_05 | ecosystem: Environmental > Terrestrial > Soil > Temperate... | reverse complement strand
CATCGGGCATGGATTGTACTCCGTTGAGCACCACATTGAGCAGCGCCTGCTTCATCAAGTCGAGGTCCGCGCTGACCGGCAGCGGCTCGTCCGGCAGGTCGCGCTTGATGTCGACGCCGTGTTGCGCTGCGTCCGGCGCCGCCAGCAACGCGACCTCCTCAAGCAAACGGCGGAGGTCCACCTCCACCAGGCGCAGGTCGCGCGTACGCATGAAGTCGACCAGAGTTTGAACAACCCGATCAAGCCGCTGAATCTCGCTTCCGATAATGTCCATGTGACGGCGGGTGTCAGGGTCCAGTTGCGACAACTTGTTCTGTAAGAGCTGCAGGTGAAGAACGATGGCATTGATGGGATTCTTCACTTCGTGAGCGACTCCGCCGGTGACCCGCCCGCTGGCGGAGAGACGGCGCGACATCTCGATCTCGTCTCCGATACGCCGGACTGATTCGGCATCTCGCATGATCAATAGAGCGCCGATGTGCGCGCCCTTTTCCTGGACAAAATCCATAGACACCTGGACCCGCCTTCCGCCGGCGGCGCCGAACTCGCGTTGCGATAGCGGACGCTTGCGCTCAAAAGCGTCGAGCACCAGCGTTCCCAGCTGCGAATCGCGCGAGAAAATTTCCCCTGCAGTCCTGCCCAGCAGCTCTCCGCGAGGCCGCCCGAGGAACCGTTCCACTGGCGCACTAACCAGTACTACTCGCGAGTCGCGCGTGAACAGCATCAACCCATCCTGCAGCTTGGACATGAGTTGGTCCACGTTGTCCTTTAAGGCGGAAAAGATCTCCTTGGTGTCGCGCATCTGCCGGCCCAAATTGGCGATCTTCAAGGTGACCAGCCCGAATTCATCGTGTTCCGATTCCCTCCCCGAAAGCTCCTCGCTCGTTCCCAAACTGACGCTGTCCAAATTACGGCTAATCTCCCTCAGTGGGCCCAGAGCCATGTTGGAGATCATCGCGGCCAGCAACAATGAGGCAAAAATCGATGCAATCGAAAAATACAGGGCGTGTATGAGTCGGGGCGTCAGTTCATTTCTGAGAAAGACGGTGGAGACCCCCACACGAATCGTGCCGAAAGGCTCGCTGTTTAATTGCAGCGGGTAACTCACGTCATAAACCGCCGCCGGTTTATACACCAGCTTAAGTTGCTCCCGGAAGTGAGCGGTGGTAACGCCATGAAGACCCGGTCTTCCTGGAATCTGCTTACCCACAAGTTTGGCGTTCGAGTGGAGCAATGCCTTGCCCTTCGAATCCGTTACGGAAATGTCGTAAATGTAGGGCGAGAGCGCCGTCTCCGATTCGATGATGTTCAAAAGACTGGTATCCATCGGCAGTAACTCGGCCAGGGCTCGCCGGACGGCCGCGGGATCATTGGTATCGATGCGCGTGCTGCTCAGATCAGGCAGGTCATTCTCGGCGAAGTAAGCGAGTATCTGCGTCAGGCGATCTGCACCTTCGTAAGTGCTGGTGATGCGTAGGCGAAGAATCTGCGAGATATAAAGATACGAGAACGCGGTCACCATCAGGGTGACCATGAAGGTGATGATGAGTACGATGATTGCTTTACGTCGCATGAGAAAGCAGCGCCCAGTGGTCAGTCACTCGGAACAGCAGTGTGTGCAGCCGGGGATTAAACCGTTGAGAATGGAATCTCCACTGCCCACAGACCATTTGACTACTTTATTTACTCTTCCACTCTGGCGGGATCCGCGTCCGCCGTGCTGTTGCCGTACTCCTTGAGCTTATTATGAAGGGTTTTCAAGCTAATACCCAGAATTTCCGCAGCTTTCGTCTTGTTGTTGCTGGTCGACTCCAGCGTCTTGAGGATCAGCATTTTTTCCGCCTCCCCCACCGTTGTGCCCACTCCCAGACGGATAGCGTCAGGATCATGCGCACTGGTACGCAGGATCGCGTGGCCGAATCCGGGCGGCAGATGTTTGGTTTCAATCATGCCTCCGTCGCACACAATCACAGCGCGCTCGATCGTGTTGCGCAATTCGCGGACGTTTCCCGGCCAGGTATAGTTGCTGAACAGATTCATCACGGCTTCGCTGACCGCCCCTACTTTGCGGGTATGCTTCTCGCTCATTTCTGATACCAGAAGCTGTACCAGATCGGCTACGTCTTCTTTGTGCTCCCGCAGCGGAGGCATGTGGATATTGAAGACATTGAGGCGGTAATAGAGATCACTGCGCAATTCGCCGGAAGCAACCGCATCATCCGGAATTTTGTTCGTGGCGGCAAGTACGCGCACATCTACGGACGTTTCCACTTTACTTCCCAAGCGACGGAACTTGTGGTCTTCGAGAACACGCAGCAGTTTCGCCTGCGTGCCCACCGGCATCTCGCCGATTTCATCGAGCAGCAATGTACCCCCTTCGGCCAATTCGAAGCATCCAGTGCGCCGCTCCAGAGCTCCGGTGAAGGCGCCCTTTTCGTGACCAAAGATCTCGCTTTCAATCAGCGTCTCCGGAATCGCTGCGCAGTTGATGGCGACGAACGGCCGCTCGCGGCGTGGGCTTAGTTGATGGATGGTGCGCGCCACCAGTTCTTTGCCGGTGCCACTAGCCCCGGTGATCAGTACCGAGGCCGTGCTTGGAGCTACTAGCTCGATGAGCCGGAAAATCTCCTGCATCTTGCGCGACGTTCCACGCAGTTGACCGAGAGAGCCGGAATCCCGCAACCGGCGCCGCGTACTCTCCAATTCGGCGCGGGTACCCAGCAAAGAGGATGCATTTTGCAGCATCGCCCGCAGCCGCTGCGTATCGATGGGCTTAGTGATGTAGTCGTAGGCGCCCAAACGCATCGCCTGAACCGCGCTGTCGATCGTGCCCTGCGCAGTCACCAGAATCACCGCCATGGCTTGAGCCTGCTCCGCCAGTCGTTGTAGCAGTTCGATGCCTCCCATACGCGGCATCTTGAGGTCTGTAACCACGATGGCGGGATTCCACTGCGCCGCTTTCTCCAGTCCCTCGGAACCGTCGACGGCGGTTTCAGTGCGGTAGCCCCAGGAGGAAACCAGTTCGGCGAGCCCGGTACGCTCGTTCTCTTCATCTTCAACAATCAATATCTTCTCGTGGCTCATCCCTTGGTTCTTGTCCGCCCCTCTGGTCGCGAGCCCTTACCCAGCCTTGGCCCTGAGACTACAAACATACGCGGCTCGCTTCCTCTGGAGCAAGGTCCGGGAACTTAGCGGCCGCAGCGCGTTCATACTCGCACTGACGCCACGGCCTGCCTCGGAGTTGTTCCATGTCAATTTGAGACGGAGATTGCGCCGCGTGAATCGAGAATTTCAACACTGCATCCGGAAAATCACTTCCGCTTTAAGATTGCTGTGCGTTAGAATTGCGGGTCCCTAAATAGCGGTCCAACTATATGCTTCTACCTGCTTTTTGATGATCTCCTCGGACCCTGAGCGCAGGTGAAGCGTGTGTCGATATATGGAGGAAAGAATGTCACTTTGTTCTAAGTTCAGCAAGAGCCGACCATTAATCGGCCTGTTAATTGTTCTCGCCGTGTCACTCATCTCTTTCCCGGCGTTCGCGCAGAGCGACTCGAACCCAAAGTGGGATTTGTTTGTTGGATATCAGTGGCTGCATCCCGGCGGCACGGTGCCCGCGCCGTTCGGTGATTTCAACAATCCCGGGTCCTACAAGATTCCCGACATGGCAAGGGGATTCGGCAGCTCCTTCACCTACAACTTTGATCCTCATTGGGGTGCGGAAATTGATTTTGGTCATAACTGGGGAAACAGCAATTACGAGACCACGGCGTCGATCGGCCCCCGGTTCATCTGGCGTACGGATAGCGCAAATTACTTCCTACACACTTTGATTAGTCTGAACCGAGTGTCGGTGAGCGGCCTCAACGCGCAGAACGGAATCGGAGCTATTCTGGGCGGCGGCATGGACCTGCCCCTTAAGAAGTGGCTGGCCTTCCGGCTGTTCGAAGTCGACTATGTTTGGGCGCAGCACAACTACAGTGAATTCATCGCCCCCATGCCGGACGATAGCTTGCGGCATGCATCCTTTAACGGCGTGCGCCTGCGCACCGGCTTTGTATTCAATTTCGGTGGCGCGCCGGCGGTCACGCCGACGGCGAGTTGTTCGGTGCAGCCTACTGAAGTAATGGTGGGTGAGCCCATCACCGCGACCGTTACTGCCAGCAATTTCAATCCCAAGCACACCCTCACTTATGCCTGGAGCGGCAACGGAGGCCAGGTGACCGGCAAAGATACAGCCGCCCAGATTGATACCAAGGACGCGGCTCCCGGAAGCTACACCGTCACCGCTCATGTCACCGACGCGAAGATGAAGAACAATGGGGAAACGAGCTGCTCGGCGAACTACACTATCAAGCCCTTGCCTCCGAAAAATCCGCCGACCATGAGTTGCTCGGCCAGTCCTTCGACGGTGCAAGCAGGCGCCAGCGTAACCGTGAGCTGCAGCTGCACCAGTCCTGACGGTGTTCCTGTGTCCGTCTCGAACTGGACTGCGACCGGCGGTACCGTCTCCGGTAGCGGCAGTACGGCTACTCTGTCTACGGACGGAGCAGCACCCGGTGCCATCACCGTCACGGCGACGTGCACCGACTCTCGCGGTTTGACGGGTCAGGCCTCGACCCAGGCGACGGTAGAGAATCCACCGCCGCCTCCGCCCAAGGCGGCCAAGCTCAGCCAGTGCGACTTCCCCAACGAGAAGAAGCCGTGGCGAGTCGACAACACCTGCAAGGCGATCCTGGATGATGTAGCCAAGAACCTGCAGCAGAACCCCGACAGCAAGCTGGTAATCGTGGGCAATGCCGATCCGAAAGAGCGGCGAAAGAATCTGGCGGCCGAACGAGCCGTCGATTCCAAGTTTTATCTGACGGAAGGCGAAGCCCAACAACACATCGATCCCAGCCGCATAGATGTCCGAACGGGCGGCGGTGGAACTAAGACGGCGGAATACTGGATCGTGCCTTCAGGCGCGACCTTCGATTCTGCTGGTACGGAATCGGTGGATGAGTCCAAAGTCAAGGCGATCCCGGATCATCCTAAGCCGGCAGCCAAAAAGAGAGCTGCCAAGAAAGCGCAGTGACTTCGGCAACGGACTGAAAGGGCCGGTCGGCGAATGTCGACCGGCCCTTTTTTCCGCGTGTCCTTCGGTAACTTGCTGGGGACTGACCAGCCTGTCAGTCTAGCTGTCGCATCTAACTTTTTCGACTCGTGGGGCGAAAAATCAATATGAAATGCGCTGCGCTTAAACTGCTGATGTGGTTGCTGTTGGCTTCCATTTGCGCGTTCGGCTCGGGAGCTCGCCAATGGTCCGTTCTGGGACCCGACGGTGGCGATGTCCGAAGCCTCGCTTATGACCCGCAAAATCCGGACCGCGTCTTTCTGGGAACCAGCACAGGCGTGATTTTCGTTTCCGACGATGGCGGCCATAACTGGTCGAGATTCGCCAAGCTCGGGGCTGGCGACGATTATGTACTCGATCACATGGCCTTTGATCCGCAGAATTCGAAAAATATTTTTGTTTCCGCCTGGAGCGTGCAGGATCAGAACGCTGGCGACATTTTCCGCACCCGCAACGGCGGCAAGGACTGGGAAGCTCTGCCGGGGATGCATGGCAAATCGGTGCGCGCCATGGCAGTATCTGCTTCCGACAATAAAGTGATCGTCGCCGGAGCCCTCGATGGGGTTTACCGTAGCAACGATGGCGGCAATAATTGGCAGCGCATTTCTTCTAACGACGGTGTCGTCAAGAACATCGAATCGATCGCCGTCGATCCTAAAGATCCTAACGTTGTGTATGCCGGAACCTGGCACTTGGCATGGAAGACCAGCGATGGCGGCGCCAACTGGCAGCACATCAATAAAGGTATGATTGATGATTCCGACGTTTTTTCAATCATCGTTAGCTCGGCCAATCCGTCGGAAGTTTTCGCCAGCGCCTGCTCCGGCATTTATAAGAGCGTCAGCGGCGGCGACCAGTTCGAGAAAATCAAGGGCATTCCCTTCACCGCGCGACGCACCCGCGTTCTCAAGCAGGATCCCAGCAACCCGGCCATCGTTTACGCCGGTACCACCGAGGGTCTTTGGAAGAGCGTCGACGAGGGTAAGAATTGGAAGCGCGTGGGCAGTCCCGAAGTCGTAGTGAATGATGTGCTTGTCGATCCGCGCAACTCGCAACGCGTATTGCTCGCGACCGATCGCAGCGGCGTACTCGCCAGCAACGACTCCGCGACCACCTTCACCGCATCCAACCACGGATATTCCCACCGTTATGTGAGCGCAATTTTGGCTGACACCAAAGAACCCAACACGCTTTACATCGGCCTCGTGAACGACCGCGAATTCGGCGGCGTCTTCTTCACCCGCGATGGTGGACAAAACTGGCTGCAGAAAAGCTCAGGCCTGGACGGGCGTGACGTATTCACTCTGAAACAATCCCATAATGGAACCCTGGTTGCCGGAACTAACAAGGGCCTCTTTGAACTTGTTTCGGGCAGTTCGTCCTGGCATCCGATCAACAATGTAGTGCTCGAGAAGAGCGTCTCACACACCGTGACGTTGAAGAGCGGCAAGAAAAAGACCGTAACTTCAATCGCCAGCACTCACACCCTGCTTGACGGCCGCGTTAGCGATACCGATCTCGGATCATCCCGCTGGTTCGCGGCAACTTCCGCCGGATTGTTCACCAGCAAAGATCAGGGCAAAGTATGGGTAGGGGGCCCTGTCACCGGGGAAAAAGACTTTGTTTCGGTGCAGGCTCAGGACGGCCTGGTGGTCGCGGCGACGCGATCAACCGTGCTCGTTTCTGAAGACGAAGGAAAAATTTGGCAGCCTGCGCGGCTGGCCTCATACGCGATCAACATTCGCAGCGTGACCGTTGCTCCGGATGGCCAAATCTTTGTGGCCACCCGTGAAGGTGCCTTCCACAGCGCGGATTCCGGCAAGAGCTGGAACCACGTGGTGGCGGGTTTGCCCGACAAGGACATCACCTCGGTCGCCTACGATGGCAGCCACAAACGTCTGCTCGCTACCAGCGGCCAGACCGGCGTTGTATTCGAAAGCGCCGACGGTGGCAACACCTGGCAGCGTGGACCCGATTCCGGTTTCCCGCTCCGCCGCATCAGCGTGGTGCACGGACGCTACGTCGCAGCTACTCCATTTGACGGGGTAGTGGCGCAGCCGGAAAACGACTCGCAAAGCGCTAACGCCGGCAGCGGGTCCAACTAATCGCGGTTTCTAACCCAAGAACCTTCGCGGAGAGCACAATGCTCTCCGCGATTTTTTTTGCACGGCGAAAGCAAGTTCTACATACGCAAACCACGGACAGGCTCGTATGTACTTAAATCTAATGGAGCCGATCTGGTCTTTCACTTGCCACCATCTCTTAGAATGAGGATGGCGCAACCGCACTTAGCATGGCGCGACGTAGAGTTCTCCCGCAATCCGAATTAGCTTGGCTGGTGTTGTGCTCGATATTGAGCTTAGCCCAAGGATGCTCTCGCCAGAGTGCTGTCCAGTCTCCGGAGGCGAAAGCGAACATACCCGCCACTGAGCAAAACCTCCCATTCCATCAAAATCCCGTCCGTACAATGGACAACAGCGCGCACCCGGCGGTCCCATCGGACGGCAATGCGGGAAACCGTAGGCCCTTTCCGGCGGCACTCCGATCGCACAGTCTACCCCCGGGAACGCTTATCACGGTTTGGCTGAAGGATTCTCTGGCCGTCTCCCACGTGCGCACGGGGGATACTTTCAGCGCATCAGTAGCCGAGCCCCTTACCATTGACGGAGAGACTGTGATTGATCGCGGCATTCTCGTCCGGGGTCGCGTCGAGTCTGCGCCACCTTCCGCAAACCCGCGAACGTACGGTCCCGACCGAGGCCCCGATGCAAGCTATGTCCGGCTCACTCTCAACAGCATCACGGTCGGAGGGAAAGTTCTTGATCTTCAAACCTCGACCCTGTTTGCCAAAGATACCCTCCAGCCCAAAGGGTCGTGGTCATCTAAAGACAGAGGGGCAGGCAGGCAATCCAGAGCCCTCGGAATACGAAAGGGACGCCGCCTCACTTTCCGGCTCACTGCCCCGGTCACATTTAGCTCGCCAAACTCCGTGCCCAATCGGAAGGATTCCGATACTACTGCCAATAAATAACGTTCCGAGGCTTCCGAAGCGCTTCCCATCTTTAATTTAATTTCCCTTAACCCCAACAATCAAAAGCTGTTGCCGATGTTTTCCACAGGCTTGTTCCGGATCGGTGTGACGTCTGCCCTTCGCAGTGTCAGATTGGGCTTCCTATAGTGGGATTCGGGATGGTAGCTGGCAAACCGCAAACGCGGTGTGGCGGTCCTAATTCGGGAGGACCGAGGTGGCAACCAGACCATCTTGGAGTTCCTTTCCTACCTTCTCCCACTGCAGAGTATCAAGCATGAACACTGCCACTCCATTTCCCTGGACCGGACCTACCGCCGCGGAGAACGTCAGGACGGGCTTCCGTTCCATCTTCGAACACGCTCCACTCCCCGCCGCCTGCTGCAATCGGCAGGGAGTGATCATTGAGATGAACTCTGCTTTCGCCCAGGCTCTCAAGGCTGGCCTCGCCGATCAGCGCGCTTTACGGCTCTCCGATCTGGTAGAACCCGACGACCGCGAAGTTACAGAATCGCTTCTCCACAATCTGCTCGATTGCACCTGTGACAGTATCCGCCTGGCGGGAAGAAACACCGCAAAAAACGGCCAAGCCGGGCGCCCAGTGACCAACTGGATAGCGTGGCGATTGCCGGGAGCCGGAGAGGAACCCAACCACGCATTACTGATCGCCGAACCCGACCGCGATGGCTCTCCCCTCGAAGAAGGCTTACTACAGGCTCAAAGATGGGAGGCCGCGGGTCGAATGGCGGGAGGCATAGTGCATGACTTCAACAACCTCCTGTCCGGCGTCATGCTGTGCGGCGATCTGCTACTCACGAGTCTGGATGCACCCGACCGACGTCGCCGTTATGTCGATGAAATTCGCTCGGCCACGATGCAAGCCACTGGCCTGGTGCAGCAACTGCTGGTCTTCACCCGTCCGCAAGCCTCCCAGGTCCGCGCCTTGTGCTTGAATCAGATTGTTCAAGGCTTACAAGATCTGCTGACTCGCCTTATCGGCGAAAACATCGTGCTCGAACTCAGCCTTGATCCGGATCTGGGTCTGGTCACGATCGATCAGGCCCAGGTACAGCAAATTTTCCTCAACCTCGTTCTCAACGCTCGCGACGCTTTGCCCAACGGCGGTCGCATTGTGGTTAAGACCACCAACTGTCAGTTTCAAACCATTCCCGGCTCCGAACCGTTAGGCCGCGGTACTCCCACCTTTCCCTGCGTTCTCCTGACTGTCAGTGACAACGGCTGCGGCATGGACAACAAAACACGCCAGCATCTGTTCGAGCCTTTTTTCACCACCAAGGGCGCGGGCAAAGGTACTGGTTTGGGATTGACCACCGTGCGCAATATTGTCACCGCAAACGGTGGACTGATTCAGGTCGAAAGCGAAGCGGATCGCGGAACCCGAGTCAGGATCCTGCTGCCCCGGGCATTGCACTCCGCCGCCCCCGAATTTCCCGACGTCGTCATTTCACATTCAGATGCGTCCCGTACAACATCTCAGGAATTCAAGAAGGAATCACCCTTATGACGTCAGCCGCTGTTAGTCCCATGATCGCCATGCCTCGAATTATGGCCGCCAATTTTCTCAACCTCCTGATCGTCGATGATGAAAGTTCCATTCGGGAAGCCTGCCGCGCGGTCGCGCTCTCACTCGGGTTCGTGGCGCATGTCGCCGATTGCGCCGAACAGGCCTATCGTCTGTTGCAAACTCAAAGCATTGATGCCGTCCTCCTCGATCTCCTACTTCCCGGGGCGGGGGCTCTGGAGGTGCTCCGGCAGATTAAATCCCAGCGTCCCGAGGCGCTTGTCATCGTCGTGACGGGATATGGAACGGTGCAGTCCGCGGTCCAAGCCATGAAACATGGCGCCTATGAATACGTCACCAAGCCTTTCAGCATTGACGAACTCAAACTCTTGCTGGATCGTGTCTCCAACCACCTCAAGCTGAAGACGGAAAATCGGATACTGCGCGAAAAGCTCAAATCCAAGCAGGGCTTTGGCGGCCTCGTCGGGCGCGCTCCAGAGATGGAGAAGCTTTACCGCATCATCTCCAAAGCCGCCAACAGCTCACATCCCGTACTGATTCTTGGTGAAGGCGGCACGGGAAAAGAAATGGTCGCGCGTTCCATCCATTACTCCGGACCTTTGCGCGACAGGCCTTTCATTCCCGTCGACTGCGGCGCGCACCTCCCCACGCTGATTGAAGGCGAGCTGTTCGGGTATGTCCGTGGAGCGTTTACCGGCGCCAACCAAGCCAAAGACGGACTGCTGGCCATCGCCGAAGGCGGAACCGTGTTCCTCGACGAAGTCGGCGAACTTCCCGTCGACCTTCAATCCAAACTTCTGCGCGCCATTCAGGAAAAGGAAATCCGTCCCGTGGGAAGCACTCGCCGCATCCCCATTAACGTTCGCATCCTGGCTGCCACCAACCGCGATCTGGAGCAGGCTGTTACTGAAGGCGCTTTCCGGCGTGACCTTTATTTTCGCCTCAACGTTCTTAGCCTTCGCATCCCGCCCCTGCGCGAGCGTCGTGAGGATATCCCTCTCCTGATCGCTCACTTCATGGAACGGGCCTCACGCGCTTCGGCTCAGGAAAAGATTCTCAGCGA
>Ga0307476_10002595_pt1 | contig 10752 bp, 12 predicted proteins | sample atmos_gasesECM2C_2_FD_203314 | JGI IMG/M metagenome (GOLD analysis project Ga0307476, IMG submission 203314) | Hardwood forest soil microbial communities from Morgan-Monroe State Forest, Indiana, United States - atmos_gasesECM2C_05 | ecosystem: Environmental > Terrestrial > Soil > Temperate... | reverse complement strand
GACCCGGCTGGCCAAGCAGCGCGTCCGAGCGGCGCTGCGGAAGATGCGCGAGTGCTGAACGGGCCGTCTCCCTTGGTACGCCCTTCTGCGAGCGCCTGTTGTGGTCTTTCTCTCCCGCATCTACACCAAGTCCGGCGACAAGGGCGAAACCGGCCTGGGGGACGGCAGCCGCGTTCCCAAGGACCATCCCCGCGTCGCGGCCTACGGCGCCGTGGACGAACTCAACGCCGTCCTCGGCCTGCTGACCGCCCACCATTCCGACGCGCCCGAATCCGATCTGCTGCGCAGTATTCAAAACGACCTCTTCGACGTGGGCGCCGATCTGTGCCTGCCGCCGTCCGCCGACGAGAAGCCGGGCGTGAATCTGCGCGTCCGGCCGGAACAGGCTGCCCGCCTGGAGGCAGCCATCGACCGGCTGAACGCGAACCTGGCGCCGTTGAACAGCTTCATCCTGCCGGGAGGCCGACCGCCCGCGGCATGGTGCCATCTGGCGCGCACCGTTTGCCGTCGGGCCGAGCGCGGCGCGGTGGCGCTGGCCCATCAGGAGCCGATCAATCCCGAGATCGTCGTGTACCTCAACCGGCTGTCGGACCTCCTCTTCGTGCTGGGCCGCGTCTACAACAACAACGGCCGCGACGACGTGCTCTGGAAGCCGGGGCAGTCGCAACACACCGACGACCAGCACGCGGCGACAGCAAGTGATTGAGGCCAAACACTTGCTGGCGCTGCGTGCTGCTCACGAGACGCACCCATGTTCACCCTCAGCGCCTTCGCCGATGAAATTTCTCCCGATCCCCAGGAACAGATCGACGTGCTGTTGCGCTGCGGCGTCCGCTGCATTGAGCTGCGGTCCATCCACAAGACCAACGTCCTCGATCTGACCGACCTGCAAGTAAAGGAGTTCAAGTCGCTGCTCGACAAGCACGGCTTCCGCCTCAGCGCCATCGGATCGCCCATCGGCAAGGTCAAAATCGATTCGCCTTGGGAGCCGCACCTGGCGCGCTTCGAACGGGCCCTCGAGCTGTGCAAGGTTTTCGGCACGTCCAACATCCGCGTTTTCAGCTACTATCCGCCGCGCGACGCCGAAACCTGGGATTCCGTCAGCGAAAGCTGGGAACACGAGCTGTTTCGCCGCATGGACGAGAAAGTGGGGCTGGCGTCGCGGGCCGACGTGCGGCTGGTGCATGAGAACGAGCACCGGATTTTCGGCGACTCTCCAGATCGGGTGCGTCGTCTTTTCGAGATGGTGCAGGCCGACGCTTTCCGGGCGGTCTACGACGCGGCCAACTACGTCTTCTGCGGCTATGACCCGTGGGACGGCTGGGAGAAGACGCGCGAATTTACGGCCCACTTTCACATCAAGGACTGGATCGCCGGCGAGAAGCACGGCTGCTTGGCCGGCGAAGGGCAGGGGCAGTGGCCCGATGTGATCCCCGACGCCAATGCCCGCGGCTATGACGGCTTCGCCACATTGGAGCCGCATCTCCTCGGCGGCGGCCCGACCGGCGGCGTGACCGGGCCGGAGCTGTTCCCCAAGGCTGTGGCCGCGTTCCGGGCGATTCTCGACAAGGCCGGGATCAAATATGAGTAGGGGCGGGGTTCCCCCGCCCGCACGAGGCGGCCGAGCGATGCACACCGTCCACGTCCGCGTCAACGACGCCGCCACGGGCAAGCCGACGCCGTGCCGCGTCCGCTTCACGGATGCGGAGGGGCGGTATTATGCGCCGTTGGGGCGGATGAAAACGTTCCCGCTTGACCCCGTTGAAGGCGGGAGCGTGTGGGATGAAGACGGCGCCTATGCTTACATCGACGGCGCGTGCGAAATCCAGCTGCCCGCCGGTGAAATCCGCGTGTGGGCGAGCAAGGGCTTTGAGTACCGGCCGATCGATGAAAAAGTGCAACTCGCGGCCGGGAAGCTTGCGCTGCGCTTCACTCTGGAACGATGGGTCGATCCGCGCCGTGAGGGTTGGCATTCGGGCGATGCACGGGCCGCGTACCTAACGCCGCACGCGGCGTTGCTAGAGGCGGCAGGCGAAGATCTGTCCGTCGTCGATCTCCTAGCCTGTGAGGAGCGGCGCCTGCGAACGCTTCCGAACCTCCTTGCCTTCAGCGGCCAGCAGCCGGCCCTAGAGCGGCTGGGGCATCTGGTCGTCGTCAATACGATGAATCAGCACGACCGGCTTGGCCGATTGGCGCTGCTGAACTGCCACCGCGTCATCTATCCGCTGTCATTCGGCGGGCCGACCGGCGTGGACGATTGGACCTTGGCCGACTGGTGCGATCAGTGCCACCGTAAGGGCGGTCTAGTGGTTGGGCTCGATTTCTTCGACGACCCCCAAAAGGCCGGGCGCGGCGAGGTTCTAGCCGACCTGATAACGGGCAAGATCGACGCACTGGAGATGGAGGATATCCACGATGATCCAGTGGATCCGGTATTGCGCCCCTGGTACGCCCTGCTTAGCGCCGGCTTCCGCATCCCTTTGGTGGGCGCGAGCTGCAAATCGGCCAGCACTACCGTCCTTGGCTGCAAGCGCACCTACGCCCGCCTGCCTCCTGGGCAGGAATTGACCTACAAGAACTGGACCGAGACCGTGCGCGCTGGTCGAACCTTCGTGACTCGCGGCCCAATCCTTGCTTTCACCGTAAACGGGCAGGATCCCGGGGCGGTGCTGGATTTCCCGGCGGCTCCAGCAAGGGTTGCAGTCCGTGCGGAGGCGCGCGGACTCTGGCCGTTCAGACGCCTGGAAGTGGTGTGCAACGGCGCAGTCGTCGCTTGCGCCGAGGCGAGCGGATCGCCGTGTCAGGCCGCCGTCGAACAGGAAATCTTACTACCCGGCCCCTGCTGGTTGACGGCGCGTTGCTGGGGAATGGAACCCAGGGATCCCTATGACCGGGGCGACGCCCAAACCTCTGCGGTCTATGCTCAGATCGCCGGCCGCGTTCCGCGCCCCACGGCGGAAACTATTGCACCGTTCCTGGCCGATCTAGACAAGTCGCTCGACTGGGTCGCCCACGAGGCCCGTTGCGATGACAAGCACCGGCAGCGCCTCGCTGGCATCTTCCAGGCCGCGCGCCAGGAACTCCTACGACGACAAAAGAGTGATTAAAAGTCGCTCGATTTGTCGCCAGCTATTAGCTGACAGCTAATAGCTGTTAGCTCTTTATTACAGGCGTGGCTGCGGCCCTGCGAACCGCAGCCGCCGCGGCCGTTCCAACCGTTCAAAGTCGCTGCAACGGATTCGCACCGCTTCCATGTGCGAGTGCGTCTCAAAAACCAACCAAACGTCCGGCGGGATGCTTTCCTCCAGCAACGTCTGCAATCCGTACAACCGGCCGAAGGGCGGCGCCGCGCCCCATTCACAATCGCGGAACACCGCCGCTAATTCCTGCCCCGTCGCCAACCGCACCGGCCCGCCCAGCGCCGCCGACAGCGCCCGCAGATCGACCCGCTGCGTGGCCGGCAGCACCGCCAGCAGCCAGCCCGACGGGCTGTGCATTAGTACCGATTTGCCCACTCGGCCGCCGGAGACGTGCAGATACTTGGCCCGTTTTTGAGCCGTGAACGCCGGCGGATGCAGCAAGAACTCGAAAGACACCCGCTCCTCGGCCAGGAACGCCGCGATGCGCATGCTACCCTCCAATCCGGTCCAACCAAGGCCCCTGCAACTATACCGGCGGAACATCTGTCGCTTCGGGCACAGATCGTCTATTCTCTCTGGATTAACGGCGCCCGCCGGCCGGCTTTGCCGAACGCGCCGACCATAACGGCGATGGGAGATGCCGAATGTTCCTGGACGACGAAATCGAAGTGCTGCGGCCGGACCTGCGCCGCGGCCGGTTCCGGTCGGTGCTGTTCGACTTCGACGGCACGCTGTCGCTGATCCGCGAGGGCTGGCCGCAGGTCATGATTCCCATGATGACGGCGGTATTGCGCGAGGCCGGCGCCAGAGAAACCGACGCGGAGCTGACGGCCGCGGTCGAGGAGTTCGTCATGCGCCTCAACGGCCGGCAGACCGTCTACCAGATGATCCAGCTGGCCGACGAGGTTCGCCGCCGCGGCGGAACGCCGTTGGAGCCGCTGGCCTATAAACACCGCTACCACGACTTGCTGATGGAACGAATTCGCGGCCGGCTGGATGCGCTGGAATCGGGCGCGGCGTCGCCGGAGGAGTGGACGGTCCCCGGCAGCCACGCTTTTCTGGAAGCGCTGCGTCGCCGCGGCATGGTGCTGTACCTGGCCAGCGGCACCGACCTCAAGTATGTGCGCCATGAGGCCGAATTGCTCGGCCTGACGCCGTACTTCGGCGAGCACATTTACGGGGCGCTGGACGATTACAAGAATTTCTCCAAGCAGATGATCGTGGAGCGCATCCTGCGCGACCACGATCTGCACGGCGAAGAGCTGCTCGGCTTCGGCGACGGATTCGTGGAGATTGAGGAGGTCAAGAAATACGGCGGCTGCGCCGTAGCGGTGGCGAGCGACGAGGCGGCTCGCCGAGGCGTCAACGCCTGGAAGCGCGATCGGCTGGTGCGGGCGGGGGCGGACCTGGTCATCGCCGATTACCGGAGGGCGGAGCGGCTGCTGGAGTACCTCTTTTCGCAGGACCAATCATGAGCGCACCCATGCCTTCTGTCTTGACGGCGAGAACCTTTCTTCTCTGCCGGGAAATCTTCCAGGACGCCGCCACGCACGAATTCATTCTGGTCGGCCCCGTTCGGGCGCTGGTCCTGCCGCACTTCCCGATCGTCGCCCGCGTGAACGTGTTTGCCCATCTCGCCCCGACAAGCCGCGAGACCTACTGCCTCAAGCTGCGACTGGATGACGAGGAGGGCAACGTCGTCTGGAGCCAGGACATGGAACCGCCCATTGAGAGCACGGATCCCTCGCTGACCCTGATGGTGACCTTCACCGGCTTGCCCATCCCTATTCTCAAGACGGGGAAGTACGAAATGGTCCTGCTCGCCAACGACGTGGAGAAGGCCCGGTATGCGTTCGCCGTGTTCTTCCCGAGACCGCCGAAACCGAACGTTGCGGCCGACCCGGCCGGGCAGTAACCTGAAACGGCGTGCAGGGGGTTGCCTTTTGATACAACTGCACGGAGGACCGGCATGGCGTTCGGCGACTTCAAGAGCCTTCGGGAGGTCGCGCTGACGTACCAGATCGGCGTCGCCGTCGATGCCTTTCTCGAGCCGACGCCGTTGCCCGGGGACGAGCGGTTTCAAAGCGAATTGACGTGGGTGCAGCAAAACATCGCCGTGCGCACGTCGGAGGCGTCCATCTGCGAGTTCCTGATGGCGCCGGTGCTGAAAGAGGTCTGGAAGCCGTACAGCGATGTGCTGGCGTTCTGGAGCCACGCCCCGCTCGGCGTGGACGAACCGCTGGTCGGCGTGCCCGATTACTTTTTTTCGCGCCGCTCGCCGCTGGGTATGGTGCAGGACCAACCCTACGTCCTCGTCGTGGAAGCGAACAAGGATGACTTCGACGCGGGTTGGGCGCAGTGCTTGGCCGCCATGCTGGCGGCTCAGCGGATGAATGACCGCCCCACGCGCCTCGTGTACGGTTGTGTCTCGAACGGGCCGTTGTGGGAGTTCGGTAGGTTGGACCAGAGCCATCTTACACAAGAGATCCGGCAATTCGTTCTGTCGGACGTGCCCGGACTCTTCGCGGCGTGGAACTACATCTTCGCCCAGGCCAAGGAGCAGGCCCTGGCGCCGGCCGCGTGATGGGGGGCCGATGGGATGCCTGTCAAGAAGGAAGAGGAGGTGCTTCATGGTGCGAGCAGTGCTGATGAACGGCCTCATCTATCCACTGGAACCGCTGCCGCCGCATTGGAAGGACGGCCGGGAGTTGGTCGTTGAGGCGGCGGAACCGGACGACCCGGAGGCGATCGAGCGGTGGGCCAGGGAACTGGAGGCCATGTGTGCGGACAAGGATCCCGAGGAGTGGGAGAAGGTACAGGCGGCGATCGACGAGCTACGGCAGGAGGCCAAGGCTCAGGCGCGCCGCGAGATGGGCCTGCCGGACGAGCCAATCGTCTTGAGAATGGACCTTGAAAACCCGTAAGCCGCGTGTAAGCCGGGCGCCACGAATAACAACCATTGAGGGCCCTTTATGCCTTGCCTTAGCCGCCGCCTCCCCCTCCTCGCCGTTTTCTTCACGGCCTTCCTCGCCGTCCCCGTCCGCGCGGAGGACGGCGCCGCCCAGCTTAGCGCCAAGATCGACGCCATCATCGCCGGCCCCAACTACAAGCACAGCCGCTGGGGCCTCCTCGTCGTGGACAGCGACAGCGGCAAGACGGTCTACGAACACAACCCCGACATGCTCTTCTCCCCCGCCTCCGTCACCAAGCTCTACACCTGCGCCGCCGCCCTGACCGCGCTTGGCCCCGATTACCGCTTCGAGACGCCGGTCTATCGCCGCGGCGAAGTCGCCGGCGGCCGGCTGCACGGCGACCTTATTTTGGTCGCCCAGGGCGATCTCTCCTTCGGCGGACGCGGCGACGCCCACGGCACGCTGCTCTTCAAGGACCACGACCATATTTACGCCAACTGGCTCAGCACGCGCACCGAGCTGACCGACTCCGACCCGCTCGCCGGACTCGCCAGCCTGGCTCATCAGATAAAAGAGAGCGGAATCAAGCATATCGACGGCGACGTGCTGATCGACGACCGCCTCTTCGCCCGGTCGCGCGGCAGCGGCAGCGGCCCCGACGTGGTGACGCCCATCCTGGTCAACGACAATCTCGTGGATGTGCTCGTGACGCCGGCGGCCAAGGCCGGCCAGCCGGCGACGATCGACGTCCGGCCGCAGACGGCCTATGTCCAGATCGACGCGCAGGTGGATACCGTCGCCGAGGGCAAACCGATGCGGTTGGAGACGGAGCGCGTCGGCCCGGAGCGCTTCGTGGTGCGCGGCGAAATCCCGGTGGGCGCCAAGCCGTTGGTGCGCATCTGCCCGGTGGACGACCCGGCCGCATTCGCCCGGGCGCTGTTCATCGAGGCCCTGCGGCGAGAGGGCGTCTCCGTCCAGGTCGGCGTCCATCAATCGCCGACCGCCGAATTGCCGGAGAAGACCGGTTACAAAGATCTGACGCGCGTCGCCGTGCTAAAGTCGCTGCCGTTCTCCGAGGCGGTCAAGGTGACGCTCAAGGTCAGCCACAACCTCTATGCCAGCACGCTGCCGCTCCTGGTGGCGGCGCATTCCGGCAAACGGACGCTTGCGGAGGGGTTGCATCAAGAGCGGCAGCTGCTGGCCGACCTCGGCGTGGACGTCGATGCGATTTCATTGGAAAGCGGGGCCGGCGGCGGCAACGGCGATCGAGTGACGCCGCGGGCCACCGTGCAGCTGTTGCAGGGCATGGCCAAGCGGCCGGAATGGGCCGTATACAAGGCCGCCATGCCGGTGCTGGGAGTGGACGGCACGCTGGTGGACGTGGTGGACGCCGACAGCCCGGCCCGCGGCAAGGCGTCGGCCAAGACCGGCACCTACGGCGACAACGATCTTCTCAACGGCCGAATGCTTCTGCGCGCCAAGTCGCTGGCCGGCGTGATGACCACGGAGAGCGGCCGAAGCCTTACTTTTGCGATCTTCGTCAACGATGTACCGATGCCGCCCGGAGGCGATCCGGCCCGCGAGGGGCGGGTCTTGGGGCGGTTGTGCGAGATTCTGTATGAGAACGCGCCGTGATTGCAGCGGACACGATTGCAATTGCCGCCGCAGTGAGGTAGATAGCTATCTGATTCCACTCGCGCTTTCCATCCGCTCAACGGACGCCCCTGGGAGGTTTCGCACCGATGCGTAAACTCATTGTCGGCCTGGCGCTGCTTGCGGTGATCGGCGGCGTCGCCTACCTGGCGCTCTTCAAGCGCGACGCGATCATGAGCCTGTTCAACCAGGGCAAGCTCGCGGCCGAGGGCTACCAACCCGCCAAGACGCCGGATGAAGCGCTGGACAACTTCCGCAAGGCGCTCAAGGAGCGGAACTACGAGGCGGCCGAAACGTACCTGGGCGGCGATTACGTCGTCCAATTCCACAAGGGGGCCAAAAACGGCGCCGACCTCGGCAAGGCCATCGACACCCTCTTCAGCACGATGGAAACGACTGGGACCAAGTCCGACAAGGTCAAACTGGTGCTCCGGCTGCTCGATCCGTTTCCCTCCGATCTCAAAGTCTTGAAAGTGGAAAAAGACGGCGACAGCCGCGCCATTGCAACGCTCACCGAGGAGAGCGGGGCGCCGCTGCAGATCACCGGAACATTCCAGGATTGGACGGTGGACCCCCGCATGTTCCGGTCGCTGTTCCGCTCCATGCCGACCGACGGCCGCATCGAGCTGAAGCGCGAAGGCGACGCCGACAAGCCGCAGTGGAAGCTCTACCTGCCGGTCGATTCCAACTTGCGTCAGTGCGTGGACTACCTGGCCGACAACGGCTCCAATTACGTCAACGGCATCAACCGCGTCAAGGAAGACCTCAAGAACGACGCCACCACCAAGGAATCCTTGGAAAACTCCCTGAAGACCGCCCTGAAAGAATCGAAGTGAACCGGCGCCGTCGCGGCGGCGTCCATTCATCATGAACCACGACGACAAGCGCCGGCAGCGGCAGCTGAAGCGCGACATCAAGCAGGCCGGCAATCGCAAACGCCGGCGCCATCTCCAGCGCAGTTTGCGCGACGATCCGGAGGGCGCGGCCGAGGTGGATTTCGACTTCGGCCGCGACAGCTCCGCCGGCCTCAACGGCGCCGACCGCGACGCCACGCGCCGCCGGGCCGAAGAGGAAGAGTAAGCCGCGCACCGGCTCATTCCGGCAAGGATGGGGGCGATACGGCAGCTGGGGACGGCGCCGCATCGCCGTCTCTTATACCATCGCGTTTATCTTCTTTGCGCGGCGAATCTTGCCGCACATAGGACAACCCAAGGAGTATGAGCGCGCATATTCCGTACGCCGCCGCCCAGTGGTACGGCGTCTGGCTGATCGCGGCGTTCCACATCTGCGGCGCCTCGTCGCGCAGCTGCACCAGGACGGTGTACGGCAGGCCGATGCGCTCGTCGGCCAGCGGCGAATGGATGACGCCGAAGAATGCGCACCCTCCCGCTGTCGCCAGGAAGGCGGCCGACGCTTTCAGCCGGCCGTCCAGCAGCGTGGCCAACGCCGCCGCCCACAGCAGGCCCGATATGAGGAACCCATTGGACAGGCAGCGCAGCGCCTGCAAAAGCGCCCGACCGTCTTCCGCCGCGGGCAGCGCGGGGCCGAAAGCCATCTTCATCGCCAGCGCCGCCAGATACGCCAGCGCCGGCAGCACCGCCAGCGCCAGCGCCGGGTAGTGTTTGACCGGCGTCGCATGAAACGATTGGGCCGTGATTTCCAGGCCGACGAACACCAGAATCGGGAACATGGCCGCGGCCGGCAGCCAGTCCAGCAGCATCGTGAACCAGCCGAAGAATCCCGCCGTGCCGACGAACAACGCCGTCGCCAGCGTGTAGGCCGTGCGGCCGCCCATTTTCTTATAAGCCGGATGGCCGATGTACGGCGTGGTCTGAATGACGCCCCCCAGCAGGCCCGCCAGCAGCGACGCCGCGCCCTCCGTCAGCAGGATGGTGCGCGTATCGTATTCGTCGCCGGCCGCCGCCGCGCTCTCGGTGCAGTCGATGCCGCCGACGATCGTCGCCAGCGCGAACGGCAGCGCCACCGGCAGCTTGGTGAGAGCGTAGGACAGCACGCCCCACCAGTCGGCGGCGGCGCCGTAGAAGGAAACCATGGCGGCCGGCTGCCACGGCGGCAGCGGATGCGGATCGGCCCGCATCGGCGCCAGATGCCAGCCGTAGCCGCCGAACGCCCAGTCCAGTCCCCAGCACGCTTGCAGCACCACGAAACCAAGCACCACCGCGGCCAGAGCGCCGGGAATCTTGAACGGCAATTCCCGGTGCGCCACCAGCGTCACAAGGATAAGGGTGAGCGCCGCCAGGCCCACCACCGGCAGGGGCGCGATGCCTTCCCACAGCGGCATGAAGGCGATCAGCGTCAGCGCGATCGCCGCCAGCGAACCGAGCAAACCGGCTCGCGGCACGAGCCGCCGGACGGCGTTGCCCAGCGGCGCCGCGACCACCTTGAACACGCCGATCAGCGCCAGCAGCATCAGGCCGACGTGCCAGGCGAATTCCATGGCCCGTTCGTGATCGAGGTGCAGCTGCGCCTGGCCGTATTGCAGTGCCGGCAGCAGCACCAGAAACGACACGCCGAACGTGCTGGGCGTGTCCAGACCCAGCGGCATGGCCGTCACGTCGGAGCGGCCCGTCTTGCGGGCCAATCGAAACGCCATCCAGCTGTAAACCAGATCGCCCATCAGGACGCCGAGGGCCGTCCCCGGAATCATGTGCGTCATCACGAATCCCGGCGTGAACCGGCCTGGCGAGTCGCCAGTGATGACGAACAGCAGGGAAAGCATCACCGTCACGTTATCGAGCATCAGCCCGAAAAAGGCGTTGACGTCCCCGGTGCCGGCCCATCGGTAGCGCATGGCGCTTAGGGTATGGAGGGGCGCCAACTGTGGCGACTTTGCGGGCGGCGCCGGCCGTTCAATCCCACGATCGACCAACAAGGCTGTTGCATCACTTTCCGCATCTTGGGTAAGATATGTAAAATAAGTGGAATAGGATGACAGGAGAAGCGAGGCGGAACGAACCGGCGGAGTGCAGGAGCCTTCCGATTGCTGCAAAGGCGCCTCGAAGGGACGGGGCGCGCCTTGGCGGAGA
>Ga0307476_10002594_pt1 | contig 10753 bp, 6 predicted proteins | sample atmos_gasesECM2C_2_FD_203314 | JGI IMG/M metagenome (GOLD analysis project Ga0307476, IMG submission 203314) | Hardwood forest soil microbial communities from Morgan-Monroe State Forest, Indiana, United States - atmos_gasesECM2C_05 | ecosystem: Environmental > Terrestrial > Soil > Temperate... | reverse complement strand
GGTCGATGACCTGGAAGTTCGGTTCCTGGGGAACCACGATCCGAATCTCCATTTTGCGCTGCTCACGGATCTTCCCGATTCACCGAGTAAACCGCAGGAAGACAATTCCCTAGTCGACTTGTGTTCAGATCTTATACGTGGGTTAAACGAGAAGTATGCCGCAAAAGGCATGGGATCTTTCTTCTTGTTACATCGCCGCCCCACCTACAACCCACGCGAAAAACTCTGGATGGGTTGGGAACGCAAGCGGGGCAAACTGATGGATCTGAACAATCTGCTCCGCGGTCAACTTGACAGCTTTCCGTTTAAAGTTGGCAGTCTTTCGATCCTACCCAGGGTTCGTTTTGTGATCACCCTCGATTCGGACACCGAGTTACCGCGCGGGACCGCCCGCCGGATGGTAGGGGCTTTGGCGCATCCTTTGAATCAGGCGATCATCGATCCGGCACGAGGTATTGTCGTTGCCGGCTATGGCATCCTGCAACCTCGGGTTGACGTAAGCGTTCAGAGTACCGCGCGTTCCAGGCTGGCAAACATTTATTCCGGACAGACTGGGTTTGACATCTACACTCGTGCCGCCTCCGACGTATATCAGGACCTGTACGGAGAGGGCATCTTTGTCGGAAAAGGAATCTATGAGGTGGACACGCTGCGCGGTGTTCTTGACCGCCGATTCCCGCGCAATGCCTTGCTAAGTCATGACCTGATCGAAGGCGCGTATGCCCGGGCGGGTCTGGTCAGCGACATCGAGGTGATTGAAGATTACCCCTCTCATTACTCTGCTCACTATCGCCGGAAACATCGTTGGCTGCGAGGCGACTGGCAGATTGCCGGATGGCTGCTTCCGCTGGTTCGTGACGAAGCGGGGCGGCAGGTTCCCAACCCGCTTTCGGTGATTTCCCAGTGGAAGATCTTTGATAACCTGCGGCGCAGTCTGATCGAACCTGCCTTGTTCACCCTGCTGTTGCTGGGCTGGATCGCGCTGCCTGGGAGACCGGAGGAATGGACTCTGGCAGCCATCGCCATCCTGTTCTTGCCGGCGATGTGCCAGCTTGGGTACGAGTTAGCACGAGCCGCCGCAATGAGGAAACGGACAATCGCCCTCGGCGCCCTGAATACCTTTCTGAACGCCAGCGTCGCCGACTGGTTGACAGTCACCTTCCTGGCGCACCAAGCATTGTTATCCCTGGACGCGATGATACGAACCATGGTGCGTCGCGTGATCACGCGGCGAAGACTCTTGCAATGGGAGACAGCGGCTCAAGCGGAGCTCGCAGGCTACAAGCGCACGGCGCTGGATATTTACCTGAACTGTACACCTCTGTTGGCGTTGGCGTTATTGCTCCTGGTTTGGCTCGTGCACCGCAAGGCGCTTCCGGCCGCCCTGCCGATTCTCCTCTTATGGGCGTTGAGCAAGCCCATTTCGCTGTGGCTGAACCGGCCATCTCGTGCCCCGCGCCAGCAAGCATCAGAGAAAGATCAATGGCTGCTCCGTCGCATTGCCCTCCACACTTGGCGATATTTCGCTGAGTTCAGCACCGAAGAGCACCATTGGCTGATTCCTGACAATGTGCGAGAGGATCCAGCCATCATTGCGCCTCGCATTTCCCCGACAAACCTCGGCCTTCTTCTCAATGCACGCCAGGTCGCTTGCGAGTTCGGCTATATCACCGTGCCGGAATTTACGCAACAGACTCTTCAAACTATGAGCACGCTGTCGCAGCTGGACCGATATCGCGGCCACCTGCTCAACTGGTATGACACACGATCACTGGTCCCGCTTGCTCCATCCTTCGTATCGAGCGTCGACAATGGCAACTTGCTAGCTTCACTCTGGACTCTTGAGCGGGGATGTCTGCAACTCCTTGACCAGCCCCTTTTGCAGCCGGAATTGGCCGAAGGCTTTCTGGATCATCTTTCTCTGCTGACGAGCTTGCGCGCGCTGCCACGTCGAAGGTTCTCGGCGATGAAAAAGGCACTCAAACGCGAGAGCTGGCAAGAGTATCTGTTAGATGTTCCGGATTCAGTTCTCAAAGAAATTCATAAATCGCCATCCCGCTCAAAGCATGCCGCCGAGGCCGCGTGGTTTCAAGCTCAAGCGGAAGAACGGATCAGACAAGTGAGCCGAGCGGTGGAGCGATACAGTCCCTGGTTGCTCCCAGAGTTTGCCGCCCTGAAGGATGATTCCACGATCGTTCCGCAACCCGACGAAGACCCGGTGATCAAGGACACGCCACGCTTCATCGACAACCTTGCGGTCCGGCTAAAGGCGCGGGTGGATTCGACCGACCCCGGAGAATCGAGTGCAGTCTATCGGGAGCTGCTGTCTCTCCTGCCGGGCGCGCGATCCCATGTCGAACGTCTCATTGAAGATCTCAAGAACATTGCCGACCAGGCAAGCAGGCTCGCCGACGAAATGGACTTTGGATTCCTCCTGAGCCGAAGCAGAGGACTACTCTCGATCGGTTTTGACGTTGAAAAGCAGGAACTTCATTCTGCGTGCTACGACTTGCTGGCTAGCGAAGCGCGCATCGCCTACTTTGTGGCGATCGCCAAAGACAATATTCCCCAGGACAGCTGGTTTCAGCTTGGCCGGGCTCCCATTCCCGATCAGACAGGCGGCGTGCTCTCTTGGACGGGGACGATGTTCGAGTATCTGATGCCAGCGCTCTGGATGCGCCTCTATCCGAACACACTCCTGGAGCGTGCGGCAGCGGTGGCTGTGCGGGCACAACGCGCTTACGCAACCGACAAAGGCATTCCGTGGGGCATTTCCGAGTCGGCCTGTTTCCAAGAGGATGACGCGGGCAATTACCAGTACCACGCTTTTGGCGTTCCTCAGCTGGCCATACACAAAGTGGAGACGGAGGGACCCGTAGTCTCGCCCTATTCTACGTTCCTGGCGTTGCCTATTGACTCCTTAGCCGCATTGCGGAATTTACGGAAAATGCAACCAGGGCGATCGATTGGGGCATACGGATTCTACGAGGCCTTAGACTTTAATCCCTCACGCCGCCGCTCCCGGCTTCGTCGTTATGAACTGGTCCGGTGCTGGATGGCTCATCATCAGGGCATGAGTCTCCTCTCGATAGCAAACCTTCTGCACGATGACGTCGTGCAGCGATGGTTTCACGGCCACCCGCGAGTGCAGGCCGCTGAACTACTGCTCCAGGAGAAACCGTCTGGTCCAGTTCGTCCGAAGAGAAACCACACCAAGGCGGCGTGAGTCGTCTGACGAAGCACACGCACCGGTTGTTGATTGCCCAACGGAGTTCGTCGATTTGATCTAGGGGACTATATGCGGCGCTGGCACATCCTCGGTCTCGTTGTTTTCTTGACGTTTTCGCAGAACGTTTCAAAACTTAACGCGCAGCCTGGGTCAGAGCAGGACGTAATCGTCATTGATGCAACCGCGGCCCGGCATCCCTTTCCCCACATTTGGGAAAGCATGTTTGGTTCGGGGCGGGCGATTCTGAGCTTGCGGGACAGCTATCGGCACGACCTGCGAGCGGCTAAGGAAATCACAGGCTTCACCTATGTTCGCTTCCACGGCATTTTCAACGACGAAGTGGGGGTCTACGACGAAGATAGCCAGGGGCGACCTCTCTACAACTTCTCCTACATCGATCAAATCTACGATGGTTTGCTCGCGAACGGTGTGCGCCCCTTCGTTGAGATCAGCTTTATGCCCAACAAGCTGGCAGCCAATCACATCCTTCACGCTTTCTGGTACAAGCCCAATGTTTCTCCGCCGAAGGATTGGAGCCGCTGGGACGAACTGGTCGCGGCGTTCACCCAGCACCTTGTCGATCGCTATGGTATCGACGAAGTTGCGCATTGGTATTTCGAAGTTTGGAACGAGCCAAATCTTGACTTTTGGGCGGGACAGCCGAAGCAGGACACCTACTGGGAACTGTATGACCACAGCGCTCGGGCAATCAAAGCCATAAGTCCGCGACTGCGAGTGGGAGGACCTGCTACCGCACAAGCCGCATGGGTAGGCGCGTTCATCCGCCATTGTTCCGAGAAAAATGTCCCGGTGGATTTCGTGTCAAGCCACGTTTATGCCAACGATACAGCGCAGGACGTTTTCGGCTCGCAAGAGGATATTCCACGCAACCGCATGGTCTGCCGCGCGGTGGATAAAGTTCACAACCAGATCAAGACGTCGAGCACGCCAACGTTGCCGCTGATCTGGAGCGAGTTCAATGCCAGCTACAAGAATGAGACCGAGGTCACTGACTCGGTTTACATGGGCCCATGGCTTGCCGACACCATCCGCCAGTGTGATGGCTTAGTGGACTCCATGTCCTATTGGACCTTCTCCGATGTCTTCGAAGAACAGGGCGTCGTGAAAACGCCGTTCTATGGTGGCTACGGACTGCTTGCGGCGGATGGCATTCCCAAGCCGGCCTTCAATGCCTTCAAACTACTCCATAATCTGGGAGAGGAGCGGATCAGCCTCGATTCTGATTCCGCCTTGCTTACTCGTAGAAAGAACGGCTCTTTGGTGCTGGCGATCTGGAACTATACTCCGCCTGAGCAATCCGGTTCTCCAAGGACAATCACCTTGCACCTGAAGGGTACGAAAGCGAAGCTGGCTTTGATTTCGCGCTTGGACCACGACCATGGTGATTTTCACTCCGTCTACGAGAAGATGGGCGCCCCACGTTATCCCAGTCAGACGCAAATTGGAGAATTGCGCGAGGCTGCAGAACTTCCTCCGCCGGAAGTCCGCCAAATAAAGAATGACGAAGTAACCTTAACCCTGCCGGGGCACGGCTTGGCAGTGATCGAACTGAAGTAGCAAGAAAGCCGCGACCAAGTCCACTCGGCAGAATCCCTGCTCGTCGTTAGGGCTCTTTCGTACCTGCCGGCTGATATTTCTTGAAGCCAGCGAGTTGCATACCGCGCTGGGTCTCTGGGTTTTTCATGAAGGTGTCCCAAACGAAACCGGTGCGGGCATTTTCTGCCATGAGCAGGGTAATTCCCACGTCGATACCAACTACATCGCTGTCGTACCATTTCTTGAGCGGATTGAACGCATTTACAAATCCGTACCGGCTCCACGCTTGCCCGTAATGATCCTTGATGTTCTTAAGTACCCGCATCACGGGTTGGGGCAGAAATGGCAGAGAGCCTGCGGATGCGCTTGGGACAACGGTTCCGTCAATCGGCCCCATCATTGGCGGACCTCCCCAAATCACATACCCCCGCTGCGAGTCTGAAGCGGTAATACCCCACAGATCGTCGCTGTAATCGGGAAACTGCTTGGCCAGCTCTAAACAATAAAGGCGGTGGGCATCCGTCGCTGCGATCGAGTTCTGAAAGTAATCGGCATACGCGTCGCGCTTGCCGCGAAAATCAAACCAGGCCTGGGAGTATTGATGTACGAACAAAGGGGCGAACGAACCGATATAACGAATGCCATCATAATCAAACTTGGTGCGCTTCCAGGCGTTCCAGGCTGCCACGGGCAAGGGGTGGGTGAGCGACCCCAATCCCAGGAGGTAGATCATCATCATTTCGCTGTAGTAGTCCCATCGATAGGGGAGGAAACCGAATTCGGGAGTCCACCCATGCGGCAATAACGAAGTGTCCTCGGAGAGCCAACTCCAATCGACCCGGTTAATGATCTCGTACGCCAGAAGACTGATTTCCGAATGTTCCTCGAAGTATCGCCGGCATGTGAGAATTCCGCAGAGCAGGATGGACGTGTCGACCGACGAAACTTCAGAATCCCATACCCTTTCTCCGGTATTTAGGTCGGCAAAATGGTAGAAGAATCCCCGATGGGTCGGCATCTTTTTCCACAGGAAGCGCAAAGTGAGTAGGACCCGCTCGCGTGCATCGGACAGTGAAATAAATCCGCGCTTTTGTCCGATGCAAAGAGCGGTCAATCCAAATCCGGTTGCCGCAATGCTTGCGACCCTGGTGGTGTCATTCTTCAGCACATTGCATCGATCCTTAATCAACCCGGTTTGCGGACTTGCTTGTTCCCAAAAGAATTGGACATTTCGCCTCTCCAGTTCATCGAGAAGCTCGTCATCAGCGGGCGAAAGAGACGTCGGGGCGGCGGAGGGCTGTGGAGCCTTGTGCTGTTCCTCTACCGCCGACAGGGAAAATAACTTCGGATGGTCGAGCACGCTCCACATGCCGACCCCCGCCAACTGCCGCAGGAGGTCCCGTCGTGAAGAGTGGTTCGTAGAAAGGTTGCCTTTGTCGTTCTGACGCATCAGTTCAATTTTAGATGCTTCTACATCCCGGCATGGATTGCAAGTTCGAGTGAGAATTGCGGAAACTTGCCGCTCCGTTGGGCAAGCTGCCACCGGGCGAACAGCAACACCCAGTAAGCCCGCAACTCCAAAAGTTCGTCGTAGAATGTTAAACGAAAGGGCACAATGGGTAAGGGAAAAACGACAACGACCTGGTTAATTCTAGTTCTCGGCATTTTGGGGACGGTGCTAATCATTCTACTCTCGCACCGCAGGCAACCGGTCACACTGCGAGGCGCCGTCTTGCAACAGGACCGCGACCCCAACAAGCAATCGCCACTTGCGGATGTCCAGATCACCGCGATCAACGCCTTGGGAAGTGGTCATTCCACATCCAATTCTTCAGGCTTCTTTAGTTTGACGCTCCCTAAGGGACTGCGCCGGCGTCAGCAGGTTGTGCTCCAATTCCGGCGTAAGGATTATCAACCGCTGGACACGGATGACTTTATAGGAGACAAACTTTATATCGTCCGCATGCTGCCAATCCATCAAGAGACTAGCGCAGAACCGCATTCCGAGTCCGTGGTCTCAAATACTCGGATCAGGTATTCGGTAAAAGCTATAACTGAGGCAGATATCGGAAGCGCAGTGAAGACCTTCGATGCCGTCAATGTGGGGAACACTCCTTGTAACAAGCGGCCTCCGTGCTCGCCTGACGGCAAGTGGAAAGCAGGGATTGGTTCTGTGTCCCTCGACGCGGGGGAGGGAAATGAATTCCGCAACGCTAGAGTCTCCTGCATTGCGGGGCCGTGCCCCTTCACAAAAATCGAACTCGAGGAGCTTTCGCAGGACCGCCGACATTTCAACGTGTCGGTTCGTAATTGGTCGGACACAACCACTTTCTTGTTGGAGTCTGAAGTGGTTCACCCCATGAACAGCGACCTTGTGCGTGAAACCTATCCGGTGATCTTTGGGCGTGCGTTGAACTTCAGCTTGCCGCCGGCGGCTGAGGGCCCGAGCATTGAAGCGGAAGTCGACGGAGAAGCCGTGGTTTTTCCCCTGGGACCGGATCTTTTCCTACGATGGGCAGATTGCCACAGCGGAGTGGACAGAGACCAATCCAGAACCTACCGCTGCGAACTCAAACCTGGATATCATTTTCGGTGAAGCGAACAGGCGCTATGAACGCTGCCGTAGTTCCGCAGCCAGTCCGGTGGAACTTTCGCTGACCACAGAGCGATGTGAGGGCAAAGATTCCGGCCCCATCTTCGGCACGAGTCGCCGTTCGACCGTGCCGATCACTGGAGCATCTTCCATGCCATCGGCGTAAGCCATGGAGACGAACCTTTGCTCGGAGCATAAGCGCTCAAGCACCCGCTGTTGCCCCGTGCTGAGCACGGCGTGAGGAAGAACGGGAAAGTGACGGAACATCCAAAGAAAATAAACGCGCTGAAGAAAAGAGGGCATCACATAACGCGGCCCGATCGGGGTTTGCACCTGAACTACACCGTCCGACAATTTCTCAATCCACATACTAGGCCCACCTGAGTTCCTGAGTTTGGCCAGAGCAATTCTAGGGCCGCCATTATTGCACCAAGGTCGATGCTATGGGAAGCATTTTATCAAGGATTTTCAGAAGCTGCCTTTCGACCCTGGCACTTCTTGCCAGGAGGTGAGGAACTTTTGGCTGTTTCGAGGTTCCAAGGTAAGCCGATGGGGCCCGTGGCAGGGGTTCGAATGTACCGGCTAAAGTGCGACACCAGAAATGGTGAAAGAGAAGTGCACCGGCGGCTGCCGCCAGACAAGAGAGCTACGCGGGAATTTCTGGCAGGATGTCCATGCGCCGGATCTCAGCGGCGACCCCGAAGTCTTTGCCCGGCCCCTGCTCCACCCGCAATACGCGAGCATGGCAGCAAACCCAGTACTTTTCCCCGGAGGTCAGTTCCGGCGGGAGAATCAGGACCAACTCCACATCTGCGCCCTCCGCCAAGCGGGACTCACTGTAGAGGAACACGCCATTCGTGCTGACGTCCCGAGTCTGAGCGCTCACCTCTGCATTCGTGGCAGAGCCGCGGACGCGCACCGGGAGGGTGGCCACAACTCTTTGGCTGGAACGTCGATCAATCTTAGAGTTCATTAATATGAAGACGCAATTACGAGCGAACGCCAGAGAAGAGGCGTTTCGCTTCCCGCTGGCGTTCGACAGTATAGACCAAATCTAAAGAAAAGTTACGAACCGCTTAGATCTCTGGGCGGCGAAGGCGCGCGGAGGGTACCACGAGAGCTTGCTCCATGGTGGGAACGTTGGTGCCGCGCAGGCGGGCCTCAGCCTGGACCAATTTGTCAGACTGGTTAGTCTGGTAGTAGGCCTGCACCAGAAGTTCCATGGTGAAAGGATTGTCCTGGTCTTCTTCCAGGTACGTGATGGCTTGTTCTATTTTTTTCTGGTCGATATCCTTCTGGCTCATGAGCAGGGTTCCGGCGGCGCCGTTGTAGGAACTTTGGACGACCCGGTTACGGCCGCTGGCTGCCAGGGCTTCAAGTTGCTTCAGGGACTGGTCGGCCAACGCCTGGTTGCCGGAGTGTGTGGCGCGCACGGTCCGGTAGCGCAGAATGCGAGACAGTTCCTCATCTTTGTCGCCCTTGGAAATCGAGCGCTGTCCCAGCGATTCTTCGGCCTGCTGCAAATATTTCAAGGCGACGCCATCGTCGGTCTGGTACTCGGCCAGGTGCCGGTAGGCCTGCGCTTCCTGCAAGTACTGGTCCTTGGCGTGGGCGGTCTGGGCAATCTCTTCGAATGCCTTGTCGGCCTCGGCGAACTTGCCGTCACGCACCCAAGTCATTGCCTTCTGCATGCTGTAGGTCAACCGGTCGGCCTCGTTGTGGGCGAAGCGGATGGCCTTCTCGTACTCAACTCGTGCCTGCTCCTGGTTCCCCATCAAGGCATAAGTGTCGCCCAAGCCGGCCTGCGAGGTAACAAAGTCCGGATCGATCTTCAGCGCGGCTCGGTAATGCTGCAGCGATCCCTCAAAGTTTCCCGCCATGCGCAGCAGTTCGCCATAAGAGTCCTGTGGGTTCGGTTCTTTAGGCAGCAGCGCGACATAGCGGTCCATATCCGCAAAGGCCTTGTCGAATTGCCGGTTGCGGGCGTACAGGTAGGCCAGATCGTTGAGCGCGGCAGGAAAATTCTTATCGAGGGCCACTGCCTTTTCCATGATTTTCTGCGCTTGCTCGTCGCCGTTCTCTCCCATCAACCAGTTGCCAGCCAGATACAACAAATGCTTGTCCCTGGGATACATCTCGAGCAAGTCGTTCATGGCGGAAATGCCGCCGATGAAGTCGCCCTCCTGCACTTTGGCGATCCAGACAATCATCAACTGCTCACCCGGGTTCACCTTGGGGACAAGAGCCTTCGCCTTTTCGCGGGCAGCGCTCACTTCCTCGGGATTGCTGCTGTTGAAGGCAATCCAGGCCCAGGCTACGGCCAGATTGGGATCGGCCTTCACGGCAGCCCGCCAGTCGTCGTTGCAGCGCTCCAGATAAAGATTCTCGTAGTCCTGCATGCCCTTCTCGAAGAGCGAACGCGCTTCAGCCGACGAAGTGGTCACCGGCATTGAAGTAGTTGCAGCCGGCTTGACATGGTGGGCATAAAGCGGCGAGGCAAAGCACACGCCAAGAACAAGGGCGAGGACGGCACAATTAGAGCGATGCATCAAGGTCTCCGCGACTGACGCTTTGGGGAAAGGATTACGACTGCAGCGTAGCATCGCCGGAATCCGGTTACCTAGTGACGGAAGTCATACGACGGGTGGGAGGGGTTAGGACCAGGCCTTTATTTCCAAAACAAAAAGCCCCTACCGCTCGGCGGCAGGGGCGATTGACAGACCCGGCTAGAAGCTGAACTTGGCCGCGAGTTGAATGCCCCTTGGCCCGCCTCCGCCAAGGAAGGGGTTGCCGATGCCCACATCGCCGGTGGCGGTGATCTGATAGGCGCCGTTGCCGGCTTCGCGCCCATTACTTGGTGCAGCAAAGCCGCATCCGCAAGCCAGATTGATGTTAGCTGCTGGATCGGCAATAAACGCCGGAAGAATCGGGTTGGCGAAGTTGGGGTGATTCAAAATGTTAAAGAAATCGGCGCGAATCTGCACCGTCATTCGCTCGGTAATAGCGGTGTTCTTGTAGATGGCGAAGTCCCATTGTTTGTAGGTAGGCCCGCTCAGCGAGTTCCGGCCTAGCGTGCCGTAGTGCCGCGTGCCGGGAACGCAGTCGGTTACAAATCCCGAATACGCACCATTGTTCGTGCACGGCATGGCGAACGAACTGAGTTGAAGGAACTGTGACGGGTTTCTCTTGTTGTATACAACAGGTCCGATAATGTCCGGACGATCGTATCCGTCGCCGCCGCCGCTGTAGTCGTCCTCGGCGTTGTAATTCAAGGTGAAGGGCTGGCCGCTTTGCAGGTTCACTGAGCTGTTAAATCCCCAGCCATCTTTCAACTTGGCCATACTGCCACCTTGCTTCGGAAGCTCGTAGCCTGC
>Ga0307476_10002593_pt1 | contig 10756 bp, 6 predicted proteins | sample atmos_gasesECM2C_2_FD_203314 | JGI IMG/M metagenome (GOLD analysis project Ga0307476, IMG submission 203314) | Hardwood forest soil microbial communities from Morgan-Monroe State Forest, Indiana, United States - atmos_gasesECM2C_05 | ecosystem: Environmental > Terrestrial > Soil > Temperate... | reverse complement strand
CTTCGGTCTTGGCGTGCAGGATCGTCGCCGAGCCGCGGGCCTCGACATTGAGCCGGATCAGGGGTTCCGTGTTGGAGCTGCGCAAATTGAAGCGCCAATTCGCGAACTCGAAGGACACGCCGTCGGTGCGATCGAGAATGATGGCCTGCGGGGCGTAGCGGGCCTCGAAGGCGGCGATGGCCGCCTTGGCATCCGGAACGCGATAGTTGAGTTCGCCGCTGACGGGATACAAGCCGATGCGCTCGCCCACGAGCTCCGACAGCGTCTGGCCGGACTCGCTCAAGATTTGCGCCACGATGAGCCAGGGGATCATGCCGCTGTCGCAATACGCGAAGCGCTGAAAGTAGTGGTGGGCGCTCATTTCTCCGCCATAGACCCCGTCCACCTCGCGCATGCGCTCCTTGATGAAGGCGTGTCCGGATTTCGACAGCACCGGCACGCCGCCGCTCGCCTTGACCAGCTCGATGGTATTCCAGGTGAGGCGTGGATCGTGCACCACACGGCCGCCGGCATGGCCGCGCAGCAACACCTGGGCCAGCAGTCCCACGAGGTAGTATCCCTCGACGAAGCTGCCGTGCTCGTCGAAGAAAAAGCAGCGGTCGAAATCACCGTCCCAGGCGATGCCAAAATCCGCGCCGTGCCGGCGGATCGCAGCGGCGGTCGGCGCGCGATTCTCCTCGAGCATGGGATTTGGGATGCCATTCGGAAAATGGCCGTCCGGCTCGTGGTGCATTTTGAAAAACGAGAACGGCAGATGCGGCTCCAGCGCATCGATGATCAGGCCCGCGCCGCCGTTGCCGGCGTTGACCACGATCTTGAGCGGCTTGAGCTTCGGCGCATCGACGTAGGACAGCAAATGCGCGACATAGGCCGCCGTGATATCGAGAGGCCGGCGCACCCCGGTGCGCGCCGGCGCGGGAAAGTCGCCCTGCTCCGCGAAACCGCGGATGGCTTGCAGGCCATTGTCCCCGCTGATGGGCTGCGATTGGGCGCGCACGAATTTCATGCCGTTGTAGTCGGGCGGATTATGGCTCGCGGTGATCATGATGCCGCCGTCGTAGCCGCCATCGAAGGTCGCAAAATACACGCCCTCCGTGCCGCAGACCCCGACATCGAACACATCGACGCCGCTGTCGATCAGGCCGCGGCGCACGGCGTCCGTGAGGCCGGCGCTCGACAGGCGAATGTCGCGCCCGACGACGACTCGTCCGGGGGTCAGGAACTGCGCGTAGCCGCGCGCCACCCGGTAAGCCACGTCCTCGTTGAGCTCGGCGGGAATCCGGCCGCGCAAATCGTAGGCCTTGAAGCAGGTGATTGATTTCAAGTCGTCGTCCCTTGACGGCCGTAGTTGTCTTCGAAACGCACGATGTCGTCCTCGCCGAAATACGATCCCGATTGCACCTCGACGATGTGCAGGGGCACCTTGCCGGGATTCTCGATGCGATGCGATGCGCCGATGGGGATATATGTCGATTCATTCTCCGACAATAAAAATACCTTCTCATTGCAGGTGATGCGCGCGGTCCCCTGCACCACAATCCAATGCTCAGCGCGGTGATGGTGCATTTGGAGCGACAATACTCCACCCGGTTTGACCGAGAGGCGCTTCACCTGAAAGCGCTCGCCGTTGTCGAGGCTGTCGTAGCTGCCCCAGGGCCGGAAAACCTCCCGATGCCAGGACGATTCGCTGCGGCCGGCTTTCTTGATCATGGCGACCAATTCCTTGACGTCCTGCACCCGCTCCTTGGGCGCCACCAGCACGGCATCCTTGGTCTCGACGATGACGTGATCGTCCATGCCGACAGCCGTGACCAGGCGGCTGGTCGAATGCACATAGCAGTCGTGCGTGTCGTGCACCATGACATCGCCCTGCAGCACATTGCCCTCTTCGTCGGCCGGCAGGGCGTCGAACAGCGAGGACCAGGAGCCCACGTCGCTCCAACCCGCATCCAGCGGCAGTACCAGCGCATCGCGCGTCTTCTCCATGACCGCATAATCGATCGACTCACTGCGGCATTTCTCGAATTCGACCCTGTCGATGCGCACGAAATCCAAGTCCGTCTTGGCCGCACGCAACGCACCCTGCGACGCCTCGAGAATGTCCGGGGCCAGGGCCGCGAGCTCCTTGAGGTATCGGTCGGCCTTGAAGACGAACATGCCGCTGTTCCAGAAGTAATCGCCCGAGGCCACGAACTGCGCCGCCACATCCAGGGGTGGCTTCTCGATAAATTGCGCCACCGGGTACGCCGGACCCTCCCCTTCGCCGCGGCGGATATAGCCGTAGCCGGTTTCGGGCGCATGCGCGACGATGCCGAACGTGACGAGCTTGCCGCCGTCCGCCAGGCGCACCGCCACTTCGGCCGCGGTTTGAAACACGCGCGACGCACGAATCACATGGTCCGCCGGAGCCACCACGAGCGTGGCGCCGGGATCGATCTCGAGCGCCTTGAGAGCGGCGAGGGCTACGGCAGGCGCGGTATTGCGCCCGACGGGTTCGAGCAAAATGGCGGATGCGTCCATTCCCAAGCTACGAATCTGCTCAGCCACGGTAAATCGATGCGCCTCGTTGCACACCACGATGGGGGGCCGTGCGCCGGCAATCCCGGCCAGTCGGGTGACCGTATCCTGCAGCATGGTGTGCTTGCCGGTCAGAGCCAGCAATTGCTTGGGATACATTTCCCGCGACAGCGGCCACAGCCGCGTGCCGGCGCCGCCCGAGAGGATGACCGGAATCAATACGGTCACAAGTCGCTCACTTTGCGAATGCCGCGGCCGATCGCATAGTAACTGAACCCCGCGCGCGCCATTTGCGCTGGGTCGTAAAGATTTCGCCCGTCGAATATCGCCGGCGAGCGCAAGGCGCTCTTGATGGCGTCGAAATCCGGGCTGCGAAATTCCCGCCATTCGGTCACGATGGCGAGGCAATCGGCTCCCTCGAGCACCTCGGGGCTGCTCTTGCAGAGGGTCAAATCGTCGCGCCGGCCGTAAATCCGTGTGCACTCGGGCATCGCGACCGGATCGTAGGCGCGCACCTTGGCGCCGGCCAACCACAGCGACTCCATCAACACCCGGCTCGCCGCCTCGCGCATGTCGTCCGTATTGGGCTTGAATGACAGGCCCCACAGTCCGATCGTCTTGCCCCGCAAGTCGCCAAAGTGCGCCTTGATCTTGTTGAAGAGCACCTGCTTTTGTCGATTGTTGACGCTTTCCACGGCGGTCAGCACGCTGGCCTCGTAACCCACCTCGTCCGCAGAGCGCTTCAGCGCCTGAACGTCCTTGGGAAAACAGGAACCGCCGTACCCCACACCGGGGTAGATGAAGGCATAACCGATGCGCGGATCGGAACCAATCCCGACGCGCACCGCCTCGATGTCGGCACCGAAATGCTCTGCCATATTGGCCAATTCGTTCATGAAGCTGATTTTGGTGGCGAGCATGGCGTTGGCGGCGTACTTGGTCAGTTCCGCCGAGCGCACATCCATGACGATCATGCGGTCGTGGTTGCGCGTGAAGGGTTCGTACAGGGTCCTAAGCAGTTCCATGGCCCGTTCCGAGTCCGTACCGATGATCACCCGGTCCGGTTTCATGAAGTCGTCGAGGGCCGCGCCTTCCTTGAGGAATTCCGGGTTCGAGACCGTATCGAACTCGACCGCGGCGTGGCGCGCCGCCAAGGATGCCCGAACCGCTTCGCGCACCTTATCGGCGGTGCCCACCGGCACGGTCGATTTCGTCACCACCACTTTGTAGTCCGCCATGTGCTCGCCGATCGAGCGGGCGACCGCCAAGACATGGCGCAAGTCCGCCGAACCGTCCTCGTCAGGCGGAGTGCCCACGGCGATCAATTGGAAGAGGCCGTGCCGCACGCCGTCCTTGGCGCTGGTGGTGAAGCGCAGGCGTCCGGCCTTGGAGTTGCGTTTGACCACCGCCTCGAGTCCCGGCTCGTGGATGGGAACCTCGCCTCGCTCGAGCATGGCGATCTTGCGCTCATCGATGTCGACGCACAGCACCTGGTTGCCCGCATCGGCCAAGCACGCGCCGGTGACCAGGCCCACATACCCTGAGCCAAAAATCGTAATTCGCATGCGTAATATTCTGATTTAACTAGGAAAAGAACGCGGAAGCCTAGCCGTTTTGGGCTATCAAGTAAAGCACGGTGGCGGGCCCTTTAGGACGCTTAGACCCAGGGCTCGCGCTGCAGTTTCTTCTCCCACGCCAGCGAGTGGCTCACGATCGCAGCCAGGTCGTCATAGCGCGGCTGCCACCCGAGTTCCGCACGGATGCGATCCGCCCGCGCAACCAAGTAAGCCGGGTCGCCCGGCCGGCGTGCCTCCTCGCGAATGACCAGGGGCTTGCCGCCGACGAGTTCCACCATGCGCAGCACCTCGCGGACCGAATAGCCGTGGCCGTAACCGACGTTCAGGGTCACTGACTTGCCATTGCCGCGCAGGTAATCGAGCGCGTTCAAATGCGCCGCCGCCAAGTCCTCAACGTGCAGATAGTCCCGCATTCCCGTGCCATCCGGGGTCGGGTAGTCGCTGCCGAACACCGACACATGGGGTCGTTTACCGACCATGGCTTCGCAGGCCACCTTCGTCAACAACGTGGCACCCTGCGTTGCCTGGCCGATCCGGCCGGCAGGGTCGGACCCGGCCACGTTGAAATACCGCAAGGCCACGTAGCGCAGCGCGCTCGAAGCGGCCACATCGCGCAGCATCCATTCGCACATGAGTTTCGACGTTCCATAGGCATTGATGGGACGCGTCGGCGAATCCTCGTCGGCCAGTTGTTGATCCGGCATGCCGTACACCGCCGCCGTGGACGAAAAGACGAAGTGCTTGACGTCGTTCTCGAGGCAGGCCTGCAGCAGAGTGCGGGTGGAGCTCGTGTTGTTGCGGTAGTACTTGAGCGGCTGCGCCACCGACTCGGGCACGATGGTATGGGCGGCAAAATGCATGACGGTGTCCACGTGATGGTTCACCAAGAGGCGGGACACGAGTTCGAAGTCCCCCACGTCGCCCACCACCAGCTCGCCCGCGGTCACCGCCTGTCGAAAGCCGCGCCCCAGGTTGTCGATGACGACGATTTTCTCGCCGGCTTCGCCCAATTGGCGCACCACATGACTGCCGATATAGCCGGCGCCGCCGGTGACCAGAATGGTTCCGTTAGACAAACACACACCTCACGAAGGAACGATACCCTTTTAAGGATGGGCAGTATCGGTGGGTCCGGTGTTTCTGACAATGCGGCGAAGCTTGAGACTGGTGACTTTGCGATCGTCGGCGGTGACGGCCGTTTGGCGTGCCCACACCAGATCATGCGGTTCGGGCGCCGGCTTGTATTCTTCGACGACTTCCCCCAGTAGATGCAGTGCCCGATGGCAATCGAAACGGCTCATCGCCACCAAGATCTCTTCGAGCAGAGATTGCACGCGCTCCCACGGCAGGGAATGCTCGATGGCGCGCAGAATCATCGGGTGTTCCGTGCCGGTCACGTTATTGCCGATCAACAACTCCTCGTAGAGCTTCTCTGCCGGGCGCAGTCCGGTGAAGGAAATCTCGATGTCGCCGTCCGGGTGCTGTTCGTCGCGTACGGTCAATCCCATGAGATTGATCATCCGCCGCGCCAGATCCCCGATCCGCACCGGCTTGCCCATATCGAGCACGAATACATCGCCGCCCTCCGCCATGGAGCCGGCCTGAATCACGAGCTGCGCGGCCTCCGGGATGGTCATGAAATAGCGGATGACCTCGGGGTGGGTGACGGTGACCGGCCCTCCGGCTCTGATCTGCTCGCTGAACAAAGGGACGACCGAACCCGAAGATGCCAGCACATTGCCGAATCGCACCATGCAAAACCGCGTCTTGCTGCCGCGACGATGCAGACCCTGCAGGACGATCTCCGCGAACCGCTTGGTCGCGCCCATGACATTGGTGGGGTTCACGGCCTTGTCGGTCGACACCAGGACAAAGGTCTCCACGTCGGCCTCATGGGCCGCCTCGGCGGCATACCAGGTGGCGATGACGTTGTTATGAATCCCCTCGATGACGTTCTGTTCGACGATCGGCACGTGTTTATAGGCCGCAGCGTGGTAAACGGTCTGCACGCGGTACGCCTGCAGGATGTCGCGCAGGCGAAACTTGTGGTGAGCGTTGCCGATCAGGCCCACGAGATCGACGGGCTGGCCGTGTTGAGCCGCAAAAGTGCACAGCTCGCGTTGGATGTTATAGAGCGCCAACTCGGACATCTCAAAGAGAACGAGCCGCCTCGGGCCCAAGCCGATGATCTGCCGACATAGCTCGGCTCCGATCGAGCCGCCGGCGCCGGTTACCATGACCACCCGGTCGCGAATGCAAGCATCGAACAGACCTGCCTTCGGCGGCACCGAATCTCGTCCCAGAAGGTCGCAAACGTCGACTTCCCGGATGTCTTCCACCGTCGCGGTGCCGGTCACCAATTGCTCAAATTCCGGCACCGTTTGCACGTGCACCCCCAGGGGCTCCAAAGAGCTCAAAATCTCCCGCCGCCGCCGCCGGGTCAATGATGGCAGCGCCAGCAGGATGCGGTCGATATTGCGATCTTTGATCAATGTGGGGAGCTGTTCAGGGGGGTAGACCTTGATACCGTTGACGTTTCGACCCTGCAGGGACTTCTTGTCGTCGATGAAGACCAAGGGGTCAAAGGCACGGGTGGTGGACAAAGCCGTGGAAAGCCGCGCACCGGCATCACCCGCCCCGTAGATGGCGACTCGAGCGACGGTCGGCTGATGATAGTGGGTGAGCAAGTAATAGCGCAGCACGAAACGGGAGCCGGCGACATACAACAATGCGAGGCAAGAATAAATCGTCACTACGCTCCACGAGAGCGCCGGTAGGCTGAGCCAAAATCCTACGATGCCCAACAATACCCCGCTCAAGAAAACCGCGAAGGCGACGGCAAACACGGCCTTATGGCCGAGAAAACGGATGACGGCGCGATACAAGCCCATGCGCACGAAAATCGGAGTGCTGACGACGATCACAGCCAAATAAGCGGGCCAATCAGCGAGTGAGAATGCGGGATTGCCGGTCTTGAGGCTCATGGCTCCCCACAAAGCCAGCGGCATCATGATCGAATCGGTGCAAATCGCGATGATGCGCTTGAGCGGTCCCGGCATTTCGACGGTTTGCCGCGCAAAGTTGCTAGTCGTTTCGACAGTAGTCTTCTGACCCAAGGCGAACCTCCCTGACACGCATCCCCAGCTAGCGACGAACAGCGCTCGGATTCGCCGCCGACATGGTTTTTTTATCTCCCTGCCGCATAGTGTACCGAATTTATCCAACCAGTCACGGTCGCTGTTGCAAGTTTACAGCGAGCCAATGCCGGTAACGCGCCAAACTACCTTGGGTTGACCGCGCCACAGGAGGTCTAGAGTCGCGACTCAGCCGAATGTTCCGCAAAACAATTGCGTCGATGCTCTCAGGGGTGCGAGCCCGGCGATGGGTGTAGCCATCTGCCGACAACTCCTTTCTTCCGCAGTCGGCAGCGGACTCGACGAGGCATTAGTGTAAAAGATACAAGCCCTCGCGCGCCGCCCGCATGGCATCGTTTACACTTCGCCGTTTAGTGCGGAGTTGCAATGCCAGGCTCGAGCAAACACACAATCGCCATCATTGGTCTCGGGTATGTTGGGTTGCCCCTGGCCGTGGAATTCGGCAAGAAGTACCGCACCGTCGGGTTCGATAACAACCCGACGCGCATCAACGAGTTGAAGGCGGGTCGAGATGTCACATTGGAAGCGACCGGGGCGGAGCTCAAGGCCGCCCGCAAACTGCGCTTCTCATCGCAGGCCAAGGACCTCGAATCGTGCAACGTGTTCATCGTCACGGTACCGACGCCGATCGATCAGTACAAGCGACCCGATTTGAGACCGTTGCTCAAGGCCAGCGAGACGGTTGGGCGGGCCCTGAAGAAGGGCGGTGTCGTCATATTCGAATCCACCGTCTATCCGGGCTGTACCGAGGAGATCTGCGTACCGGCGCTGGAACGACATTCATCGCTGCGCTTCAACAGGGACTTCTACTGTGGTTACAGTCCGGAGCGCATCAATCCCGGCGATAAGCAACATCGCCTGGCGACCATCAAGAAAGTCACCTCCGGCTCCACGCCGCGGATAGCCGACTTCGTGAACACCCTCTACGCATCAATCATCAAGGCCGGAACGCATAAGGTCTCGAGCATCAAAGTTGCCGAAGCCGCCAAAGTGATCGAGAACACCCAGCGCGACGTGAATATCGCACTCATCAACGAACTATCGCTGATTTTCAAGCGCATCGGCATTGACACCGAAGAGGTGCTGCGCGCCGCAGGTACGAAATGGAATTTCCTGCCGTTTCGGCCCGGATTGGTCGGAGGCCATTGCATCGGCGTCGATCCCTATTATTTGACGCACAAGGCCACGGAAATCGGCTACCACCCGGAAATGATCCTCGCCGGACGCCGAATAAACGACGGCATGGGCGCGTACGTCGCCCAACAGGTCATCAAGCTCATGACCGAGCGGCGCATCATGGTCGCGGACTCGAAGATTCTGATTCTCGGGCTCGCATTCAAGGAAAACTGTCCCGATCTGCGCAACAGCAAGGTAATGGATGTGTTCAACGAGCTGACTCGCTTCGACGCCCATGTGGACGTTTACGATCCCTGGGTCGACTCCGCTGCGGCATATCACGAATACGGACTGCGCCCGATCAGGACGCCCAAAGCAGCCGCTTACGATGCGATCGTGCTCGCAGTCGGCCACGATCAGTTCAAGGCGATGGGCGTGCGAAAGATTCGCCGCTTCGCCAAAAAGGTGCATGTGCTGTACGACGTCAAATACGTGTTCCCCCACGATCAGACCGACGGGCGCCTGTAGTCCGACATGAAAATCTTGGTCACCGGGGCCGCGGGATTCATCGGATATCACGTCTCGCAAGGCCTGCTTGCACGCGGCGATGAGGTCGTGGGGCTCGATAACATGAACGATTATTACGATCCGCGGCTCAAAATGTCGCGGCTCGAGCTACTGCTCCGGCATGAAAACTTTCGCTTCGTAAAGCTGGATCTGGTCGATCGCGGCGGCATCGAAAGCCTGTTCGCGGCCGAAAAATTCCGCCGGGTGATACATCTCGCGGCCCAAGCGGGTGTGCGATATTCGATCCAAAACCCGCACATCTACATCGACAGCAACATCACCGGCTTCCTGCACATCATCGAAGGGTGCCGGCATCACCATGTGGAACACCTGGTGTATGCGTCGACGAGCTCGGTGTACGGCGCGAATACGCGATTGCCGTTCACAGTCGAGCAGAACGTCGATCACCCGCTGACCCTGTATGCCGCCACCAAGAAGGCCAACGAACTCATGGCGCACAGCTATTCATCGCTGTACGGTCTGCCCACCACGGGGTTGCGATTCTTCAGCGTTTACGGGCCCTGGGGCCGGCCGGACATGGCCTTGTTCATGTTCACGGCCAATATTCTCGCGGACAAACCGATCGATGTGTTCAACTACGGCAAACACAAGCGTGATTTCACCTACGTCGGCGACATCGCAGCGGGGGTTATCGCAGCCGCAGACCACCTTGCGCAACCCGATCCGCAATGGGATTCGGCGTCTCCGAATCCCAGCACGAGCCGCGCACCCTATAAGGTATTCAACATCGGCAATCAACAACCCGTGGAACTCTTCAGGTACATCGAAGTACTCGAAGAATGCCTGGGCCGCAAAGCTACGATGAACCTTCTGCCCCTCCAGCCGGGAGATGTACCCGACACGATTGCAGACGTCGAGGGGTTCGCGCGAGATGTCGGCTACCGCGCCAACACTCCGATCGAGGCGGGGGTGAAGCGGTTCGTCGATTGGTATCGTTCGTATTACCGACCGGGATTATAATCGCGCCTCGGCAGCATGCTCTTGAAACCAGCGATAGGTTAGTTCAATTCCGGCTCCCAGGGGTGTCTGCGCCCGCCAACCGAGTGCGTTGACGCGCGACACGTCGAGCAGCTTGCGGGGCGCGCCATCCGGCTTCGTGGAGTCGAAGATCAAACGGCCCTGGTACCCGATCACCGACATGACGAGCCCGGCGAGCTCTCTGATGGTAACGTCCTCGCCGCAGCCGATATTGACGATCTCCTCGGCGTCGTAGTTGCGCAGAAGATGAACGACGGCATCCGCCAAATCATCGACATACAAAAATTCCCGGCGCGGCGTGCCTGAACCCCACACCGTCACGCTTTCCGCACCGTCAATTTTGGCTTCATGAAACCGGCGCACCAGTGCCGGCAGTACATGCGAATTCTGCTTGTCGAAATTGTCCCCGGGGCCATAAAGGTTGGTGGGCATCAAGGATATCGCACTAAATCCGAACTCTCGGCGATACGCTTGACACAGCTTGAGGCCGGCAATTTTGGCGATCGCATACCACTCATTGGTGGGTTCCAGCGGACCGGTGAGCAGATATTCCTCTTTGATGGGCTGGGGTGCGAGCCTCGGGTAGATGCAGCTCGATCCCAGAAAGACAAACTTGGCCACGCCGGAGCGGTGCGCAGCGTCAATGACGTTGTCCTGCATCAGCAGATTGTCGCGCATGAAGAGGGCCGGGCGGCTATTGTTGGCGTAAATTCCGCCCACGCGCGCCGCCGCCATGATGACCGCCTCCGGGCGCTCCCGTTGGAAGAAATCCCGGACCGCGGCCTGCTCCGTGAGATCCAATTCCGCATGCGCACGCAGCAGCAG
>Ga0307476_10002592_pt1 | contig 10757 bp, 9 predicted proteins | sample atmos_gasesECM2C_2_FD_203314 | JGI IMG/M metagenome (GOLD analysis project Ga0307476, IMG submission 203314) | Hardwood forest soil microbial communities from Morgan-Monroe State Forest, Indiana, United States - atmos_gasesECM2C_05 | ecosystem: Environmental > Terrestrial > Soil > Temperate... | reverse complement strand
CGAGTTTGCCGATGGCATTCGATTCGATTCTTGCCTTGAGCGCGTCGAAATGTGGATCAAAGCGCCGGTTGAATCCCACCAGCATTCTTGCGCGCGATAATTGTGGAGCAGCAGATCGCGCGCGCGCGAGATCCAGATCCAGCGGCTTCTCGCAGAAAATCGCTTTACCCGCCGCGGCCGCCAAGAGGGCCTGATCCAAATGCGCATTCGTCGCGCTCGCAATGATCACGCCGGAAACAGAGCCATCGCCCAAGGCCGCATCCATGTCCACGACCTCGGCACGGGTTTGGCGCGCGAGCGCCTCGGCCGCCGCGCGGTTCGGATCTACGACATACTTGAGCGTCAGCTCCGGCAACGCCGCGGCGTTGCGCGCGTGAATTTGCCCGATCCGGCCTGCCCCAAAGATCGCAACGTTGAACATCGCCGCTCCCGCAAAAATTGGATCGTTCGGCGCTCGCTCGAACGATCATTGCGACGGAGTATAATCAAAGGCTCAATTCTCGTTGCGTGAGTTCCTTGCCGCTTACGGATAAAACCATGGATCTGATTGCCATCGGCCGCTCTAGCGTGGACCTGTATGGCGAGCAGATCGGGGGCCGTCTGGAGGATATGGGCTCATTCGCCAAGTACGTGGGCGGCAGTCCCACCAATACCGCGATTGCGGCGGCCAGACTGGGATTGAAGGCGGGGCTCTTGACGCGAGTCGGCGCCGATCATATGGGGCGCTTCATTCGAGAGGAATTGGTGCGCGAGGGCGTGGAGGTGCGCGGCGTGCACACCGACCCTGCGCGTCTGACGGCATTGGTCGTGCTTGGAATCCGTAATCGCGAGTCTTTTCCGCTGATTTTTTATCGCGAGAATTGCGCCGACATGGCGCTTTGCGAACAAGATCTCGACGATGCGTATCTCGCATCGGCCCGTGCGGTCTTGATCAACGGCACGCACCTCTCCGCGCCCGGCGTGTTCGCCGCAAGCTTGAGCGCGGCGCGGCGGGTCAAGGCGAGCGGCGGGCGTGTCGTGTTCGATGTGGACTACCGGCCGGTTTTATGGGGCTTGACCGCGAAGGATCTCGGCGAGAATCGCTTCGTGTCCGATGCAGGGGTCACCGAACGCCTGCAGGCGGTGCTGCCCTGGTGCGATTTGATCGTCGGCACGGAAGAAGAGCTTTGCATTTTGGGGGGATCGGAACAGCTGATCGCCGCCATCCAAAACATCAGAGCGAAAACGGCGGCGACCGTGATCTGCAAGCGCGGCGCGCGGGGCTGCGTCGCGTTTGCGAGCGACATCCCCGATGACATTGAATCGGGCTTGGTGGTGCCTGGGTTTAAGATCAACGTCTTGAACGTGCTGGGCGCGGGCGACGCCTTCATGGGCGGCCTTCTGCGCGGCTGGCTGCGCGACGAAACGCTCGAGGAAAGTTGTCGCATGGGCAATGCCTGCGGCGCGATTGTGGTATCGCGTCACGGCTGCGCGCCGGCGATGCCAACTTGGGCTGAGTTGCAATCGATTCTGCGCAACGCCGGGGAGCTTCCCAGGGAATCCTTCATCCGCCAATTGGATCATGTGCACTGGGCATCGACGCGAGGACACGACTATCCTGAGTTGATGGTGCTCGCCATGGACCATCGCAGCCAGTTTGAAGACCCTCGGAATTTCGCTGCCCCCGACAAAGAGCGGATTGCATCTTTCAAGACCTTGGGATTGCGGGCGTTGCATGTCGCCGCGCGTCAATCCCAGCGTTTTGGAGTCCTGCTCGATGGACGATATGGATTCGAAGCCTTGAGCGAGGCTGCGGATTTGCCTTATTGGGTGGGACGCCCCATAGAAATCCCCCAATCTCGTCCGCTCGAATTCGAAGGCTCCGCGGATGTCGCGGTCGAATTGTCGAGCTGGCCGCTCAATCAGGTGGTCAAATGTCTCGTGAGCTACCATCCGGACGATGCGGCGGATCTGAAGGGCCGGCAAGATCGCCAGCTCAAGCGCCTGTTCGAAGCGTGCCGCAAGACGCGCCACGAATTGCTGCTCGAAATCATTCCACCGCACGAGATGCCGGTAGATACCCAGACGATGTCGCGCGCGCTGGCGCAAGTCTATGCCTTGGATGTGCGGCCGGATTGGTGGAAACTTCCGCCGAGCGGCAGCGCCGCCCATTGGCAAGCCATACAAGATACGATTAGACGGGAGGATCCATTGTGTCGAGGTGTCCTGCTTCTGGGACTGTCGCAGCCCGAGGCTGAACTTATCGCATGCTTCGCCACGGCGGCGCCGTTCGCAATAGTAAAAGGATTCGCAATCGGTAGGACCATTTTCCATGAAGTGGCTCGTGCCTGGTTCGCGGGCGCCATGAGCGACGCCGCTGCTTGTAGTGCGATGGCGGCGAATTTCTCGCGGTTGGCGGATGCGTGGCTCAGCGCGCGGCAGGGCGGGCGCGCGGCGGTCGCGGTATGACGACGATTCGATGCACCGCCGCGCAGGCGGCCATTCGATATCTCGCCGCCCAGCATATCGAAGCCGCGCCCGGAGAAGTCTCGGGGGAAGCACGCTACTTCGCGGGCGTGTGGGCGATATTCGGCCACGGCAATGTCGCCGGCCTCGGCGAGGCGCTGCACGCGGCGCGGGAACAGATTCCGACCTATCGGGCACACAACGAACAGGCGATGGCCCATGCCGCCATCGCCTATGCCAAGCAGCTGCGGCGGCGGCGAGCCATGATTTGCACGAGCTCCATTGGGCCGGGTGCCACCAACATGGTGACCGCGGCGGCATTGGCCCATGCCAATCGATTGCCGGTGTTGTTTCTGCCGGGAGACACCTTTGCCAGCCGCGGCCCCGATCCGGTGCTGCAGCAGATCGAGAACTTTGCCGATGGCAGCGTTACGGCCAACGACTGCTTCAGACCGGTCTCCCGCTACTTCGACCGCATCGTTCGCCCTGAACAATTGATCGACGCACTGCCGCGCGCGATGAACACGTTGTTGGATCCGGTCTCGTGCGGACCGGTGACTTTGGCGTTTTGTCAGGACGTGCAAGCTGAAAGTTATGACTATCCGGAAGCATTTTTTCGCCGCCGTGTATGGAGCATTCGCCGCCCACAGGCAGATCGGCGCGAGCTCGAGCAACTTGCGACCTGGCTGAAATCAGCCCGTGCCCCACTGATCATTGCCGGCGGCGGCGTTCACTACAGCGGCGCGGAAGCGCTGCTGGCTGATTTCGCGACCCGCTTTGGGATTCCCGTGAGCGAAACGCAAGCGGGGAAAGGTGCGTTGCGGTGGGATCATGCTCTTAATCTCGGCGCCATCGGTGTGACCGGCAGCAGTTGCGCCAACGCGGCGGCGGCGAAAGCCGATTTGGTTTTAGGCGTGGGGACGCGATTACAGGACTTTACGACGGGCTCGCGCGCGCTGTTTTCTGAGCCGAATAGGCGCTTGGTGCAAATCAACATTGCGCCCTATGACGCCGCCAAGCATGAAGCCGCGACGGTGGTGGGCGATGCCGGCGAGGTGCTCACGGCGCTCGCGGAGCGCCTGGCCGATTGGCGGCCCGATCGGCACCAGAGCACAATCAACTCGGAAGTCGCGCGCTGGAATCTCGACTGGGAGGGCGTAACCAGTGCGCCGAGTTCGGGCCTGCCGTCCGATGCGCAAGTCATCGGCGCCTTGTGGCGCAGCGTTTCGGACAATGCGGTGGTCGTGTGCGCGGCAGGCGGTCTACCGGGAGAGCTTCATAAGCTTTGGCGAGCCAGAGTGCCGGACGACTATCACGTCGAGTATGGCTACTCCTGCATGGGTTATGAAATCGCGGGGGGCTTGGGCGTCAAAATGGCGCAGCCGCAGCGCGATGTTTATGTTCTGGTTGGCGATGGCAGCTATCTGATGCTCAATTCCGAGCTGGCCACCTCGGTGGCCTTAGGGTACCGATTGGTGGTCGTGGTACTCAATAACCGGGGTTTTGGCTGCATCAATCGACTGCAACGCGCGACCGGCGGCGCGGCCTTCAACACGCTGTGGGAGGATTCGACTCACACGGTTCTGCCGGACATTGATTTCGCCGCGCACGCGGCGAGCCTGGGCGCCATCGCGGAAAAGGCCGGCTCGATTGCGGCGTTGGAACAGGCTTTGCAACGCGCCCGCCAGTCCGAGCGGACCCACGTGATCGTGATCGACACGGATCCTGGCATCAGCACCGCGGCGGGCGGCGCTTGGTGGGATGTGGCCATACCTGAAGTCTCGTCCCGCGCCGAAGTCGATGCCGCCCGCGCGGCATCCTTGCACGAGCGCAAGAACCGGCGGTTGGGAGATTGACGCATGAGCATCCGCTTTGGCGTGAGCCCCATCGCCTGGATCAATGATGACCTGCCCGCACTCGGCGGCAATACGCCCCTGGACACCGTTCTTAGCGAAGCCCGCGATGTGGGATTTGCGGGCATCGAGCTTGGCGGGAAGTTTCCGCGGGATCCAGCGGTGCTGCAGGCCCTTCTGCAGCGGCATCGGCTGGTGTTGGCCGGCGGCTGGTACAGCGCTAGCCTCTTGACCCGTTCGGCCGCGGCGGAAATCCAGGCGTTGCAATCTCACCTGGCGCTGCTCAAGGCGATGGGCTGCGGCGTGTTCATTCTTGCTGAGACCAGCAACGCGATTCATGGCGATCAAACTCGCGCGATCTCCAGGGGGCCGCGCCTCGCCGACTCTGCGTGGGATGAGTTTGGGCAAAAACTGACCGACGTCGCCGACTACCTCGCCCAAGCGGGGCTGCGCATGGCCTATCACCACCACCTCGGCACCGTGGTGGAATCGCAGCATGATCTCGATCGTTTCCTCAAATCCACAGGACCATCAGTGGGGCTCACGGTGGACACGGGTCACGCGGCGCTCGGCGGCGTCGACACCTTGGCGCTCATTCGCGATCACCCGCTTAGGGTCGCGCACGTGCATTGCAAGGGCATCCGCTCGCGTGTGTTTGAACGGGTCAGATCCGAGAGCAAGAGTTTCCTGAGCGGAGTGATCGGCGGAATGTTCACCGTTCCAGGCGACGGAGATCTTGAATTTGCGGGCGTGATGCAAGCGCTCGCGAAAATTGGCTATGCTGGATGGATTATCGTCGAGGCGGAACAGGATCCGGCCGTTGCGAACCCGAGAGACTTCGCGGCCTTGGGCCTGAAAACCCTGCGCCGCGAGGCATCGGCAGCCAATTTGCAAGAGATGGAGCCATCATGAGCAAGCTTCTGATCCAGTCCGGCACTCCTGACGCCGCCGGCTGTGTGCTTAGCATCACACCGGAGAGTGCCGGCTGGCGCCACATTGGATTTCAGGTGCATCGCCTCAAGCCTAAGCAGGTGGTACGGGGCGGTGCGGGCGAGCGCGAGACATGCCTGGTGGTGCTCGCCGGAACTGCCGACATCGTCGTCGATGAGGAGCGCTTTGAAGACATCGGGCATCGGGGGTCGGTGTTCGACGATGCGGCGCCCGGGGCTGTGTACGCGCCTGCCGGCCGGACCTACTCGGTGACAGCGAGGGGCAATGTTGAATTGGCGGTATGCTCGGCGCCGGGCAAGCCGGGACGCTCACCGCGCGCCATTGCCGCCGCCGAAATGAGTAAAGAAATCCGCGGCAGCGGCACGAATACCCGCTACGTCAGAAATATTCTCCCGCAGACCAGGGAGGCTGACAGCCTGCTGGTCGTGGAGGTCATCACGCCGGGAGGGCACTGGTCGAGCTATCCACCGCATAAGCACGATACGGCCGTCTTGGGAAAAGAAACCGCCTTGGAAGAGACGTACTATCATCGTCTAAGGCCACCGCAAGGATTTGCTTTCCAGCGCGTGTATACCGATGAGCGCGATCTCGACGAAACGGTTTGCGTGCACGACGGCGATGTGGTCTTGGTGCCTCGCGGCTACCATCCGGTCGGCGCCGCTCACGGTTACGACCTGTACTACTTGAATGTCATGGCGGGTCCTGAGCGCAATTGGGTTTATCGCAACGATCCTGAGCATGATTGGCTCGCCGTGCAGCCGAATTCCAAAGCACCGCACTGATTCGAATGCGCCTCAGTCACTCAAGCTGCGCTGGATTTTCGTTGCTTGCGGCGAGCGTGCTGCTCGCCAGCCCCGGATGCTCGGGTAAGTCGGGTGGAAATTCAGTCCAGGTCGTCGCCAGTCTGCATGACATGACCGAACCGTTCTTCGTCGCGGTGAAGCGCGAGCTGGACGCCGAGGCCGCACAGCTCAGCGTCAGCGTCAGCGTGGAAGACGGCCAGTCGAATTCGGCCAAACAAACCGCGGACATTGAGGCCGCCATCACGGGAGGCGCGCAGGGCATCATTCTTGCGCCGAACGATGTGAACGCGCTCACGCCGGGCGTCGAAGAGGTGATCAAGGCGGGGATTCCCATCGTGACCCTGGATCGCCGGGTCGACCATAGCAGCGTCAAGGTCCCGCATGTGGGCGCGGACAATGTTGCAGGCGGTCGCATCATGGCGCAGTGGGCGATCGATTCCTTTCCGAACGGCGCGCGAGTTCTGCTGATCACCGGTCAGCTGGGATCCAGCCCGTCGATCGACCGTACACGCGGCATCAAGGAAGGCTTGGCTGCAGCGGGCGCAAAATATCAAATCGTCGCCGAGCAATCCGGCAATTGGAAGCGCGAGCAGGGCCTGACCGTGACGCAGAATGTGCTGACCTCGCTCGGCGCACAATCGCTGCAGGCCGTTGTGGCGGAAAGTGACGAGATGGCCTTGGGAGCCCTGGAAGCCCTGCGCTCGAGCGGCGTTGCCGGTGTCAAAGTCATCGGATTCGACGCGACCCCCGAGGCGTTGAAATTAGTGCGCAGCGGCGAGATGGCCGCCACGATCGAGCAATCACCGATGAATCAGGCGCGAACCGCGCTTCAGCAACTGGTGGCGCAAATCCGCCAGCACACTCCCATGCCGGGCGCGAGCATCACGCCGCTGCTCATTACGCAATCGAACGTCAATCAGGCCGAGCGCATCGGCGAAGTCCGGTAGCGGCGTGAGTTCTGCGCCGAATCTTTTGGAGGTTCGCGGCGTTTGCAAGCAATTTCCCGGGGTCAGGGCATTGGACGGAGTCGAACTGCAGGTGCGCAAGGGGGAAGTGCACGCGCTGCTGGGCGAGAACGGCGCCGGTAAATCAACGCTTTTGAAAATACTGTCGGGCGCCCTGCGCGCGGATCGGGGCGAAGTTACGCTGGATGGTGTAACGCTCGAGCCCGGTGAGACGCCGCGCGAACGCCAACGCGCGGGGCTCGCTACCATTTATCAAGAATTCAATCTGCTGCCGTTCATGTCGATCGCCGAGAACCTGTATCTGGGCCGCGAGCCCATACGCCGCGGGTTCATCGATTGGGCGGCCATGCACGACAATTCGCGCGCGTTGCTGACGAGCCTGGGACTGAGCGCGGATCCAAGGCGCGAAGTGCGCCACTTGAGCGTCGCCCATCAACAAATGGTCGAAGTCGGCCGCGCCGTCGCGCGGCAAGCGAAGCTCATCGTCATGGATGAGCCGACCGCCGCCTTAGGAAGCCGCGAAGTGGAAATCCTGCACGGCGTGGTCCGCGATCTGAAAACGCGCGGTGTGAGCTTCATCTACGTGACGCACCGTTTGGATGAAGTGCAGATGGTTTGCGACAGCTTCACGGTATTGCGCGACGGCCGCTATGTTGCGCGGGGCGAAGTGAAAAGCGTCAAGACCGCCGATCTGGTGCGGCTCATGGTCGGTCGAGACGTTGAAGTCGCGAAGCGCGCACGTCCGGCGCGCCCCGGCGCAACGGTTCTTGCAGCCAAAGGCGTTTCGCGCGCGCGCGACTCCGGCGGCCGGCACGCCATTGCGCTGAGCGATCTGTCGATTGAAGTGAAGGCGGGCGAGATCCTCGGGTTTGCCGGCTTGGTGGGCGCCGGGCGCACGGAACTGGCGCGAATTATTTTTGGCGCCGATCACTCCGATCGGGGAGTGCTGTACCTCAATGGGTCCGAACTGCGGCCGTTGCGATCGCCCAAACAGGCCATTCGTGCCGGGATCGCGCTGGTGCCCGAAGATCGAAAACAGCAGGGGTGTTTTCTGGAGCAATCGATCAGTCGCAACATGACGCTGCCGAGTTTGAAGCGCATCGCGCGCTGGCGCATTTTTGTCGACGAGGCGCAGGAGCGACAATTGGTCGCGCATCAAGATGGCCAGCTCGGGAGCGGCGGTGGGCACCTTGTCCGGCGGCAATCAACAGAAGGTCTTGCTCGCGCGCTGCATGGCCCTGCAGCCGAAGGTCCTGATCGTCGACGAGCCGACGCGGGGCATCGATATCGGCGCGAAGGCCGAGGTTCACCAATTGCTGTTTGAAATGGCGAACGGCGGCATGGCATTGATCATCATATCCTCGGAAATGCCCGAGGTCCTTGCGCTCAGTGATCGGATCGCGGTGTTCCGCGAAGGCTGCATTAGCGGTTTTCTCGACGCCCGGGACGCAACGGAAAACAATCTGATGGAGCTGATGGCCATTTCAACTGCCGCGCGGCCGGTACGAAGCGCCGCACCATGACGGAATCGGAGCAGAGTGCATCGAGTCGGCGTTTTGATGCGGTGGGTTGGCTGCGGCGCTACGGAACGGGGTTGTTTCTGCTTGCGCTGATGGTGTTCTTTGCACTCGAGAATCCGCGTTTTCTGTCGCTGCGCAATGTAAGCAATATTCTCACCGAGGTTTCGATCTACGGCATCATTGCGGTCGGCATGACTTTCGTCATTTTGACGGCGGGCGTGGATCTTGCCGTCGGCTCGCTGCTGGCCTTTGCGGGCATGTCGGGCGCCCTGGTCATGAAGGCATTGGGAGCGGATTCCTTGGGCTGGCTGGTGGCGCTTGCAACCGCGACAGCGGTCGGAGCCCTGGTCGGATACTTGCAGGGGAAGACGGTGACTTTCTTCGGCGTCCCGCCTTTCATCGTGACCTTGGGCGGCATGACCATCTGGCGCGGCGCCACTCTGATCCTCAACGATGGCTCGCCCGTCTCGGGCTTCGATGCCGGCTACCGTTGGTGGGGAACGGGATCGATCGCCGGCATACCCGTGCCCATATTGATTTTTGGATTGATCGCGGCGCTGGGCTTCATCACGGAACGCTTCACGCGATACGGACGCTATATTTATGCTGTCGGCGGCAATCCGGAGGCGGCGCGCCTCAACGGTTTGGATGTGCCGGCGATCGTCACCAGTGTGTATTTGATCGTGGGGGCGCTTTCCGGGCTGGCCGGGTTTCTATTGTCCGCGAGGCTCGGTGCCGCTGAAGCGGTAGGCGGCATCGGTTATGAGCTGCGCGTGATTGCCTCGGTGGTGATCGGCGGCACCAGCCTCGCCGGCGGCCGCGGTGGAATTGGCGGCACGATTGTCGGTGCGCTATTGATCGGTGTGCTCACCAACGGCTTGGTGATCATGCACGTCTCCTCGTACTGGCAACAGGTGGTGATTGGCCTGATCATTGTCGCGGCCGTTGCGTTCGACGCCTACGCCAAGTCGCATCGTTAATGCGACGCAGGTGCGTCGGGCCACGGCGCGACCGATTCGCGTGCCGCGTCAATATCAACCACCAACGACATGGCCTGCGGCGCGGCGCCGACGGTGATTTCTTTCGCAGCCAGCGGTGCCGCCAGTTTGGGATGCCAAATCCGAAACGCATAACGCCCGGGCGGGAGGTCCACTGCAACCTCGCCCGAGGCGGGCACTTTGCCAAAATAGGGGGAATCCACCACCGCGACAAAGCCCACCATGCTGTCGTGGATATTGCACCCAAGGACGACGAGTCCGGGTTTGTCGAACACGACTTCCTCCTTGGGAGAGCCCGCGTACAGTTTGAGATCGAACGATTTCGCCGGCGAGAAGGAGTACACCTGGTGCCGAATTTTGTCGCTATTGGGAAAAGTGACGGCGGTGCCGGTTCGCAGGATTGTCACATGCGGCACGAAGCGCTTGTTGACTTGATCGATGGCGACAGACGCTCTGCCGGACGGCGGCAGCGCGTCGCGAGGATCGAAAACGATCAGCGCGTCCTCTGCCGCCGTGCCGGAGGCGGTGCGCACGGTGATCGTCACAATGCTTGCAAGCGCAGGGACCCCGCTCAAAGCCATGAGAAGCAACAAGCCGCATCGGAGTTGAGGCGCGAGTCTCATGGTTGCGGGGCCGCCGCGGCGGGTTCGACCACATCGCGCTTCATGGGTGCAAGCAAGCGCAACAGCGCGTTGGTCGCCGAGACACTGACGTGCCGCTCCTTCAAGATCGCACGCAGCGTGTCGACCATATGATAAAACTCCGCTTCGGTAATGTGGTGCCCGGCGTGCACCTGTCGCATGGGATCGCCGGAGTAGTGACACGGGCCGCCGCTCAAGTCGCAGATCTGCTCGGCGAGCAGTTTTTTGATGCGCGTTAAATTGGTGTCGGCAAAGCTCCGGCCGAAAACAGGGTCGGAGGCGACGCGGTCGATGAGCGCATCGGATATCGCCGCCACACCGGCTTTTGCCCCTAAGTTTTCATACAGGGTGCCGGGCGCGCCGGCGACGGCCATACCCGCCAGCAGCGGCAGAACGATTGCGAGACGAAATAAGGCCGGGGCCATGGGAAAAGCCTAAAAAATCAAGGTTATATCGGTCTTAAGTTCCCAGGGCTGTGCGCTCGGACACAATTTTCGAGCGCGAATCACCATAATCTGGCAATCGCTCCGCCACACGGCAAGCGCAGGCGAAATCGCATCGACACCCAAGCTTCATTTGTG
>Ga0307476_10002591_pt1 | contig 10759 bp, 12 predicted proteins | sample atmos_gasesECM2C_2_FD_203314 | JGI IMG/M metagenome (GOLD analysis project Ga0307476, IMG submission 203314) | Hardwood forest soil microbial communities from Morgan-Monroe State Forest, Indiana, United States - atmos_gasesECM2C_05 | ecosystem: Environmental > Terrestrial > Soil > Temperate... | reverse complement strand
CGACTACCTGATCGACTACCACGGCGGCGACTTGGACGAGAGCCTGCGCCCCTACGCGTATTGGGGGCCAACCGGTAAAGTGGACCAGGACCGAATATCGAAGGAAATGGTGTTGGCATTCGGCCTCGACCACATCATCATCTGGCACGAGCGGCCTACGGATCCCGCCGCTACGCGCTATCTGGACAACACCGCTTCGGTACATGGGAAGCCGTCGATCGTCGTGGAAGCGGGCCACGCGGGGACAACCGAGACTGACGACATCGCGCTGCTGGTGAACGGCACGCTGAGCACTATGCGCGCGCTGAAGATGTTACCGGGCAACCCGCACCTGATCGAGAACCCTGTATGGCTCGATCAGATCGTCGACATCGAAAGCGACCTCGAGGGAATTTTCTATCCGCTGGTCAAGCGCGGAACCTATGTGCAGCAGGGAATGAAGATCGGCTATGTCACTGACTACTTCGGCAAGACCATTTTTGAAGCGCGCGCTCCGGTTTCCGGCGTGGTACTTCACATCAACGCCGTTCCCTCGTTAAAAAAAGGCGACAACATCGCCAACATCGGCGTGGCGGCTGCAAAAGCGCCATGAGCACTTCGTAAGTTCGCCGTGGACACAAACCGCCCGCCGAAGTCGTGTAGAATGTCCGGGAATTCAGCAGCAATTCCTTTATGAGAGGTTTCCGTGGCATCCGACTATCTGCTCAAGACAGAACCTACGGTCTATTCGTTCGCCGACCTTCAGCGAGACAAAGTTACCGAGTGGGACGGTGTGTCCAATCCCACCGCGCTCAGAAACCTGCGCGAGATGCAGCCGGGCAATGGTCTGATCATCTACCACACGGGAGACGACAAGAGCGCCGTGGGCACCGCCACTGTGGTTTCGGTGGACGCCTCCGACCCGAAAAGCCCAGTGGTGAAGATCAAAGCAGGGAAGCCGCTGCCGAAACCAGTGACGCTGGCAGAGATTAAAACAAACAAACTTTTCGCCGACTCGCCCCTCGTGCGACAGGGCAGACTATCGGTTGTTCCCCTAACTGCGGCCCAATACAAGGCATTGACCTCTAGCTAGTTCGATGGAGCGGGCCAGTGGAAATCGAAAAGTTCGCCGCGTTCTTGTTTTTGTCGCTCTCGATCACTGCCGTCGCCTCCATCGCCCAGCAGGCCGCGCTTAGCCCAAGCGTTGCCAAAGTCGAATTTGAGAACGACCAGGTTCGTGTTCTGCGTGCTTCCCTGAGTGCACATCAAAAAACACCCATGCACCGGCACCCCAGCCGCATCGGCATTACCATCACGGAGAACGACCTTCGCGTCTATTTGCCAGATGGCACCTCAACAACTTCCGCGCGCGGCGCCCACGAGATTTTCTGGAGTGAACCCGTAACACATCAAGTCGAAAACCTCTCCGCCAATGCCATGCAAAACATCGAGATTGAATTGAAACGCGCGAACGGCATGGGAGCGACGGTGAAATCAGCCACGGTCGAATCCAAAGCTCAGGGCACCGCAACGGATCCCGTCGCCGTCGAGCAGGAGCCCCATCATCACGTCGTCTTTGAAAATCAATACGTTCGCGTTCTTGACGTAGTCGTCAGTCCGGGCGATACGACGCTCTTCCACAAGCATTCGCTCGACAACGTCGCCATCCAACTCAACGACGCCAACATCAAACGCCAATTTCCTGGCGAAGATTGGGTCGCCACACCCGCAAAAGAAGGCTCCGTTGGTTTCGTCGCCGGAACCAGGACACCGTATACCCACCGCATCAGCAACGCAGGTACTACGGTATTCCACGTCCTGGACATTGAAATCCTTCCTTAGACCTCCTTCACTGATTCTGCCGCCGTGAGTTGCCAAGTTCAGATTTAGAGGGCATTATATCAGCGACAATTTCCCGCAGAAGTCCCGGCCCGACCTGTGAAATCTATATGAGCGTCGATACGCGTCCCGATGGAATGTCGGGCATACACAGACTCCTTCGTTGTATCGAATCGCATGTGCTAAATAGCTCTGCATTGACGTTGCTGCTGGCTACGCTTACATTCGGATGCGGCGGGGGTGCAAGTTCTATGCCACTCCCATCAGGTCCAGTTCCAGCGTCCAAGGTAGTTTCTGTCGTTCCAAGTTGCGCGTCTCCGCTCGCTTCCGGCGCGTCTGAGACTTGCTCTGTGGTGGTCAAAGGCACTGGTAACTTTAACAGCGCAGTAACTTGGTCCGCGTCGAGCGGAACGATTTCGAGCGCGGGTGTGTTCACTGCTCCGACGGTAACCGCCGCTACATCCGCCACCGTAACGGCCACCAGCATAGAAGGTTCGGTACAGGGAGCGGTGATGGTCAACATCACGCCTCCGCTCCCGCCCGCTGTGACCTCTGTGACGGTGACTTGCGCGACTCCGATTTCATCCGGTGGTACCAGCCAGTGCTCTGCGAGCGTGGCACCAGCCGCGGCGCCGCAAGGCGTGACTTGGTCTGTGTCTCCAGGAGCATCTATCTCGCAAACAGGTTTGTTGACCGCGCCCACGGTGACCGCGAATCAGACCGTGATGGTCACCGCGACCAGTGCGGCGGCCCCGACGGTATCCGGGGCGTTTACGGTGACTGTTGACGCACCGCCCCTGCCCGCTGTGACCTCTGTGACGGTGACTTGCGCGACTCCGATTCCATCCGGCGGTACCAGCCAGTGCACCGCAATCGTGGCCCCGGCGGGCTCCCCGCAAACCTTAACTTGGTCTGCCTCTACAGGTGCGTCCATCTCGCAAAATGGTCTGTTGACCGCACCCACGGTGACCGCGAATCAGCCGATAACAGTCACGGCAACCAGTGTAGCCACCCCGGCAATCTCAGGGTCATTTGTCGTAACTGTAGACGCGCCGCCATCCGCGACCGGCCCTGAAAATCTTGGAGTCGGTAGCGCGCCTTCGACAGTCGTTGATCCTAATGGCGTCATCGACATCGCCTGGATCACCCAGTCCGGAATCGTGTTCAGTCAGTCCCAAGACCATGGCGTTACCTTCAGCGCAGCAAATCTTGTCCTCCCGTTGCCGATGCTTTCAGAACAAATGAACATTCAACTCGACGCACAGAACGACATCGTCATTTTCGCGACGTACAATACCAGTGCTGCCGCGGCCACCGCGATGCTCGCTCGCTCCACCGACGGCGGAAAAACGTTCACGAACCTTGCGGTGACTCAGAATGGATTGTTCCCCGTGTTGCTGGTGGAACCAGGTGGCGCACTCGACCTGGCGTTTCTCGACGTACTCACCAGCGCGCTGCATGAAAGCCGTTCCACTGATGGCGGAAAAACGTTTTCGACCGACCAGGTTTTGTGGACCACGACCCAGGACGCGATAGACCTGCAAGGTGTTATTGGGCCGCAGGGACAAATCTATTTCGCCTGGAGTCAGGAATCGGGCGCAACCTGCGAGATTTTTTTCACAGCATCCGTGGACGATAAAACATTCTCGAAGCCGGTCCAGCTTTCGAACGACACGGGATGCGACGTGAATCCGAGTCCGCTGGTGGACGCGTCAGGCAACGTGAATATTGCCTGGGTGTCTTCCGGCAAGACGCTCTATTTCACGCGCTCAACAGACCAAGGTCAAACCTTCGCGAAGCTTGCGACGGTCACGCAGACCGGCATCAGCCTGAATGCGCCGAATTTCGTGGTGGCGCCAAGTGGCGAAATCGATTTGGTCTACCAGTCCCTGGCTATCGGCGCGAACTACGAGGTCTTTTTCACGCAATCGCCGGATCATGGCGCGACGTTCTCCACGCCTATCAACCTGACACTGCCGCCGGTGCCAAACTTCACAGGTGGCGGCGATCCATCCGTAGGCGTGGACATCACCGGGAAAATTACGATCGCTTGGGAAGACGACGGGAAAGGTACATTTTCCGGCGACAACGACATCTATATCAGTACTTCGACGGATGGAAAAACGTTCAGTTCTGCCACTGACATATCGAACACGACAGACCAGATTGAAGTCTTCCCAATGGTCATCGAAACGCCGACAGGTTTGCGCTACATCACCTGGTACGACACGACCGGCCAGCAAACAAACCCGGTCTTAAGCGTGTTTTTTTACGCGGTTCAATAGTAAAAAAGAAAGTCTTTGTCCGTTCGATTGTCGGAGACTTAGCCGCTACACACTCCGTCCGTCGCTAGGTTTCCAAGCTCCTCGCCCAAGTGGCCGTGGTTTGCGCTAATTCGTGTAGGACCCCGGCATCGGTCTTTCCGGAACTCTTGAGAACGTGGAACGAGTGATCCGCGGATTCGATGACATGAAGTGTCGCTAACGAGCCGAGTTTTGCGCAGACCGGCCGAAGCAGGTCGAGACCCGCGAACGTGTCGCGGGTTCCTTGCAAGAACAGCATCGGCACGCTGACTTTCGCGAGATGATCGGCGCGTTTGACGCCAGGCTGCCCGGGCGGGTGGAGCGGAAACCCGAATAAAACGAGTCCTCGCACTTGATCCAGCGGATGTTGGGACGCAGCGGTGGAAGTCATGCGGCCGCCCATAGACTTGCCGCCGGCTATGAGGGACAAACCCGGAGCGGCCTTTTGCGCGGCATACACGGCGGCGGTTACGGCCGCGGTAAGCACCGGCGGGCGATCGGGTGCGCGACGGCGTTGCTCCATGTATGGGAATTGGTAGCGAAACGTGGCGATCCCCGCGGCGGAGAGTTCCCCAACCAGCGCTTCCAGAAATGGGTGGGTCATCCCCGCACCGGCTCCGTGGGCAAGCACCAGAAGCCAGCGAGGCTTTGCAGGCCGCACTAGTAGCGCCGAAACTTCGCCCGCGCCTTCGACTGCGAAACGCAACTCTCTCGCGGCACTCACGTCGGCAGGATTCTAGCAGAACGCCTCGGCGGAAGGATGCCTCTCTCAAACGGGAACGATATCGAGCCTGAACGAAATCCGCAGCCCAGGCTCGATCGACCATGGTCTGAATCCCTGCTAAACTAATGTTTCTGCGTGATTTACACTTATGGAAGAGATTGCCATCTCCAAGTTTAAGGCAACCTGCCTCGCAGTGCTCGAGCGCGTTCGTAGGACCAATCAGCCGATTCGCGTAACGCGCTTCGGAAAGCCGCTAGCCAAAATTATTCCGCCGTCTCCCCCTGAACGGCCCCGTCGTAGCGTCGGCATAAGGCAGGGAGGCCACATCGTCGGCGATATCGTCCGTCCTGTCGCCGATCTCTCCGATTGGGAAGTCGAGCAAGAGGATCCACAAGACGAAAAAGCTAGATGAATCTTTTACTGGATACGCATGTTTGGCTTTGGAATGGTCTCGAGCCGTGGAAGATCACTTCAGAAGTCAATCAGGCGCTAGCCGATCCCGGCAATGAACTCTACTTGTCACCGATCAGCGTCTGGGAACTTGTCGTACTCGTGGAAAAAAGGCGAGTTGTTCTTGACGAAGAAATGGACCGATGGGTCGCCAAGTCAAAAGAGAACCTTATGTTGAGAGAAGCGGTGATTTCGTGGGCGGTCGTCGACGAGCTGCGCTATACAATTCTGGATCACAGGGACCCTGTCAGCGACAGCCAAAGTCTATCACCTTACATTGGTGACCGCCGATGAGCGCCTGCTTCGTGCTCCGGGCCTGAGCGTGTTGCCAAATCGCTAAGTGAAATCAAAGATTGGGGTTTCTTGTTCGTCGGGCCGGAGATATGGCGGTCTATATGTGCAATCGAGAACTGCAGCGCTATTTCGCGGCGGATGCACCCTGCAATTCAGTGAGCGCGGCGAGCACCTCCTCGCTGTGCTTGTCGGGTTTGACGTCGAGCCAGACCTTTTCGACTTTCCCTTGCGGATCGATCAAGAAGGTATGCCGCGATGAGAGCTTGGCGACACCCATATTCATGACCGAGTCGTATTGCGTCGAAACTTCGCTCTTTGTATCGGCCAGCAACTTAAAACTCAGACCTTCCTTGGTGCAGAACTTCTGATGAGAATCTTCGTCCTGCATGCTGACGCCGATGATGACGGCGTTCTTCTGTTCGTATTGCGTAAGGTCTCGCTGGAAATTATGCGCTTCGACGGTGCAACCGCTGGTGAAATCCTTGGGGTAAAAATACAGCACGATCCACTTGCCCTTAAAGTCGTGCAGGCTCACGGGTTTGCCTTCCTGCGAATTCAACGTGAAATCGGGAGCCGGAGTTCCAACGGCGGGCGCCTTATCGCCCGCGCGCAACGAACTAATTCCCAATGCAACCGCAAATATCGCTACCAAAACCACCGCCATCCAGACGAACTTCATATCCCACCTCGTTTTCTGTGAGCGCGCTTCAATCTGCCCGCGGACACGCTGTTTTCTGACGAACTACCTCTTGGACGTACAGCATAGTAGTGAGATGTGAAGAGAAACGCCGGGGTTTCACCGTGTGCGCGACTTGGCGGCACGGCGCTTCTATTCGGGCTGCGTGAATCGGCCAAAGCCGAGGCGCACTTGAATCGTGTTAATGCCCGGGTTCGGAGTGGTAAGACCGGCATTGGAGATGTGCATGAAGCGGACTTCGGCGCTCCAGTTATATTTGCTCTTTAGAAAGTGCGCCCCGATCGCACCGCCCGTCGTGAAATTCACGCGGGATGTTCCCGGAGGTGCTTGGTGGTTGGTGAAGAGCGTGCCGCCTCCAAGATCGATGTACGGCGAAATACTGTGGTGCTCGACAAAGTTCCACTTCAGCGCGAAGGGATTCAGACCAAATCCGTACGCCGTGCCGGTTCTCTGCGTCAGCCAAAAGATGGGAACAACATCGACTGCGTATTCGAAGCGGCCACGCAGTGGACCCGGCGCGACCGGATCCGTCAGGATCCAGCCGTAGCGCAAGCCCAGGTTCCACACACCCGTGTCGGAGGCGCTGCCGTTGATGCCGTGTCCGCCGCCGGTCCATATCTGCAAGTCATGACCACCGCCCTCTGGTCCCGACTGCGCAATCGCTGCCGGGGCAAGCAGAATGGTTCCAAGCGCGATGGTTGCGAGAATGCTCTTCACCCGTGAATCTCCTCAGTTCGCGATCTATCAGCGTTTGAGACGCCAATACGATAACTCAAGTTGCATGTCAGGATGGCGGATCACTTCAGATAGGTGCGCACGATCTGAATGACGTCGTCGGCGGCTTCGCCTGCGGATTTTGAATTGCGTGGCATGTGGTTGCGGATGTGATCCTCCATCAACTCGCCCATCAGGCTGTTAATCGCGCCGCGGGCGGCGGAAAGACGCTGCAGCACGTCGGCGCAGGGCTCCTCCTGATTCAGGGCCCGGAGCACCCCTTCAAGCTGGCCGATGACTTTCTTGGTGCGGTTAACGAGATCCAATTTTTCTCTGGAGGTATGCGTCATAGTCCTTGACTACCCTACAGGGGTATGGTATCAACTCTTCCATGGCAACGAAAGGCCTGTCCGCACAGTAGAGCAAATTACCCTCGAAGTGCAAGCAGGACGGGCGCCTGATGTTGGTGGTTGCCGCGAACGGATTTCCGAAAGTCTCTGATTAACTATACTGTACAAAAATAGTTTAGCATGTTTAACTACTCCTCAAAGGAGTCTCTCGTTTTTGTTCATCGTGCCGTAACGAGCAGCCCCCTATCGTCAAAGTTTCCTTGATCGCAAGCGCATCACATAGTGGCCCATATTCCTGTTGAGGGGAACCGGACATGTCAGGGTTCGATCTAAGATTTGCCTGGCGCCTATGCTTGCTGCTGGCCGCCCTGTCTTTCACGCGGCTACCCGCGGCGTCGGCCCAAGCCAGCACTCCGGTGGATCAGCCTCAGGATGCCGACTCCACCGGCGAAAGCGCCGGACCCGATTCGCTGCCGACGATGTTCCCGCACCTGGAGACCGACCGATTATGGATCTCCGGCCAGGCGAACTTCATCTCGCAGTGGCACCCGGGATTCCATTCGCCCTATTCGGGAAAGAACAGTCTTTCGGCCGAGGCGCAGGATGCCACCTCTCGTGTACTCACATTGTTCACCGGCCTACGCCTCACGAGCACGTCCGAGCTTATTTGCGACATCCAGGAGACTGGCGGCAATGGGTTGGGACAAGCCCTGGGCGTCGCCGGGTTTATGAATCTGGACGTGGTGCGAAATCCTTCGCTGAGCAAGGCGCCGTACATCGCGCGTTTGATGTGGCACCAAATCATTCCCCTCAGTCACGGAAACGGGCCGAGCGACCGAAACCCATTTTCACTATTCAGCCTGCTGCCGGAGCGGCGGATCGAGATACGCTTCGGCAAACTCAGCATGGCCGATTTCTTCGATCTCAATTCCTACGGTACCGACAGCAATTTTCAGTTCATGAACTGGACCGCGGATAACAACGGAGCATACGACTACGCCGCGGACACGCGCGGATTCACATTCGCGGCGATGGCCGAATATCATCACAACCGCCACGTGATCGTGCGCTTTGCCGAGGCTTTGATGCCCAAGGTCGCCAATGGCATTCATCTCGACGCGGATCTGAGCCGTGCCCGCGCCGAGAACGCGGAGTTGGAACTCCGCGGAAGTCTTTTGCATCGCCAAGATGGGATCTTGCGGCTGCTCACTTTCGTGAACCACGCGAATATGGGCAGCTACCGCACGGCGATCGACAATTTTCTTGCCGGCCTCACCCCCACTCCGGACATCACCGCGCATCCGCTACAGACCATTGTGAAGTACGGCTTCGGAGTAAATTTCGAGCAGCCGTTGAACGATTGGTTTGGGGTATTTGGACGGTGGGGATGGAACGAAGGGCAGCACGAGTCCTACGCATATACCGAAGTGGATCAGACCGATGAGATCGGCGCAGGCGCCAGCGGAAGGCGCTGGGGCCGGAAATTCGATCGCGCCGGACTCGTTTTCATATCGAACGGCATTTCACGCGAACATCAGCAATATCTAGCGCTGGGTGGCGATGGGTTTTTGCTCGGAGACGGTCGGCTCACCTACGGCCGCGAAAATATCGTGGAGACCTACTACACAATGCATGTCTGGCGTGGATTTTACCCATCACTCGGATTGCAGTATGTCGACCACCCAGGCTATAACCGCGATCGTGGCCCGGTAGTCGTTCCGACACTCCGCTTGCATCTGGAGTTCTAAGTCACGCCGGAGGAACGACTAACGCTATCCTGGCGTAGTCCTTGCCCAGTTCCGCACATAGCGCTTCAACGACCAGTTCATGATCGGCGCGCTGCGGGAGCCCCGAGACGGTAGCGCATCCGATGATGCCGGCACCATGCACGCGAATCGGAAACGACCCGCCGTGCGCGGCAAAGTCCGCAATTGGCAGTCCGTATTTTTCAAAAAGGCTGGCGCCCATGTCCAGGCCAACAGCGTAAGAACTCCGATGAAATCTCGCCACCAGATTGCTCTTGCGGCGTATCCACTCGGCGTTGTCAGGTGTGCTGCCGGCAAGGGACGCATAGAAGAGCGGATGCCCGAAGCGGCGGATGTCGATCGCGAGCACAAGCTTTCGCGATGCAGCCAGTTCGCGCAAGCGCGATCCGACGCGCCAAGCCGCATCTTCATCGAATCGTGTGAAATGCAGTTCTGTTTCCTGCGCGGCAATCGCCGCCAAATCATCTTCGCGCGCGGTCACGAGGCCGTCCCCTGTACCGAATGTACCGAAGTCCCTCAAGCCTTTTGCTATCGCTGCGGAACTCAATCAACGGCGGCCGGAACAAAGTCGCCACTCCCACTGTAGAGGGCGGCGCTTGGCTACGCACGACCGTTGCATCTTGACTCAATCGAAAAATCGCGGATCGGCCGAATCCAAATCGATCAGCTCAATTGCGGGAACTGGCCAATGCCGAGCCCGGCCCGTGCGCCAGTTACTTCTTGACCGCCGCCAAAATCTGCTTCTGGTTCTTCAGAATCGCAGCTTGATTCTTTTTGATCGTTTCCTGATTCGCCTTGATCTGCCCCTGGTTCCCGAGAATTGCTTTCTGGTTCTTCAAAATCTGTTTCTGATTCGCAAGAACGTTGCTCTCGGACATTTTTTAGCAGCCTCCGGACTGAAGTGTACAAGATAAGGCAGCGGCGAGCCCTGGATTTCTCCAACGCCCGCAGCGAGGCGCATTCTCCCAGCGCCGCCCGCATGCGTCAATAATCTATTTAGCATCTTTTTTAGTGGACGGATTTTGTGAAAACAGGCAACCGCTGCGCTCTGCACACCCACACCCCTAGTATGAATCTACTATTGATCGCGAAACGCCCCAATGGAATAGTCCGCTCTATCCTTTATTAGGATTTTCGATATCCTAGAAGCCTCGGAGGGCAGTCCCATGGCGGTTTCCGCTCCCAGCATCCACAGCGCCCACCTAGCGGCGGATGCGGGCTCCAGCTTTTACGAGAAACTCAACTCCAAATGGCACGAACGCGCCCTACAGATTTTCATGGCCATCGTCCTGGCGCATTGGGGCGAGCACCTGGTTCAGGCCTATCAGATTTGGGTCATGGGATGGCCGCGCCCGATGGCCAACGGCATTCTCGGCCTCTGGTATCCCTGGCTGATCAAGTCCGAAACCCTACACTACGGATACGCGCTCGTCATGCTCATCGGGATTTGGGTTTTGCGCAAAGGTTTTACCGGGACAAGCCGAAAGTGGTGGACCGTCGCTTTAGTGATCCAGTTCTGGCATCACATCGAGCACCTGCTGCTCATCACCCAAGCGACCATGCATCACAATTTCTGGGGCAAGCCTGTACCGGTCAGTGTGCTGCAGTTAGTCTTCCCTCGTGTAGAACTTCACCTCTTTTAC
>Ga0307476_10002589_pt1 | contig 10769 bp, 10 predicted proteins | sample atmos_gasesECM2C_2_FD_203314 | JGI IMG/M metagenome (GOLD analysis project Ga0307476, IMG submission 203314) | Hardwood forest soil microbial communities from Morgan-Monroe State Forest, Indiana, United States - atmos_gasesECM2C_05 | ecosystem: Environmental > Terrestrial > Soil > Temperate... | reverse complement strand
GACCCGGCGGCGCCGGAAGTACACGAGGCGCTCGAGGATGATCGCGATCGAGATCACCGAGAGCGCGATCAGCAGCACGAGGACGACGGTTCCGCCCACGCCGGCGATGTCGAGCAGCTTTTCCATCATGGACGAGTTCCTCCTGTGCGATCAGTTGCTGAACACCAGCGCGCGCACGCCGGAGCTGGCGATGTGCGCGCCGCGGGTGTCGGCGTCGGTCACCGTGCCCTCGGCGTGCGCGATCGGCGTCGCGTCGCCGTCCCGGTAGACGTCGGCGGTCCAGTGCGCGGTGGGCGCCGCGCACAGCGAGAACGTGTCGACCAGCACCGCGTAGCTGCCGTGCGGCGGCGCCGCGGCCGGCCCCTGCCAGATCACGTTCTCCTCGCGCCGGCCGTCGATCAGGCACTGGCTGTTGGAGTCGACGTCGAGCGTGGCGGCGGCGTCGATCGCGCCGGGATCGACCGGCTCGCCGGGGCCCGGTGGCACGTACGACGTCGGGTGCTTGCTCCACACCGTGATCGGCGGGCTGCCCGGCAGCGCGACGTGGAGATCGAGATCGGCCTCGGTGTCCCACGACAGCGACACCACCAGCCGGGTGCCGGCGAGCGCGACCGAGTGCGGCCCGACGGTCAGGTTCTGCAGCGCCGGCGGGCCGAACCGGCCGGCGGGGTCGACCGCCGCGACCGCGAGCTGGCGCGGCCCGTCGGGCAGGTCGGGCGCGAACGCCACCCGCGCGCTCCAGTCGAGCTGGTCGGGGAAGCTCGAGTCGATCACGCCGGCCGGCAACGTCCAGTAGCCGGTGTCGCCGGCCAGGCCGAACGCCACCGCGGCGCCGTCGCGGGTCAGCCGGCCCGCCAGCGCCTTGTTGATCTCGCCGGCGCGGATCGCGTTGTTCGGGCTCTCCAGGGAGGTGATCTGCGCCTCGCCGGTCGGCGCCGGCATCGCGCCGGGGAAGAACTGCGCCCCGGCGACCCGGAGATCGGCGTCGAGCCCGGGATCAGCGGTGACGCCGGTGCAGGCCCCGAGCGCGATGAGGGCGGCGAGCGCGGCGAGCGCCCGCCTGGCCCGGGCCGTCACAGCTGGACCTCCGCGCGGAGCGTCACCGCGTCGTCGCCGAGGCTGGTCGGCGCGCCGCTGGCGGACCGGCCGCTGTGGTTGGTGTTGTGGTCGTACTCGAGGATCAGCCGGCCGTGGGCCTGGCGCAGCGCCGCGGTGATCGCCAGCGTCGCCAGCGTCGAGTCGCTCGGGATCAGCGCGCCGCTGCGCAGGTCGGACGCGTCGGCATCCGGATCGTAGCGGTCGTAGCGCACGCCGAGCGCCGACCACGCCGCCGGCTCGTAGACCGCCGCGGCGTAGTAGCCGAGCTCGCGCAGGTCGCGGCCGAGCACGATCGGATCGGGCAGCACCACCGCGCGATCGAGGTTGCCGGCGACGATCAGCTCGCCGTACACGGTGAGCTTGCCGAGCTGCGCGAGGTCGATCCGCAGCGCTGCGTCGGCGCCGACCCCGAACCGATCGAAGCTCGCCGACGGCGTCGCGGCCTGGCCGGCGATCACCTGGACCTCGTTGGGCCCGACCACGCCGTCCTCGTTGAGGTCCTTCCACACCAGCACGTCCTTGGTCGCCGGCGTGCCGGCGTGAAACCCGCGGCCGGTCAGCACCGACGCGCCGACCGACAGCTCGAGCCGGCCCAGCGGGGCCACCACCCCGGCGCGCGCGGTGATGTCCTTGGCCTGGTTGGGGTCGCGCAGCGCGAAGGTCCGCTCGCCCGCCGGCTCGCCGTTCTGCGCCGCGATCGCGTAGCGCAGGAACCGCCACTGCCCGCCGAGCCGCGCGCCGACGTCGTACTCGCCGGGGAACAGCGCGCGCACCACGGTCGAGCGCTCGAGGAACAGCCGGTCGCGGTCGGACTGCTCGACCTCCAGGCCGAACGGGATCTTCGGGATACCGAGCGAGGCGGTCAGCCACGGCGCCACCCGGTAGGCGGCCTCGGCGGTGCTGACCCGGACCTGGCTGCCGTTGACCGTGTTGAGATCGATCTCGACCAGCCCGGACACCGGGCCGTGGTCGCCGGTCAGCCGGAGCCGGCCGCGGCGCACCAGCACGCGGTCCTGGTTGAGCGGATCGCCCGACTGCCGCAGCTCGTCCGCCGACGACTGCCGCGCCGTGGCGTCGACCTGGACCAGCCCCGACAGCGTCAGCGTCGGCCACGCCGAGCGCACCGGCGGCGCCACCGGCGCGGCCTGCGCGGCGGTCTCGGCGGCGAGCCGCGCGGCGCGCTCGGCCTCGAGCTCGCCGCGCAGCGCCTGCTGGGCATCGCGCAGCTCGGCCCGGGCGCGCTGGTCGTCGCCGGTCGCCGCGGACAGCTGCGCGGACAGCTGCTCGATCGCCTGCTGCTGCTCGGCGAGCTTGCGCGTGGCGTCGGCGAGCGCGGTCGCCTGGTCATCCAGCCTGGCGCGGGTCTCCGGATCGAGCTCCGGAGGCGGGGGCGCGGCCGGCGGCCCCGGGCGCCGCGGCGCCGGCTGCGCGCCGGCCGGTGCGATCGCCGCGAGCGCTGTCACCAGGCAGATCGCGAGGCCGAACCGCGACCGGACGGTCACGAGGGCTGTGGCGCAGCGGGACATGGGACGGGAGGGCGATCGCATCTGGGGCGCGCTGGATCACGGCAGCGGCGGCAGCGTGCCGTCCGAGTTCATCAGCGGGAGCATCGGCGCCTTGTGGATCACCGTGACGCTCTGATCGACGCACGCGTTGATCAGCTGGTCGTTGCTGGCCGGTGTGCCGGAGAAGCACTGGATCCCGGCGGCGCCATCGGCCGGCGGCGCGGTCGGCGCATCGGGCGTGGGGGTGTTCTTGTTGTCGCTACCGCCGCAGGCAGCGGCGAACAGGATGACGAGCAGGAGCTTGTTCATGACTGGCCTCCTCAGTGGGGTGCGACCGCCGACTCGAACTTCGCGCTGCAGTCCGCGGCCGGCGCGGACGGCGACAGCGCGCCGCCCTCGCTCTGCCGCGACACCTTCATCGCGCAGGTCGGGACCATCTTGGCCTGGATGATGACGTCGGTGGCGTCGAACGGCGCCGGGGTGCCCGAGGCGCCGGTGTTCCCGGTGACCCAGTCGACGAACCGCTTGGCGTTCGGGTTCATCGCATTGCCGCCGTCGATCCGCGTGATCATGTGGAGATATCCCCAGTTCACGTAGTGGCCATTGCGCACGTTGCGCTTGTCGAACGACGTGGCGGTCGAGTCGGCGTAGAACGCACCGAACTGGTGGAACGCCTGGAACGCGAGCGCGGTCAGCTTGTCGCGGTTGGCGTCGTAGACGTCGGAGCCGAGGATCCCCATCGTCGACTCGGCGGCGGTCGCGGTCGACACCGCGGTCAGCACGCCGCCCGAGCCGCCCTTGTCCATGCCCTTCCAGCGGCCGGCGGGCACGTTGATGTTGTGCGCGATCACCTGCTCGGTACCCGACGTCGGGTTGCGGATCGCCAGGTTGCCCTCGACCGTCCACGGCTTGGCCTGCCCGGGGGCGCCGAAGCCAAACGCAAAGTACGCCTCCTCCGCGGTGATCGCGGACTGCTGCGACGCCTTGGGGACCACGAACAGCATCGGCTCGACCGGGCCGCTGGTGTCCTTGACTCCCGCCTTGGGCTGCGCGCCGGTGCAGGTGTCGACCCAGACGTCGGACAGCCCGACGTCGACGTGGGTCGGCGCGGTCAGCGTGCAGGTCACCACCGCGCCCGCGCCGGCGGAGGCGGTCGGGTCCCAGTACTCCACCGTGCCGGTGAAGCACGCGCCGAGTGCGCAGGCCGCCGTCGGCGTCGCATCCTCGTTGACCGAGGTGACGCCGACGCACGAGCCGGGCTTGGCGTAGACCAGCGTGGTCGGGCTGGCCTGGGTCGAGAGCACCTTGGCCATCGCGATCACCAGCGGTTCCGCCGCGCTGGAACCATTGAGGTAGATCGGATCGGTGAACGTCGGACAGTCGGCGGCAGCCGCGAGACGCGGGGCCGCGATCAGCACGCCCAGCGCGCCGACCCACGAGAAGCGAATCCGCATATACGGTGGCTCCTATGAAAGAGGTGAGCGCACCATACGGAGTCGATATGTCGTGATTCACCTACTTCGGTGATCGCACGGAAACAGATGGCCAGAGATCTGTACGGCCCGCAGCATCGTGCAGCGCGATCGGTCGACGATGGCAACGCATTCGACACGCACGGATCGCGCGTTCACGGATCGTGCGTGGGATGGCGCCGTCCTGTCACACGGCCGCGGCGCGATCGAGCGATAGCCCGCCCCTGCCGGTTCCTGCCAGCTTCGCGCGCGTACTGCGCAGCGCTCCCGTACTGCGCGGCGCTCAGTGCTGCTGCATCGAGGGCAGCGGCTTGCGCGGCTCGTCGGCCGAGGCCTGCGGGCTCTTCATCAGATCGCGCGCCTGGTCGGCGTGGCGCTGCAGCACCGGCTTGACGCCCTGGAGCAGGTTCTTGAAGTCCGGATCGGTGGCCGAGCTGATCTCGACATCGATCTTGGTCAGCTCCTTGTCGTGACCCGACACCATCATGGTGAGGTATGCCTTGTCGAAGTCGGCGCCGTTGAGCGTCTTCAGCTTCGCCATCTGCTGGGTCATGTCCTTGTCGTCCTGGCGCTCGGCGTCGGTCATCGGCTTGTCGGCCGGGATCGTCGTCAGCTTGTGGGCCTTGGCGAACGCCGTCAGGTCCTTGTCCGCCGTCTGGTGATCCGTGATCAACGTGCTGGCGTAGTCCTTGACCTTCGCGGTGCCCTGGCGCTGCGCGTCCTTGCCGAGCGTGATCTCCATCTGGTTGACGTGATGGAGATGCGCGATCGTCCGGGTGTCGCCGTCGCTGAGCTTCGCGCCCGTCTTCGCGTCGTTGCCTGCGGTCTTGTTCGACGAGGTGTCGTTCGAGCTCGCGGGTGGCGACTTGTCGGGATTCGGATCGGCCGGGTGGTTGTTCGTCGGCGCGTTGTTGTTCGGCGGATTATCCGCCGGCGTGGCACTTGCGAGCGCGGGTACGGCCAGCGCGGCGAGGATGGCGAATGCGCGAAGCTTCATGACAGTCCCCTTGGTTAAATCCGCAGTGGGCCGTTGCAAGTGGGGTACCGTCGCGCACAGCCGTGATTCCAGCAGGCTGTCGCTACGCGGACCACTGATCAGGTTGTGGGGACGGGGCGCGCCGGCACGTCGCGCGGTGACGTCACGTCCGGTGCGCGCGGACCGCAGCCAGCACGTCGGCGGGATCGGGAAACTTCGCGCCCTGCTTGGCGATGACCTGCGCGTCGTCGACCCAGACGGTGAGCTCGCCGGTGTTGCCGGGAACGAGCTTCGTCGAGACTCCGAGCTCGCGCTCGAGCTGCGCTGCCACCCGGGCAGCGTAGGGCCGGTAGCCTCAGGATGTGCAGTAGCGGATCGTGATCATCATGACGAGAGCGTAGCACGCGGCGATCCGATGCCGGAGCTCGCGGCGCGGGGTCGCCGAAACCGCCGCGGCGCGGGAAGCCGCGATGCCCGGGCGGGCCGGTCGATGCTAGATGCAGGACGTGTGGTTCGCGCACGCGCTGACGCTGTCGCGGATCCCGCTCGCGCTCGCGCTGTGGTGGACGTGGGGCGATCCGGTGTGGTCGGTCGCGATCGTCGCGGCCGCCGCGCTGACCGACACCGCCGACGGACGGGTCGCGCGGTGGGCGCAGCGGCGCGGCGCGCGCGGTCCGGACATCGGCGGCTGGCTCGATCCCGCGGTCGACAAGCTGTTCGTCGCGATCGTGCTGGCGGCGATCTGGGTCCACACCCGGATCCCGCACCGGACCGCGGTGATCGCGCTGACCGGCGCCCGGGAGCTCGTGCTGGTGCCGATGGTGGCGGTGTACCTGGCGCGCCGGCGCCGGCATCGCCCGCTGCACGCCGACCGGTTCGGCAAGCTGGCGACCATCGCGCAGTTCATCGCGCTGTGCGTCATCGCGCTGGCCCCGGACCATGCGCTCCCGGCGGCGGCCGTCGCCGGCGGGCTCGGGCTGGTCGCGGCCGGCCACTACATCGCGACCGCGGCGAGCGCCGAGCGGCATCCCGAGCGCATGGCCGCCCGCCCGGCCGACGCCGGCCGTGATACTCCACGGTCATGAAGCTACAGCTCGCGCTCCTTGCGCCGGTCCTCGCGGTCGGTCTCGCCCTCGGCGGGGCAGCCGCCGCGAAGGGCCTCACGATCGATGACATGCTCGCGATGCGGCGGGTCGGCGAACCGGCGGTGTCGCCCGACGGCAAGCAGGTCGCGTTCGCGGTGCGCGACACCGACCTCGAGGCCAACCGCGGCCGGTTCGACCTCTGGCTGGCCCAGACCGACGGCTCGGGGGTCAAGCAGCTCACCACCCACCCCGAGAACGACCAGGACCCGCAGTGGTCGGCCGACGGGGCCTGGATCTACTTCCTGTCGTCGCGGTCCGGCTCGTCGCAGGTGTGGCGGATCCGGCCGGGGGGCGGCGAGGCGGAAGCGGTGACTAGGCTGCCGACCGACGTCGGCGGCTTCCGGGTGTTCCCCGACGGCAAGCACCTGATCGTCGCGCTCGAGGTCTGGCCGGACGCGAAGTCGCTCGCCGAGTCGAACAAGCGCGACGAGGAGCGCGCGCGGTCCAAGGTCAAGGCCCGGGTCTACGACCAGCTGCTGTTCCGCCACTGGGACCACTGGGAGGACGGCAAGTACTCGCACCTGTTCGTGTGGACCTCGCCCGAGGCCGGCGGCAAGCTCGACGAGGCCCGCGACCTGATGGCGGGCGTCGCCGCCGACGCGCCGACCCAGCCGTTCGGCGGGATGGACGAGGTCTCGATCGCCCCCGACGGCAAGCTGGTCGCGTACGTCGCCCGGGTCGCCGGCCGCGAGAACGCGTGGCGCACCAACACCGACGTGTTCGTCGTCGCGGCCGACGGCCGGTCCAAGCCCGACGACGTCACCACCGGCAACCCGGCCTACGACCTCGGCCCGGTGTTCTCGCCCGACGGCAAGTCGCTCGCGCTGCGGATGATGAAGCGCGCCGGGTTCGAGGCCGACCGCGAGCGGATCGCCGTGCTCGAGCTCGGGTCGCGCAAGCTGCGCGTGGTCACCGAGGCCTGGGATCGCTCGGCCGGGTCGATCGCGTGGAGCCCCGACGGCGGCACGATCTACACCGACACCGACAACGTCGGCAACCACTCGGTGTTCGCGATCGACGTCGCGACCGGCAAGGCCCGGGTCGTCGTCGACAAGGGCACCAACACCGCGCCGCGGGTCGCCGGCGATCGCATCGTGTTCTCGCGCGACACGCTGACCTCGCCGGCCGAGATCTACAGCGTCCGGCCCGACGGCGGCGAGCTCCGCCAGCTCACCCACCTCAACGACGCGCGGGTCAAGGCGATCACCTGGGGCGACTACCAGCAGTACTCGTTCAAGGGCGCCAAGGGCGACACCGTGTACGGCTACGTGATCAAGCCCGCCGGGTTCTCGGGCTCCGGCGGCGGCAAGGTCCCGGTCGCGTTCCTGATCCACGGCGGCCCGCAGGGCAGCTTCGGCGACCACTTCCACTACCGCTGGAACCCCGAGGTGTTCGCCGGCCACGGGTTCGCCGTCGTGATGGTCGACTTCCATGGCTCGACCGGCTACGGCCAGGCGTTCACCGACGCGATCGCCAACGACTGGGGCGGCGCGCCGTACGAGGACCTGATGATGGGCCTCGACGCCGCGCTCGACAAGAACCCGTGGCTCGACAGGACCCGGGTCGCCGCGCTCGGCGCCTCGTTCGGCGGCTACATGATCAACTGGATCAACGGCAAGACCGACCGCTTCAAGGCGCTGGTCTGCCACGACGGCAACCTCGACGAGCGGATGGCGTACTACGACACCGAGGAGCTGTGGTTCCCCGAGTGGGAGCACGGCGGCCTGCCGTGGGACAAGCCCGAGGGCTACACCAAGCACAACCCGATCGACCTGGTGAAGAACTGGAAGACCCCGACCCTGGTGATCCACGGCGGCAACGACTTCCGCGTCGTCGATACCCAGGGCATGGCAACGTTCACCGCGCTGCAGCGCAAGGGCGTGCCGAGCCGGTTCGTGTTCTTCCCCGACGAGAACCACTGGGTGGTCAAGCCACAGAACTCCCGGCTGTGGCACGAGGAGGTCCTCGCCTGGATCGACCGCTGGACCAGGCACTGACCGCGACAGCGCCACCTGTCGCAGGGCCGGCGCCGCATTGCCACTTGCCAGCTGGGGCCTCCGTTCGTAGGTTCTAGCCACCGTGTTCCACGCCGCGCGTCTCACGACGACCACGACCACCGCCTGTTTCGGGCAGGTGGCCGTGCGCGCTGGCTGACCAGACCAACGACACGACCCACGCCCGGACGGCCACATGGCACCGGGCGCGGTCGTCGAGCATCGCCCGTCCTGTGGCCACCACACCCACCAGGAGACGACGATGCAAGCCCACGAGTCCATCCCCGAGTCCAGCCACCCGCCCGCCGAGCGAGCCGCGGAGCTTTCGCCCGATGACCACCGCGCCCTGATCGCGCGGCTCGATCTGTGCCACTTCCAGGACGAGGCGCCCGCCATGGTGTTCTGGCACCCGCGCGGCCTCACCCTGTACCGCCTGCTCGAGGACGCCGCCCGCGCCCACGTCGTGGCCGCCGGCTACCGCGAGGTCCGCACCCCGCAGATGCTGCGCCGCGCCGTCTGGGAGCGCAGCGGCCACTGGGACGCGTTCCACGACGCGATGTTCACCGTCGGAGACCTCGCCGGCGAGGCCGCGCTCAAGCCGGTCAGCTGTCCCGGCCACATCCAGCTGGTGCGCCGGCTCGCGCCGTCGTGGCGCGACCTGCCGATCCGCCTCGCCGAGATGGGCCTGTGCCACCGCGACGAGGCGAGCGGCAGCTGGCACGGCCTGATGCGGCTGCGCCAGTTCACCCAGGACGACGGCCACATCTTCTGCACCGACGACCAGGTCGCCGGCGAGGTCGAGCGGTTCTGCCGCGAGCTGCCGGCGTTCTACCGCCGGTTCGGCTTCGACGATGTCTCGCTCGCGCTGTCGCTGCGGCCGGCCAACCGGCTCGGCGACGACGCGTGGTGGGACCGCGCGGAGCGCGAGCTCGGCGAGGTGGTCGCGGGCCTCGGCCTGCCCTGCGAGATCCAGCCCGGCGCCGGCGCGATCTACGGCCCCAAGCTCGAGTTCATCCTGCGCGACCGCACCGGCCGCGCGTGGCAGTGCGGGACCATCCAGCTCGACTTCGTGATGCCGCAGCGGTTCGACGTCCGCTACGTCGACCCGCGCGGCGATCGCCGGCACGTCGTGATGCTGCACCGCGCGCTGTTCGGCTCGATCGAGCGCTTCCTCGGCATCCTGCTCGAGCACCACGGCGCCGCCCTGCCGGCCTGGCTCGCGCCCGATCAGGTCGCGGTGATCCCGGTGTCGGCGAGCCACGCCGAGGCCGCGGCCGATGTCCACGGCCGGCTCGCCCGGGCCGGCCTGCGCAGCCGGCTCGACGCCGACGGCGGCACCCTGGCGCGCCGGATCGCGGCCGCGCACCACGACGGCGTGCCGTTCGCCGTCATCGTCGGCGATCGCGAGCGCCGCGAGCACACCCTGTCGGTCCGCGGCCGCGACGGCCAGTGGAGCGCCCCGGTCGACGACGCCGTCGCCGACCTGGTGCGCCGCTGCGCCGCCCCGGGCACACCGAACGGCGCGGCGCCCGCGTGACCCGGCGCTCCGCACGATTCCGCGGAATCGCGACGCCCGCACTCCTGCCATCCCGGAATCGGACTGGCAGCAGCCCCCGGCGAGTCGCGTGGCCACCGACCCGACGTTCCTCTGCGAACTAGGGATTTCTCTGGCCGGGACCGATGCCGGCTCATCCAGGGCACGAGGCTTGCGTCGCTGGGCGCCATGGCGACAGGCGATCTCGATCATGAGGACGAGCAAGCGGGACAGCTCATCTCGGGGGTGCTGCATGACGCGCGCGACCTCGCGGTCGCCGAGGTCGACAAGCTCAAGGCCGAGGCGATCACGCAGGTCAGGAGCGCCGGCGAGGGCGCCAAGTACGTCGGCGCCGGGGTCTTGATGATCGCGATGGCGGTGATGATGCTGGGCGTCGCGATCGCGTGCGGCCTGGCGGCGGCGGGTCTGGCGTGGTGGCTGGCGCTCGGGCTGGTGGCGATCGCGTACGGCGGCGGCGGCGCGGGGCTGCTCCGGCTGGCGCAGGATCGGCGGCGCCGCGTGGCGAGCAGCGCCGTCCCGACGCTGTCGTAGGCAACGGCCCGCGAGCGCCGCGCACCGGGTGGCCGGTCGGCGGCGCGGTCGGGCGATGGTCGGGCGATGATGCTGCGCTCGCGCCGCGGCGCCGTCCACGCCAGATCGCGCGCTTCCTGCCCTGAAACATCCGGATCGCGCTGCGTGGCATCACCGCACGATCGAGCGTCTTTCGCGTGACATTCATGCTCCGGCGTCGGAGCCGCAACCAGACCGTTTCCAGATCTCACCGGCCGCGACTCGTGGTTCTTCTTGTGCGCGAGGATCTCGTCGGTAGGCCGCGCGCGTCCACGACCTGGCCGCTGCCCGCTCGACCGGGGCCGATGCGGCGATGGGCAGCATGAGCGACGTGCTGCCGCGCGCATCGCGCGCCCGCACACCGAGGAGCGGGTGCGCTGTCGCCCCGTGACATCGCCGCGCGGTCGAGGTCATCGCCTGTAACGCCGGTGTCCGTGCGGGGGGACTTGCCGCGGGGCGAGTCCTTACCGGATTC
>Ga0307476_10002588_pt1 | contig 10776 bp, 12 predicted proteins | sample atmos_gasesECM2C_2_FD_203314 | JGI IMG/M metagenome (GOLD analysis project Ga0307476, IMG submission 203314) | Hardwood forest soil microbial communities from Morgan-Monroe State Forest, Indiana, United States - atmos_gasesECM2C_05 | ecosystem: Environmental > Terrestrial > Soil > Temperate... | reverse complement strand
AGCCCGCCGAGGTAGATGACGTTGCAGCGTTCGAGGCGATGGGAAAGTACAACGACCAATTGAAGAAAGCCGGGATACTGCTGGCGATGGACGGCCTTACTCCGCCATCGATGGGCGCGCGCCTCACGTACAACGGCGGAAAGCCGAAAATCACCGACGGCCCCTTCACCGAATCGAAGGAAGTCATTGCCGGCTACTGGATGATCGAGGTGAAGTCGCGCGAAGAGGCGCTCGAATGGGCCTCGCGCATCCCCTGCATGGGCGATGGAATGGTCGAGGTCCGACGGGTGGTGGAAATCGCCGACTTCGACCCGGAGATCCAGAAAAAGTTCGCCGAGAAAGGTGCCAAGCTCGGCCAGCAGCGGTAGGATTGCCTGACGGCGGCTGTCCTCCGACGAGCAAGCATCGCGATACTGGCAATTACGCTGATGGGCCACAATCAACACAGGCGAGCCAGCAAGTGGCACAAACTGCTGTTGTCTGTGTGCTTTTTACAATATGTTAAGCCCTCACAGGCAACAGCAGCCTGTGCAACAACCGTTCTCACCTAAGTTGAGCCGTGTCCATCATGGGATTTTGCCAGTATCGTGGGATCAAGCCGAATCCGCGAAGTTCGAGCAGGTCGCGAAGTGAAGAGCCTTCTATGAGACAGAAGAAGCAGGCGGTGAAGCGCAGACTTTTGGTAGGAAGGGCCGAACGAAATGAATGGCTCTCGTGTTTGCTTATTTAGGTGGCGTCTGTTTTCCTAAGGAATAAGATGAAGAAGGAAATCCGCGCGCGAACGTGATCGGGGTCGCCAATTGGAGGTGCCGCTAGCCAATTACCCAAATCCACTAACGCTTCCTTGATGCCACAATCACTCGCCCTGTGAAGTGCTTTGGGTGCGAGGGCAACTTCGTCGGCTGAAAGTATTCCGATCATCATGTCGCCCCTCAGAATTCTACCGCGCAGGTCTCTTGCCCAAGCGACAAGTGCGCGACCCGTTTCTCGCGACGGCGGAGCTCCGGTTCAGCGGCAGGCCGCGCAGCGGACAGTCCGCTGCAACCGGTTGTTAGGCGTCCGTGTGCCCTTGGCGCCGTAGGACGACATGCGCGGCCTTCTCCGACGCTACGAATTCAACGCATTCGTATCCCAGAGCCCGCAAGTCAACCCCTTCGAACAGCGGCTCTCCCCGGCCGAGCAGGACCGGCGCGATAGCAATGTGCAGTTCGTCAATGAGGCCCTCACGAAGATACTGCTGGATTGTGTTCAGCCCACCGCCGATCCGCACGTCCATTCCGGCAGCGGCCTCGCGTGCACGGTCGAGCGCCTCGCGAATGCCTCCTGTTATGAAGTGGAACGTCGTATCGCCTTCCATCTCGATGGGGGGACGAGCATGATGGGTCAAGATGAAGACTGGAACGTGATACGGTGGATTGTCTCCCCACCAGCCTTTCCAGTTTGTGTCCGGCCAGTCCCCACGAATGGGTCCGAACATGTTCCTCCCAAGAATCCAGGCCCCAACATTCTGAAAGCCACGGGCGGCGAAGTCATCGTTAACGCCGGTGGTACCGCCATCCTTGCCGAACAAGGCTCGCTGGAACGTGCGTGTTGGGACTAGCCACTGGTGCAGTTCCGTCCCGCCAACGCCGAGCGGATTGTTGATGTCTTGGTTCGGACCTGCTCCGTATCCGTCGAGCGAGATGGTGATGCCCTCAATGCGAACTCGTGTCATCGTTCTTGCAAGACCTCGTGGAAAATAGTGGATCCGCTACGCCCATTAAATTAGCGAACTCCTCGTTCATCAGCAACATGGGAACGAATTCGGTCGCGCGAATTTGTCCCGCCCTCCCGGCGACAAGTCTTTTCGAAACTAAAACATCTCGCGAGGCCGACTTGCCCATTCTTGAATTTGCCGGAGATTGAGGCGATCACGATTTGGGGAGGAACTCAACGCTGAGAAAATGAAGAAGGCGGTATGGTTGAGCCCAGAAGCCGTCGCTCAGATCGAATTACTGGAGTGGACCGAAGGAGATAGGTTGCGACATTCAAAATTTGTCGGGTTGCGGGAGGACAAGAATCCCCGAAGCGTGGTCAAGGAGCAAGCCGGCGAGCCTTGAATAACTCCCTGTCATAAACTGAGGCAGGCCCTTCTCGATGGAGTAACTGAGTCTTTGACCGATTGAGACCTACTCGGCAAGGACCAGGAGAAGTTCGTTATCTTCCAGGCAACACTTTCTTCGCGTCGGCGATGGTAATCATGAGAGTCATCGGATCGACCGGCGATTCGCTGAAACCATGCCGTTGATAGAAGCGCTTGGCATCTTCTGAAATTGCATGAACGAGAATGGCACGGATACCACCGATCTCGGCAGCCTGGAGGGTCCGCAAGACAGCGTCACGCAAGAGGCTTCGACCGACACTTCGGCCGTGCCAGTTTGTGTCTACCGCCAACCGCCCCAAGATCATGACCGGCAGCGGGTTGGGCATATTGCGGCGAACTCGACCAGGCGGGCTAACCAGCGCTACGCCACCGCTCGCCAGTGCGTAATAGCCAACTACTTGACCCGCCGCGCACACAACGTAAGTGCGCGATGCCCCAGACTCCTCATTCGACAACGCCCTTTGCTTGAGCCAATCATTTAGGTCAGCGATGCCGCAGTCGAAGGCGGATACATCGTGTGCCGCAGTTAGGTGGGCCGGACCGCCGATGTGTTCCGCAGCTCCGCTCATCGCTCCCAGGGAGCCTTCGACATCAGCAAGCGCTTCAGACGCTTATTTTCCGTCGGCGGCGCGTCCAGCGCCTCAGTGAACCGCTGGTAGGCCTTTTCATCGTGGCCCCAATGTGACCACTTTCCCAGGACGGGGCAAATGATTGCATTACAAGGTCGGCCCCTTACATGACTGGAAAACGCGGTGTACCGGTACCTCTAGTGACCGGGTACTGTGGTAAACGGTACTTGGCTACACCCCTCTCTGCGCGTACGCTTCCACCGGCATCCGAGCAACAACCTTCGGGCACGCCAACGCAAGAAGTCCCAGAGCTGCACGCTATTATCTTCTGGAATTCTTTTTGCGAATTGCATCTTCGCTGTAGCGCGATTCTCGGCCTCGTCGCTGGGACCGGTCCCTTCGCCGCACGATCGGACAGTTGCTCGCTTCGCCGCGAGTACTGGACTGCTCGCAGGATTTTTTTGTGGCTACGGGAATTGGGAGGGCCAAATGAACCGAACCGTGCGATTCTTCTTGATCCTCGCTGGCGTACTGATTGTCTTTCTTCTTGCAGGTTCTGCCTCGGCCAACACCGCCACCGTCAGGTGTGTTTCGCAGCAGGATCAAATCTCCGTGTATGATTCATTAAGTACGCGCGGCGTCGAAACGACGCTGAAGTGCGGCGAAGAAGTCGAAATTATCGGGCGCGTGCGGGACTACGTACGAATTCGCGCGCACAACGGCGTCGAGGGTTACGTGCATGACAGTTTGTTCGCCGCGCTTCCGTCCATTGAAAATCATAAGGACGCGGCCGTGAACGTTGAATCGGTCAGCGCAGTCCAGGCGCAAAATACTAACGATAAGAAGCAAAATTCGAGCGAGCCTCTTGCGCCATCTGCTACCTTCGCGGAAATGAATCCGGTTACAGCTCCTGCGCCGCTTGCGGAGCCTGCGGCGAAACCAGCTACCGATGCGCCTGCCAATCACTCAGGAGCCGCCGGTGCAACTTCGTCGGCGGCGAAGCCATCCGCAGGTGCGACCGCCACAAGCGCGGTCAAGCCGTTGGCGAGTTCTGTGAAGCTCGACGATCCTAACGACATGCCCGCTCCGCAGCCGGAGAACGAAAGCGCGGACCCGGCTTGCCAGAATTATTTTTCCGCGTACGGTCTGGCGCCCAGCCAGATGAAATGGATCGCGCAAAATCGCAAGAAGCTTTTTGCCAACGTCTGCCCGGCGCCCGATGTTTCGAAAGTGGATTTCGTGATTATTTTCACGCACGACGTTGATTTTTTCAGCGCGACCATGCCCACGCCGGTGCATCAGGCGGGAGGATTTTCGGATTTCAAGGCACTGAATACCGAACTAATGTCGGTATCCGACGCGGATAGAGCCCATCACCAGTACGTCTGGATTTTTCACTTCGCGCCGGGCACTTTCGATCCCGCCAATTTCTCTCCGCGCCGCCGCTATCAATTCGCGAAAGTCGAATCGAACGCGCTGGGATCGAAGGCCGGCCTCAAGACGGTCGAGGATGCCTTCCGCTTCGTAGCGAGTGCCAGCCACTGAAGTCCAACAGTCAAGATATTGGCCAGGGGCGGTGGGGATCGAAAACAACAACGCTGGGGACTTCAGGGACTTACAAGGAATGCGGAGGAGCACTAAGTCGTTGAAAAGGAATGCCACGGAACGCAGAGGAATTCTTATTGCTCCCTTAAAGCTCCCTCGCATTTCTCGTCATCTCTCTTCCCTCTCTTGCTGGTTTCATCCCTTGCCGTGAACTGGAAGTCGGCTTCGTGTCCAAATCTTGTGGCACGGATGGCAAGCCGACAAGAACTCCCGACGCACTTGGCCACTGTAGGGTCGGGCGGCAAATTCGCTGGCGTTTGCGGGAATTCCCCCGCCGCCGCTTTTTGTTTCAACTTCTTTCGCGACCTGGCGGCCGCGACTCAGAGCCTTATCAAGGACGTAGTGCAAAGTCATGTTTGGGTTCCCCGAGGATCGATACGACGGCTCTTCTGCGCGCATTTATCAATTGTCACTGTGCCCGCGATGATGAGCGGAAGCCCAAGGTCCTGACGAGCAATTGCGTCTATCGTGTCCTGATCTGGCTATTCGAGGCGATCATCTAACCTGTCTTAGCCATCGCAGCGGCCCAGAAATTGCGCAGTGTGAATATGAGCAAGAGGAAGGCGGCTCCGAGCATGCCGAGTGCTTTAAAGTGAAGCACCATTGCCGCTCCCATTCCAGCACCCAGCACAAAAGTAATCCAAATTCCACTGAGAAGGCCCATTTTACGTTCTGGAGCTGTCACAGGCGGAGGCATTACTTCCGAACTGTATTTTTCGGCTTCAGGCTTGTAATCATCCCTGTGAGATATGTCGTGTGAACGCTTATGCCACCCGCCCGACGAAATGCTCCATTTTGCAAGCCGAGTGCCAGAGATACAAAGATCACAAATATTTCAACGCGATGGACCATAGGTGGATGCCAGCGTCAAAGAACCGGCCACCATCAGAATCACTTCTATCCCCATCACGATAGGAAGCAACGGCCACGACGGCCAGGCCTTGAGAGGACGCGCGATAGTCGTACTGAGGAGAACCCCAACCAAAAAAGTGAGAATGGCCGAGAGATGTCCGAGCATAGCCCGCCAATCGTGAGCGGCTACCGCAATTGCCCCTAGCACTAAATTGCCGGTCACGTGTCCGGTGAAAGTCTTCGCGAGCACGAAGCTTGCCGCGTCGCCATATCCTCCAACAAAGGCAAGCCCGAAACAGAGCCATGCGTCGGCTTGATGAATGTTAGTGGGCACACATCCCTTTGAGATTGCACAGCTCCCAACTCTAGAGCTTAAGTCACCTGCTGATCCAAAGCATGGCCGGCACCGTGACTGCCAAGGCGAGAGTGGAGATCAAGAGCATGGACGCCGACTCCGATTCGGCCGCCTTGTATTCCACCGATGTCAACAACGTCAGATTTGGCAACTTCGGACGGTTTGACGTGACGATTTGGTGACAGTCTGCACAGGCGGCGATTTCCCGGAAGAACTTTTTACCGAATTCTTTACATGGGACGGTGCGGCATCGAGGCATCCCATGCGCGCCAGAACGCCTCCATGTCTCCCGGAAGGCCCAGCGAAACGCGAATGTGCTTTTCGAAAGAAGGGTAACCTGCGGTAACCAGCACGCCCTGTGCGCGCAGCATCTCCGACCCTTCTTTTCCGGACTTCCCCGCAGCTAGCAAAATAAAGTTGGTCTGTGAGTCCAAAGAACGCAGCATGCGCGCATTCGCCTGATTGAAGAATTCCTGGCGGTCGTTGGAATTCCGTGCGGCGATCTTCTGCACGTAAGCAGAATCCGATAACGCGGCAAGCGCAACTCGCGCCGCAACCACACTGACCCCCATGGGCAGACGTCGCGCGGCAAGCTGCTCGGCGGTTTCCGCAGAAGAAACGGCGTAGCCCACGCGAAGCCCGGCAAGGCCATAAATCTTGGAAAATGTGCGCGTGACCACCAGCCGCCGATCTGAAGCAGCCCGCGCCACCCAGGAACTGTACGCCCCAGTGGGCGAAACGTAGTCGTGATAGGCCTCATCGATGAGCACTTGCACGCCCGACGGTAGCTTGGAAATGAACGTCTCGAGATCGCGCTTGGGCGTGAGCGTGCCCGTAGGATTATTCGGATTGCAGACGTAGAGGATCCCGGTGTCAGCGTCTGCTCGCGACAGCATGGCCTCGAGATCGTGAGCGTACTCATGAGTCAGCCGTACCGTGCGCACCTCTGCGCCAAGGTCTCGCGCCGCTTGGGAGATGGCCTCGAACGTGGGCGTCGCCGTAACCACCGATTTTCCCGGGCTCAGCCAGGCCTGTGCCGCCATGCGCAGAAGTTCCACTGAGCCGCAGCCCAGTGTGATGTTCTCTGGCTGGACACCGTGCAACGCGGCCACAGCAGCGCGCAGACTCTCGGCGTCCTCGCCCGGATAGCGGTTGGCCTCCGCGATGGCCTGATGGAACGCTGCCTGGGCATTTTCGCAAGGGCCATAAGCGCTTTCATTGCGATTAAGCCGGACCGGGCGCGTGGGAGCATCCAACGCCGCCACGGCCGAGTCCACGAAGGATGGCAGGAATGCCGTGGCTGCGGCTGCCGTTCCCAACTGCCGGAACAATTCCCTACGACGAATACGCATGTTCGATTCCCTCTTTCGTGCAGGGGCTTTCGTCGAGCACGAAGGATTGGGATTCACGGGGAGGCTCGCGCAGGCAAAGCGCCCCCCATGCAGTCAGAGAATCCCTGAAGACGAAGCTTACTGCACCACGAACGTCAAGGGTATCGAATGGACCAGATTCCCGGATGTGCCCGTGATCGTCAGTTTGTACGTACCGGTTCGCGCTGGCTTATTCACGCTGATGGTCAATTGAGACGAGCCAGAGACTGACACCGTGGACGGATTCCAGGAAGCGGAAGTGCGCTGTGGCAAACCGCTGAGCCTAAGTGAGACCGTACCGTTGAACCCCGAGAGCGCGGAGACGCTAACGGTGGCTGTCCCCTTGGAACCTCGTGGGATCTGCAACGTCGTGGGAGAAGTAGAAAGCGAAAAGTCCCCGGCGGACTTAACCGTGATCGTCACCGATGGCGGATTAGGATCGGTCAAGCCCGCATTGTCGGTGACTGTGAGCGTTGCGGTGAACGTTCCCGGCGAAGAGTAGATCACGTTGCCCGGAGTTGCGAGTGCGCTGCTACTGGGGCTGCCCCCGGGGAACGTCCACGAATAAGTGGTAACCGTTCCATCCGGGTCGCTGCCGGTACCGGAGAAATACACCGGCTGTCCAGCGGTGATCGTGGCATCGCCCGTAGGACTGGTGATCGTGCCGCTAGGTGGAATGTCACCGGCAGCCGAGGTCAATTGAACAAACTGCGCCACCGACGGAACACCCGCGGAATTCAAGATGAAGAGCATGTAATAACCTGGCGGCGCGACGCTGTTGCTGGAAGGCATAGTCACGTTCAGCACGCCGCTTCCGGCCGTGTACACCAGCTTCACTAAGCGCTGCTCCATGTCAAACGAGTGCGTCGGTGCGCCCGGCCGCAGGAGCACAACGGAAGTGATGTCGGCTGCATCGGGCGTCTGCACTTGAAAGGTGGAACCGTAGTCAATTCCAGTGGAAGGCACACTGGTGATGGATGGAGGCGTGCCGGCGAAGAGATAGGCAGGGCTGTAGATTTCGATGTGAGGCTCGTAAGTCCCTCGAGCGGGGTTCCCCCCGAAGAACATGACTGTGCCGTTAGGAAGCAAAAGAGAGTTCGAATGATAGAGACGCGGATAAGCATTTTGACCGGCAGAGCTGAACGTGTTTGTGGCCGGATCATAGAGATCGGCGTTGTAGCTCGCGGTGCTCGTGTCTTCGTCATCGACCGAGCCGCCCAAGACAATCACTTTCCCGTTGGGGAGAATAGTAGCGTTCATTTCGATGCGCGCTTCGGACATGTTTGGGCCATAAACCCACTTGGGTGATGTGGCCGAGAGATCGATAAGCTCCGTGGTGTTTGTCGCGGGACTGCCCCCGCCCATGATCATGACCACCGGCTTGTAGCTGTTGCTGGGATCCAGAGGAAGCAGGACGGACGTGCCGTAGGTGCGCGTGCCGCTGTAATTGGTGGTGGCCACCACGCTGGACCACGTGTACGCGGACGGATCGAAGTAGCGCGAACTGGTGGTCGAGCCGGAATAGAACACTTTGCCGCTGGGTAACAGGTGCATGCGAGGATAGAGCGGCGGCGTCCAGGGCGATGCGTACGCGCTGCTCCAACCCGAGCCCACCGTGTAGATCTCAACAGTAGAATTCGTGTTCCCGTTTTCGTCCAGGCCGGAAAACGCCATAAGCGAACCGCTGGCGAGATTCGTTACCGTGGGATACCAGCGGCCGTGCGCCATATTCTGCACTTCCGTGAATTGGCCGGTGGAAGGGTCGTATACCGAACTCCGCAACTGCCCATGGAATGGATCGTATTGCAGAGTGCCACCATCCACAAACGCGCGGCCGTCAGGAACAACCACCATGCCGCTGCAGAACATGTCCCATGCGACTGTCTGGGTGGTGACGGTCTGGGTGGCAGGATCGAAAATGGCGGCTTGTAGATTGGTGTTGGTCGGGTCATTTCCTGAGCCCGAAACGATTAACACCTTGCCGTTATGCAGCAGCGCGGCATGCACGGGATTGATGGGCATTTGAGTCGGCAGCGTTTGCCACTCGCCCTGCGTGCTGGCCTGGGCTGCGGCGCGCGGCACGCACGCCAGCAAGAACATCCCCGCGAAGACTATGATGACCGTCATGTTTATCCGTCGAAACGCACGCAAATGTGCGAGCTGGGCGAAAGAGGACGTGGTCATGGGGAACCTCCTAGGCAAAGGCGTCCGACCAAGCAATCAAATGGAATCCGAGAAATTGGGGACAGTCGCCCGCGCGGGCTACCGGGCTTGTGTAAAAAAGCGTATGAACAGGCTACCACCCCTCGCCCAACAGTCAGGTTGGCTCAGGCACTTGGCTAGCCAAACCACCGCTAGGTAAGCCTTCTGTTCTTGATTAGTTTCCTCGCACAGAGAAGAGTCCCCCAAGCCAGCCAGAGAAAAGTACTTCCACTTTTGTGCACCGTTGTGTGACGAACAGCCCAGGCACTGCTTGTTGGGCTGCCAACACCCCGTAGACGATCCCTATCCGCTCGACCACCAACATCTTTGGTTCACGCCGTTGCCAGTAGACCAACCGTACGCTGCATTATGGTGTCCGGGTTCCGGCTGGCACCGAGTAGCCATCCTGCTCGATGGGGCGGGCTGGAAGGCAAGAAAAACTCCGGCCATCCATGAGGAAAGAATCGGTTGGGAACAAGCAAGTGGAAAGATAACGCGGAGTTTGAAAAGCTCGATTGCATGATATTCATCCAGGCTCCTATCATTAAAAGAAACGCCTCGCACTGAAGCGGAATCGTTCCGAGAAGAATACTTCCACCAGAAATGGAGCACGCGAACATGGCCCTAGCGAAGTTCAAGAGAACCTCCCAGCAAGAAAGTCAGAACCCTCGACGGCGATTGAAGGCTGTCAACCAAAATCAACCAAGTTCAACCAAAAAACAGCTACGAACAATCGTGCCGCCTCCGCAATCGGCCAGAATAATGCAGCGGTACGTAGGCGGTGACAGCATTCGACAAATCGCCCGTGAAGAACGGAGGGACCGTGCGACGGTCACTAAAAATTGTTCGGTCGGAAGAGATGCAAACCATCGTTCAGGAAATGCGAGAAAGATATTATGGGCTAGGATTCGACGCCCTGAATGCGATCGAGCACACCCTCCAAGTCAGGAAAAACGGTGGGCTCGGTCGTCAGGTTCTCACCGATATCGGAGTGATTCCGTCGGCAGAAGAAAGATTTGCAATCGCTACTCAGTCGATGAACGTTGAAACGGCGGCGCTGACTCCGTTTGAAGTCGCAATCATCGCGGACGAAGAGGGTCAAATGAGGCGAGTTGCATACGGATGTGCCTGCGCCATGGAAGCTAGTGCGGAAGCGTTTGGAATTTCTTTACCGACAGCGGTGGAGGTTCGCCAACTGCGAAGCGTCGCAAAGGTTGCTGACGAAATCACAGGCGGGCGGTTCGACCAGTTATGCATGAACGATGCCCAGGAGGAGAAACGAATTCGCCAGTTGGCGACGGATATCGTGGAGGGTGAACGTGCTCAGAGGAAGCTGCCCCCACGTCGCGTTCAACGGGCACTCCCCACAAAACAGTTAAGCACCCGGAATCAAGGGCTACTCCAGAACCCGAGCGTCGAGCATTAGCCATTGCCACATCCCAAGCGTAGGTATTCCCTGCCCCTCACCCAGCAGCGCGGGCCACCGCAGCCGCCAGCCGCACGCAGCGGCATGCTATCAAGCGATCCGGCTTCCGGAAATCGAGTTGTCCCTGGGAATTCTGCGAAACATAACGTGCCAACTTCCGGACCAGCGACCGGTTTGGTGAACACTAGCGCGTTTCTCGGTACTAACCCGACCGGCGAGCTGATAACTGTCGCGAGTGGGGGCAGTCCACGAAG
>Ga0307476_10002587_pt1 | contig 10779 bp, 6 predicted proteins | sample atmos_gasesECM2C_2_FD_203314 | JGI IMG/M metagenome (GOLD analysis project Ga0307476, IMG submission 203314) | Hardwood forest soil microbial communities from Morgan-Monroe State Forest, Indiana, United States - atmos_gasesECM2C_05 | ecosystem: Environmental > Terrestrial > Soil > Temperate... | reverse complement strand
GCGTGTGCCATGATCCGATCATAGAGCGCGAGATTCTCGGATTCCGCGCGTTCGACATCCTCCGGCAACAGGAACCCCGCTGCGACCTGATGCTTCGCCGCAGTCCGGACCAAGGCGACGAAAGCGCCGCGTGTGCGGTAGCGCGACTCGATGCTCGGGCGCGGGTCGCCGCTCGAGCGACGCTCAGCCTCGGTGCGGGCGAACGGAACGAAGCTGCCATCGAAGCGCGCCGTGGCCCAAGCGAAGCCCGTTTCGGGCGCGCGCTGATTCCAACCGGTATGAGTACCAAGCGGCACCTGCAACTCAATTAGCCGCACGCCGCCTCGATCGTTGCCATCCGCGTCGGGACCCGGGACACGCGTCTCGAAGGGTGACCCTTGCAATGGCGGCACGCGATCGGCGATGCCGTCACTCACAAAGCGCGGGCCGAAGTCGAGTCGCGGTTCGCGCAAATTTTCATTTGGCGGCGATAGACCAATGCGCGGAAACGCCGCGCGGTAAGCGTCGACCGAAATCAATGTGCCCTCGTGAAGGCTGGGATAGGCGCTTACCGGCGGCGCCGCCCCCGCGTTGGTCCAGCGGTCGAGCGCGACGAGCAGAGCCCGCATGGCGAGGTAGTGATCAGTTGTCGAAACGCAGTTCATGTAAGGAGCGCGGGTGCGGGAACGGCCAACGTAATGCTGGGCGCCCATGAACGCGTATATGCGCACATTTGCGGCCGGCGGCACATCGGCGCGGCCATCGGGCGTGGTGGCGATCAATGATGCGTCACGGTTCCAGAATTCGGTCGACGTATTGGCAATGATCAGCTTCGGCAAGTGCCCGTATGCGTCACGTGCACGATCAAGGATCGAACCTGCCTCGCCCGTCACCGAATCCCGAGAGGTGGTGCTCGTGAACGGGAAAACATCCGACGGATAGTCGTGCTCCTCGAGAAGCGACGGATGACGCGTGGGCTGTACGAAGCGACTATTGAACCCGGCCGAACCGCCCGCGCCGGGGACCTGCATATAGGCGCCGTCGAACGCGAGACGGCCGGTCTCGTCAACATCGAGCCCGTCGTGCAACATGCGACCAATGACGCGTCCGGACTGGCTAATGCCAAAGATCAAAACCTTGCGCGGCGCCGGCGCGCCTTCAAATGGATGATCGCGGAAATAGGCAAGGAGATCGCGAATTCCGGCGAGCCCCGCACCGGTGACAATCGGATCCTTTGCAGTGTAGATAAGTTCGTAGAGCGTGCCCGGCTGGAAGCGATTGTCCAGTTGCACACGTCCCGGACCTCCCGGCTGCTCCGGCGCCACGAGGCGCCAAGTTGCACGATCAACCGGAACGGGCGCGTCGCTCGGGCGCGACCGGGCCGTGAGGATCGCCGCTGGATCGTTCGGCGTAGCAGGTTCGTACGTGAGGCCGCGCATGCCGGCATAGACGGCGATGTCCTGCGGCGCGCTGACGATGAATTCGTTCTCCACCAGGCCTGTTATGGAAGTCCCGTCAGATTGATGCGCAACCGGCGGCACGAAGATGAGCGGCTTCACTCCGGGCAATTGAGGTGCCACATCCCAAGTCCAGGCGGAGAACAGCAACATAAAGCCATGACGCATGAGAAATCCGTCGCCTGCGTCGGCGACCGTGGTCGGATCGTTATTGGCGGGACTCGCGCCGTCCATCTGGCCGAGAATCGCAATTCCACCGCGATTATTGACGTCATAGACCAGAGTCGCGCTCCGCGCCTCAACCGGTCGAAGCAGAATGAAGGAACTCGCAAACGTGACGCGGCCGTGGCCACTGCGCGGCGCCAGCTTGAGATCCACTATGCGCTGGTTCGCGGCCGCATTCGGATCGAGACTGAATTTCGCGACCCCCCGGATCTTCTCGTACGCACCGGTAGCACCGAATTTCGCGCCTGAGGCGAAGGACGAGCGCTCAAGAACTTCGATTCCAACCATTTCAGCCCGTGCGTTGACCAGCACCGAAAGTCCGGCAGCGGCAAATCCCAGCAACACACGTCTACTCAACATCCCACTCCGGTTATTTGCTGGATCCTGCATCAATGACTCTGCTGAAACAAGAGAAGACCCCCCTTCGCTCTCGCGGAGGGGGGTCGCGTACCAAAAGGAAAACCTGAAGTCTGCAGTCTGCTGCAGTGACGAGGATTATCCGGTCATCACCGGCTGCCTGGTCCGTGGCAGGCGCCGACGCCCTTGTCCGTATAAGACCCGGTCGGCGCTACGGCCGGCCATTGGCCGTTGTTCACAGGACCTTGCAATGCAGACTGGAAATGCCAAGCGTAGCCATTCTCATTGAGCGTCAGGGCCATCACGCCCCAGTAGTCCCCGGTTGCCGCCACGAGATTCTCCGCGTTGAAGTTCGTGTTGCCGCTGGGATCCTCCATGTTGGTTTCGCTTGACCCGCTGGTCACCGGGGTTGTGATGACAGGATCGAGTGTCTCGCCGCCCGTGCCGACGATGAATTCCGTTATGCCTCGCTTTGGATCGAAATTCCCGGCGGGGTTAAGAGGGCGGTAGCGGGCGTAGAGGTGGTCGTGTCCGTTCAGCACCAAGTCGGCTTTGTGTTCATAGAGCAGTCGCCAAAAGGCCTGTGCGGCAATGCCCTCTGGACTGATGCCGTTCGTGGCGCTGAACGTGGGTTGATGCCAGTAGGCCAGGGTACACGCGGCGTGATTCTCATCGAGATCCTTCTGCAGCCATGCGAGTTCGGCGGCAAACCACGCACCCGTGGTCGAACAGCCACCCGGCTGTGTCGAGCACTCGATGTTGAGTGAGATCAGGTGCCAGGAGCCCAGATTGTACGAGTACCAGCCATCTGCAACTCCGGTTCCGTTCTGTCCTCCGTTCGCCCCCAACTCGAAGTGCCCCGCCTGTCCATCCGCCCGCGGAATGGGCTGGGGGCTGAGGTCAGTAGGCGGGGTTGAGCCCGGGCCACAGGCTGGGTTGGCCGGGCACGGGTCCTGGATCGTTGTCATCTGAGGCTTACCCTGATTGCCGTCAGCAGTGGTATCGATCAGAAAACCGTTGAAGTAGGAGAAGTAGCCGTAGCCGGCAACGCCGGTCTCGCCATGCTCGTCATAAAACTCGTGGTTGCCGGGCGCAGGCCGGCTGATCATTTTAAAAGCGCCATACGTCAAGTCGTACGAGTTCTCAAAGTCCGAATATCGGCCCACTTGGTATTGCAGATCTCCGAGCAGCGCAACCGCGTCCGGCTTCATGGCCTCAATCTGATTCGCGGTGGCCTCCTGGGACTGGTACAAAGAGGTGCTGGTGTAGGGCGCCTTGGGGTCGGTGCAGGTTTCTTTCGAAGACTCACCGCTCGCCTCCTCGCCTGGTTGGCAGGAGATGTCGCCAACCACCGCCAGGACCGGAGAGCGCCGCGAATTGTTGTACGGCCACGGATTATCGTGTGCGGGCGAATTGCCCCACCCATTGGCATTTTCCTGATTCTGTGCCTCTGCCCCAGCCACAAATACGAGTACCGAGACGGCCGCTCCCATGAGCATTGCCGCTCCGAACCTTTCTCCGATCGTCTTCATGCGATCCCTCCGGCGCTTTAGATTGGTTTATCGACAAGACCAGGCATCCCATCTCTTCGTTGTTTCGTTTCTATGTCCAAAATGTGAAGAAATTGTGACAACAATTTCGACGCGACCCGCACGAATGGATAACCCCCCGGCTTTGAAGGAATCGCCGCAGCGCACCGATCTGCATGCGGAGGCGGTGCTCAGGCGTAGCGAAATAGCGCCTTGAAACCAAAGTCCATGTGATGCTGGATATGGCAGTGAAACAGCGAAAGGCCTGGCTGGTCGGCGATCAGATCCACGGTGGCGCGACCAAATGCGGGAACAATCACCGTATCTTTCATGATGCCGGCCGTGGGTTTGCCGTTGAGTTCGATAAGCTCGAATAGGTGTCGGTGCATGTGCAGGGGGTGAGCATCGTCGCTGCGATTGTGAAACACCAGCCGATAGCGGCCTCCCCGCCGGAACACGAATTCCCGCTCGTGCGGATATTCCTTGCCGTTGACCAGCCAGTGATTGAACCCATGGGGCCCGCCCGGCACTTTTTCAAAGACCATGTGAATGGTTTCGTCCGGCGCGGGATGCGCAGCGGTCTTGCCAAAGATGGTGTAGTCCCAACGCGCCTTCGCGGGTGGAATCCACTGCGCGCGCGGCTGTGCCTGATTGGCATACTCCACCACCAGCCCTAAGCCGGATTGCCGCGCGGCATCGCGCAGCTCACCGAGAATCCAAACGCCCGGCAGATTCATCTCCACGATGGCATCCACGCGCTCCCCTGGAGCGATCTGAATCACATCGACCGTCTGAGGCGTGGGCACGGGATTGCCGTCGAGAGCGATCACCTGAAAATGGTGACCGAATAAACCAATGCGATGAATCTGCGAGGCGCTGGCGTTGAGCAGGTGCATCAGGACGCGCTCGCCTGGACGCACGCGTAGCGGTTCCCCCGCGCCCAGCATTTTGTCATTGATCGAGTAAAGGGGAGCGCCGACTTCAAGGCCGTTCGGTCGCTGGTCAGGCGTGGCGGGTTTCTCCGGCATCGGGTCGTCGGGATCCGCCGCCATTTCGTCCTGATCCAGGGTAGTTAAATAGGGCTGCCATTCACGCAGCGCGAGAAAGACCTCTTGGTCGTAGCGCCCCGGGTCATTCGCGGGATCGATCATGAAAAACCCAAACTGGCCGGTGTAGGAGCCGCGATGCAGATCCAGCATCGCCTCGGTGTGCGAGTGGTACCAGCGCGAACCGGCGGGCTTGGCGACGAATTGATAGCGCCGGCGCCCATGCGCCGCTACCGGAGGAGTACCTTCTTCCTCCGCTCCGTCAACCTCCGAGGGAACGAACAGACCGTGCCAATGCACGTACTCCGGAACATCCGTGTCGTTGACAACCTCTACACTGAGGTGTTGGCCCTCGCGCGCCCGCAGCAACGGGCCGGGGATTTTGTCGCCGTAGCCGATGGTGCTGATCACGACGTGAGGAGCCAGCTCGACAATCATCGGCGCGATTCGCAGCGTGAAATCCGCCGCGCCCGCGGCAGCCTTCGGCTCCGAGGCCAACATCGGATGCGGTAGCGAACCCGGACCCTCCCCAGTCGCCAGTGTCCGCGCAAACGCCGGCCGCAGCTTGCCCGCCCCCGTTGCGATCAGGGTGGCCAATCCAAGTCGTACAAACTCCCTTCGGCTCATGCACCCTTCATCGCGGCTGCAACGGCCGCTGTAGAGACGAACGCGTCGCTGCTGCGCGCCGCGGGCAACAACGGCAAGACGCTCCCGGGTCCGATCGCGGCACGATTTTCATTGCTTTGAATTGCTTGAATCCACGTCAGACGATGCAGAGTTCTCGGGGCTAAATGCGCATGCCGAACTCGGACAGGATAGCCTATCAGCCCCTCTTTTCACCAAAGGCACTGCGCGTAGATCGTGAGAAATGTGCCCGCAATTGAAGTGGACTGCCTCTCAATGTCATGAGAGCGCCTTGCGGGCCTGGGAATCGAGCACTTCCACAATTCTTGCCCGCGGCGGCGTCCACATGTTATAAGTTGTCACATGTGACAGCACGTAACATGCGACATGCTGTAACACCATGAACCATGCGTAAACCACTTCCTCCTCTCGGCGACCTTGAACATGAGCTGCTCACGCTTTTGTGGAAACATGGAGCCATGACCGCGGTTGCCGTTCGCAACGCGTTGCACCGCGAATTGAAGGACGCAACGATCCGCACGGTTCTGCGCCGTCTGGAAGAGAAGGGCTACGTCAGCCATCGAGTGGAAAGAGGCACGTTCATTTACAACGCCAAGGAAACGCAAGAACGCGCTGCCGCCAAGGCGGTAAAGGGCATCGTCGACAAATTCTGCGGCGGATCGTTGGAGCGGATGCTATTGGGCCTGGTGGAAGCCTCGCTAGTTGAGCCCAAACAGCTCGATGCCCTGGTCGGCAGGATAACCCGCAATTTAAAGACCCGTTAACCGCTGCTGCAGTCAGGCGCCGTAATGAGCGCACGCGGATGAGGATTTTAGGATGCTGAAGCTGGAGCACATCACCAAAACCTATCGCACGACGGACGTCGAAACACTGGCTCTCGACGACGTTAGCCTTGCGGTCAATCGCGGCGAATTTCTCGCAATCATGGGGCCGTCGGGTTGCGGCAAGTCGACACTCCTCAATATTCTCGGCCTGGTTGATGGCCCCTCGTCTGGAGCCTATTGGTTCTTTGGCGAGGATGTCGCGCGCTGCTCGGAAGAAGGGCTGACCATCCATCGCCGCGCCGGCGTCGGTTTCGTCTTCCAGAGCTTCAACCTGATCAATGATCTCAACGTTGCGGAGAATGTCGAGGTGGCGCTGATCTACAGGCAGGTGCCGCGACATGAGCGCCGAAAACGCGTGGCGGCCGCCCTCGACAAGGTTGGTCTGGCACATCGCGCCAAGCACATGCCGCAGCAACTCTCGGGAGGTCAGCAGCAGCGGGTTGCGGTGGCGCGCGCGCTGGTGTCGGACCCCAAGATCATCCTGGCCGATGAGCCCACCGGTAATCTCGACACCGCGAACGGAGATGCCGTCATGGACATGCTTCGAAGGATAAACGCCAACGGCACCACCCTCATTATGGTGACGCACTCCGAAGTCCACGCAGCACGCGCTGACCGCATCGTAAGAATGCTCGACGGCCGTTTGATGGACGATGCGTCCGAGGGAGTCGCGGCGACTCACGCGCTGGGCGTCTGAGCCGCGTTGCATCGTGTTGTCATGCCGATTGAACGCTTCGTGGATTCAGAGGGCTAGCCCATAGTGCTGTCAAACTACCTAGCGGCTGCCGTCCGAAACCTGCTACGCAATCGGACCCACGCGGCAATCAGTCTTTTTGGACTCGCTCTGGGGTTTGCGGCCGCCCTGCTGATCGTTCTCTTCGTCCGCGACGAATACACCTATGATCGGTTCTTCCCGGGTTATCGCGACGTCTTTCTGCTGACTCCAACCAGGGATCCGATTGATCGTCGTTTGCTCGCCGAGCGATGGGATTTTTCCTTGCCCGACCTGGCGGCAAAACTGATCTTGCAGTTCCCGCAGATCGCGAGCGTCGCTCGGATCATGACTGCGGACAATCCGCCGCACATTCGTCACGAACAGGTGGAGGCGGATGAGACGGGCTTCCTCTGGGTGGACCCGTCATTCTTCCGGGTCATGCCGTTGAAGTCATTGGCAGGGGATCTTAAAACGGCGCTGGCCACGCCCGACAGCGTGGTGATCACGCGGACGGCTGCGCGCAAGTATTTCGGTCGAGATGAGCCAGTGGGCGAAATGTTGGAAGTCAACCCCGCAATGGGATCGGATGCGGCCAAGATTTCAACTGCTTTCAACGCATCTCATCCGATGCGCGTAACCGCGGTAATAGATGATTTACCGTCGAACAGCTATGTGAAAGGCGACGTGTTCGGCTCAAGCCTCGCGGCCTACTCCGCGTTCGCGCTCTACGATCTCACGGCGGATCAAGGACCCTTTCGCAATCAAAACAACTATACCTTCATCCGTCTGCGGCCCGGCATACCGCTGCGGCAGATGCAACGGGCGCTCTCCGCTTTTGCAACTCACAATTCGGACACATCGACGGTTTATCCGCCTGGGTTCATCATTGGACTGCATCTGACACCTATCGGCGAATTACATCTCTCAGCTCCTGGCGTATCACCGATATCCCCCAGAGGCGACCGCACGCTTCTCGCCGCCCTCATCGCCATTGCGGTCTTGATTGTCATCTCGGCATCATTCAATTTCGTCACGCTGATGACTGCTCGAACCGCCCAGCGTGCCATCGAGACAGGCGTTCGCAAGGCGGCCGGGGCGCTTCGAAGCCAACTGATAGTCCAGTTTTTGGGAGAGGCGGTCATCTATGTCGCCTCGAGTATGCTGCTAGCCCTGGGGCTCACCGAATTTTTATTGCCTCAGGTGAACTCGGTCCTAAAGCAGAGGATTGCGTTCGACGATCTCGGCGATCCAGCGCTATTGGGCGCTCTCCTGGTTACCACATTTGGGCTGGGCTTATTGGCCGGTGCATACCCTGCTTTCGTCTTATCGGCGTATCGGCCGGCAGCGGTTTTGAAAGGAACACTCATCCAAGGAACACCTGGAGGTATTGTTCGCCGCGCGCTGGTCGCTTTGCAGTTCGCCATCATGATCGGTCTCGGTATTGCGGCCGCAACGATTTGGCGCCAGACGCAGTTCTCACTCAACAATCAACTTCGAGTTGATGGTTCCGGCATCGTTCTGATCGAAAACGCATGCGCCCCTTCAGATCGAGCGTTTCGAGAACGCTTGGCCTCCTTACCGGGTGTCGCAGGAGCCGCTTGCGCGAATGCGGCAGCCCTTTTTAACGGCGGTATGATCGTTTCTGCGCAGGTTCAAGGTGGAGATGCAACTCCAATGGTGAGTGGCGTCGTCGATTTTGGTGCGCTTGAGTTCTATGGCTTACGGCCGTTAGCGGGGCGCTTTTTCGATCACGATCATGGCGATGATGGGCGCCTCGTCGAAGGGGAAGCGGCAGGCAACCCGTCCATTGTCATCAATGAAACGGCGATGCGAAAATTGGGCTTTGGCTCTCCCTCCCAGGCAATTGGCAAGACTGTGATCTGGAATCGCCGTCGCTGGAGCGCAAACCCAACTGCCGGCACAACCGGGCCATCCGAGATCATCGGTGTGGCGCCTGATTTTGCTCTCGACACCCGGAGAGAGACGTACCGGCAGATACTCTACGTGGACCCTGCTTCTTTTTCGCTGCTGAGCGTTCGATTGATTGGCTCGCAGATTCCGGAGGCGCTAACGGGAATTGACGCTGCTTGGTCGGAGATCATGCATACGCGAATAAATCGGCGCTTTCTCAGCCAAACTCTGCAATCTATTTATGCGGACGTATTACTGCAAGGGAAGGCGATCACTCTCGGCGCCGGTCTCGCCGGCGTAATTGCCGCCCTGGGATTATTCGGGCTGTCAGCTCATTCGGCCGAACAGCGCACCAAGGAGATCGGCATCCGCAAGACCATGGGCGCGAGCAGGGGCGACATTCTGCGCATGCTTCTGTGGCAGTTCGCGAAACCCATCCTGTGGGCGAACCTGATCGCATGGCCGGCCGCCATCTACCTGATGCACCGCTGGCTTGACGGCTTCGCCCATCACGTTAGTCTCAATCCATTGATCTTCGTGGGCGCCGGCACTGTCGCGATTGTGATCGCCCTCGCCACCGTTGCCGGGCACGCGCTGCTGGTGGCGCGCGCACATCCGGCCGTGGCGCTCAGGTACGAGTAGCCATGCGCGATGAGGTGTCGCCCGTGACGGCGCTCAAACTCGCTGATGGCGCGGGCATGGATCAGAAGATCAAGCGTCACCCATGGCATTGGGCGAAGTGGCCAATCGGCGCACGTGTCGGAGTTGGCGCCGGCCTGGCACTGGGGCTGGTGCTTCTCGCCGTGGCCACGCTCTTCGGCAATGCCGAGCGCTCAGTCCGTATGGCTCGCAATACGCTCACCATTGCGTCCGTGACCCAGGGCATTTTTCACGATTTCATTCCCCTGCGCGGCAAGGTGGTGCCCCACGACACCATCTATATCGACGCCATCGACGGCGGGCGCGTGGAGCGGGTCCTCGCCCAAGCGGGCGACGAGGTGCGGGAAGGCGAGCCGCTGATCGGCTTCAGCAACACCAACCTGCAACTCCAAGTCATCCAGCAGGAAGCCCAGCTCAATCAAGCGACCGCTCAGCTGCAGCAGAACGAAATCAATCTCGAGCTGAATAAAATCAACAACGAGCGGGCGTTGGCCCAGCTCGATTACAACATCACGCGCCTCACCCGATCCATCAACCGGCGCGCGGTGCTCTTTTCCAAGGGAGCTGAATCCGAGGAGACGCGCGACATCGTTCAGGACGAACTCAACTACGATTTGAAGCTCAAGCCCCTGCAGGCCGCGAGCAACGAACGTCAGGACGCGATTCGCCAAAGCCAGGTTCCGCTCATCGAGGCGCAGCTCAAACAGCTGCAGGAAAACCTGCGAATCGTCCACGCCAAGCTCGACAACCTCACCGTCCGCGCACCGGTTTCAGGGCGTCTGACGGACATGGATATCAAGGTGGGTGAAAACCGCAATCCCGGTCAGCGTCTGGCCGAGATCACGCCCAATACCGGGATCAAGCTCTCCGCCGACGTGGATGAGTATTACCTGTCCCGGATCCGCAATGGAGAGGTCTCTGACATGCACATCGGCGACAAGACCTGGCGCTTGCATGTCATCCGCGTCTATCCACAGGTGAAGGATGGACAGTTTGTCATTGACCTCGCCTTTGATGGGCAAAACCCGCAAGGTCTCGTGCCCGGCCAGGCCGTGCAGGGAAAGCTTTCCCTGGGCGGCGATGATCGCGCACTCATTCTGCCGGCCGGCCCCTTCTTGGAACAGACCGGCGGCGACTGGATTTTCGTGCTGTTGCCGGGTGAGCGTTCCGCGGAACGGCGGCGCATCAAAATCGGCCGGCGCAACCTCGAACAGGTAGAGGTACTCAGCGGGCTGAAAGAGGGGGATCGCGTGATCACGTCAGAGTACACCGGCCTCGATCGTATCAATCGTATCGATCTGCAATAGGTACCCAGTGTCATGGGCTCCGATCGCGTCGTCAGCAAAACATCGTTGGCCGCCTGAATGCTTCGCAATTACATCGTTGCGGCGCTTCGAAACCTTGCGCGCAATCCACTCTACGCAGCTCTTA
>Ga0307476_10002586_pt1 | contig 10779 bp, 9 predicted proteins | sample atmos_gasesECM2C_2_FD_203314 | JGI IMG/M metagenome (GOLD analysis project Ga0307476, IMG submission 203314) | Hardwood forest soil microbial communities from Morgan-Monroe State Forest, Indiana, United States - atmos_gasesECM2C_05 | ecosystem: Environmental > Terrestrial > Soil > Temperate... | reverse complement strand
GTGTTTTGAGACGCCCAAGGGAGTGGAATCATGATCAAACTCATCGTTGCCATCAAACGTAAGCAAGGCATGAGTCCAAAGGACTTTCATGCGTATTGGCGGACACACCATGCAACCCTGGTGAAGTCATGCCCGGCGTCGCGGCGGTATGTTCGAAAATACGTTCAGTGTCATACATGCCGCACTGCATGTTCTTCATGACCGAGGAACAGCCGATAATCTAAAAAAGGGCTATCACGCGCACGCCCCTGGACCTAACGATGCGGCCCGTAGAGGCCGGTCTCCATGAGTTCTGCTGCACGGCCCGCGGCCTCGGTCAGACGCAAGGTATCAGCGCATTCGAGCAGCCACGCCCAATAGCCTTCCGGCACCTCCTCGGTGGCGCCCCAATGTGTCGTGCCTTTGGGAACCCACGTCAGGACGCCCGGCGTATTCACTAACCCCCAGGAGCCCGGGCCGCGGAAGTACAGAATGACCTCGTCATAGTCCGCGTTGTCATGGTGCGGTGGACGGCCGACGACTCGCGAACTTAGGGTGAAGAACAGAGACTGTCGCGTCGGGGTCTCCGCGAACTGCGCGGGAGGACATACGCCGCTCGTCGTGGTCTGTTGTGCGATATGCGTCAAGTTGAGCTTCCACGTCGGGACGGGTCCGCCGAGGGTGGCCGCAAAGGCAAGCGGATCGCCGGCCATCGTGTAGCGCGTGACGCCATCAAAGGATTTCAGCCGGAGCTCTTTGGTTCCATTGGTTGAAGGCTTTGAGGCGTCCGGTCGAATGACGTGACGGGCGAGATCGACGATGCCAAACGGCTGTGACGGGGCAATCCTCAGGCGCTCTGGAATCTCTACGATGAGGCGAAGCGTGGACGCGGTGGTCGGTGTCAGCCGGTAACCGACTGATCGAGCGATGTAAATGAAGTCGCCTGGCTCGGCATGCAAGGTGCCAAACGCGGTCACAAAATCGAGCCCGCCTTCCTGAACGAAGTGCAGCTCGTCGAATTCGACATTCTTGCTCACGTACGGCATCGGTTGCGCCAATGCTGACGCGCTGATGGCCAGGCCGCTGCGCCCGGCAAGGAAGGGCGCCAGCACTGCCCGCGGGTCATCGCGATCGGGCAACGGTAATTTGGACAGATCGACGCGATGAGGTGTGTGCGGTCCGCTGACATCGAGATACTGATGAACCGAATTAGGGCGAAGCATCGCACAGATATCGCCCACGAATCCTTCGCGCGTATGAATGGCGACGCCGACGTCCTCGGGCGCCTGTGGCTGAGTTTCGGATTTTTTCGCCTCCATTTCATCTCCTCCAGCAGCAACTGGTATAACTGTATCAATCGGCTTCAACGCGCCGCATTGCAGCAACGGCGGACGATTGAACGATATCGAATGATACGTGTATGGTATGATATTCCTGGGTTGGGACGATGTCACTATTCGTGGTTCTTACCCAAAATTAATTTATTAATTCAAGGGACTCGAGCATGAAGGCGCAGTCAAGGATGCAAACCGCAGTGGAACCCGCGCAAGCGCGTAACGAGCCGCAACGAGCGCGAGCTGGCCGTCGTTCGCGTGTCCGTGAGGGCGGGGCGGTCAGCGAAAGGAGCGCTCCGCGCACCGCTGCCTCCATCGACCAGGATCGCCGAGTCTTTGACACCGCCGGCAGAAGCATCCCGTGGGCAATCCGGGACCTTAATCGTTTATTCGCCGCAACCTTGGAACCGCTGGTCTCGCGCGACGGCGTGACTGTCTGCCATTGGTACTACCTACGAATCCTGTCTGAATTCGATGGGCTCAATCAGCGGGAATTGAGCCAAAAGGTCGGCGTTCACCCAAATACCGCGGTGCCGGCCTTGGATAACATGGAAAAGCACGGTCTTGTTAAACGCGTGCGCGATGCGAACGACCGGCGCCGAATGTGTGTCCACCTGACACCCAAGGGACGACGGCTTCGAGATGAAATGATCCCGGATGTGAGTGCGATGGTGTTTCGGTCGATTGCGAACGTCACGCCGGCCGAACTCGACACGTTTTTTAAAGTTATCAAACGCATCGAAGATAATCTCGTCGCTGAGGGCGGAGATATCGAGCGCGGAATTGAGTGGTAGGTTAGCGACCCAGCCGGAATTGATCGCGGTCAGGACGCCGGTTCACACCGCAACGACTCGTGAGATTAAGTTCCGAAGCCAGATGCTTCCCGGGTCTGCATGAAACCGTGCGTGCCAGTGCTGTTTTACGGCGTATGGCGACAACCGGATGGGCGCTGCGAACATTCTGATTTTTTCCTGATCGGCCAGTACCTCACCGAGTCTCCTGGGCACGATGGAGATAAGCGGGGTGCTCGCCACCAATCGCCCGACACCCAAGAAGCTTGGAACACGAAGCACGATACGTCGCTCAATCTTTCGTTTCGCGAACTCTTTATCCACGATGGCATGACCCGTACCTGAAGTGGTCACCACGATGTGGCCTTCGTTGCAGAAGGCCTTGAGATTCAATGCCTCTCGAATGCGGGGATGATTCCGAGCAACCAAACAGACAAAATCTTGCATGAATAGCGTCTGTTGATAAAAACCGGCTTCCAGACTCGGCATGTAGCCTACAGCCAGGTCCGCATGCCCAGACTCCAAGCGGCTCGGACTATCCGCAGTTATGTGTTCCGCTTCAATGTCGATGCCATTCGCCAGCCTGCGGAGCTCATTGATGAGATGCGGGAGCACAACGATCTCACTGATGTCCGTCATACAGACTCGAAACCGTCGCCGAGCGCTAGCCGGCTCGAAGGTCGGGCGCCGGCTGTCAGGCAATGAAAACCGTTCAAAACAACCAACTATGTCTGGATATACACCAGTTGCGTACGGGGTGGGCTCCATGCCCGTCGAAGTGCGGGCAAAAAGCGGGTCTCCGAAGTGACGCCGCAGCTTCGTTAATACCCCGCTCGCTCGTGCCTGTGCCATTCCGAGCCGATCGGCAGCCTCCGACACGCTGCGCGTCTTGTAGATTTCAATGAATACACCCAGCCAGTCGACGTCGAGCTTTGCCATGAGTTCATGTATCTCAAAACGATATGCGCACTATACCGCAATGCCTCTTTTCCACATACCGATCAAGGCCGAAACTGCAAAAAAGGGGGGGGTCAATTGCAGTTCTTCCTTAATGGCTTCAGACCCGGCGATCCGAGACTAGCGGCCGCGTCGAGGACAGCCCAAACGCAGGAAGGCTCTGAATACCTTCCAGGGCAAGTGGATGTCCTGATCGTTGGCACCGGGCCGACGGGCCTCACCCTGGCAGCGCAACTCGCCGCTTTTCCCGACATTGAAACGTTGATCCTCGAGCAGAAGGCGGGGCCGCTAGAAATGGGGCAAGCCGATGGTATCGCCTGTCGGACGATGGAAATGTTTGAGGCGTTCGGATTCAGCGAACGGGTCCTAAAGGAGTCCTACTGGGTCAATGAGACCAGTTTTTGGAAGCCAGACCCTTCAACGCCCGCGAACATCATCCGCAGCCGGGTCATTCAGGATGTTGAAGATGGCATTTCTGAATTCCCGCACGTCATCTTAAATCAGGCCCGGATTCACGACTTCTACTTGGAGTTGATGAGTCACTCACCAAAGTCGCTCGAGCCTTGCTATTCGAGGCGCCTGATCGATTTACAATGTGATCCCTCATTGACCATGGATCCCTTAGCCCATCCGATCACTGCGCGCTTCGAGCACGTGGAGGGACCCAACGCAGGGAGAGTCGAAAAAATTCACGCTCGCTATGTCGTCGGCTGCGACGGCGCACGAAGCGCCGTCCGCCCTTTCATCCGTCGCCCCTTGGAGGGTGCCTCCTCCGGACAGGCATGGGGGGTCATGGATGTCCTCGCGCTCACCAATTTCCCGGACGTCCGCCGTAAAACGGCAATCCACTCAGCCGAGGCGGGCAGCTTGCTCATCATTCCACGGGAGGGAGGATACCTTGTCCGCTTCTACATTGAACTCGACCAACTCGCGAGCGGCCAACGCGCCGCCGAACTACAGGTTACGACCGAGCAGCTGATCGAGCGAGCGCGGAATATCCTCCACCCCTATACGCTGGAGGTAAAGGAAATCGCCTGGTCATCCGTGTACGAGATTGGACAGCGATTGAGTGCCCGCTTCGATGACCTCGCCGACACCCGTGAGGCCGGCCGGTTTCCACGCTGCTTCATCGCCGGGGATGCGTGCCACACGCACAGCCCGAAGGCAGGGCAGGGCATGAATGTGTCGATGCAGGATGCCTTCAACCTTGGCTGGAAGCTCGCAGCGGTGGTCCTTGGACGCGCAACTCCCGAATTGCTGCGCACCTATTCAGACGAACGGCACGCGGTGGCCAAGGAACTGATCGACTTTGATGAAAAGTTCGCTCAGATGTTTGCTGCTCACCCAGCAGAATCGAGCACCCCGGATGGCAAGACTGTTGACCCGGCCGACTTCCAAGCCTTCTTCCAGCGCCAAGGTCGATTCACCGCCGGAGTGGCCACGCGTTACGGGATCTCGAAGATTGTCGGGCCCGACAGCAATCAATATTTGGCTAAAGGCTTCACGCTTGGCATGCGTTTGCACTCCGCTCCTGTAGTGCGCGTTTCGGACGCAAAGCGGACGCATCTCGGGCATACGGTGCGCGCTGATGGGCGCTGGCGCATCTTTGCGTTTGCTGACACCGATAGCCCAGCCACCCGATCGTCTCGGCTGTGGAGGCTCTGCGATTTTCTCGAACAATCACCTGATTCACCCGTCCGCAAGTACACGCCGGTGGCAAGCGACATCGACTCGGTCATCGAGGTCATCGCCATCAGTCAGCAGGCGCACGCTGAGCTGTCGATTGAGGCTTTACCGCACCTGCTGGTTCCTCGAAAAGGCCGTTACGGGCTAATTGATTATGAGAAACTATATTGTCCCGACCTCGGGCACGGCAACGATATCTTCGACTTGCGCGGCATCGACCGCAAGCGGGGAGCACTCGTCATCGTGAGACCCGATCAGCACATTGCCCACGTTTTGCCACTGGATGGATATCATGAGCTTAGCGTTTTCTTCGCTGCATTCATGAAATAACCTCTGCGTCATTTGGATGGTCCGTAATTTAGTGGCCGGAGGAATCCCCAGGCGATCGTTGATCCTGAAGTTGTGACCGCCCAAGACACCCGGAACGATGGCGTCAGGGATCACCTCGGGCAGGTAACTCATTGCCCGAATTGTCCAAAAAATCCATCGACATTCGTCAGGGGCGGCCTCTATTTGCGGGACGAGCGACTGCGCGCGCTCTTCCCGTTCCGGCGCTAGGTCGGACAATCTCGGGAGTCAGCAGGAGGATATATGTCATATCAAGCGTATCTAGACAACGTCAAGGCCAAAACCGGCAAGTCGCCAGCGGAATTCGCGAAGCTGGCCACTCAAGAAGGACTGACGAAGCATGGCGAGATTGTGGCTTGGCTGAAGTCGACTTTCGAGCTGGGCCACGGGCACGCAACTGCCGTCGCCGGAGTTATCTTGAATGGTGACAACCCACCGCGAAGTGACGTCAAAAAACCGGATGATCTGTTCTCCGGTACTAAGGCATCGTGGCGCAAGCCTTGCGACGCCTTGATCACCAAGATTGCAAAATTTGGACCCGGCGTCGAGGCTGTTGCCAATTCCACTTACGTGAATCTCCTGCGCGCGAAATTGAAATTCGGAATTCTCCAGCCGGCGTCGGCTTCGAGATTGGATATTGGAATCAAACTAAAAGGTCAAGCACCCATGGGGCGCTTCGAACCTGCGGGTGACTGGAACGCCATGGTCACCCATCGCGTGCGTATCGATGATGCAGAAGAAATCGATGACGAAGTGCTGTCTTGGTTGAGAACGCTTACAGAGTTGCGTAGCTAGAGGCTCGGTTGACAAGTGCTTGGGATTATTACTCGGTGCGTCTTGACCGTCGGAGGTCAGCCTGGCCGCCATGCAGGAGACTTAAGTTAGGTCAACTCGGCGATCAAAGGGGTGACCCCGAGGCCGAGGGGGTCAGGTGAGTTAAACTTCCACTCTATGAACGCCGGAGTAGAACGTCGCGCGACGCTGGATTTCCTCACCCACATGAGGGCTGCACTTGAGGAGGGCAGAGTCGACTTACCTGCCTTTCCGAAGGTCATCATAGAGGCCCAGAATGTTCTCAAGAATCCAAATTTTACAGCCCAATTGCTCGCCAAACCGATTTTGGCTGAGCCGACTCTCGTTGCGCGATTTCTCAACATGGCGAACTCGACGGCATTCAACGCCACAGGCAGGGTAATTATCGACGTGGGTGTGGCTCTCGCTCGTCTCGGCGCTCAGAAGGTGTACAGCGTGGTCCTCGCCCATGGGATTCAAGAACTTCGAAAGGCAGAATCATTGCAGTCGATCGCCAGGCCGCTGGAGGAAATGTGGTCGGACAGCATCGCGGTGGCACACTTCTGCAACGCGGTGGCCAAGCGGTCAACCCTTTCCACACCCGAGGCATTCGCGGCGGGGCTCCTGCACCGTGTGGGGCATATGTACATTTTGGTGCAGTCAGTGAAGCAAGCCTCGTTTCGTGAGCGAGTGTTGGATAGCGCTCTTATCAATGAATGGCATCCAGTGATTGCCAGGGCCGTATTGAAGAATTGGGAGATCAGCGAGACGATCTGTGATGCGGTACGTGCGCAAACCGATCTCATTGCGCGGACCGGCCCTCCGAATTTGACGGATGTCCTGATCGCCGGCATTCGCCTCGCGCATCGCATGAGAGACAGTCATGATAGTCGCAATTTCGCGTCGGGCGGCGCGCTGGTCCGCCTGAATCTATCCGTGGAGGAATGCCAGAAAATTATTTCGGAGGCGGCGGAAGAGGTGAGGGCGCTTCAGCGGGTGTTTCGCGCATAGCGATATCTGTAGCGACCCGAGAACCGCATCAAGCTTGGCCAACCATGCTTTCACTTTGTTGTACGAAAGTAATTCGAGACCGACTACGTCTGCCACCGCAACTACCTGCGCCTGTTCAGCCGAGTACGAGACTCGGCAATTGGTATGTACACCTTGCACGATTCGGACATCAGCAGATCGTGCTCGCGACCAGTGAGCGTTCTTTGTTGACCGTACTCCTGCCGGCGCGCCAATTGCGGGAGTGCATTGAAATCAGTTTCCAGGCTGCAGTTGCTGAGGTCTTGGCGGCGCTCCAATTGCCGGCGCAAATCGTGAGCCGGGAGTTGGCAGCCGCGCAACCGATATCGTTCGCAGCAGCCTCCAACCGACGGGTGATCGGTTCCATGAACGAGTACGTGTGGCAACTCGGCAGCTATCTGACTCACACGGGCGATCCACTAGAGCTGTCGATGCAACTCAATAAAACTCCGATGTCCGCGGTCGGTTCCAAGTCGAATTACGGGTTTCCTGATGAGGTTGCTCGGGAACTGCTCCTGAGCTGGGAACACTAGTCGTTACGGTCCGTGAACGTCCAAATACGCGACATCACGCGATCTTCCTGCGTAGAAACTGGAACCGATATCAGAAGTAGGATTCATGACGCCATCGGCAGGCCGGAGACCACCTGCGCACTCGAAAGCGAACTGCTGCCGGCAAACGTTGGATCCAGCTCGCCATTGGAATCTAGCCGTGCCAACGCCCGGACCAATTTGCGCAACGACATAATCGCCGTTCGGCTGGAATAGTACCGTTCCTGACCCAGACTGAATCGCTGCCCCTGTGCCCACAGTCACCGCGGGTTGCAGTGCTCCAGTCGCGCTGAACGTCCACTCTGTGAGACGTGTGTTCGCTTGGAATTATTCCCTGATCTTTGTAGCTTCGATCGCCCAATGAGATGACGCCGGGCTCGCGACAGGCGTGACATGACGGTCCCGATCGATGTCCCAGTCAATTCTGCAATCTCGCGATACGTGAGGCCTTGCAGATGCCGCAGTGCGAGGGTTTGACGGTAGTGGGCGGGGAGCGCTGCGATGGCGTTCTCGAGCAGTGATTCGTCTTCCCGGTCGATCAACCTGCTTTCCGCCGTAACTGCATTGTGTTCAGTCGGTTGCCTGCAATCCAGGTCATTCAGGTCCTCGGCCAAGACAATCGCCTCGGGCCGATTTCTATTGAGCCAGTCATAGGCAGTACGGCGTACGATGGTGAGCACCCACGATCGCGCATCTCCACCGGCGAAATTGCCGATTCCGTGCAGTGCTCGTAGACAGGCGTCCTGTACGACATCCTCTGAGTCGGCATGATTCCTGGTAAGCCAACGGGCTAACGCATACGCATCAGCGAGATATGGCAGAACCACAGCGGCGAAGCGCCTTTCGTTGCTCCCAGAACAGACCCTAGATCCAGTGACACTGGGCGATCGGTCAGTGCCTAACGCATAGGCTTCGGGGGTGCATAAGTTCGTGGAATCCATGGCAACCTCCATTGACGCGAGCGGTTCGGAATGCGCTGTCGGTTTGCGCTTGTTCGGCGCTACCCTCAATGGACAGCCGCTCTTTTGTTGCTGAAGGCTGTATCCCCGAAATAAATTAATAAAATCCGATATTTATGAAATACTCTCCCCCGCATAGATGCGCCGCCGGAGGAGTTCGACGACGCCGGGGCCTTTCAAAAGCGTTCCAAAAGGCTGAATTGCGTTTTCGACATCGTTGTCATGCATCAAGCCAGTTACCAAGCCAAACGGTTGAGGTTCGGTGTGTTCGAGGCCGATCTCGTCGCATGCGAGCTGACGAAACTTGGCAAGCGCTTGCCCTTGCAAGAGCAACCCTTCCTGCTGCTCGCAGCGCTGTTGGAGAAACCCGGAGCGCTGGTGACCCGCGAGGAGTTGCGGGCGCGCCTGTGGCCTCAGACGGTCGTGGACTTCGATCACGGCCTCAACAAGGCGATCAGCAAGATCCGCGATGCACTCGGCGATTCAGCCGACAATCCCCGTTTCATTCAGACCGTCGCTCGACGCGGCTACCGGTTTTTGGCGGATGTCACGCGGGTCGGCACCGTGCCAGTCGACACGGCACCGCTCGACAACGCGCCGCTCGACAACGCGTCCGTCGATTCACACACTCGCGGCAATTCCGGCCGCGCCATGGGTTGGTCGCGGCGGATCGCCGCCTGGGCGATCGCCGGCCTGGCGTTGCTGCTGCTATCGGTGGCAGCTCTGATTTGGATTCGTTCGCCGTCGAGTTCCTCTCTGCCTTCGATTCACTCGTTGGCGGTGCTGCCGCTCGAAAATCTCTCAGGGGATGCATCGCAGGACTATTTCGCCGACGGGATGACCGATGAATTGATCACCCACTTGGCCCAGATTGGCGACTTACGCGTCATCTCCCGCTCCTCGGTGATGACCTATAAGCACTTGCGTAAGCCGCTGGCCGAGATCGCCCATGAACTCGATGTTCAAGCCGTCGTTGAAGGCAGCATCTTGCGTTCGGGCGAACGTGTCCGTATTACCGCTCAGTTGATCCGGGTGCCGGCGGACGAACACATCTGGGCCCATAGCTACGAGGGCGACTCTCGCGACACCCTCATTCTGCAGAACCAGGTGGCTCAAGCCATTGCCGATCAGATTCGCGTTTCTGTGAATAGCCAACAGCACATGGCACTGCAAACGCCGAAGGCGGTGAACGCGGAGGCATATGACAGCTATCTGAAGGGGCGCTACTACTGGAACAAGCGGACCGACGAAGGTTTGAAAGAAGCCATCAAATATTTCGAACGTTCGATCGCCGTTGATCCGAGCAATGCCGAGGCCTATTCGGGTTTGGCTGACGCCTACGCACTGGCGGGAGACTGGGAATACGGAATTTTGCCGCCGTCGGAGGCGTTCCCGCTCGCCAAGGCCGCGGCAAACGAAGCGCTGGCCCTGAACGACCGTCTCGGCGAGGCTCACACCTCTCTTGCTTTTGTGCTGGACCTCTATTTTTGGGACTGGGATGCCGCCGAGAAGCAGTACCAACTGGCGATCAATCTGAATCCGAGTTACGCGATTGCGCATCAGTGGTACGCCTGGCATTTGCTCGTTCTGGGGCAAAATGCCGCCGGCATGTTCGAAATGAGAAGAGCGGAGAGCCTGGATCCCCTTTCCCTGATCATTCGCTCAGACGTGGCAGACGCACTGTGTGCCTCCCATCTCTTCGAAGAATCCGTGCGCCAAAGCAGGAAAACGCTGGCGCTCGATCCGAACTTTGCCGTGGGCCACTTTCAATTGGCCGAGGCGCTGGTGCAGGAGCATCAGTACGCGGCGGCCATCGCCGAATTTCAACGGGCAATCGAACTGTCCGGGCATCTGGCCGCTTTCGACGCCAATCTTGCCTACGCGTACGCGGTCTCAGGACGAAAAGCGGAGGCGCTGAAAATGGCCAAGGACATGGAGGGTCGACCGGATCTGAACCCCTCGGCCAATGCCAGCATTGCATTGATTTATGTCGGGCTCGGAGAGCCGGACCAAGCGATGAAATGGCTGGACAAAGCTTATGACGCTCGATTCAACCCCTCGATTCTCATTCGCCCCGCCTTCGATCCTCTGCGGTCGGACGCGAGATTTCAGGAGTTATCGCGGCGCATCGGCTTGCAGCGCTGAGACCGTCGCTCCGGAGTGCCCCTGTGCGAGCTGCTGATAAGTCTCCGGCGACATCTGCGGCAGCTTGCGAACGAACGCGACGATATCCCAAATCGCCGCATCGTCCAGCGATTTTCCCCACGCGGGCATGGCGCTCATCTTGATCCCGTGCTTGATCGTCCAGAAGGACCGCCGAGAATCCCGCACCTCTTCCTGTGCCAGACTCGGC
>Ga0307476_10002585_pt1 | contig 10780 bp, 7 predicted proteins | sample atmos_gasesECM2C_2_FD_203314 | JGI IMG/M metagenome (GOLD analysis project Ga0307476, IMG submission 203314) | Hardwood forest soil microbial communities from Morgan-Monroe State Forest, Indiana, United States - atmos_gasesECM2C_05 | ecosystem: Environmental > Terrestrial > Soil > Temperate... | reverse complement strand
TCGACGGAGCGCCCCGCCGATGGGGAGCCCGAGGGGAAGCGCGACGTGGCCTACGACACGACGCAGACCGCGTCGCCGTCCGAGGCCGCGCCGGGGGCGGGCCCCGGATCGCCGGACGCAACGACCGCAGCCGAGCGCTCCGCCGCGACCCAGCTCCATGATCCCGCTCGCTACCGCTTCATCGGCGAGCACGGACGCGGCGGTCTGGGCCGCGTCTCGCGCGCGCACGATCGCGATCTCGGCCGCGACGTCGCGATCAAGGAGCTGATCTCGCGGGACCCGATCAGCGAGCTCCGGTTCTTTCGCGAGTCGCTGATCACGGCGCGGCTCCAGCACCCCGGCATCGTCCCGCTGTACGAGGCCGGCCGGTGGCGCGATGGGACGCCGTTCTACGCGATGAAGCTGGTCGCCGGCCGACCGCTGCGCGACCTGATCGCCGAGCGCACCACCGTCGAGAGCCGCATCGGCCTGCTCCACCACGTGATCGCCGTCGCCGACGCGATCGCCTACGCGCACGGCCGCAACATCGTCCACCGCGATCTCAAGCCGGCCAACGTCATCATCGGCGATTTCGGCGAGACCATCGTGATCGACTGGGGGCTCGCCAAGGACCTCACCGGCCCGGATGTCGCCGGCGCCGGCGCCGCGCCCCAGCCCGGCGGCGACAGCGACCTGACCTCGGCCGGCAGCGTGTTCGGGACGCCGGCCTACATGGCGCCCGAGCAGCGGCGCGGCGAGCCGGTCGATCAGCGCGCCGACGTGTTCGCGATCGGCGCCATGCTGTGGGAGCTGTGCGCGCTGCAGAAGCAACCGCCGGCCGGATCGCAGCAGCGCCGTCGGACCCTCCGCGGCGCCGGGATCGACGACGACCTCATCGCGATCATCGACAAGGCGCTCGCGCCCGAGCCCGCGAGCAGGTACCGCGACGCCGGCGCGCTCGCCGCCGATCTCAAGGCGTTCAAGTCGGGGGCGCGGATCACCGCGCGAAGCTACTCGCTGCTCGCGATGCTCGGCCACTGGACGCGGCGCCACCGCACGCTCGCGCTGTCGGGGCTGGCGTTCGCGGTCCTGCTGATCGCCGGCGTCGTCGCGCTCGGCGTGCTGTACCGGTCATCGAGCCGGAACGCGGCCGCCGCGCACGACAGCCTGGTGCGGTCGTACCTGGAACAGGGGCGCCGGCTGTCGCTCGACGGCGAGTACCTGCGCGCGCTGCCGTACCTCGCCGAGGCGTACGCCCAGGGCGACCGGTCGACCGCGGTGCGGCTGCTGCTCGCCCGCGCGGAGCGGTTCGCCGGCCTGACGCTCGGCATGTACCGCCATGGTGGGCGGGCCCGCGCCGCCGCGTTCCGGCCCGACGGCCGCCACGTGCTGTCGGTCAGCGATGACGGCAGCGCCGCGATCTGGGACGCGGCGACCGGCCGGGTCGACGCCGTCATGCCGCAGCCACCGGCGCCGCGATCGCGGCTGGGCATGGACGCGACGTACTTCAGCCGGATCAGCCGCGACGGCGCGCTCGTGGCGGTGCCGCTCCTCGATGGCATCCAGCTGTGGGATGGTGTGCAGACCCGGTCGATCGGGCCGCCGCTCGCCGAGCGCCTCGGGATCGACGCGAGCGGGACGCGGCTGGCCGTCGCCGTGCGCGGCGAGCTGTCGGCGTGGCAGATCGCGACCGGCGCGCGGCTGTGGACCGCGTCGCTGCCGGCCGCGATGTCGCACATCGCGTGGAGCGGCGATGTCGTCGTCGCGCTCGGCGTCGACAAGATCGTGCGGATCGTCGACCGCGGGACCGCGATCGAGCTCCCGGCGCGCAGCCCGGTCGACAAGATCTCGGTCGGCGCGAGCGCCGGGATCGCGACGGTGTCCGGCGCCGTCGTCGAGCTGTGGGCACCGACGGGCACGCGCCGCGGCCAGATCGACGGCACGAGCCCGGTCACCGCCGCGACGTTCAGCCCGGACGCCGGCCGGATCGCCGTCGCCGGTGACAGCGGCATCCTGCGGCTCCACGACGCAGCCAGCGGCGCGGCGCTGGGCGAGCTCGTCGGCCATCGCGGCGGGATCTCGAGCATCGAGTTCACCGCCGACGGCGCGCGGCTGGCGACCGCGGGGTACGATCTCACGATCCGCACCTGGGACGCGGCCGCTCACCGGCAGATCACCAGCCTGCGCGGCCCCCGCGACCTGCCGATCGTGACCGCGCTGCGGATCGACGACGCCGGAGACCGCGCGCTGATCCCGACCGCGGACGGCGCGGTCTACGTGTTCGCGATCGCCGATCCCGATGTCGCGCTCGGCGTCGATGCCGGCGAACCCATCGCGAGCGCGACGTTCTTCCCCGACGGCGAGCGGTTCGCCACCAGCGCCGCGCACGCGGCCCGCGTCTGGTCGGCCGCGACCGGCCACGAGCTCGCCCGGTTCGACGCGCCCGGCGCCTCGCTCGTCCTGCTCAGCCCGGACCGCGCCAAGCTGGCGGTCGTCGACGGCAAGCAGACCCAGGTCGAGGTCCTGGACAGCCGCACGCGCAGCCCGCTCGCGCGCGTGAGCTGCCGCGGAACGCTGTACCTGGCCGCGTTCGACCACGCCAGCGCGCGCCTGGCCACCGGCTGCGACGAGGTGGTCGAGGTCCTGGACCTGCGCGACCAGCGCGTGACGCGGTTCGCCGGCCACCAGGATCTGCTCGGCGCGGTCGCGTTCAGCCCCGATGATCGGACGCTGCTCTCGGGGTGCAACGACCACACCACGCGGGTCTGGGATCTCGCGTCGAGCCGCGAGCTGGGGCGGCTGACCACCAGCGGCACGCCGGGCAGCATCGAGTTCGCCGGCGCCGGGACCCGCATCGTCACGGGGACCTCGGACCGGATCGCGCGGATCTGGGACGCGGCCACCCAGCAGCTGGTGCGCAGCTTCGAGCACGGCAGCGCCGTCGAGTACGCCACGCTCACCGCCGACGGCAGCCTGCTCGCCGCCGGGACCCGCGACGGCACCGTCGGGATCTGGGACGCCGCGACGTCGACCCTGCTCGCCGAGCTCCACCACCCGGCCCGGGTCAACTGGGTGGCGTTCTCGCCGGACGGCAGCCGGCTGCTCAGCGCCGGCGACGCGCATCGCGCGATCGTCTCGCGCATCGAGCTCGAGACCCGGTCGCCGGACGTCGTCGCGGCGTTCGCGCGCTGCCACGCGCCCTACCGGCTGAACGAGACCCGGCTCGAGAGCGCGGCGCCGAGCTGCGATCGGCCGTGACGGCGCCGCGGGCGGCTCACCGCGTCCGGGCGGCGGCGAGCTCCCCGACGTCCCGGCAGCCGATCCCCCTCGGGTCGAGCTGCAATCCCCGCTCCGCGAGCTCGGTTGCCGACGCGCGGTCGCCCGTGCGCAGCGCCGCGAGTGCCAGCGAGCAGACCGCGCCGGCGGTCCTCGCCACCGGCCGCAGGCGTCCGGCCGCCATCGCCAGCTCGCCGGCTCCGGCCTTGCGAGCGAGCAGGACATCGAGCTCGGCCTCGAGGAGCGCCGGGCTGTCCGGTGCGCCCCGCAGGCCGGCTTGCACCTCGCCCTCGGCGCCGGCGAGATCGCGATTCGATAGCCGCGCATAGGCAGCGACCAGGTGGGCGGCGGCGCGGGTCCGCGGGTTCTGCTTCGCCGCGGCCACATGCCGCACAAACCGCTCGCGGCTGCCCGGGTCCCCGGCCCGCGCGCCGAGCCAGGCCAGGTGGACATGCGCTTCGTCCTCGGGCATGTCGCGCACGCGAGGCCCGGAGCCGGCCTCGCCCGGCTCGACGAACGGGTGCGTGGACTGCAGCAGGTCGAAGCTGCCGCGCGACAGGTACTCGTTCAGCCGGTCCTGCAGCGGTACGTCTTCGAACAGCTTCGCGAACAGTCGCTGCGGATCGCTGCCGGCGGCCTGCAGCGCGGACAGGTAGGCCTCGAATCGCGGGTTCAGATCGGGAGCTCCCAGCGCGAGGAAATGAACGAGTGCCCAGGCGGTGGCGTACCTCGGGGGACTCTCCCTCCAGTCGTGCGCGAGCAAGCCGGTCAAGCCAAACACACTGTCGATCGAAGGCAAGGTGTTCAGCGACACGATCCAGATACGCTGTCCACCGACCATGACGCTCCGTGGCGTGCGCGGTCCCGCGGTCTTGATCACGTACGGTGGACGGCCGATGGTGACCCGGTCTGACTCCACGAGCATCGTCTCGAAGAACCCGGCCAGTCCCTCGTTCAGCCAGGCGGGCGGTCGGACGAAGCACGACTCCACGAGCCGGTGGGTCATCTCGTGCTGGAAGAACTGCCTGGACCGGGGCCCGAGGTCGTCCGGAAGCACGATCTGACCGCCATGATCCGCCAGCCAGGTGACGCCGGCGCGAAGATAGAAGCCTCCCGCACCGCTCCCGGCGATCTCTGCGAACTGCCAGTACGGCAGCACGGTCACCTGGACGCGATCCTGGTCTCCCCGGGGAGCGCACGGCAGCGCATGGCGCGCCAGCACCTCGTACGAGGACTGCATCTCGCGCGCGAACCGGACGGCGGCACCGCGATCGATGTTGGTCCGCAGCTGGATGTGGCGGGTCTCCACCACGAGCCAGCCCGATGCTCGGCTCTGCGTGGAGTACACACATCCGGCCAGGCCGATCCAGACGGCCGACGCAGCGCACACCCAGGTCACGACCTTGCATTCCCCCATATCGCTCCCTCCGCGAGCCGCGCGACTTCCCGCCGCGACCGCGTTGATCGCCGGTGGAGGATAGCCCAGATCGGCGCGGACGATCCGGAGGGTCGGGGCTTGCCATCGGGAGCGCGCCCCGGGTCAGCCGGCGTCGCGCGCCTTGCGGAGCAGGCCGAGGCGCGCGAGCTTCTGGTACAGCGAGCTGCGCGGGATGCCGAGCCGGATCGCGGCGCGCTGCACGTTCTGCTGCTCGGCCTCGTAGATCCGCTCGATGTGGCGGCGCTCGAGCTCGGCGAGCGTCAGGTCGTCGGTGCCCGACCCGGCCCCCGACCCGGTGACCGATCGGCTGATCGTCTCGGTACGCGCGTGGAGCCGGAGCTCGCGGACGCCGATCGCGCTGCCGTCGCACAGCAGCACCGCGCGCTCGAGCAGGTTGCGGAGCTCGCGCAGGTTGCCCGGCCACGCGTAGTCGACCAGCGCGTCCAGCGCGGCGCCCGACACCCGCATGCCCGGGCGGCCGAGCTCGCTGCCGATCCGGGCCAGCAGGCTGTCGACCAGGAGCGGGATGTCCTCGCTGCGCTCGCGCAGCGGCGGCACGCGCAGCGCCAGCGTCCCGATCCGGAAGTACAGGTCGCGGCGGAACCGCTGCGCGGCGACCTGTGCGTGCAGGTCGTGGTGGGTCGCGGCGATCAGGCGCACCGAGACCGCGCGCTCGCGGACATCGCCCAGCCGGCGAAACCGCTTGTCCTCCAGGACCTTGAGCAGCTTGGGCTGGATCGCGAGATCCATGTCGCCGATCTCGTCGAGGAACAGGATCCCGCGGTGCGCGATCTCGAGCAGGCCGGACTTGGCGGCCACCGCGCCGGTGAACGCCCCGCGGTCGTGCCCGAACAGCTCGCTCTCGAGGAATTCCCGGCACAGCGATGCGCAGTTCAGATCGACGAACGCCTCCTCGTGGCGCGGTCCGTTGCGATGGCACCAGCGCGCCAGCACGCCCTTGCCCGAGCCGGTCTCGCCGAGCAGCAGCAGCGGGCCGTCGGCGGCGACCATCCGCCGCGCGTCCTCGGCCAGGGCGCGGATCGCGGGGCTGGTGCCGAGGAACGGATCGAGCTCGGCCCGCGCCTCGCGGGCGTCGTGCACGATGGTGCGCTTGCGGCTGGCCTGGCGCTGGAGCAGCCGGCCGATCAGCGCCTCGAGCAGGCCGCTCTTGATCGGCTTGGTGACGAAGCTCTCGGCGCCGTCCTTGACGGCCTGGACCGCGAGGTCGATCGTGCCGTGGCCGCTGAGCACGATGCATGGCACCTCGGGATCGGTGGCGCGCAGCTGGCTGATCAGCTGGACGCCGTCGCCGTCGGGCAGGCGGTGCTCGACGAGCACGACGTCGGGCCGGTGCCCGCGGAACGCCGTGAGCCCCGACTCGCAGCACCCGGCCTCGCGGACCGAGAACCCGCAGCCCTGCAATGAGCCCCGGATCGAGGCCCGGACCACCGGGTCATCGTCGACTACCAGGATTGTTGCAGCCGTCATCAAATTCCATTGTGCCAGGGCACGGCCGGCATGTGTCGCCAAAAGCGGCGCTCCCTGTCGAGGAATAGCTCCGTGAGTAGCTCAGTGAGACGCGGCGACGCGCGACGAACCTGCACGCACAGCTTGCATCGCGGTGCTCCCTGTCCGGAATACCCCAGTGATACCTGGCGACGCGCGGCGAGCCTGCGCGCGCCGCTTACATCGCGCCATCGCACATGACATCGCCGGTCGCTCCGACGAGCTTTTCGGATTTCAGACAAGCAGATTTCTAGAATCCAGACTCCGGCCCTCCGGATGCGGCGGCTACGCGATCTCCCGCATCGCGCAACACCGCGACCGCGAAACGGATCGAATGGCTGGGCGCGTGGGCCGCCGCGATGCCGCGCGCTGGCCCGGCTGTTGCTCCTTCGCCTCGCCGTGAGCATCAGTACGTTCGAGCCTCACGTCGCGCGCGCGCTCGAGCTCCAGATTGGAAAAGCTTGCGTGGTCGTTGCTCTCGATCAGGTCGACCGGATCATCGAGACGGTCTGCACGCCGATGCCGATGGCGCACCGGCTGGTGCGCGGGATCGGCTTCGACGAGCGCCGGCCGATCGTCTGCGTCATGCTCAGCGGCAAGCCGGCCGAGCTCGCCCCCCAGGCGATCACCACCGTGCTGCTCGCCGGACAGGGGCCGGTGGTGTGGGCGCTGTGCGCGGACCGGGTCCACGGCGTGGTCACGCTGGTCGGGCGAGCGACCGCGAGCGACCCGCGCTGGCCGCGCTGGCTGGTCCGGGTGCGCAGCCAGGACGGCCGGATGCTGGCGCAGCTCGACGGCGTGCAGATGGCGCTTGACATCGGCGGTGCGGCGTGACGGGCGCGACCGCGCACGTGATCGCCGACACCGAGCGGCTCGACCCCACCGTGCTGGCCGAGCTCGCGGCGGTGTGTGCGCGCGCGTCGGCCGAGCTGCTGCCCTGGCGCGCCTTGGCCGCGAGCCGGCCGATCCTGATCGTCGGAGCGCTCGGCCGCGGCGAGCGCCAGATCCCGGCGCCGCTGCTCGAGGCGGTCAACGCGCGCGGCACGGCGCTCCTGCTGCTCAGCGACGATTCGCTGGTCCGCACCGTGGTCGCGACCCACGGCGGCCGCGTCACCCTGATCTCGCCATCGGTATCGCGCGCCCGGCTGCGCGGGGCGATCCGGATGCTGCTCGCCCGCCGCGGCGGGTTTGCCCGCGAGGCGCTGCACCACCACGTGTGGACCGCGATGTTCGGAGCCGCCGGCCGGCAGGCACCCGCGCTGTACCTGGACGGCAGGGGCGGGGCGACCGCCGTGTTTCCGTTCGACCCCGGCTGGTCCGGCGCGGAGCCGCTCGCGTCCGAGGCCCACGAGATCGCCAACGCCGGGGCCCGGCTCGACGACGAGGAGCGCCAGATCCGGCTGCGCGAGCTGTTCGGCAGCGTCGCCGGCATGGTGCACCTGTCGCGCGACGCCCGGGAATGGATGCTGTACTGGCCGTCGGCGATCTATCCGCTGCTGCTGTGCTCGTTCCAGCGCCTGCCGGCAGTGTGTGACCTCGCGGCCCAGGCCGACGCGCAGGTCCTGCACCTCGCGGCGAGCCCGGGGGACGTCGTGATCGGCCTGGCGACGCCGGTCGCGCTGCGCCACCGCGCGACCGCCGCGGACGACGGTGGCGCGGCGTTCCTCGACGACCTGGAGACCGCGGCCGCGGACCGCCGCGCGATGCCCGCCGGCGTCATCGTGGAGATCCGGTGACCCGCGACGTGCTCGTGATCGACGACAGCGCGACCGTGCGCAAGCTGGTCGAGATCTCGCTGCGCGGCCGGGCGCTCCAGCCGCACTTCGCGGACAGCGGCAGCGCGGGCATCCGCAGCGCGGCGGCGCTGGCACCGGCGGCGATCCTGCTCGACTACGTGCTGCCCGACACGACCGGCGTCGAGGTCTGCCGCGCGCTCGCTGCCGACCCGCGGACCCAGACGATCCCGATCCTGGTGGTCACGGCCAAGTCCGAGCGCATGCGCAGCGAGTTCCAGCCGTTCCCCTCGGTGGTCGACTTCATCACCAAGCCGTTCGCGGCGCCCGACCTGATCGCGCGCCTCGAACGGGCGATCACCGCGGCGGCTTCCAGCGGTACCGGGCGACGCAGCGAGCCGCGCCGCGACCCGGCCGAGCGCGCCGCCAAGCTGCTGTTCTGCCGGCTGCGCGATGGCCTGGCGCTGCTGCCGTCCCAGCTCCGCAGCCTGGAGCCGGGCCCGATCGCGCCGCAGCTGGCGCGGCGCCTGCTCACCCCGCAGGTCGTCGAGGGCATCCTCGCCGACCTGCGCCCGCTGTGCGCGGAGCCCGCCGCGCTCGACGACGCCGAGCGCGAACCGTGCGACGCCGGGCCGCAGGCGCGACCGGTGGTGATCTGCGAGCCCGACGTCGAGACATTCCAGCAGCCGCTGCGCTCGCTGCTGGCGCAGCGCCCGACGTCGCGCGAGCTGATCGCGGTCGATCGCATCGAGCAGGTGCTCGGCGTCACCCGCCAGCGCCAGCCCTGCATGGTCATGGTCAATGCGACCGCGCGGATCGCCGAGGTCTGTGCGGTCGCCCAGGCGGTGCGCACCGACCTCGCGCTGTCCGACATCGCCATGATCGCGGTGCTCGAAGCGCGGGTCAGCCGCACTCCCGATCTGATGTCCGCCGGGTTCGACGCGATCCTTGCCAAGCCCGTGATGGTCAACGAGCTGGAACGCTTCTTGATTCCCATGGATCTCCGCTGATGCAAACCCAAGAGGGAATAGCCATGTACACGATACTCATTGTCGATGATGTCCAGACCGATCGCGAGTTGATCGGCATGGTGGTGGCGCGCGCCGGCCATCGCGTCGCCTACGCCGCGGATGGCTGCGAGGCGATCGCCAAGGCGAAGCAGCTGCAACCGTCGCTGATCTTCCTCGACGTCGTCATGCCGGTCCAGGACGGCTACAAGACCTGCCGGCTGCTCAAGAAGGATCCCGACACCGCCGAGATCCCGGTGGTGATGATCACGTCGAAGAACGCCGAGAGCGACCGGTTCTGGAGCCAGAAGCAGGGCGCGGTCGACCACGTCGGTAAGCCGTTCACGCCCGACAACCTGCTCGACTGCATCCGGATGTACGCGAGGTGAGCATGACCGACAGTGGTTCTCATCCTGCGCCGGTCAGTCCGGCCCGCCCGGCGCAGGCGCCCGTGGCGGCCGGCGGTCTGTGCGCGTTCTGGCTCGCCGGCCGGTGCTTCGGCCTCGACATCCGCTGGGTCGGCGAGGTGGTCGCGCTGGAGACCATCGCCCGGGTGCCGAACGCGCGGCCCGCGATCCGCGGGTTGTTCAACCTGCGTGGCCAGCCCGTGGTCGTGCTCGATCTCGCCCGGATCCTCGATCTCGACGACCGCGACCAGCCGGCCGGCAAGATCGGCCTGGTGCTGCGGATCGGCGAGCTCGCGGCGGCGATCCAGGTCGAGCGCATCGAGTCGATCATCCCGCCCGGCCGCGGCGAGCTCGCGCCCCGCAGCGACGGCGAGCACCGTGCGGTGATCGGCTTGCTCGACGATCGTGGCGCCGGCGGCCGGATCGTCACCGTGCTGGACTCCGAGCTCTTGCGAGAGCGCCTGCAAGCGCTGCGTTACCTCACCGACGCGGATGACTGAAGCAACTCAAAGGAGATTCATATGTTTCGTATTGGGAAGTTTCTCGCAGCCCTGCGCGTGAGCCGCAAGCTCACCGCGGCCTTCACGCTCGTCATCGGGCTGATGGCCTCTGCCTCGGTGGTCAACCTGGCAGCCACCCGATCGCACCTGCCGGGGCTCCAGCGCATGTTGACCGTCGACGCGATCCTCGCCGGCGAGGGCGCGGACGCGCGCGCCGTGCTGCTGGAGCTCCGCAGCGCCGAGAAGAACACCCTGCTCCACATCGACGCCCCCACCGCGGTCAAGGCCGGCGAGACCGAGTGGAACGCGCGATACACCGAGCAGCTCGGCACCCTCGACCTGCTGGACCGGACCGTGATCACCGCCTCCGATCGCGAGGCGCTCGCCGGGATCCGCAACGTCCAGGTCACCTACGGCGACGCCGTGCGCAAGCTGTTCGCCGGCATCCACGCCGGCTCGATCGCCACGACCGCGGCGGCCGCCGTGGCGGTCGCGCCGGTCGACGAGGCCGCCGACCAGCTCGATGAGTCGATCACCAAGTTCTACGAGGCGCACGAGAAGCTGCTGACCGACAACGGCGCGGCGATCGAGCGCTCGATGGGGCGCGCGCTGCTGTTCACGTTCGTGCTGACGGTGATCACGCTGGCGCTGTCGTTCGCGATCGCCTACCTGCTCGCGCGCGGCATCCGGCGTCCGCTGGAGCGCGCCGTCGCCGGCGCCCAGGCGGTCGCACAGGGCCGGTTCGTGATCACCGCGCCCGAGGAGCTCGGCCAGGTCGAGCAGGCGTTCGATGGCGTCCGCGACCTGCTGATCGAGACCCGTGCCCTCAAGTCCAAGGTCGAGAACGACAACCGCGAGCTCCAGGCCAGCATCACCGAGCTGCTGCGCGCGGTCGCGACCGCCTCGGACGGCGACCTCACGGTGCGCGCGCCGG
>Ga0307476_10002581_pt1 | contig 10786 bp, 11 predicted proteins | sample atmos_gasesECM2C_2_FD_203314 | JGI IMG/M metagenome (GOLD analysis project Ga0307476, IMG submission 203314) | Hardwood forest soil microbial communities from Morgan-Monroe State Forest, Indiana, United States - atmos_gasesECM2C_05 | ecosystem: Environmental > Terrestrial > Soil > Temperate... | reverse complement strand
TCTGGCCGGCCGCCGGCAAACCTTTACTGGCGAGGTGGGCGACGCCATGTGCGGCAGAAAGCATATGGACGGTCCGGCGGCCGAATGCACCCGCGCCTGCGTGGCTCATGGCTCCAACTTTGCATTGATCGTGGGGGAGAAAATCTACATTCTGCAAACCACCGACAAAGCGGCTCTGGCCACGCTGGACCAACAAGCGGGCAAGACTGCGACCGTAACCGGAGTCTTGAACGACGACACCATCGAGGTCAGTTCGGTCTCGGCCAAGTGACGAGCGGCAATTTCGCAAAACCGAAAAGTACTTGCCTTGTGGTTGACCGAGGCGAGCGTTGTGGTAGAGTATTTCGGTTTAGCCCGGGCCCTCCCCCGAAGAATCCGGGCATCGTGGCGGGAACCGCGCCAGCGGTTTCCCGCCATTTTTTTCCTGTCCAACACATAAATTCATCTTCCTTGGCGAAGCATTGTGTTAAATTGTGCATCTCAATCCCATTATTTTTGGTTTGCCGGAGGCTAAAGAATTGGGCAAAGACATGGTTCCCAAGCGGATGTTTTTCACCAAAGGAGTCGGGAAGCACCGCGAGCGGTTAACGTCATTCGAATTGGCCCTGCGCGACGCCGGTATCGCCGCCCAGAACCTGGTGCGTGTCTCCTCGATCTTCCCGCCAAATTGCAAGATGCTGGCGCGCAAAGAGGGCGTGAAATATCTCAGTCCGGGCGAAGTGGTTTTCGCTGTGGTGGCGGAAAACTCGACCCACGAAGCCCATCGCCTGCTGGCCTCCTCGATCGGTGTGGCCATTCCGGCCGATAAAAACACCTATGGATATCTCAGCGAGCACCACTCCTTCGGCGAGACCGAAGACGCCGCCGGAGAATACGCCGAGGAACTCGCCGCCGAAATGCTGGCCACCACGCTGAACGTGGAGTTCGACCCTGACCGTTCGTGGGACGAGAAAAAACAGATTTACCGGCTGTCGAATAAGATTGTGCGGACGGCCAACGTCACACAGTCGGCGGTAGGGGATAAACGCGGGTTGTGGACTACCGTGATTGCTTCGGCAGTGCTGATTTTCGACTAGCGCAATACCACATTGCCGCGCCCCAGCGAGCTGACGGTGCGAGGAACATCGGGTTGCACCGACTTGCCCGGGGGCTCGGCTGCGACGCTCCACGCCTTCGCCAGAGTCTCACCCGCCATCATCCTGGTGAGCAAACCGTCCAGGAACAACGAGGTGTTCGAGCCCAGGCGGGTCAAGGTAAGGACCGCGTTGATTTTCAGCCCCTTGGTCTTGAAGCCGGCGTCGTATGCCTGTTGCGTATTATCGTTGCCGATCCACAACAGTTTTACGCCCGATTCGACCGCCGCTTTCAGAAGTTCGGTGCCCGTGATGCGATCGCCGGAAGCGTCGCTGATGGTGCCATTCTCGCCCACATCGCAGAATAAATGCAAAATGTCATACCGATGACCCGCCGCTCCACGCAGTTCGGCGATTGAAGTAAACATTGCGCTCGAGGCTGCGGGATAATAGCGCTGGTAGACTCGTAGGTCGGACTTCACCTGCTCATCGAACTTGGGCCGGAGATCGGGACCAAACTGGCAGACCAACACTTTGGTGTTGGTGACTTCATCTTTGCGGAAAGCGTCAAAGATACCCATTCGGTTTGAAGGTCGACCACCCTAAGGTTCCCGGGCAAAATGGGAGGATGCGGCTACTTCCGGTATTGCGTGGGCTGCGGACCTTTTTCCAGTGTTTCGCGATCCCAGATCCAGCCCTCGCGGGTGTAGCTGGCAAGTTCAAAATCCTGGGTCAGTTCGAGCGCGTCAACCGGACACGCGTCTTCACACAGCCCGCAGAACATGCAGCGGCTCAGGTCGTAGGTGAAGTTGGTAAGCTCCTTGCGGCGAGTCTGCTCGTTGCGCGCGCTGGAGACCACGATCAGGTTTTCCGGGCAGGCCAGTGCGCACAGGTCGCAGGCAATGCACATAGTCTCGTCCGTGTCCGGATTGACGTTGAGCCTGGGCGCACCACGGTAGCGTTCCGCCACCTGCGGCCGCTCCATGGGATATTGCTCGGTATAAATCTCTTTGGGGTTCTGATAAAAGAAGGTGACCTTCAACCCCTGAAGAAGGTCAATCAGAAAGACTTTGCGCAGAAAGCTCTGCATGCCCATGACGGGCCTAGCATATCAGGTGCCAGCGGCCAGTGGCCAGTGGTCAGAAAGCTGCAGCCTGATCCCTGGAGCAGAACCCTCCGGGAACTTTTGCGACCTCCGTTCCGTATCTGAAACCAGAGGATGTTATGCGAGCCTATCTGAACAAATTGACTCCCAAAGCCCGCATGTTGCTGGCCGTGCCCATTGTGGCGATCGCATATCCGGTGATCATGATCCTGCTGCCGGCGATTGTTCGAGCCATCGTCCCGGATGTAGTGCGCTCGGTGCTGAGCCTGATCTGAGGATCGTGTCCCGGAGCATGGTGCCTAGTCGAAGTGATACCCTGCTGCGTGAGCTCCGTGCCAACGACGAACCAGCAGCGCCCCACGACCGGACCCGACGAACTCTGGATGGAGGAAGCTCTGCGCGCCGCGCAGCGGGCGCTTGAAGCGGGAGAAGTTCCCGTTGGAGCTGTAGTCGTGTGCCAGGGAAAAATCGCAGGGCGGGGATGGAACCGCAACATCGCCGATTCCGATCCCACCGCGCACGCTGAGATCGTCGCATTGCGCGAAGCGGGAGCAGCCCTCGGTAACCATCGCCTTTCCGAGTGCGAGCTGTTTGCCACCATTGAACCGTGCGCGATGTGTGCCGGAGCGCTGGTGCACGCACGGATCAAGCGCCTGGTCTACGGCACCGACGATCCCAAAGCGGGCGCGGTGCAATCCGTAATGCAGGTGCTGAATCAGCCGCAACTAAACCACAAAGTGGAAGTTCGCGGCGGCGTGCTGGCAGGGCGCTGCGCCGAACTGTTGCAAACCTTCTTTAAGAACCGCCGTTAGTCCCTGGTTGTTACCCGATGGCGCGGGCCACCTAAACTAAAGCATGATATGTGTCATTCTTTTTGCTATACCGCATGAACTAACGCCGAATAGCACGCCCCTTTTGCTTGGTAGTAAGGTGGTTGGTTGGATTGGAATAGTTACGAGCGGAATTCAGCGAGGTTGGACGATTGGCGCGACGTTACAGTAGAGACAAGACTTGACCTGACCACGCGCTGGGAAAACTCAAAATCAAGAGTCATAAGAAGTTTGGTTCCCGAATTGGGAACGTGTGAACCTTCTCACTACCGAAACGGTATCGATGTTGACTCGATATCTGGACTTATGAGTTAGGATCGAGGTAGGTAGTTACAGGAGTAGTTAGTTCGACGATTGTCGCGGTGTTCCTCGTCGGGTGATCTGATGTCGGGCTGCGATACTCCCCCCGTTTCTCGAGGTAGGGCCATGCCGAGGTGGATATGGAAGGTTCCTGATTGATGATCTTCTAGAAGGAGTCTCTCGGCAATTCACGACTGCATCTACGCTATCTCGCTCTGAAACAACTCGGATCTTATTGCTGGGGAGAGCCCGGTTGATGGCGAACTCTGCATTCGAAAGCTGGAGGCACGGGACTCCTGTCAGGCGATGCGGAACGAGCGATGCTATTGGCGATCCTGGAGCTTTGAATGCGTTCTACGCCTTGTGACATCACCGCAAGAACGAGAGGGGGAGGATTCTTAATGGAAGGCCGGGCAAAAGATGAACTGGCGCTGGAGCGGAAGCTGGCGGTAGAGGCGCTTAGAGCTTCGGAGGCGAGATACCGTCGGCTGTTTGAAACAGCTCAGGATGGAATCCTGATCGTCGATGCGCATTCGGGACGGATCGTCGATGTAAATCCTTTCTTAATTCATCTGCTGGATTATCCGCGAGAAGAATTTATTGGCAAAACGCTGTGGGACATTGGCCCATTCAAACAGGTCGAAGCATCGAAGGCAGCTTTTCGACAGCTACAGGACAAGGAGTACGTCCGCTACGATAATCTGCCGCTTGAAGCCAGGGGTGGACGTCTGGTCAATGTGGAGTTCGTGAGCAACGTGTACGGGGTGAATGGCGAGAACGTAATCCAGTGCAATATTCGTGACCTTACGGCTCGAAGGCGGACCGAGGAGGAGTTACGCAAGTCGGAAGAGAGGTTCAGCAAGGCCTTTCACCTCAGTCCCCTGGCCGTCACAATCTCGACTGAAGCAGAAGGAAGGTATCTGGACGTGAACGAGGCGTTCCTTCTGATGCTCGGATACAAGCGCGAGCAGGTCATTGGACGCACTGCGGCTGAGCTGAGTTTCTGGGCGCGACCGTCGTATCGCCTGGAGATGCTTAACAAGTTGCAGGGTGGCGGAAGTGTGACGGGGCTGCAAACGCAATACACAACCTCCAAAGGACAGATTCGGGAAGCGGAAGTATCGGCGGAACTGATCGAACTGGAGGGGCAGGCCTGCGTGCTGGCTATTATCCGCGACATCACCGAGGGTCAGCGCCTGGAAGCGCAGTTCCGCCAGGCACAGAAAATGGAAGCCGTGGGGCGCCTGGCTGGGGGGGTGGCGCATGATTTCAACAACTTGCTTAGTGTGATCATCGGCTACAGCGATCTCACGCTGGGTCTGGTCGCGCCGGGAAGTCCCGTGAACAGGAATCTGGAGCAAATCAAGGAAGCCTCGAACCGCGCGGTTTTAGTCACACGGCAACTCCTGGCCTACAGCCGGCAGCAGGTTGTCTTTCCCAAGACCCTGGACTTGAACGAGGTGGTGCAGAACCTGATCAGCTTGATGCAGCGGATGGTTCGCGAGGATATTGTCATTTCGTTCCGGCCGACCGTTCCCATCGGCTGCATCAGTGCTGACCCGGGCGCGATTGAACAAGTCCTGATGAATCTGGTGGTGAACGCGCGGGATGCGATGCCGGACGGAGGCGAGATTGTCATCGAGACGGCGCATGCCGAACTGGACGACCTTTACGTTTCTCAGCACCCCGGTTCCCATGCTGGAGAGCATGTGGTTTTGCTGGTGAGTGACACGGGTTGCGGCATGGAGGAAGACATCAAAGCGCAAATCTTCGAGCCCTTTTTTACCACCAAGGGAATTGGGCAAGGGACTGGCCTGGGACTCTCGACCGTCTACGGAATTGTGAAGCAGAGTGAGGGCAGCATCTGGGTTTACAGCGAACCCGGCAAGGGTTCGACGTTTAAGGTCTATTTTCCGAAAGTGGCCGGGAAGGCAGAACGCCTGGTGCAGGCCCCGGGAGAAGCCGAATTTCCGGGCGGCTCAGAAACGATTTTGGTGGTGGAAGACGATACGCCTCTGCGCGATCTGGTGGTGCGCATGCTGCATGACGTCGGCTACCGGGTGATAGCGGCGAAAGGTGCGGAGACGGCGCTCGAGATCGTGAAGGCTTCTGATCCACCAATCGATCTGCTGCTCACGGATGTGATCATGCCGGGAAAAAGCGGGGCTGAGCTTCTGGAACAGGCCAAGCTGATCCGGCCAGAACTTCATTCGTTGCTGATGTCGGGATATACCGGCGAGCTGGTTGCTTTGCGCCGCGGAATATTGCCGGAATCCGCGTTTCTGGAGAAACCGTTCACCCGACGCTCACTGCTGGGGAAAGTGCGCTCCGCGTTGCAGACCGAGGCCGGAAAGCCTTAGTCGCAGAGGCTCGCGCGTTGCTCCCGCTTAGCGCAGGCCTCACGCCAAATCCTGGAAGCCTGTGACGCAAATTAGCATGGCAGACATGCCTCGAGGCGGTCGGCAAGCCAGGACTGCAGTTGCTCCGCTACGGTCGCGGAAACCTGTACGAACTCCAATCCCACCCGCCCGGTCTCGTCCGCCCAACAGACCTCGCAATTGATTCTGGCTGGGCTCACTGTGTCTGGTAGAGCGAGTTTCAACGTCAGCCTTTCGCCGACGCGCAGTATGACCGAGCTGAACAGGGCCATGCCACCCTCGCTGATGTTTACTGTCTTGGCGACGAAATCGGGGCGCCCGCTGCTGGAAACATTTACCGGGGTCTGTACCGGACAACGATAAGAGCGCCTCCGTTCCCGCACCATAAGCGGATAAGATGCCCTGAGTGTGCGGGACAATATAGCAGGAGTGAAAGGCTTCACCAGCGCAAAGCTGGCTCCAGCCCGAAAGGCGCTCGGCATCTCGGTGTTGGCATTCAAAATCGCCAATACTACCACTCCCTTGTGAGACGTCATTTCACGGGGCTTCTTAATGAGTTCCAAAGCTCGCGCTGCATCCTTAAGGTCAACCACCAGGGCTTCGAACTTGGAATGACAAAGTTTGCGGGTTGCCGAAGCGGCGTCGGAGCAGATGTCGACATGCATCGTCATCCGCTCCATGCACTGGCACAGAGTGTCAATGGTCTGGATGTCGTCGCTCACCAGCAAGACTCTGACTCCTGCTTCCTTCGCTGTCGCAAGGTCTTCCCTGCCCGAGGTTGCTTTTCGTACGGCAGCGGGATGTTCGCTCATATCGCCAGGGCCTCGGGAATTTCCATCTCGCCGTGTTCGAAGGCGTCGACGAATGCATCGACGACGGTCGGGTCAAAACTGGCTCCCGCGCCTGAGGCAATGATTTCCCTGGCTTCAAATGGCGTAACCGCCCGCCGGTAGGGTCGATCGGCGGTCAAAGTGTCGTAGGCGTCGGCGACGGCCAGGACTCTAGCCTCAACAGGGATCTCGTCACCTTTGTTCGGCCGATAGCCCGAACCGTCGTACTTGTCGTGATGCGCCAGGATGATGGGCAGAACTCTGCGCAACGATCCCCCGACTGGCTCCAGCAAGTCCACTCCCTTTTGAACATGTTTACGCATTTCTGTCATCTCTTCCGGAGTGAGGCTGGCGGCTTTGTGAAGAAGTTCGCGGCTGGTTTCGAGCTTGCCCACGTCATGGAGCAAAGCCGCAGCCCGCACATCGTCAATACGGTCCTCGTCAAATCCCATGCGCTTTGCAATGCTCGAGGCGTACAAAGCTACTCTGTAGGAATGGTTGTGAGTGTACTTGTCGTTGGAGATGAACTGCTGCAGAATGGTCAGAAGCCCGAAGTAGGTTTGGCGAAGTTCGGCCAAATGCTGTTCTTTCCGGTCATACAGGGTTCCCATCGCGTAGGCTGTGACCAGCAGCAAACCTCCCCAGGTAGTCAGCTCGGCCCACTGGTCATACTCTGAGATTAGCGTCGAGCGCGCGAAGAGACTTGCATTGTTCAATACGAGGATGACTACGATGAAAATACTGGCGCTTGCCGTCAGCACCGCATGTCTTCGTCCGTAGACGTAAGCGGAGAAGAGCGTGGGCAGCGTGTAGAACCCAACGATCAGGTGGTGCGAGGCTACGAGCCAGTTGGTTAGGCCCGCAATAACGAAGAGAGACAGCACCAGCCATAATTCCTGGTTCACCCGGGCCAGATGGAATTTGAAATTAGACTCGCCATCGGAACCGCCACCCGCGACTTCCTTTCGTCGGCCAAATGCACGTTCGTACAGCACTGACGACTTCATTGGTATGCCCTCTCAAGCTTTCGCTTGCTGCTGAAGTTTAGTGAACGGTTAGGGTCAAAGGCAGCGAGTGCTGCAGAAGCTCCCAACCTCCCGCGACCGTGATCGTGCTGCAGCTCCGGAGTGATCAAGACTGGGGCGGCGTGATGCCGGCTCTCCGGACAATCCAGACTTGAACCTCAACACCGCGATAGTCAGAACTGGCAAGATAATCACGCAGAACTTTCCTGACCCTGCTTCTTGGCCATGCTTTCTTGGCCAAGAAACAGAGTTTGTCAAAGCGGCGATTCCGGGGGAGGGATAGCCGAACGTTGGTCAATAACCCTGGTCGCGAACCAGTTTGCCTTCTTTGCTTACCGAAGAACGTTACAGTTTACTAGCCAAATATAAGTGCCTTAGGATCAACAACCTATCGGCCAGACGTGGATTGATACTGTATGAATTATGGACACTTTGATGAGGATTGCACAAATTGCAAAATTGAAGGAATAGTCCGCTGCGAGGGCCCATCTTTCCCCCTGCGCGACGAGCAGAATCGGATTCGTATGAAGAGCAGACACTATTCAGTGGACGCTACAACTTTTGTAAGGGGGCGAGAGCTGGCGAAGACCCGCAGATCCGTTCCCCTTCAGCGACTTAGCGGCTACCGGGAGAAGTGGTTGGGCAAGTGCAACGCTACTAATGCCCTCCCCAACGTTCCACGGCGAGCCGGCGGACACGGCTTCAGATCTCGCGAAGCGATGAAGCCGGACAGCAGCGCAACGTGAAGCAAGAAACGCAGAGATAAACATGACACCAGACATGAAATTCGAGGGCTTGCTGCTCTCGCGCGACGTCCAAGTGCTCAAGGCAATGAGCGGGATCATGGATGATTTGTCGATCCAGGTTGATCTTTGCATGTCGCCGTCCCGGGCGCTCGATTTATTGGGCAAGCGCGATATCGACCTCCTGGTGGTCGATTGGGACGAGAATAACGGGAGCCCGGAGATCATCAAGACAATCACTAACAGTGTTGGCCGCAGAGTAACAGTGGCCGCAATCCTGGATCGAAAACTCGGCGTAGCGCAAGCTATGAGTGCAGGGGCTCACACGATCATCCGAAAGCCGCTTATGGAGGGATGCACCCGGGAATTCCGCAAGAGGGTTTATTCCAGGATGCTCGCGGAGCGACGCCAACAGCCCAGGCACGCGGTTCGATGGCTGGTGGCCGCCAAGGACGTCAATGATGTAGCAGTGCCCGTTACCTTGATGGACATAAGCGAAATGGGCATCGGAATATTCTTTACGGGGAAGCTGGTTGCCGGCGACTTATTGCAATTCAAGTTACTACTTCCACACGCGAACCATGCAATCCACTTTGAAGCGCGCATCGTTTGGACACTCCCTGGAAATGCCGCCGGCGCTGAATTTGAAAGTATCTCTATCGCGGACGCCGGTCTTCTGCACAAATGCCTTCAACAAGAACATCGAGTCAAAGAACTGCCTTGCCTGCGGCCAGTGGTTAGTCCCCAAGAGATCTAAATCTAACGAAACACCTTACAGTTCTGATGATACGAAGCTTATCTATAAAGGGTTAGGCTCGTCCCCAGAGCCCTCGTTGGTTTCACCCACCGCACGACCTCCTCATACTAAAGTTGAGCGGCTACATACTTTTGTTAAGAGGCTTCCGGGTGACAGAGCCCATTCAGTTTGATAGGCTGAAAAGTGAACTCCAAAATGCGTCGGTCGGCCACGCGGATTCGTGCGTTACACACTGGGCGACGGTGGCCTCCAATCGAGATTTGTAAATGACCGAACGTCCAAACCCAAAACTCCTTGCAATTGACGATGAGACTCAGAGCCTGGAACTCATCAAAGACGCCCTGTGCCACGATGACGTGGAAATCCTTACGGCACAAAACCCCCAGGCTGGCTTGGAGATACTCAAGCGGACTCGCCCGCAAATTGTGCTCCTCGATCTGATGATGCCGGGAGTACATGGATTGGAAGTGTTGGAGGCGATCGTCGCGGCCGATCCGGGCGTGGACGTCATACTGATGACCGCCCATTATTCTACAGAGTCAGCGGTCGAAGCGATTCAGAAGGGCGCAAGCGACTATCTAAATAAGCCGCTTAGTGTCGAAAAGCTCCGGCGGCGCATTTCCCAGCTGCTCGCCGAAGCTGATGACCGGCGGAAAACTCTCCAACTTGATGACGAACTGGTTGATGCCTATCAGTTCGAAGGGATTGTGGGGCGTAGCCCACTCATGCTGGAGGTCTTCGCCAAGATTCGCAGAGTGGCGCCACATTTCCGCACAGTACTCATAACCGGGGCCACGGGAACCGGGAAGGAGTTGGTGGCCCGCGCCTTGCATCGTCTTAGCCCTGCCACTTCCGATACGTTTGCGGTCTGCAACTGTGCGGCAATCGCGGAAACGCTGGTCGAGAGTGAACTATTCGGCTACGTGCGAGGGGCATTTACCGGTGCTACGCAAGACAAGATCGGAGTATTTGAATACGCGAACCATGGAACCGTGTTCCTGGACGAAATCGGCGAGATGCCGCTGGCCGCACAGGCTAAGCTGCTGCGTGTGTTGCAGAGTCATGAGATCCAGCGAGTCGGCTCACCCGTCCCTAGGGCTGTGGACGTGCGGGTGATTGCCGCCACCAACCGCAATCTTCGAGCTCTGGTCAGTGAAGGTAAGTTTCGGGAAGACCTCTATTATCGGCTGACGATGGTGGAAATCCCGCTGCCCCGTTTGATGGACAGACGGGAAGACATGCCATTGTTGCAGCGGCATTTCCTGGGAAAGTATGCGGCGGAATACAAGAAACCGGTTGCCGGCATGACGCGCCGAGCACAGGCCCGCCTGGCCAGGTACTCGTGGCCGGGCAACATCCGCGAACTTGAGAACGTCATCGGAAACGCCTGCATGATGGTGGATGGCACAGTGCTTGACATCGGCGATCTGCCCGAGACAGTTCGAGGTCAATCGAGTGATCTTACGGGAGCGGACGAGCTTCTCATCTCGCTCGACGAATCGCATAAACGCCATGTCATGCGCGTGTTGGAACACGTTGGCGGTAATAAATCCCAGGCGGCAGAGATTCTGGGTATCTCTCGCGCGACCATTTACCAGTTCCTGGAAAAAACGAAAACCGGGACCTGAGGTCGGTTCCGTCGGCTGTCCGAGTAGCAGCAGATTGGTCCGGAAGTTGGGCGGCGGCGCACTTCTGCAGCAATCATGAACGACAACTTTAACTTGCGGACTGGTCTGTTTTGCTCA